>Ga0164243_10006196_pt1 | contig 18152 bp, 12 predicted proteins | sample OricompcompostOP_FD_108781 | JGI IMG/M metagenome (GOLD analysis project Ga0164243, IMG submission 108781) | Organic Plus compost microbial communities from Emeryville, California, USA - Original compost - Organic plus compost (OP) | ecosystem: Engineered > Solid waste > Mixed feedstock >... | reverse complement strand
GATCATGTCCTCGACCTTGGCGGCGAGCATCGCCTTGCGCTCGACTGGATCGGTCGTCGACGCCAGCAGCTTGCGGAAGGTCAGCATTTCGCCGAACACACTGGCCGTTTCGGCGAGCGTCAGTGGCGTCGGCGCCATCAGCGGACCATTCGGCGCCGCTAGAACCTGATGCACACCATGGCCCAGCTCGTGCGCGAGCGTCATCACATCGCGCGGCTTGCCCTGATAATTGAGCAGCACATAGGGATGTGCCGACGGCACGGTCGGATGCGCGAAGGCGCCCGGCGCCTTGCCCGGACGCACCGGCGCATCGATCCAGCGATCGTCGAAGAAACGCTGCGCGATCTTCGCCATCACCGGCGAGAACGCACCATATGCCGACAGCACGGTTTCGCGCGCATCGGGCCAGCGGATCGTGCGCATCGGCACCGCCGGCAACGGCGCGTTACGATCCCAATGCGGCAGACGCTCCTTGCCGAACCATTTCGCCTTCAGTGCGTAATAGCGATGTGACAGACGCGGATAAGCGGCCTGTACCGACGACACCAGTGCATCCACGACGTCGCGCTCGACCCGGTTCGACAGATGCCGCGCATCCGCGACATCGGCAAAGCCGCGCCAGCGATCGGAAATGTCCTTGTCCTTGGCGAGCGTGTTGGTGATCAGCGAGAAGATCCGCACATTTTCCTTGAACGTGACGGCCAGCGCCTCGGCGCCACTCTTGCGCTTCTTCTCATCGGGGTCCTGCAACAGGCTCAAGGTCGGCTCGATCGTGAGCTCCTGCCTGTCCACCTTGAAACGCAAGGCCGAGATGGTTTCGTCGAACAGGCGATTCCACGCCGAATAACCACTCACCGACTTCTCGTGGAAGAGTTGCTCGATGCGGTCTTCAAGCTGATACGGCTTCTCCTTGCGCAGGTCTTCGATCCAGGGCCGGTAATGACCGAGCGCCGGGTCCTTCATCGCCTTTTCAATCACCGCATCGTCGATGCGGTTGAGTTCGAGCGTGAAGAATAAAAGATGCAGAGAGATCGAAGTGATGCGCTCCTGCACGTCGCCGTAGAACTTCGCAATGACCGGATCGGCGGTGTTGCCCGAATAGACGAGGCCGGCAAACGACATCAGCCGTCCGAGCAAATCCTCAATCGCCTCGTAGCGACGAACCGGCTCGACCAGCGATTGGCCGGGTTTCGCAGTCTTGGCCAGATCATCAAGGCGGCCCTTATAGGCCTTCTCGAATGCGACGCAGTCGGCCTCGGCCTTGTCGAGATCGCGCTTGAACTCGGGCGCATCGATCGACGGGTAAAGATCGCTCAGATTCCATTCCGGCAAAGGACCGAGATCGACGTTTGCTTTTTCACCTGGTTTGGCAGCGTCACTCGGTTTTACGGCAGCTTTCTTGGGTTTGGCGGCGGCGGCAGGCTTTGAGGACATGATCGGGATGCGCTCGCTGTCGTCTCTGGTTCCGGGGCTGCTAACATATCGCCTCTTGGGCCGGGCTCCGCAACCACAATGCCAAACAGAAATTCGTCCTTTCCGCGGGCCTGAAGCGCTTCAAAAAACCGAAACATTCGCGTAGTTTCCGCCGCCTTCCGGCCGGAATCTCTGCATTTTTCCTTTGATTACCTCGCATTAAGGACGCTTTGCATGAACCGCAAAGAACGGCGCGCCGCGCAAAAACAAGGCACCCCCCTCGCCTCTCCGATGGCGGCGACGCTCGCCGCGGCCTTTCGCGCCCATCAGGCGGGCCACCGGGCTGACGCAGAGCGGCTATATCGTGACGTTCTGATGACAGAACCGCGCAACGCCGCAGCTTTGCACCTTCTTGGCGTACTTTTGCATCAGAGCGGCCGCACGGATGACGGGCTCTCGCTCATCGCTCAGGCCGTCGCCATCGAGCCGCTCAATGCCGACTATCAATATAATTTCGGATCGATCCTTTCGAGCGCCGGAAAGCTGGATGAAGCTGCATCGCATCTGCAGAAAGCACTCATCCTCAATCCGAAATATGCCGAAGCTCATTTCGAGCTGGGGCGCTTGCACGCACAAGCCGCACGCTGGCCCGAAGCCGCAGCAAGCTTCCGGCAGGTGCTGACCCTCAAGCCCAATGATGCGGCAACACTCAACAATCTCGGCATGGTCCTGCGCGAGCAGGGCCAACTCGATGAGGCGACAACGCTTTGGCAGCGCGCTGTCTCGGTCGCCTCATCCTATCCGGTGGCGCATATGAATCTCGGCCTCGCCTATCAAGCGCAAGGCAAGCTGGACGAAGCCATCGCCAGTCTGAATCGCGCGGTCGAGCTTGCGCCGACCAACTCCGAAGCTGCCTACAATCTGGCTGTGGCCCAGATGAATCGAGGCCAGCATGAGCAGGCGCTACAGACAATCTTGCGCATGCTGGACAAAGCGCCCACCGTCGAATTGCGCAACCTGTTCGCCACCTGTCTCACAACAATGCCGCGCGTTCCGGCCGAGGATCGCATTCGCAATCTCACCGCGCGTGCGCTTGTGGAAGGCTGGTCGCGCCCCGATCAGCTTGCATCGATCGTTCTCACCATTCTGAAGACCAATCCGATCATCGCCAGAGGCATTGCCCAGGTGAACCAGCATTGGCCGCGACCAGTGCCGGTTCACGACATGCTCGGGCCGGGCGGCCTTGCTGTTGTCGCGCAGGACGATCTTCTCGCGGCTCTGCTTCAATCCACGCCTGTTACGGATGTCGAAATGGAGCGTGTCCTGGCCGGTTTGCGCTTTGCGTTGCTGGCGGACGCACGCCAAAGCGAGGGCCTCGCAAACGCCGAAAAGGTGCTGCGCCTCTCCGCTGCGCTGGCGCAACAATGCTTCCTGAATGGCTATGTGTGGCCCCAGTCGGATGACGAAGCCAACCGCGTGCGTGAATTGCAGAACCTTGTCACCGCGGCGCTTCAGGGCAAACAAGCCATCGCACCACAATGGCTGACGTCCATCGCCGCATACGGACCGCTGCATGCGCTGCCGAGTGCGGAACACCTTGTGAACCAGGCTTTCAACGAACCGTTAAAGTCGTTGATCCAGCGGCAGATCAATGAGCCTGCGGAAGAAGCCGCCTTGCGGCCATCGCTTCAGGTAATCGCCGCGACGACTGGTGGCTCGGACGATACGCCGGCCCAGCGCTGGACGGCCATCACGTCACAAAAACCTGTTACAATCGACGCCTATCTGCGCCGCGGCTTCCCGTCGGCCGATATCCGCCCGATCAACAAAACTTCCGCACTCGGTATTCTCGTCGCCGGATGCGGCACCGGCCAATCCGTCATCGAGATTGCAGCACGCCATCCCGCGTCGAATGTCCTCGCAATCGATATCAGCACCGCAAATCTCGCCTATGCAGCGCGGCAAGCGCGACGCTTCGGACAAGCCGCTATCCGCTTTGCGGTTTGCGACGATCTCAACGCGATCGGACAGACCTTCGATGTGATCGATGCAATGCAACCCGTGAGCAAGGCAGCAAATGCCGAAACCATATTGTCGACTTTGGCCTCGCTGCTTCAACCGAACGGCGTCATGCTCGTCCGTCTCCGAGGCGAAAGGCTGCATCAGGCTATCAAGAGCGGACAGGACTTCGTCCAGAGCGGCAATTATCAGTCAGACGCGGACGGCATTCGGCTGTTGCGGCAAAACATTCTCAAACTTGCCGGCGCGCATCCTGCAGGCCTCCTGTCGCAGCGTATGGAGTTTTACACGACCGCAGCCTGCCGCGATCTCCTCTTCCGCGATGAGAAACAGGCCCTGACACTTGCAAATGCCGGATCGCTTCTGTCGAAGGCTGGGCTTTCCGTCATCGGCTTCGATGTCGATACACGCATCGGCGACCGATATCGCGCGCGCTTTCCGCAAGATCCTCGCGCCATCGACTTCACCAATTGGCAAACGCTGGAAATCGACAACCAGGACATGGCTGCAATGACCTACAACGTGTGGGTTCAAAAGACCTGACGCACACGGGCAGCTTAACGCCCTGTTAAGCGAAACTCTCGACACTGCCCCGAAACGGCACAACCATGCCGCGGTTCAGCGTGTCGAGAGATTCATGTCCGAGTGTATCCTTGTCGTCGATGACGATCCGGTTCAGCGTCGCCTGCTCGAAAATATGGTGCGCAAGTTCGGCTATGACGCGATCCTTGCCGAAGGCGGCGAGCAAGCTGCCCGCATCCTGAGTGATGATACGCGCATCGACGCCGTGATCCTCGACCTTGTGATGCCCGATCTCGACGGCCTCGGCCTTCTCTCACGCATGCGCAACGAAGGCATCGCGATCCCGGTCATTGTGCAGACCGCACATGGCGGCATCGACAATGTGATTTCCGCCATGCGCGCGGGCGCATCGGACTTCGTCGTCAAACCGGCAAGCCCGGAGCGTTTGCAGGTTTCCTTGAAGAACGCGCTCAATGCCAGCGCACTCGCCGGCGAATTGCAGCGCATCAAGCGCAGCCAGTCGGGCACACTGAGCTTTCGTGACATCGTCACCCGCAGCGACGCCATGCGCGCAGTCTGTAATCAGGCGCAGAAGGCTGCGTCATCGGCGATTCCGGTGCTGATCGAAGGCGAATCCGGCGTCGGCAAGGAGCTGATCGCACGCGCGATCCATGGCAGCGGCGACCGGCGCAGCAAGCCATTCGTTGCCGTCAATTGCGGCGCGATCCCCGACAATCTCGTCGAGTCGATCCTGTTCGGTCATGAGCGTGGCGCCTTCACCGGCGCGACCGAGAAGCATGTCGGCAAGTTTGCCGAAGCGCATGGCGGCACGCTGTTTCTCGACGAAGTCGGCGAACTCCCCCCGGCCGCGCAGGTCAAGCTGCTGCGGGCCCTGCAGGAAGGCGAAATCGAGCCAGTCGGCGCGCGCCGCAGCGTGCCCGTCGATGTGCGGGTGATCTCGGCAACCAATCGCAATCTGTTGGCCGATGTGAAATCAGGTCGTTTCCGCGAAGACCTTTTTTACCGGTTGCATGTCTTTCCGATTTCGGTGCCACCCCTGCGTCAGCGCCCCGAAGACATTCCGGATCTCATTCGTCATTTCCTGGCGCGCTTCTGTGCCGAGGAAGGTAAGACCATCAAGGCGGTATCCGGCGAGGCCATCTCGCTGCTGCAAAACCTGCGGTGGCCAGGTAACGTCCGTCAGCTAGAAAATGCCGTCTTTCGCGCCGTGGTCCTGGCGGAGGGTGACGAGATCGGCCTTACCGAATTTCCGCAATTCGCAAGCCGCGACGCTATCGGAGCCGACGATTCATCGTCAGCATCCCTGGTGCCGGACGATAATACCAATCGCGCACAGGATCTCGTGATCGAAACGCTGCCGGTCTTTCATCCGGATCATCTTGCAATGCTTCAAGGAGACCATCTGCGGCCTCTGGACGAACTCGAAGCCGATATCATCCGCTTCGCCATCGCCCATTATCGCGGGCAGATGTCTGAGGTGGCGCGCCGCCTGCGAATTGGGCGATCGACGCTTTACCGCAAGCTCGAGGGTCTTGGTCTGTCGGACCCAGAAAAGACGAAAAGCTCCGATCCAGTGGCCGCCGAGTAACATTCCCGGCAATAACACAGGCAAGCCTTGCGTTATCGCCGCATCACCATTGCTTAGCCACAAATTTTCGCGTCTGTTGCAGCACTTTCCGTTATGCTGCCCACCTGCTTGAGTCCCTTCATTCTGGGAATTGGCTGAGGAGAATGTAATGCGCGGCCCTCTACTCGACCGCATTCTGGCGAGCACCGCGCTCGCTCTCGTTCTTGGACTTTCCGCCCCCGCGTTTTCGCAATCAGTCGATCCGCAAGAGAAAACGAACGTCGAATCGCGCATTCCGACGCCCGATACGACGCTTCCCTCACCACCCAACGCGACCGACGTGATGTCGCCGATGCCGGCCAATACCGGTTCGGTGAATGCGGCTCCGGCAGTGACCGAGACCCAAGCGGCGCCCGCGAACCAGGCTGCCACACCGGCACCTGCTCCAGCCGCTGAACCTGCGCCCACCGCGACGGCCGCACCGGCTCCGGCCGCTGACCCCGCGCCCGCCGCAACAGCTGCACCCGCTCCGGCCCCGAGCGAACCGGCTGCACCGTCCACTGCGACCGCTCCAGCAGCCGCTCCCGCCAAGACCGCGGAAGTCGACCCCGCTTTCGCTGACAAGCTGCGCGACCTGATGACCGCCAAGACTGCGAGCCGCTATTTCGCGCGGCCGGCCGAGCGCGCCGCCGCCGAAGCCTTCTACAAAGACCGCAACTACGCCCCGATCTGGACCGACGGCCAGAAGCAGAATGCGCGCGGTGCAGCCGCCATTGCCTATCTGCAGAATGTCGATGCCGACGGCATGGAGCCGGCTGATTATCCGGCACCGGCCTTCAAGGCCGGCGACATCGATGCACTGGCGGAAGCCGAATTGCGGCTGACCGGCGAACTGCTTGAATATGCGCGTCATGCCTCGATCGGCCGGGTGCATTATTCGCGCATCAGCAACGATATCGGTTATGAACTGAGCGCGCCGGAACCCGCTGATGTACTCGCGAATGTAGCGAGCAATGACAATCTCAAGCAGGCGCTCGATTCGTATCAGCCGCAGCATCCGCAATACAAATTGCTGAAGGCGAAACTCGCCGAAGCGCGCGGCAAGACCGCGGCACCGGCCGAAGATGTTGTGCGCATTCCCGATGGCGGCAAGTTCAAGGTCGGCGCCGAAGACCAGCGCGTGCCGTTCATTCGCAAGCGTTTGAAGATCTCCGGTGACGAGACCAACCTCGTCTACGACAAGGATGTCGTCGAGGCGGTGAAGAAATTTCAACAAGGCGTAGGCCTGAGCACCGATGGCGTTGCCGGTCCTGCCACCCTTCGCGCGCTGAACGGCGTGCAGAAGCGCGAGCGCTCCGCTGACATCATTGCCGCCAATATGGAGCGCTGGCGCTGGATGCCGCGCGACCTCGGCAAGAACTACGTGATACTCAATATCCCCGAGTATCGCCTGCGCCTGGTCAAGGACGAAAAGCTCTACTGGGAAACCAAGGTCGTTGTCGGCAAACCCACCCAGGCAACGCCGCTGACGACCGCGTCGATGAAATTCATCACCGTTAACCCGACCTGGAACGTGCCCCCGTCGATCATCGCCAAGGAATATCTGCCGGCCGTGCGTCAGGATCCGACCGTGCTCGAACGCATGGGCCTGCGTATGGAGCAGAACCGCGACGGCACCGTGCGCATCTATCAGCCGCCGGGCGATCGCAACGCGCTCGGCCGCATTCGCTTCAACTTCCCGAACAAGTTCCTCGTCTATCAACACGACACGCCAGACAAGCACCTGTTCGCACATGAAAAGCGCGCCTACAGCCACGGCTGTATGCGCGTCGAAAACCCGCTGCTGTATGGCGAGAAGCTGCTGTCGATCGTACTGCCGAACGAGAAATACACAGCCGAAAAGCTGCGCTCGATGTACGGTTCGTCGGAAATCAACATCAACTTCCCGACGCAACTGCCGGTCCACCTGACCTATCAGACCGCCTGGGTGGATGCTTCCGGCAACCTGCAGATCCGCGACGACATCTACAACCTCGACAGCCGTTACCTCGCCATCGTGCGCGGTGAGGAGCGTAAGGTCGCTGATGTCGCCACCCCGCGGGCGCCGACCGGAACCAATATCAGCCAGGACCAGCTTCGCTTCGAGGGTGCCCGTGAGGCCCGCGAAATGAGCCCGTTCTCGGACTGGTTCCAGTCCCGTCAGGCCTCCAATGGCCCTAATGGCCGCCGTGGACAGCAGATGACCGGTCCGCAAGACTTCTTCAGCCGGTTGTTCCGCTAGAACGTCGGGTTCATTCCACCCCCATCTCAGGCCGCTCGTTAACCATTCCGGTTAACGGGCGGCCTTCGTTATTGGGGTAAGGCCACTTTTTGCCATACTCTACCCTTATCACGAATGCTTGAAGTCGTCGGGGGACAATAATCTCACGTTAACTCCACTCGGTAACACTGCGTTCACCATGGCCGCGGGGTCCCTGCGGCATTTGCGTCCATTCATTGTCATTCAGTAGGATCGTTCGTGCCAGTCGGTAACGCGCGCAAGGCCAAAGTCCTGACCGCAACCCGCGTCACACAGCGCGTCGCGCTCGCCGCAACTCTCACGATCCTGAGCGCCAACAACCTGAATACGGCGGCCGCCAACGGCGACACCCGCACCATCTCGCTGCACCATACCCATCGCGGCGACGACCTCACGGTCACCTTCAAGCGCAATGGCCGCTACGACGAAGATGGCCTGAAGAAGCTCAATTACTTCCTGCGCGACTGGCGCACGGACGAAGTCACCACCATGGACCCGCAATTGTTCGATGCGGTCTGGGAAGTGGCGCGCGAATTCGGGCCCGACAAGCAGATCAACATCATCTCGTCCTATCGCTCGCCGCGCACAAACGAGATGCTGCGCGGCCGCTCGGCTTCGAGCGGCGTTGCCCGTCACAGCCTGCATATGCAGGGCAAGGCGATGGACTTCTTCATTCCCGGCGTGCCGTTGGACAAGATCCGCGAAGCGGGTCTGCGCCTGCAGCGTGGCGGCGTCGGCTTCTATCCGACGTCGGGTTCGCCGTTCGTGCACATGGATGTCGGCAACGTCCGCCATTGGCCGCGCATGACGCGCGAACAGCTCGTCCGCGTCTTCCCGAATGGCCGCACAGTACATCTGCCGACCGACGGCAAGCCGCTCGCCGGATTCGCACTGGCGCAGGCCGACATCGAGAAACGCTCGTCTTCCTCGTCGGCTTACGAAGCGGCACGTATTGTCAGTGCCAGTGCCGATTCCAAGAAGCCGAACGCCCTCACCCGCCTGTTCAACAGCCTGACCAAGAAGAAGCCGGCGGACGACGAGGACGATACGGAGGCGCCGGCCGCCGCTGCAAAGCCCACCCAGGTCGCTGCCGCCGGTGGGGCGCGTGAAAACCTCTTCGCCGGCATGGACGCCTCTAAATCCCATGCCGCCCAGACCGCTCCGGCAGTCACCACTCCAACTGTTGTGGCCGCTTCCGTGCCGATGCCAAAATCGCGGCCCGCCGCTGCCGGTCGGCAGATGGCTGCGGCGCGGCCTACGCCGGCCGAGCCGGTTCAGACATCCGGCAGCTTCACGCTGGCCGCCACCACACCGAACGACGTCATCCTTTCGCGCGGCTATTGGCAGGGTCTACCCGACACCCCGGGTGAGAACTCCGCCGCCCGCCGCCGCGATGCGGAACTGGCCTCGGCCGATGGTTCAACCGGAAGCATCGGACCATTCGCGGCTCCGCCCGGTTACGGTGAAGGCAAGCTTCATCAGGCTTCTTTGGCCTATGCCAGCCAAACGGAGCCGGAGGCAGAAGTTCCACAGCGCGCGAAGACCACCGCCATTCCCCGGTCGGCGGCCATTGCTGCCAACACGACGATCGCCTCGAAGGCCCGTCCGAACGTTCCAACGGAAGTGCTGTCCGCTCCTGCCATGGTGGGCGATGCACGCGAAATCGAACAGCGCCGCTGGGATGGCCCTTGGATGCGGGCGCTGATCATGACGCCGAGCGTCGAGCGATTCATGAGCACGACGCTCTATGGCAATCAGGATTTCCGCAGCCTGCGGCCGATGCTGCAGAAGCCGACCGAAATGGTGCTCATGGCTTTCGCACCTGAGCCGAACTCCAATCTGACGCATGTGCGCTTCGAAGGCCGAGCGATCGAATTCATCGCCACCGCGACCTTCACGCGCACGACCGCCTTCCGCTAGTCGGTTGCGCAACAGCGCAAGCGATCAGTAGTCCCAGTAGGCCGGCACCCAGCGGAAGACATCACCCTCAACCGCCACCCGTCCGATAGACGGGAACGGCAGGTGAGTAGCCACCAGCATCTCGCCGCTCTTGGCCAGTTCCCGCAAAAGACGGACCCGAACGCGCGCCGCCTCCTCGGGGTCGTGCTCGAAACCGTTGTGCCAGTCGGGGTGCTCGAATCCGACCGGGAATACAAGGTCCCCGGCGAATGTCAGCCCGTCGCCGCCGGATGCGACGCGAACCACGCAGTGCCCGGGGGTATGTCCGCCGGTACGATGAACGACCACTCCCGGCGCCACCTCGTATTCCTCATCGAACGGCCGCAGATGGTCGCGATACTCCTTCATGAACCGCTTGGCGGCCGACCGGAGCGCGTCCGGGAATCCTGGCGGCATGGAGGTGTGGGAGAAATCCGGCGACTCCCAGAACTTGACCTCGGCGGCTGCTACGTGGATCCGCAGGTCCGGACGCAGTTGCTCCTTCACCCCTTCGACAAGCAGCCCGCCAATGTGGTCCATGTGCATGTGGGTCAGGACCACGTCGGTCACGGACGAAAGATCGACGCCGCCGCCCTCCAGTCGCTTGATCAACTGCCCGGCCCGCGGCAGGTGCAAGTCCGGGTCGAACCCCAGTCCCGCGTCGATGAGGATCGTCCGACCGCCGCTACGCACCACGACTGCGTTCAGCGGCCAGTCGAAAGCATCCGGCGGCAGGAACATCTCGTCCAGCCAGGCCGCCCGCACGGCCGGATCGGCATTGTGCGCCAACATGGCGGTGGGGAGCGGCAACACGCCATCGCTGACCACCAGCACATCAATGTCACCGACACGCAGCGCATAGCGCGACGGAACCAACTCGTTGGGCCCCGGTCCACCGGGGAGTGGGGTAACACCCAGGCTCATGTTTTATCTCCTGCTGATTGTGCTCTCCTGCTGACCAAAGAAAATCGAACGAAGCGCCATGCTCCAGTTCGTATCTCCGCGATGTTCGTGACTTGGCTCGTTACTTGGCTCGTTACTTGGTATTGCGCTCACGAGGTGATCGCGCCGTTCTTCAACAAGATCGAGCAGCGTATTGTGCAACCGTTGAATGGGGCCAGTTGCTCGCATTCGCCCAGAGCCATACGGCGCTGGTGAGGCGTCAATTGTACTAAAATTTCGTCGTCTGTCGCAGATCGGACAGCTCAGAGCATGATGCCGAAAAGTGCCAAGCCGTTTTCGGACACATATGCTCTCGCATGAGTATCGATCATGCTGATGACTTTGGACCAGTTTGATCCAAAATCATCGCGATTATGCCGTCCGGTGATGCTGCTTCAGACGGAATGCGAGCGCGATGTTGACCGCGCCGAACAGGACCGCGAACCAGCCGATAAACCACACGAGCGCCAAGGCGCCTGTGCCCGGCTGGGCAAACAGAATGATGCCGAACGCGACCGACAGCAGACCGCTCAGGATCAGCAACCACTCACCTTCGATTTCCTTGCGTAGCCGGACCGCACCCACGATCTCCATCACGCCGGTCACGATGGCCCAGGCGGCGATGAACATCAGAAGGATGAAGGTCGTCATGCCCGGCCAGGCGAAGGTCACAATGCCGGCGGCGATACCGGCGAGCCCGACAATGCCGAGCCACCAGCGGGGTCCGGGCGTCATTGACGGCACCCTCCCCGAAATGGCCGCCCAGAGAGCGAGGACACCATCGACCAGGGCATAAGCGCCCCAAAGAAGAACGAGAGTGAGAAGTGTGATGCCCGGCCAGAAGAAAGCCAGGATACCAAAGACGATCGCGGCGATGCCGCGGAGGAGCAGAAGCCACCAATTTTCGGCCAATGCCCGAAGCATCAGAACATTTTGGAGAGGCGACGCGGGTCCAGTAGGAGCATGCATGCTGGTCATTCCTGACCTCCTTTGGACAGATTGCCAAAGGTTTTAACCCGCGCGCCGGGAGAAGGTTCCGCCCCATTCCGCCGTGCCTCCCGACCGTCACGGAGGCGCCAAGTCTTCGCTAGCAGAGCGGTGCCGCCTCAGTTCGGCAACATGCCCAGCGCGTGCATGTAGGTCTCCAGGATCGCATCCTGTTCCTCACGCTCCGTCGGCTCGATCTTGCGCAGGCGCACGATGGTCCGCAGCGCCTTGACGTCGAAACCATTGGCCTTGGCCTCGGCATAGACGTCGCGAATATCGTCCGAGATGGCCTTCTTTTCTTCCTCGAGCTTCTCGATTCGCTCGATGATGCTCTTGAGCTGGTCCTTCGCAAAATTGACGGATGGTTCTTCTTTTTCGAGTGCGGCGGACGCGGGCATTTCTACTCATCTCCGGGAACGTGGAGAATGGTTTTCGGCAGCAGGGGGCCAAGGGTCAAGGACGCTCTGCCGCTGCGCCCGTCATCCACAGGTCACAAAGAAATCCGCGTGACAGATGCGTTTTTCTTTGGGCCGTGGCTCACTCGCCCATCAGGCGGTTGGCAAAGACCGAGATGGTCTTTTGATAAACCAGCGATTTGTTCCATTCTTTCAGGACTTCGTAATTGCGCGCCCCCTCGGTGAACGGAGCCCCGCGCTGCCAGCCATAGCCACGCAGGTAATTGGCGGTGGAGGCCAGAACATCCGGCACCGAGCGGATCAGGTCACGCCGACCATTGCCGTCGAAATCGACGGCAAACTTCACGAAGGAAGACGGCAGGAACTGTGTCTGGCCGATCTCGCCGGCCCAGGCGCCCTTGAGCTGATCGGGCGTGTAATCACCACGGTCGATGATGCTCAGGGCATCGAGCAGTTCGTTCTGGAAGCGCTCGGTGCGGCGGCAATCGTGCGCCAGCGTTGCCAGCGAACGAAGCGCCGATTGCTTGCCCTGATTGACGCCGAAATCGGTCTCCAGGCCCCAGATGGCGATCACCACAGCGCCGGGCACGCCATATTGCTGCTCGATCCGCGATAGCAGAGCCGCATGCTGCTTCATCAGGCTGCGCGCCTTGCCGATGCGCTGATTGATGCGCGGCAAGCCGAATTCCTCAAAGCTGCGCTTGAAATGCCCTTGCCGTCGATCGAGCGCCAGCACTTGCGGGTCGGGAATCAGATTGGACAAGGCTGCAGCCGTCCGCTGCGAAATACCTTTGCCAACCGCTTCACGCTGGAAGGTCGTGACCCAGGCACCGAAATCACCGCCACATTGCGCGGCTAGCGCGGAGAAAGAGTGAACCCCGAACAACACACCAAACAAGCCACCGACAACATGCTTGCTGCAAAATGCCACGTCCGCGCTCCAAATTCATTTCGCCCACAGAGCGGGCGCGTAACGGTTGAACGAATTTGCAAAGCGTATTCTATCGCGGGCATTCGGGCAAAAAGCCGACGCGTTGTCGCGCGCCTGCGCGATGCGGCACGGCGCCGCAACGGCGGTCAGACAGGAAACAATGAATGACGTTGGCCGCAAGTCGTTGCGGCCACCAATCCTTATCGCTCGACGAACGCCTTCTCGATGACGAAGTGACCGGGCTCGCTGTGGTTGCCTTCATCGAAGCCAAGACCCGTGAACATGTTCTTCAGGTCTTCCAGCATCGCCGGGCTGCCGCACAGCATAATGCGGTCGGTGTCGATCGACAGCGGCGGCTGGCCGATGTCATCGAACAGCTTGGCAGAGGAAATCAGGTCGGTGATGCGACCGCGATTGCGGAACGGCTCGCGCGTGACGGTTGGGTAATAGACGAGCTTGCCGTCGAGCATTTCGCCGAAGATCTCATCGTTCTTCAGGTTCTCGACCACCTGCTCGCCATAAGCGAGTTCTGCGACCTGACGGCAGCCATGGACGAGAACGATACTCTCGTATCGCTCATAGACCTCCGGATCCTTGATGAGGCTAACGAACGGTGCGAGGCCGGTGCCGGTCGAGAGCAGCAGCAGGCGCGAACCAGGCAGCAGGTTATCGACGATCAAGGTCCCGGTGGCTTTGCGGCCGACGAGGATCGTGTCCCCTTCCTTGATGAGTTGCAGGCGGGAGGTCAGAGGGCCGTCTGGAACCTTGATGCTGAAGAATTCGAGCGATTCCTCGTAGTGTGCGCTCGCCATGCTGTAGGCGCGCAGCAACGGACGGCCCTCGACCTCAAGGCCCATCATCGCAAACTGACCACTTTGAAAACGGAACCCCGGGTCGCGGGTGGTGGTGAAGCTGAACAGCGTGTCCGTCCAATGACGTACAGACAGAACCTGCTCGCGATTGAATGCACTCATTCGTCGTCCTTGGCTTTTCTCGGACGCAATAAAGGTCCGCCTTATCCGCCCGATTTTGCCGGTTGCATTGCACAAATTGGGCCGCTTTGCACCCGTTAAAGCTTGGAATTGTTGGAAAATCCAAGGCGCCTTGCGGAAATTGCATGGCGAAAGGTGAATCCAGCTCGGTTTAGTGTCCCCGGAACACCATCATTATCCACCACTCTCAAAATGGAGAAGGGCTGCCCCTCGCGGGACAGCCCTTCCATTGTCAAACCGCAGCCCGGTCTCGGACTGGCACTGGCCGAACTTAAGCGGCGCAGCCCTCGAACGAGCCGAGGGACCAGTTCACAAGAGTCCGCGCAAACGGCGATAGACAATGAGACACTGGATCACCTCCTTTCGGTTGTTAACGATGCCGCGAATCTAGGCAGGCTCCCCCGATTCGCAAAGATCAAATGGCCGGCAGAGGCTGCCCAGTGCGCGATCAACGGGCAGACAACCGGGGGTTCAGTGGCGCTGGGACTTCTCGAACGCCGCCTTCTGCTCCGGCGAGGCCTCTTTCTGGTATTTGGCCCGCCATTCGTCGTAGGGCATGCCGTAAACGACCTCCCGGCTCTGATCCTTGCTGAGCGGGATGCCCTTCTGGTCAGCCGCATCCTTCATCCAGTTAGACAGGCAATTTCGGCAAAAACCCGCGAGGTTCATCAGGTCGATATTCTGCACATCGGTCCTGGTGCGCAGATGCTCGACCAGACGCCGGTAGACGGCAGCCTCCAGCTCGATGCGGGTTTTGTCGTCGATCGTCGGCATCTGTTCGGTCATGGCGAGAATCCTTTCGTCGGCCGGTACATAATCGCGCGGCGCATTCATTTCCACACGCCTGCCCAGCGGGTTGCAGCGCAGGACGGGCTTTGCGTGACTTGGACCCGGAGCCCCCTTAGAAACGATCTCCCTGCCCTTCACGCGGCCTCTTCGTTCCATGACAGTCCAAGGTCACGCCGTTCAACGTCAATTCCTCGACCGCCTGTTTCAGACGGCCGTCGCCGCCGCACATCCTGCCCGCTTTCTGCCCGCCTTATTGCCGCCCGCGCCTGACCAGGAGCGCCTCATCATTCTCGCTGCGGGGAAAGCGGCTGGGTCAATGGCCGAGGTTGCCGAAGGGCACTATCTCGACGTGGGCCTTCCGAAGGAACGCATGCACGGCATTGCCGTGGCGCGGCACGGCTACGGGCGTCCACTGCGCGTCGTGGAGATGATCGAGGCGGGGCACCCGGTGCCGGATCAGGCCGGTCTCGATGCGGCGGCCCGCACGCTCGAGCTTGCCGATTCGGCAACGTATGGCGACCTGGTCCTGGTGCTGATGTCCGGAGGCGCGTCCGCCAACTGGATCGCGCCGGCCGACGGCCTTTCGCTCGCGTCCAAGCAGGCCGTGACGCGGGCCTTGCTGCGTTCGGGCGCCTCGATCGGTGAAATCAACACGGTGCGCAAGCATCTCTCGCGCATCAAAGGCGGCCGGCTGGCGCAGCACGCCTATCCGGCCCGCGTCGTGACCATCGGCATTTCAGACGTGCCCGGCGACGATCCCGCTGTGATCGGCTCGGGACCAACCGTCCCCGATCCGAGCACACTCGCCGATGCGGCCGCCATCATCGACCGCTACGGCCTGGAATTGCCGGGCAATGCATTTCTCGCCTTGCGCGATCCGCGCAACGAGACGCCGAAGCCCGAGGATCCGCTGTTCAAGACAACGGATTACATCCTTGCGGCCAGGCCGCTCGATTCGTTCGAGGCGGCGGAAGCCGAGATACGCGCCGCCGGCTATGACTGCCTCTTTCTCGGCGACCGCATCGAAGGCGAAGCCCGCGACGTCGCGGCCGAACAGGCCAAGATGGCGCGCCAGCTGCAGGCCGAAGGCCGCCGCGCGGTGATCCTGTCCGGCGGCGAACTGACCGTCACCATCCGTGGTCAGGGCCGTGGCGGCCCAAACCAGGAATTTGCGCTGGCGCTGGCCACCGCCCTCGACGGCACGAAAGGCATTGCGGCTATTGCCGCCGATACGGATGGGACCGATGGCGGTGGTGGGTCAGCGGACGACCCAGCGGGCGCCTATGTCGATGGACAAAGTGCCGCGCGGGCCCGGGCCCTTGGCCTGGATGCAGCAAAATACCTCGCGGACAACAATTCGACAGCTTTCTTTGCTGCCTTGGGCGATCTTGTGGCACCGGGACCAACCTTTACCAACGTTAACGATTTTCGCGCGATCGTCGTGGATCACGTTGACACGGCGTGAAAAATCACGGCAAAACAGCGGCTTAGGTCGGTTTCGCGTGCCCTGCTAGCATCCTCTGAACGACCGTGATCCGATTGCGACTCAGCCCTCCGTTCCGCCTGCTCAACGCTTCCATGGTGCGTCTTGCCGCGCTTGTGCTGCTGTTCGTCTGCACATGGGCTGGCAACGCGTCGGCGGATTTCCGCCTCTGCAACAACACCGGCGGCAAGGTGGGCATCTCGCTCGGCTATAAGGACAATGAGGGCTGGGTCACCGAAGGCTGGTGGAATCTCGCCCCCCGCTCCTGCGAGACCTTGCTGCGCGGCAATCTCGTCGCACGGTTTTATTATGTCTATGCGATCGACTACGACCGCGGCGGAGAGTGGTCGGGCAAGGCATTCATGTGTACGCGCGAGAAGGAATATACGATCCGCGGGACCGAAGATTGCCTCGCGCGCGGTTTCGATCGCACCGGCTTTTTCGAAGTCGATACGGGTGAGCAGCGCTCCTGGACGGTCCAGCTCACCGAAACGAGCGACCAGACCCCGCTGACGCCTGGTGTTCCGTCCGTCACCCTGCCGCAAACCGGAACACGCCCGCCTACCGGCGTTGTCCCGATCACACCGAATGGAAATCAGAAACGATGAGACGGCAGCGCCGCACGAAGATTGTCGCCACCCTCGGCCCGGCCTCTGGCGACCGGAATGTCATTGCCCGCCTGTTTGAAGCAGGCGCCGATGTATTCCGCATCAACATGAGTCACACGTCGCATGACCGCATGCGCGAACTGATCGGCATGATCCGTTCAATCGAACACGAGCAAGGCCGCCCCATCGGCATCCTCGTTGATCTGCAAGGTCCGAAGCTGCGGCTCGGCACATTCGACGGCGGCTCGGTGATGGTGAAGAAGGGCGACACCTTCATTCTCGATGCCAATAAAGAACCCGGCGACGCCAGCCGCGTCTACCTGCCGCATCCGGAAATTCTCGAAGCGACGCAGCCGGGTCAAACCCTGTTGCTCGATGATGGCAAGGTGCGCCTCATTTGCATCGACAAGTCCGACGGACAATTGACGACGCGCGTGGAAGTCGGCGGCAAGCTGTCGGACCGCAAGGGCGTCAGTCTGCCGGAAACGACACTCCCCTTCTCCGCGCTGACGGAAAAGGACCGTTCGGATCTCGACGCAGCCCTGAATGCCGGTATCGATTGGCTCGCGCTGTCATTCATCCAGCGGCCGGACGACATTGCCGAAGCCAAGAAGATCGCACGTGGACGCGCCGCGGTGATGGCCAAGATCGAAAAGCCACAGGCCGTTGCGCGGCTCGATGAAATCCTCGAAGTCACGGACTCGCTGATGGTCGCGCGCGGCGATCTCGGTGTCGAGATGCCGCTGGAGAAAGTGCCCGGCATCCAGAAACAGATCACGCGCGCCGCGCGCAAAGCCGGCAAGCCGGTGATCGTCGCAACGCAGATGCTGGAATCGATGATTACGAGTCCTGTGCCGACGCGCGCCGAAGTCTCGGACGTGTCGATTGCCGTGTTCGAAGGCGCGGACGCGATCATGCTGTCGGCTGAATCCGCGGCTGGGCAATATCCCGTCGAAGCAGTCGCAACGATGAACCGCATCGCTGAGGAAGTGGAGCGCGATCCGACCTATCGTTCCGTAATTCAGGCGCAGCGTGCCGAACCCGAAGCAACCGGCGCCGATGCGATCGCAGCAGCCGCACGTCAGATTGCGGAAACGCTCGATCTTTCGGCGGTGATCTGCTGGACTTTCTCAGGTTCAACAGCCTTGCGCGTCGCGCGCGAGCGTCCGGAGCCGCCTGTCGTCGCGATCTCGCCAAATATCGCGACCGGCCGCAAGCTGTCGCT
>Ga0164243_10006195_pt1 | contig 18155 bp, 15 predicted proteins | sample OricompcompostOP_FD_108781 | JGI IMG/M metagenome (GOLD analysis project Ga0164243, IMG submission 108781) | Organic Plus compost microbial communities from Emeryville, California, USA - Original compost - Organic plus compost (OP) | ecosystem: Engineered > Solid waste > Mixed feedstock >... | reverse complement strand
GGCGTCCAGGACGCCGAACTCGGCGCCGACGCGCGCGTACTGCTCGAGTTCTCCCGAGCGGGAGAGGCCCTCGCCCAGGAGGACGCGATCCTCGCCGCGGCCCGGCTGCACGGCAGCCTCGGCGGCGACCGCCTGCGCCTGTTCACCGGGGCGGTCGAACTGCGCCGCACCCTCACCGCCTCCGCCGCGCCCGACCTGCCCGGAGCGGCCCGCACCGCCTGGAGCACCCTCGCCGACAGCCGCCCCTACGCCGTCCTGTACACGGCGGAGGACAAGATCCTCACCGCCGACCCCGGGACGCGGGCCGCGGAAGCCGTCCCCCGCGCCACCTGGGACGCCGCCCACGCGCGCGTGAGCGACGAACTGCGGACCGTCGAGCGGCATGCGGCGGAGTCGGTCGCCGGACGCGCCGACCCCGTGGAACGGGGCCTGTTCGGACCCGCGGGGGCCGCCGTGCTGTTCGGCCTCCTCGCCGCCGCGGCCTCGCTCGTGATCTCGGTCCGCATCGGACGCGGCCTGGTGATCGAACTGGTCGCCCTGCGCGACGACGCCCTCGACATCGCCCACCGCAAACTCCCCGAGGCCATGCGGAAACTGCGCGGAGGCGGGGAGATCGACATCCGGGCGGAGGCCCCGCACGGACCACCCGCGCAGGACGAGACCGGCCAGGTCGCCCAGGCCCTCGGCACCGTCCACCGGGCCGCCCTGCGCGCCGCCGTGGAACGCGCCGAGCTGGCCGGCGGGATCAGCGGCGTCTTCGTCAACCTCGCCCGCCGCAGCCAGGTCCTGGTGCACCGTCAGCTCAGCCTGCTCGACAGCATGGAGCGCCGCTCCGACGACCCGGACGAGCTGAGCGACCTGTTCCGCCTCGACCACCTCACCACCCGCATGCGCCGCCACGCGGAGAGCCTCATCATCCTCTCCGGCGCCGCCCCCGGCCGCGCCTGGCGCAAACCCGTCCCGCTGACCGACGTGGTGCGCGCGGCCGTCTCCGAGGTGGAGGACTACGCGCGCGTGGAGGTGCGGCAGCTCGCCGAGGCGTCCGTCGCGGGCGCGGCCGTCGCGGACCTCACCCACCTGCTCGCCGAGATCATCGAGAACGCGGCGCAGTTCTCCCCGCCCCACACCCGGGTGCGCGTCACCGGCGAACCCGTCGGCAACGGTTACGCCGTCGAGGTCGAGGACCGCGGCCTCGGCATGGGCAAGGACGCCCTCGCCGAGGCCAACCGGCGCATCACCGAGTCCGAGGCGCTCGACCTGTTCGACAGCGACCGGCTCGGCCTCTTCGTGGTCAGCCGGCTCGCCGCCCGCCACGCAGTCAAGGTGCACCTCAAGACCTCGCCCTACGGCGGCACCACCGCGGTCGTCCTGCTCCCCACCGCGCTCCTCGACGACCGTACCGAGCAGGAACGTCCCGGCACGCCGGCCAGGGCGTCCGCCGAGGCCGGCCGGGAGTCGCGTGAATCCGCCCCCGCCCCGCATCCCGGTGCCGTCCAGGTGCCGCGGCAGCCCAGGGCCGTTGCCGCCCCCGACACGCGGCGCGCCCTGGTGGCCCCTGTCGCCGACCTGCCGTCCGAAGCCGGACCTGCGTCAAAACCCCCGTCCGAGGCGGGACCCCGGTCGGCGCCGGAACCCCGTTCCACGCTGGAGCCGCGTTCCGCGCCGGAACCCCGACGCGCGCCGGACGCCGTGCCGCCTTTGGCGCCGCACGCCGTACCGCATCAGGAACCTCGGTCCGAGCCCCACCCAGTGCCGCGTCCGGCATCTCGCCCCGTGCCTCACGCCGTGCCGCGCACCGGCGTGTACGGGGGCGCCGGCCCGGGCGACGAGCCCCAGAGCCCTCAGGGAGCCGCCACCTTGCGCCTGCACCGCACGGAGGAGCCGGCCGGCTCCGACGACCTGCCCCGCCGGGTACGCCAGGCCAGCCTGGCGCCCCAGCTCCGCGACGGCCGGCCGGACACATCCGGGCCGGCACGCGGCGAAAGCCGGGACGACGACCGCACCCCCGAACTCGTACGGGACCGCATGGCGGCCTACCGCGACGGCTGGACGCGCGGCGGCGGCCGGCCGCCCGGCGCCGCACGCGGCACGGCGAGGCCCAGCACCGAAGGAGACCCCGCATGATCCAGGAACCCCGCACCGGCGCAGGCCGGCGCTCCGGCGAACTCGACTGGCTGCTCGACGACCTGGTGCTCCGCGTCACCGACGTACGGCATGCCGTGGTGCTGTCCGGGGACGGACTCGCCATGGGCGCCTCCGGCGGCCTCGGCCGCGAGGACGCCGAGCACCTCGCCGCCGTCGCCTCCGGGTTCCACAGCCTCGCCAAGGGAGCGGGACGGCACTTCGGGGCCGGCGGCGTGCGCCAGACCATGGTCGAGATGGACGACGGATTCCTGTTCGTGGCCGCCGCGGGGGAGGGCTCCTGCCTCGCGGTGCTCACCTCCGTCACCGCCGACATCGGTCTCGTGGCCTACGAGATGGCACGGCTCGTCCGGCGCGTGGGCGAGCACCTGGACACCGCGCCGCGCGTCGCCGCACGGCCGCCGGCCGGATGAGACGAGAAAGCGGTCCGAGCAGATGACCGACGACACGACCGGCGCCCCGCGCGAGCCGGGCAGCCAGTGGTACGACCACGAGGCCGGCCCCCTGGTCCGGCCCTACGCCGTGACCGGCGGACGCACCGCACCCGGCCCTTCCGGTGTGCGCTTCGACCTCATCGCCCTCGTCAGCCTCGACCCCGCCGCGCCCGCCGGTGACGACCCCGCGCTCGGCCCCGAGCACCGCGCGCTGATCGACCTGTGCCGCCCGGAGACCCAGTCCGTCGCCGAACTCGCGGCCTGCGCCGACCTGCCCGTGGGCGTCGTCCGGGTCCTCCTCGGCGACCTGCTGGAACGCGGCCGGGTCACCGTCAGCCGGCCCGTACCGCCCGCCCAGCTGCCCGACGAGCGGGTGCTCCGCGAGGTGATCGCGGGGTTGCGGGCGCTGTGAGCACTCGTTGGCCAAGAGCCGTGTCGCATTCCCCGCTGTGACGAAAGAGCGTCTGGAACACCCTCACGAAAAGAGCGAACGATGGTCCCCGAACACCCCGACGCCCCCGCCGGTGAGACGACGGCTCTGGCGCTGAAGATCCTGGTCGCCGGCGGTTTCGGCGTGGGGAAGACCACGCTGGTGGGCGCGGTCAGCGAGATCCGGCCGCTGCGCACCGAGGAGACGCTCAGCGAAGCCGGGCGGACGGTGGACGACACCGACGGCGTCGACCACAAGGTCACCACGACCGTCGCCATGGACTTCGGCCGCATCACCATCCGCTCCGGGCTCTCCCTGTACCTCTTCGGCACCCCGGGCCAGGACCGCTTCTGGTTCCTGTGGGACGAACTGGCGCAGGGCGCGCTCGGCGCGGTGGTGCTCGCGGACACCCGGCGACTGGAGGACTGCTTCCCCGCGGTCGACTACTTCGAGCACCGCAAGATCCCGTTCGTCGTCGCCGTCAACTGCTTCTCCGGCGCCCGGCGGCACGACGCGCGCGACGTGTGCCGGGCACTCGACCTCGACCCGGGGACGCCCGTGGTGCTGTGCGACGCCCGCGAGCGCGACTCGGGCAAGGAGGTGCTCATCCAGCTCGTCGAGTACGCCGGGCGCATGCACACCGCCCGGCTGCTCGACTCGGTGGGCTGAGCGCGGCGGGGTCCGTCCGTCCGCCGCGCTCAGTCCAGCTCCCCGCCCGGTGTGGGTCCGCCACGCCCTTTTCGGCCAGCACCTTGTCGATCCGGACCCGGACCAGCAGCTCGCCCGGCACGCCGTTGCGGGCGCCGAACTCCTCCGCGCGGTCCTCGCCCATGTACCGCCCTCCGATCCGGGCGGCCCAGTGCCGCAGCTCCCCGGGATCCTCCGACAGCGCGCCCGGCCCTTCAGGATCACGTACGCGAAGGGCGGCCGGTCGTCGTCCACACAGAGGGCGACCCGCCCGTCCCGGGCCAGGTTGCGCCCCTTCACGGTCGCCGCGCCGGTGTTGAACACGACGTCGTCCCCGTCGAGCACGAACCGACCGGCGCCAGAGGCTCCGTCCGTCGGCACGGACGGTGGCCAGTCTCCCGGTGCGGGTGTCCTGCGAGACGAACGCCCGCCACTCTTCCTCGGTCATCTTGTGTCCCAGGGCCCTCATCTTCCTTGCCCGCCGCCCGGTCGTGGGGAAGGCTGGCGCAGGGACCCTCCCGACCGGAGGGGACGACACACGGGGTACACGGGGACAACAGGGGGAGACACACGACATGGGGCAGAACCAGGGACTCGACTGGCTGCTGGACGACCTGACCCAGCGCGTCGAACACGTACGGCACGCGCTGATCCTCTCGAACGACGGCTTGGTGACGGGGGCGAGCACGGGCCTGCGCCGCGAGGACGCCGAGCATCTGGCCGCCGTCTCGTCCGGGCTGCACAGCCTCGCCAAGGGCTCGGGGCGGCACTTCGGCGCGGGCGGGGTGCGGCAGACGATGGTGGAGTTCGACGAGGCGGTGCTCTTCGTGACCGCGGCCGGCTCCGGGAGCTGCCTGTGCGTCCTCAGCGGCGCCGAGGCCGACATCGGGCACATCGCGTACGAGATGACGCTGCTCGTCAACCGGGTCGGCGAACATCTGGACGTCGACACCCGCCACCGACCGGAACCGGGTACGAACCTCTGACCTGCGGATTCACCGTCCGGGTGGAGGGTGCGGCGAGGGTTATCCACAGGCTGAACACGGAGTGTGACGGAGCGGCTACCGTCTTTCTCGGGGCGGGCGCAACCGGCGCCGGCCCACCGGACCCACGAGGGAGACGAGCATGTCCCGACAGACGCCGACCACCACCGCGCAGCGCACGGTCACCGCTTTCGACACGGGTGTCGGCCGCCCGGCCGTGGCGAAGGACGACACCTGGATCACGACCGGCCGCGCGGCCCGGGAACTCGGCCTGCGGCGCACCGAGTTCGACCTGGCCGTGCGACTCGGCCGCATCCGCACCGAGCCCGGCAGGGTGGCAGCGGAGCGGCGGGTCGCGCGGGCGGAGATCGAACGGCTGCGCGCCGGACCGGACTTCCCCGAGGCACTGCGCCGCAGCGTCCACGCCGTGGGGACCGCGGAGGGCGCCGCCCTGCTGGGGGTGGCGAAGGCCCGTTTCACCCGGCTGGCGAGGCTGGGGCTGGTCGTTCCGGTGGCGTTCCACCTGAACCGCTACCGCGCCGTGGTCTGGCTCTATCTCGCCGACGAGCTACGGCTGTTCGGCGACGACGAGAAGAACGCGGCGCTGCTGACCGGGCGTACGCCGGAGGGGCTGCGCGGCCTGCTGGACTCCGGGATCGATCTGCGGCCCCGCAACTGGCGCAGCAGGCACCTGGGTTTCCTGCTCCGGGAGGCCGAGGACCCCTGGGCCCGTGCGGGCGCGGTCGCGTCGTTCCTCGACCCGCTGCATGTGGCGCAGGTGGTGCGGGACCCCTACGAGCGGTCCCACGTACACGGGTTCCGCCGCCGTCCGCCCGGCGGCGGGAGCCCCGACTCGCCAGGGGCACGGATCGCGGCGGACCTCATGACCGCGCGCGACCCGGACGAGATCGCCTGGCTACGGGCCGACCTGGCCCGGCTGGTGGACGAGGCCCGGGGGCACCGTCCGGCGCCCCGGCCGTCCGGGTCCCGGCCGTTTCCCTCGCACCGGACGGCGTCCGAGTCCGAGCCACCCACGTCGCGTCGGCCGGCGCTCGCGCCCCCGCCCGGGCGGCCGGCCGCACCGGCCCGCCCGGACACCCCGGCCGCCGGCGACCGCGCCAGACGCCGAGGCCTGCTCGCCCGCTGGCGTCATCGAACCGTCCGGAGCGCGGGGCGCCCGTGAAGTGGGCGGGGCCAGGTTGGTGCCCAGGTCGGGCGTGCCTGGTGACCCTGGCGGGCCCGGCGTGTCCGGAAACCCTGGTGTGTCCGACGACCCGGAGACACAGCGCCGGCGCGCCCGGCGCCCGCCCCGCGCCCTACAACGCCCGGAAGAGCCCCTCCTGCACGACCGAGACCAGCATGCGCCCTTCCCGGTCGTAGATCCGGCCGCGGGCCAGCCCGCGGCCGCCCGTGGCGATGGGGGACTCCTGGTCGTACAGGAACCACTCGTCCGCACGGAACGGCCGGTGGAACCACATCGCGTGGTCCAGCGACGCCATGTCGAAGCCGCGCGGACCCCACAGCGGCTCCACCGGAATCCGCACCGCGTCCAGCAGCGTCATGTCGCTGGCGTAGGTCAGCGCGCAGGTGTGCACCAGCGGATCGTCGCCGAGCGGCCCGACCGCGCGCATCCAGACTGCGCTGCGCGGCTCCGCGCCCTCGATCTCGTCCGGCTTCCAGCGCAGCCGGTCGACATAGCGGATGTCGAAGGGCTGCCGGCGCGCCATCCGCTCCAACTGCTCCGGCAGCGCGCCCAGATGCTCCCTGATCTCGTCCGCCACCGTCGGCAGCGACTCGGGGTCCGGCACCTCGCGGGCCGGCGGCAACTGATGCTCGAAACTCCCCTGTTCAGGCTTGTGGAAGGAGGCGGTCAGATTGAAGATCGTGCGGCCCTGCTGCACGGCGGTGACCCGGCGGGTCGTGAACGATCTGCCGTCCCGCACCCGCTCCACCTGGTACACGATCGGCACCCCGGGCCGGCCCGGGCGCAGGAAGTACGCGTGCAGCGAGTGCACCGGGCGGTCGCCCTCCGTGGTGCGGCCCGCGGCGACCAGTGCCTGGCCGGCGACCTGCCCGCCGAAGACCCGCTGGAGGGACTCCTGGGGGCTGCGGCCGCGGAAGATGTCGACCTCGATCTGCTCCAGGTCGAGCAGATCGACGAGGCTCTCGGCCGGGTTCGTCATGGGTGCGTCTCTCCTGTGCTCACAACTGGCCGACGTCGGTGACCCGCACGACGGCACGGCCCTCCGCGTCGGAGGCGGTCAGATCGACCTCGGCGCTGATGCCCCAGTCGTGGTCGTCGTTCGGGTCGTCGAAGATCTGCCGGACCCGCCACAGCCCGTTCTCCGGCTGCTCGTCGATGATGAGCAGCTTGGGGCCGCGGGCGTCGGGACCGGTGCCGAGCTCCTCGTACTCGTCCCAGTACTTGTCCATCGCCTCGCCCCACGCATCGGCGTCCCAGCCGGACTCGCCGTCCATCTCGCCGAGTTCGTCCACCTGGTCGAGGGCGGCGAGTTCCACCCGGCGGAACATGGCGTTGCGGACGAGGACGCGGAAGGCGCGGGCGTTGGCGGTGACCGGCTTGACCTGGTCGGCCTTCTCCTGGGCCTCCTCGGCGGTCATCTCCTCCGGGTTCGCCAGCTGCTCCCACTCGTCCAGCAGGCTGGAGTCGACCTGGCGCACCGTCTCGCCCAGCCAGGCGATCAGGTCCTCCAGGTCCTCCGACTTCAGGTCGTCGGGGATGGTGTGCTCGAGCGCCTTGTAGGCGCTGGCGAGGTAGCGCAGCACGATGCCCTCGGTGCGGGCCAGCTCGTAGTGGGACACCAGCTCCGTGAAGGACAGCGCCCGCTCGTACATGTCCCGGACCACGGACTTCGGCGACAGCGGATGGTCGCCGACCCACGGGTGGGACTTGCGGTACGTGTTGTACGCGTGGAAGAGCAGCTCCTCCAGCGGCTTCGGGTAGGTGATGTCCTGGAGGCGCTCCATGCGCTCCTCGTACTCCACCCCGTCGGCCTTCATCGCGGCGACCGCCTCGCCGCGCGCCTTGTTCTGCTGGGCGGCGAGGATCTGCCGCGGGTCGTCCAGCGTGGACTCCACCACGGACACCATGTCCAGCGCGTACGACGGCGATTCGGGGTCCAGGAGCTCGAACGCGGCCAGCGCGAACGTGGACAGCGGCTGGTTGAGCGCGAAGTCCTGCTGCAGGTCGACGGTGAGACGCACGATGCGCCCCTCCGCGTCCGGCTCGTCGAGCTTCTCGACGATGCCGCCGTCCAGCAGCGACCGGTAGATGGCGATGGCGCGGCGGATGTGGCGGAGCTGCTGCTTGCGCGGCTCGTGGTTGTCCTCGAGGAGGCGGCGCATCGCCTCGAAGGCGTTGCCGGGCCGGGCGATGACCGACAGCAGCATGGTGTGAGTGACGCGGAAGCGGGAGGTCAGCGGCTCCGGCTCGGACCCGATGAGCTTCTCGAAGGTCTGCTCGCTCCACGCGACGAACCCCTCGGGAGCCTTCTTGCGCACCACCTTGCGGCGCTTCTTCGGGTCGTCGCCCGCCTTCGCCAGCGCCTTCTCGTTCTCGATGACGTGCTCCGGCGCCTGGGCCACCACGAAGCCCTCGGTGTCGAAGCCGGCCCGGCCGGCGCGCCCCGCGATCTGGTGGAACTCGCGCGCCCGCAGCGTCCGCACCCGGTTGCCGTCGTACTTGGTGAGCGCGGTGAACAGCACCGTGCGGATGGGCACGTTGACGCCCACGCCGAGGGTGTCGGTGCCGCAGATGACCTTCAGCAGGCCGGCCTGCGCCAGTTTCTCCACCAGACGCCGGTACTTGGGCAGCATGCCGGCGTGATGCACGCCGATGCCGTGCCGCACGTAACGGGAGAGGTTGCGGCCGAACTTGGTGGTGAAGCGGAAGTTGCCGATGAGGTCGGCGATCTTGTCCTTCTCCTCCCGCGTGCACATGTTGATGCTCATCAGCGCCTGCGCCCGCTCCACGGCCTGCGCCTGCGTGAAGTGCACGATGTACACCGGCGCCTGCCGGGCCTCGAGCAGATCGGTCAGCGTCTCGGTGAGCGGCGTGTACCGGTACTCGTACGACAGCGGCACGGGCCGCGTCGCCGAGCGGACCACAGCGGTGGGCCGGCCGGTGCGCCGGGTGAGGTCCTTCTCGAAGAAGGAGACGTCGCCGAGCGTCGCCGACATCAGCACGAACTGCGCCTGCGGCAGTTCGAGGATCGGAATCTGCCAGGCCCAGCCGCGGTCCGGCTCGGCGTAGAAGTGGAACTCGTCCATCACGACCTGGCCGACGTCGGCGTTCCTGCCGTCGCGCAGCGCGATCGAGGCGAGCACCTCGGCGGTGCAGCAGATCACCGGGGCGTCGGCGTTCACCGACGCGTCGCCGGTGAGCATGCCGACGTTCTCGGTGCCGAAGATCTTGCACAGTTCGAAGAACTTCTCCGAGACGAGCGCCTTGATGGGGGCCGTGTAGAAGGTGACCTCGTCCCGCGCCAGCGCCGCGAAGTGCGCGCCCGCGGCGATCATGCTCTTGCCGGAGCCGGTGGGCGTCGAGACGATCACGTTCGCCCCCGACACCACCTCGATCAGCGCCTCCTCCTGGTGCGCATAGAGAGTGAGACCGCGCTCCTGCGCCCACGACTCGAAGGCTTCGTACAGGGCGTCGGGGTCGGCGGTCTTCGGCAGCTGATCGATGAGGGTCACCACCCCATCTTGCCTGCCCACTCGCCCGATGCGGGAATCGGCTGTCGGCCCGAAGATCACTGCCGCTACGCTGTGTCGCCGGCGCAGCGTCAACGTCACCGGTCAACCGGGCGGCGGCGAAAGAGGAATGGGGCGGGCACAGGCCATGATGGGACCAGCACACTCACTGTCGGGCGCCGCGGCCTGGCTCGGGGTCGGAGCGGCGGCGGCCGCGGCCGGACGTCCGATGCCGTGGCCCGTGCTGCTGGCCGGTGCGCTGATCTGCGCCGGCGCGGCGCTGGCCCCGGACCTGGACCACAAGGCCGCCACCATCTCGCGGGCCTTCGGGCCCGTCTCCCGCTGGCTGTGCGAGATCGTCGACAAGCTGTCCTACGCGGTCTACAAAGCGACGAAGAAACCTGCCGACCCCCGTCGCTCGGGCGGTCACCGCACCCTCACCCACACCTGGCTGTGGGCGGTCCTCATCGGCGGCGGCACCTCGGTCCTGGCGATCACCGGCGGCCGCTGGGCGGTCCTCTTCATCCTCTTCGTGCACATGGTGCTGGCGATCGAGGGCCTGTTGTGGCGGGCGACCCGAGGCTCCAGCAGCGACGTGCTGGTGTGGCTGCTGGCGGCGACCAGCGCCTGGATCATCGCGGGCATCCTCGACGAGCCGGGCAACGGCGCCGGCTGGCTGTTCACCGAGCCCGGTCAGGAATACCTGTGGCTCGGCCTGCCCATCGTGCTCGGCGCGATCGTGCACGACATCGGGGACGCGCTGACCGTCTCCGGCTGCCCGATCCTGTGGCCCATACCCGTGGGCCGCAAGCGCTGGTACCCGATCGGCCCGCCCAAGGCGCTGCGGTTCCGCGCCGGCAGCTGGGTGGAGCTGAAGGTGCTGATGCCGGCGTTCATGCTGCTGGGCGGAGTGGGCTGCGCGGTGGCGCTCAACGTCATATAGACGGCGGATCAGCCGCTGCTTCCGCCCCCGCTCTCGCTGCTCCCGCCCCCGCCCTCGCTGCTCTCGCCGCCGTAACGGCGCTGGAAGCGGGCGACGCGGCCCTCGGTGTCCACGGTCCTGGCCTTGCCCGTGTAGAACGGGTGGCTCTCCGAGGAGATCTCCACGTCCACCACCGGGTAGGTCTCGCCGTCGTCCCACTCGATGGTCTGCGCGCTGGACGCGGTGGACCGGGTGAGGAAGGCGTATCCGGCGGCCCGGTCGCGGAAGACGACCGGGTGGTAGTCGGGGTGCTTGTCCTTCTGCATGGGTGCTCCTCGGGCGTCTGGGTTCCGCGTCCGCGTCTGGGCACGGCGGGGTCAGCCGGGCAGGCTGTCCTCGTCGACGATGTGCACGGCGGCCTCCTCGGCGGAGGCGGCGGCGCCGTCGATGCCGACGTCGTAGGCGACCAGCGCCTCCTCCTCGTCCTCGTGCGCCCCTTCGTCGGGGGCGACGAGCCGGCCGGAGCGTGCCTCGCCGACCTCGCTGTCCAGGAGTTCCCCGTCGGTGCCGGTGGAATCACCGAGGTCGTCGCCGTCCGGCACGGGCAGGTCCGGCAGCTCCTCGGCCAGCCGCTGGTCCAGCGTCTCGCCCTCGTGCTGCTCGGCGGCGGTCACGCCGTAGTGCTCCACGGCCCAGGGCCGCTCGGGAGGGGACCAGCCCCGGTCGAGGGGGTCGGCGACACCGTCGCTCTCCAGCGTGTCCTCGGCGTCCAGCAGTCCGGCGTCGTCCTGAATCTCGGACCCGTCGGGCTGGTAGACGTCGTCTCCCCAACCGTCACCGCTGTTCACGGACACCTCCAGGGGGTGGGGCGGGCCGCGACGCCCGCCGTGGCCCGCACTGGGCCGGCTCCACGGGCACCGGACCCGCCAGGACCCGATCACCGGGCCCCGGACGCTCCCGTAGCCGATGCCTGCTTCCAGCCTTCCACCGGATCTCCCGACCCCGCAACGCCACACGTGGTGACCGGCGGACGCCGGCCCGCTGTCCCGGGCGTCGGCACCTCCGACTCGGGGCACCGTGCCGCGAGTGCCTCCGACCCGGGGCGCCCGCCCCGCGAGGCCACGGCGCGCTGCAGGGCGTCGGCGGGCCGGCCCGCCGACGAGCCACGCGAGGCGCGCGGGCGCGCACCCGCCTCTCGCGGGCGGCGCGGCACGGCGCCGCCCCCGAGAGGCGGCCGGCCATTGGTCGCGGGACACCTTGGTCCCGAAGACCCGGGCTGCGGCTCACCCTGCCTCGAGGCCACCCCCACCCCAGGACAGCCCCCGGGCGCGCCCCGGTCACCCGTGCCAGCTGCGCCACAGAGCCGCGTACGCCCCGTCCGCCGCGACCAGTTCCTCGTGGCTGCCCAGTTCGCTGATGCGGCCGTTCTCGACGACGGCGATGACGTCCGCGTCGTGGGCCGTGTGCAGGCGGTGGGCGATGGCGACGACGGTTCGGCCGTCCAGGACGCGGGCCAGGGAGCGCTCCAGGTGACGTGCCGCGCGCGGGTCGAGCAGCGAGGTCGCCTCGTCGAGGACCAGCGTGTGCGGGTCGGCCAGCACCAGCCGGGCCAGCGCGATCTGCTGCGCCTGCGCCGGGGTGAGCGCGAAGCCGCCCGAGCCGACCTCCGTGTCCAGGCCGTCCTCCAGCGCCCGCGCCCATGCGTCCGCGTCGACCGCGCCGAGCGCCGCCCACAGCTCGGCGTCCTCCGCGTCGGTGCGGGCGAGCCGCAGGTTGTCGCGGAGGGAACCGACGAAGACGTGGTGCTCCTGGTTGACGAGGGCGACATGGGAGCGGACCCGTTCCGCGGTCATGCGGGACAGTTCCGCGTCGCCCAGGGTCACGCGGCCCTCCCGGGGCGCGTAGATCCCCGCGAGCAGCCGGCCCAGCGTGGACTTGCCCGCACCCGAGGGACCCACCAGGGCCATCCGGGTCCCCGGCGGCACCTCGAGGGACACCTTGCGCAGGACGTCCACGCCCTCCAGATAGCCGAAGTGCACGGTGTCCGCCCGCACCCGCCGGCCCTCGGGCGTCACGTCCGGGTCCCCGGCGTCGGGCTCGATGTCCCGCACGCCGACCAGCCGGGCCAGCGACACCTGCGCGACCTGCAGCTCGTCGTACCAGCGCAGGATCAGCCCGACCGGATCAACCAGCATCTGCGCGATCAGCGCGGCCGTCGTCAGCTGGCCGACGCCGATCCACCCCTGCAGCACGAACACCCCGCCGATCATCAGGACCGACCCGAGGACCGTGACATGGGTGAGATTGATGACGGGGAACAGCACCGAGCGCAGCCACAGCGTGTAGCGCTCCCAGGCCGTCCACTCCCGCACCCGCCGGTCGGTCAGTGCCACGCGGCGCGGGCCGAGGCGGTGCGCCTCCACCGTCCGCCCCCCGTCCACCGTCTCGGTGAGCGCGGCGGCCACCGCCGCGTACCCGGCCGCCTCCGAGCGGTACGCGCCCGGCGCCCGGCGGAAGTACCATCGGCATCCCGCCACCAGCAGCGGCACCGCGACCAGCACCGCCGGAGCCAGCTCCGGCGCGGTGACGACCAGGCCGCCGAGCAGCAGGGCCGCCCACACCACGCCGATCGCCAGCTGGGGCACGGCCTCGCGCATGGCGTTGCCGAGCCGGTCGATGTCCGTGGTGATGCGCGACAGCAGGTCACCGGTGCCGGCCCGTTCCAGCACGCCCGGCGGCAGTCCGACCGACCGCACCAGGAAGTCCTCACGCAGGTCCGCCAGCATCCGCTCGCCGAGCATCGCCCCGCGCAGCCGCACCTGCCGCACGAACCCCGCGTGGACCACCAGGGCGGCCACGAACAAGGTCGCGGTGAGTTCCAGGTGCAGCTCCCGCTCCCCGGACGACACCCGCTCCACGAGCCCGCCCAGCAGGTACGGGCCCACCATCGAGGCGATCACCGCCACCGTGTTGACGCCGACCAGCAGCAGGAAGGCCCGCCGGTGCCGGCGCAGCAGTTCGGCCACGTACGCGCGTACGGTCGCGGGCGCGCCCACCGGCAGCGTGCCGGCCGCTGTGGGGGCCGCCGGGTCGTACGCCGGTGGCGCGACGCCGATCATGCCGTCTCCTCGATCTCTTCGAGCTCTTGCAGTTCCTCGAGGCCGTCCGGGACCTCGTCCGTGTGCGGCCCGCCGTCGCCGGCGAGGAGCGCGGCGGCCGACGCCGTCTCCTCCTCCGTCTCGCGCGTCACCACGGCCCGGTAGCGGGACTCGGTGCGCACCAGCTCCCGGTGGCCGCCCACCGCGACGACCGTGCCCTCGTGCAGGAACACCACCCGGTCGGCGCGGTCCAGCAGCAGGGGGGACGAGGTGAACACCACGGTGGTGCGCCCGGACCGCAGGCCGCGCACGCCCTGGGCGATGCGTGCCTCGGTGTGCGAGTCGACGGCCGAGGTCGGTTCGTCCAGGACCAGCACCTCCGGGTCGGTGACCAGCGACCGGGCCAGCGCGAGCCGCTGGCGCTGCCCGCCGGACAGCGACCTCCCGCGTTCGGTGATGCGGGCGTCCATCGGGTCTTCGGCGCCCAGAGACCCCTGGACCAGCGCGGCCAGCACGTCCTGGCACTGCGCGGCCTCCAGCGCCGCCCCCGGCTCGACCGCCCCGGACGCGGGCACGTCCAGCAGCTCCCGCAGCGTGCCGGAGAGCAGCACCGGGTCCTTGTCCTGCACCAGCACGGCCGTACGGGCGCTGTCCAGCGGGAGTTCGTCCAGGGGCACGCCGCCGAGCAGCACCGAGGTGCCCTCCTCCGCGGCGTGCCCGCCGAGCCGTTCGGCCAGCCGCCCCGCCGCGTCCGGGTCGCCGCACACCACGGCGGTGAGCAGCCCGGACGGGGCGAGCAGGCCCGTCTCCGGGTCGTACAGGTCGCCGGCCGGGGTCTCGCCGGCACGCGTGCCGGCGATGTCCACGGTCCGTTCCAGCGCCAGCACCCGCGCGGCCCGCCTGGCCGAGGGACGCGAGAAGGAGTACGCCATCGCGATCTCCTCGAAGTGACGCAGAGGGAACGTGAGGAGCATCACCGAGCTGTACACGGTGACCAGTTCGCCGACGTCGATCCGCCCGTCGCGGGCCAGACGGACGCCGTACCAGACCACCGTGATCAGCAGCAGTCCCGGCAGCAGCACCTGGACGGCCGCGATCAGCGACCACATCCGGGCACTGCGCACGGCCGCGTGGCGGACCTCCTGCGAGGCGCGGCGGTAGCGGTCGAGGAACAGGTCCTCGCCGCCGATCCCGCGCAGCACCCGCAGCCCGGCGACGGTGTCCGAGGCCAGTTCGGTGGCCCGTCCCGCCTTCTCACGCTGGACGTCCGCCCGCCGGGTGGCCTTGGGCAGCAGTGGCAGCACCGCGAGCGCCAGCACGGGCAGTCCCACGGCGACGACGACACCCAGGGCGGGCTGGTAGGCGAGGAGGCCGACGGTGACGACGACGACGGTGACCGCGGCGGCGGTGAACCGCGACAGGGCCTCCACGAACCAGCCGATCTTCTCCACATCACCGGTGGAGACCGCGACGACCTCGCCCGCGGCCACCCGCCGGGTCAGCGCGGAGCCCAGCACGGCGGCCTTGCGGCCCAGCAGTTGCTGCACCCGGGCGGCGGCGGTGATCCAGTTGGTGACGGCGGCGCGGTGCAGGAAGGTGTCGCCGACCGCGACGCCCGCGCCGGCCACTGCCAGCAGTGCGCCCGCGAGCGCGAGCCGTCCGCCGGAGCGGTCGACGGCGGCCTGGACGGCGACGCCGACGCAGAACGGCAGCGAGGCCACGGACGTGAAGTGCAGCAGGCCCCAGGCCAGCGCCTTCAGCTGTCCGCCCAGCTGGTTGCGGAAGAGCCACCACAGGAATCGAGGACCCGAGCGGGCGTCGGGCACGCCCGGATCGGGGTACGGAAGGTCGTGAATCTGCATGGCGTCCCAGTGGCTCGGAGCAGGGGCCGCGGACGTCCTCGGACGGCGGCAGCAAACCGTGACAGGTTGACTCCGTCACGCATCCACCGGCAACTGGTTTTTACCGGCCGGGCCCCCGGCCGCGCTTCCGCCCAGCCCTCTGGGGCGTCAGCCCTCCACCGGACCCGTCCCCGCGGCCGGCCCCTGCTCGCAGGGCGGCCCCGTCGGCCCGTCGACCAGCGTGTTCAGCAGCTCCCCGAGCTGCTCCCGCTCCCGCTCTCCCAGCGGGGCGAGAATCTCCGCCGCGGCCGCCCGCCGTGCCGCGCGCAGTTCCCGCAACGTCTCGCGGCCCTCGTCGGTCAGCTCGATACGGATCACGCGCCGGTTGGCCGGATCCGGGACCCTGCGCACCTTGCCGTGCGCCTCAAGACCGTCCACCAGCGTGGTCACCGCGCGGGGCACCACCTCCAGCCGCTCCGCGAGATCGGCCATGCGGGGCGGTGAGCTGTAGTGCGCGAGGGTGCGCAGCAGCCGGGACTGGGCAGGAGTGATGCCGAGTTCGCGCCGCTCCAGATGCCGCTTCTGGATGCGGTGCACCCGGCGGGTGAGCCGGAGCAGCTGCTCGGCCAGCAGGCCGTCGGGGTCGGGGGCGGTCATGCGGGAACATTATCAGGATGCCGTTCATTGTGAGTACAGGTAACAATGAATGCCGATCACTGACGTCCGCACGCACGCCGCACCTCGAAGGAGACCATGCACCCCGATCACGCACCCGCATGGACGCCGCCCGCCGGAGCCGAGCAGGAACCCCGGCAGGTGCGGCGCATCCTGCGCCTCTTCCGTCCCTACCGGGGCCGCCTCGCGATCGTCGGACTGCTCGTCGGGGCGTCGTCGCTCGTCTCGGTCGCCTCGCCGTTCCTCCTGAAGGCGATCCTCGACGTCGCGCTGCCGGAGGGCCGCACCGGACTGCTCAGCCTGCTGGCACTCGGCATGATCCTCAGCGCCGTGCTCACCAGCGTCTTCGGCGTGCTGCAGACCCTGATCTCCACGACCGTGGGCCAGCGCGTCATGCACGACCTGCGCACCGCCGTCTACGGGCGTCTGCAGCGCATGTCGCTCGCCTTCTTCACCCGGACCCGCACCGGCGAGGTGCAGTCCCGTATCGCCAACGACATCGGCGGCATGCAGGCCACCGTCACCTCCACGGCGACCTCGCTGGTCTCCAACCTCACCAGTGTCGTCGCGACGATCGTGGCGATGCTCGCGCTCGACTGGCGCCTGACGGTCGTGTCGCTGGCGCTGCTGCCGGTCTTCGTCTGGATCAGCCGCCGCGTCGGCAACGAACGCAAGAAGATCACCACCCGGCGCCAGAAGCAGATGGCCGCGATGGCGGCCACGGTCACCGAGTCGCTGTCGGTCAGCGGCATCCTGCTCGGCCGCACGATGGGCCGCTCCGACTCCCTGACCGCCGCCTTCGCGGGCGAGTCCGAGCGCCTTGTCGACCTGGAGGTGCGGTCGAACATGGCGGGCCGCTGGCGGATGGCGGTCATCACGATCGTCATGGCCGCCATGCCTGCGGTCATCTACTGGACGGCCGGCCTCACCCTGCACTCGGGCGGCCCGGACGTGTCCATCGGCACCATCGTCGCGTTCGTCTCGCTCCAGCAGGGCCTGTTCCGCCCGGCGGTGAGCCTGCTGTCCACCGGCGTCCAGATCCAGACCTCGCTCGCCCTCTTCCAGCGCATCTTCGAGTACCTCGACCTGCCGATCGACATCACCGAGCGCGAGGATCCGGTCCGTCTCGAGCGGGTGAAGGGCGAGGTCCGCTTCGAGAACGTCTCGTTCGGCTACGACGGAAAGGGCGGCCCGGTCCTCGACGGCATCGACATCACCGTGCCGCCCGGCGGCAGCCTCGCCGTGGTCGGCCCGACCGGCGCCGGCAAGTCCACGCTCGGCCACCTGGTGCCGCGGCTGTACGACGTCACGGGCGGACGGGTCACCCTCGACGGGGTGGACGTGCGCGACCTCGACTTCGACACCCTGGCCCGCGCGGTGGGCGTCGTCTCCCAGGAGACGTACCTCTTCCATGCGTCGGTCGCCGACAACCTGCGGTTCGCCAAGCCCGACGCCACCGACGAGGAGCTGCACGCGGCGGCGAAGGCCGCGCAGATCCACGACCACATCGCGGCCCTGCCCGACGGCTACGACACCGTCGTCGGCGAGCGCGGCCACCGCTTCTCGGGCGGCGAGAAGCAGCGTCTGGCGATCGCCCGGACCATCCTGCGCGACCCTCCGGTGCTCGTCCTCGACGAGGCGACCAGCGCGCTGGACACCCGTACCGAGGCGGCGGTGCAGGCCGCGATCGACGCGCTGTCGGCCGACCGCACCACCATCACCATCGCGCACCGGCTGTCCACCGTCCGCGGCGCCGACCAGATCGTGGTCCTGGACTCCGGCCGCGTGGTGGAACGCGGGACGCACGAGGAGCTGCTGGAGCGCGAAGGGCGGTATGCGGCCCTCGTGCGACGGGATGCCCGACTGGAGCCGACAAGCTGAAAATATGCCGGGTTTGTGACGATATGCGGGTTACCGTGCCCGCATGCAGACGAACACTCCGTCACGGAACTCGATCCGACTGACGCGCCGCGGCCGTTTCGCCCTGGCGACGCTCGGGGCCGTCGTGGCCGGCACCGCCGTGGCGGTGCCGCTGCTGATCATGAAGGGCGACGACGAGGCCCGTCCCACGGCCCTGGTGGTCCCGGCAGGCTGGCGGGCGAGCCAGGTCTACGCCGCCATCGACAAGACCCTCGACCTCCCAGCGGGCACCACGAAGAAGTCCCTCGCCAAGGCGGACCTGAAGCTGCCGAACGAGGCCGAGGGCAACCCCGAGGGCTACCTCTTCCCG
>Ga0164243_10006194_pt1 | contig 18155 bp, 20 predicted proteins | sample OricompcompostOP_FD_108781 | JGI IMG/M metagenome (GOLD analysis project Ga0164243, IMG submission 108781) | Organic Plus compost microbial communities from Emeryville, California, USA - Original compost - Organic plus compost (OP) | ecosystem: Engineered > Solid waste > Mixed feedstock >... | reverse complement strand
GGTGTAATAGTGCTGGCCACGGCCTTCACGCTCACCAGGAGGGAGCAGCCCAATACTCTCGTAATAGCGGACGGTGCGCGCAGTGACCCCTGCTCGTTCCGTCACATCACCTATGCGCATCCGGTCGTTCATCGCTCACCCACTCACATGTTACGTTAACGTCATATTGATATGATAGACGTGAACGAGGGAGTGTCAAGGACCTTTCTCCCCAGGGTTCACACGTCTGAAATCCAGATACCGCTGCTCAACACAATCTACAACAGATAGAGAGGGAACAAAATAGGCGTGTACATGCCTGGATTCCGTATCACTAGACTAAAACATATATTGCCCACCATTCACTACAATTTTCTGGCCATTGATAAAGCTCGCTTTATCAGTCAAAAGAAGTGAGACAGCATTGGCAATATCTTCAGGTTCACCTATTCGTTGCAAGGGGATCAATGAGGCTTTCTGCTGCCGAATGGCTGGATCATTCAGCTGGTATCGTTGAGCTGTCTCTTCCGTATAGGTTAACCCTGGGATGATCGTGTTTGCTCGAACCTTTGGTCCCAATTCTAAAGCAATACAATTCGTTAATACCATCATGCCCGCCTTGGAAGCGCATGTATTTGCCCCATTCTTTCGCCCTAGAATCCCGGTTGGAGCCCCGATATTGAGAATGAGTCCTCCGCTCTCTTGCGTCATCATGATCCGTGCAGCGCTTTGGGCACAGAGAAACGCCCCTTTCATATTCGTCTCAACCACATGATCCCAATCCTCTTCTGTCAGGTAAAGAAACGGGGCATCTCGCACCTCAGCCGCATTATTCACCAAGACATCAAGCGTCCCAAAATGGTGACATGCCGCTCGCATCAGTTCTTCAACTTCTTGCTTGTGTGCAATATCGGCGCGGAATAGGTGAACCTGCTCAGTAGACTGACGGCACTGCTGAAGCGTTTCTTGAGCCGCACTGCCATCGTGAGCATAATTGAGGAGCAAGCGATAGCCTTCTTGAGCAAGTTTTACCGCAATAGCCCGTCCAATTCCTTTTGTTCCTCCGGTAATCACAACCGCTTTTGGTACCGACAACATCTTTCACTCTCCTGATGGCAAAAGAACACGATATGCTTTCAACCAGCTTTCCTGTTTCCAGAGACGACAGGCCTGCTGATACACCGTTTGGATTTCAGCCCATCGTTTTTGACTGCCAAGCAGACGAGCTCCATCAATTCCCTTCTCAAGGAAATGCTGGAAAAGCTCCTTCTCCTTGAGTGTGAGCGCCACCTGGGCTTGATAATTGAGGCTTTCAACGCGTATCCGTTCCGATCTCCCTACAGATGAGGTATATTCTACCTCGGAGAAGATTTCTTGGGCTTGTTGCGCATATCTCTGTTCCGGAAAGTGCTGCCCGAGGACAAGATACATTCTTCCAAGCTCCATACTGAAAGAAGAGAGACTGAACTCAGCAAAGAGAAAACTGGGATCGCGCTCCGGATTTTGCGGGTATCGCTTGTGTGCCTGCTCTTCATACCAGTGCGCCATTTTCTCTTCTCGCTGCATCGCCGCTGCAACCGCAAGCTCTGCATACAAACGTGCTTGAACAAGAGCAGATGCGTTTTCATACCGTTCCAGGTGCAGAGCACGATGATACAGAGGAAGAGCTTCTTGTGATGATTTATGATAGCCCAAGGAGATCAGTGCTGAAACTTGTAAACTCACATCATCTGCAAAACGACTGATCCATACCGCCTGCCTGAAAGCATCTTCTTGCTCTTCGGGATGATTCCGATGCAGTGCCAGGATTCCCAGCAAACGATAGGCCTGGATAGCAAGGTTTGCTGCAAGGGGCTGATACCGTTTCATGGACTGTGTCGCCAGCGCATGTAAGAAAGGAAGAGAGGAGGCCACAATATCTTGCACCAGCGCAAACTCATGGCCGCGAAGCAAGTGCCAACATGCGGTTAAACTGGCCGCACAACACGGCAGAAATTCTTCTCCGAGAAGCCGGGAAGAAGTTGTTTTCTTGTTCCATCCACTTTCACTTAACCAGGACAGCGGAAGAGATGCAATCGCAAGCAATGCCTGTCTTCTCGAAAAGTAATACTCGGTATCAGTAGATTGCGAGCGCGGCTTCACCATATCAAACTCCTTGTTGAGCTGCTGCTGAAGTTCTGCATACATGTCGGCCCGCCCGTACGCTTGACTGATGAGCCGTTCCCAGGCATGGAGCTTGAAAGAGAACCAAAGGGCAGGGTTAGACGTGATCAGAGTTAAAGGTACCGCCTGCACAGGGGGAAATGAAAGATCATGCGAACTCGTACGGATTTCAAGGAACTCGCTGTGAATGCGTTGAGCATCAACTCCGGGGAGCACTCCCTGCTGGGAGTGAGAGGGACAATGGTTGCTTTGCAACTCCTGCACACAGTTCCGAACAGAGAGCGGGATTGGAAAAGGACTCTTGCTGGTCCGCACCTTGTCTTCCACAAGCTCGTAGAACATAATAGCAAGATCGGGTCGCTGGTGACTCACCGCCATCCTCAGCACCAACTCCAGTGTGTGAAAATCATTTGGTGCCTCCTGGAAATACTCGCAGAGATACTCCTCGGCCTTTTCTTCTCCTCCGCTCGCTAGCACACTCAGCCCCAAACCGCGAAGCATCTGCCGGCGGGCACGATCGATCTTCTCCTGTTTACGCCGAACAATGCGCTGCTCTCTCCAGGGAGCCGCCACATCATCAGAGAGGAAGGTGCCTCGCCCTATCAGGGCCTCGGCCTGCTGCCAGAGCAACAGCGCTCTCTGTGGTTCATCACAACATGTAGCTTCTTCAACCAGGGCAAGAAAGGCGTCAGCATCCCACCAGAACCGCTCCTGAGCTGGCAAGCTCACCCGTACACGATCAATCTCCGCAAAGAAGACCTCCCGCGTGAGGCACGGGTGCACACGGCTGATACTGCGATTGTTGAGTATATCTTCTAAGCGCTTTCGCCCCTCCTGCTCATGCCCATAGAGCGCTCTGGCCAGCTCTGCTCGTGGCAGGGTTCGCTCTGAAGCACACAACAACAACGTCAGCACCCCTCGCAGTTTCTCGTGTCGGCGCAGCGAAATCACCTCGGTCTGCTCGGCACAGACAAGCTCCAGGCGAGAAGGCCCAAAGGTCGTCAGTCGTATATGGGTGTATGCGTTCATCCCTCCAATATCTCCTCACTCAGCTCCTTCGTGATGTCCGCATCCTCTGCTTGAGAGCAAGTATACCATGTTCTTCCCCTCATTGTATAGTCCCTTCTGATCTCGTGGGCTTTTTTCAGCCATGCCCGAAACAGGCGGCAAACATGTTCTCTCCAGGGATGGTGGGTATATGCTTGAAATGCAGAGAGAAAGACGACCTGGGAACGCCAATGGGGCTCAAGCATGCAGCCTGGCCAACGATGCGTCAGCGGTTCCCGCTCATGTTGCGCTCCATGTTATCTCCCAGGCAGGGAGAGACAGAGGAACACCATGTTTCCCCTCTTTGCTGAAGGAACAAAGCACTTCTCTCTGTCTTGAAAGGAGGTGAGCAGGCAGCGAGTGCTTCTCTGTTTTTGCATTTCCCTCACATCTCTTGCTTGAGGATGGACATTACTTCCATCCTCAAGACTCGTATGCTCATCTGCGACCTGATCGTTGGGATGCGCACGGATGAGTAAAAGAGGAACCCTTCTAAAGAAGACCTGAAAAAGGAGGAAGGAACGGATGCTCAAACACAGAGCGGATATCGCGGATCACGAGACGCAACCCCTGAGTACAAAAGCCGTGCAACAGGCTCAGGTGACACGCTACCTGGATCAACATCAGCTCTCGCTGCATGCGATTGCGCGTGCAGCCGGTACCCCGCTCATGGTGGTCTGGCGCGTTCAGCATGGCAAGCCGGTCACGGAAGAGCATGCTCGCACAATCGAGTCTGCGTTCCTGTGTTTGACCGGTATGCCGTATGAAGGCAGTTTTGCGGTGTATCCAGAAGAAAGTCAGGGAACACGATGAGACGACAGAAAAAGCAACAACAGAACATCACCTCCTTGTTTCCGAAGGCCAACGACTCTACCCCCTGCCCACCAATCTGGTCTGGCCGGCCTACGATCAGCTTCGCAAGAGCAACCAGGAATTCCCCCCACACAGCGCTGCGCGCAGGGCCGGGGCATCGGATTTGTGCGGCGGGAGGTTCCGTTTGGCCATCCGCAGTTTGGCAAAGCCCTTCCCTACGTGTGCACGCGCAAAGCGCAACATCAGCGAGAGGCAGCCCTGTTGCGAGAGCTCTCGCGCCTGGACACGTTGCCGAGGTACAGGCAAGCGACCTTTGAGCATTTTGAGGCGAGTGTGCCGGGAGTGGCAGAGGCCTATACAGCGGCGCTCGCCTATGCTGAACAGCCAGCAGGGTGGTTGGTGTTGCTGGGATCCTCTGACTGTGGCAAGACACATCTGGCGATGGCGATTGCACAGGAGCGGCTGGCAGCCGGGGAGCGAGTGGTGTTTCTGACGGTGCCGGATCTGCTGGATCATTTGCGCGCGGCGTTTGCGCCCAATGCACCGGCGACCTATGATGAGCTGTTTGCGCGCGTCCGGGAGGTGGAGCTGCTGGTGCTCGATGATCTGGGCGCGGAGCATCGGACGCCCTGGGCCAATGAGAAGCTCTTTCAGCTGCTCAATCATCGCTACAACGCGATGCTGCCGACGGTGATCACCTCGAATCGGATGGCGCTGGAGGGGAGAAACCATCGGATTGTCTCGCGTTTGCATGATCGGGAGTTGGTGAGACAGGTCATCACGCAGGAGGCGTAGGATTATCGTGTGTGCCAGAGCGGCATGCAGGCAATGTGTGAGTGAGCATTCAAGCAGGATAGCGTGTAGGATTCATCTTGATCGTCGTGAATCCTACACGCAGGGCACCGGATTATTCCAGCCTCCGCGTTTTTTTTAGCTCGGTGGGTGGGATTGGCATTGGAGCGGGCGAAAAGAAAATAAGGAGGGTCACGGATGTTTGCCGCAAGCCGTTTGAGCAAATAAGGGAGATGGGCAAGCTTACGGCAATAAGGATGTGTCAGATTTGGAGGCATATCGAGATGCCAAGTTCTCTTTCAGCAGTACAAGATGATATACTGTAGTCAATTAGCATATTCTTATCGTTAGCTAGAAAGAGGGAACGAAATGGCTTCACGCGTCCTACTGCCTCCTGGCGGTGAATGTATATTGTTTGTCCTGGCACACCCAGATGATGCGGAATTCATAGCTGCTGGTACAGTAGCGCTCCTTGTTGAGGAAGGCTGTCACGTTCACTATCTCCTCGTCACACGTGGCGAGAAAGGGGCTGATGACGAAGATTGGACTCCCGAAGAAACCGCTCAGATCAGAGAACGAGAACAGCGAGAAGCTGCGAAAGTGCTTGGGGTCGAGACAGTCACCTTCCTGGATGGCTATTCTGATGGTGAGGTCGAACCTACCCTCCAGCTCCGGCGTGAGATTGCTGGTATCATTCGGCAACTCAAGCCCGATGTTCTTTTTACGCTTGATCCCTGGCGGCGTGGTGAAATTCACCCCGATCATAGAGCGGTTGGGTTCTGTACTATTGACGCGCTAGCAAGCGCTCGCGGTCGTCTTTACTTCCCTGAACAATTACGTGATGGTGTGACCCCTCATAAGATACGACAACTCTACCTGTTCCCGACTGACCAACCAAACCACTGGGTAGATATCAGTTCCGTTATTGATCGAAAAATAGCTGCTCTCAGATGTCATGCAAGTCAAACGAAAGAAGCTGATTTAGAGGCAAGGGTACGACGTAGAGCTGCTATTGCTGGAGCTGAGCACAGATTACCGCTTGCTGAAGTTTTCTACCATCGTGAAGTATAGAAATATCGAGCCTATGATCAGATCCATTTGGTGTGCAGCCTTATAGAAGGGCTGCACCTTTTATTTTCGTTGAAGCGGTTCTATGTGACCTAGCTTAACCCCTAAGTGGCGAATATAAGGACTATGAGGTTCTAAGCTTGTCAGTACCTGATAAATTTCTTCTATATTTCTATACCCTTGTAGCGAATGTACGCGCCTTGCTATATCTAATGCATCTATAGCAATCTTTGCAGAATCCTCAAGTTCCTTGCCTAAAAGAAGCATTTTAGATTCAGTTATTGAATAATGCATCACACTCGATGGTTGACCTGTATTCAAGTGCTTTTTTGCTAAATTCAAAGCACTTTGCGCGTCATTGAGTATTTTGCGGTCTACTTTGATATGAAGGTTCTTAAGTTTCTCTATAAGCTCACTCTCTGACGTATGAAACAGCGCAAAGCGAAGAAGCGTCTTCGCTCTTTCATGATGAACTGCATAGAGGTTTAAAAAGTTTCCATCCTCACCCAGAACACCCTTGTGAACGATGGCGAGTGTCTGGTTCTGCCATGCTTTGCATGCGTTTCTCTCCTTCTGGCTACCACCGGCAAAGAGAGCGTTAATTTCTGCTGCGAGAAGATAAACACTTCCCTTTACTGTTATACTTACATTATTTTCTAGCTTACCAACAGCCTCATTAATAGTTTCTTGCGCATTTTTATACTTCTTTTGTGTCAAATATATCCTTGCTAGTCTATAAAGAGAATTACACAAAGCATCGTTATCCAATTTTCTACCAAGCTCTATCGCGTTCAACACGTATTTTAAAGCTTTATTATTGTGGTTATGATGCTGCTCAATAAATGCAGAAAATTGATAATATCTTCTTAATAAGTCCTTCCAATTATTCTCTTCTATTTTAAGAGAACTATTTATAATATCTTCTAGCTCCTTTTGGTGTCTGAAAAATCTATATGTTGCTTCTGGTGTGTATCTGTCAGGGGCTTTCTGAGCGACAAGCAAGTAGTCCTCGTATAAGCCGTAAGCATTTTCTTTCAGGCGCTCTGCAACGACTTCTAGTGAGTCCAAGTAATCTTTATAACGATCACGTTCAAGACTGCGATACGTCAGCCCTAATAGTGCAGGAGTGATTGACAACAGTTTACAAAGAAGGATGCGTCTCTCCATATCTGCTATGTAATCCTGCCTTTCCCAGTAAACGACGGTTTGCTTATCCACGCCACATACAACAGCTAACTCCTCTTGACTGTATCCTAATCTCTGTCGATGGTCAGCTATAACCTCTCCCATATGCGGCAAACCGTATCTTCCCGGGGGATATTTGTCATATTGAGATACCTGACTCATCATCTTCTCACCTCTCCACTCAAATCAATAAAGTAGACTTATGAGGCATTGTAACGTTTTTCCAAAAATTAATCAAGCATACATTCTATGTAGCTTGCTTGCTTAGTTTTTATTAAAAACTTTCGCAACTAGCAAAAGCTTTGTATTGAATTTTCTTTTATTTTGAGGGATGTTTTAAGGGTGATAAACACTTCAGGGATGTTCTGAACAGAAGGAGCGATGAGATGACAAGTGACATTGTTCGTTTACAGAAAGACATTGAAGCAACATATTATGCGGCAACGTTGGGCCTGACAGGGTTGGCCGTTGGTATAAGTACGCATCAGGTCATCGAAGCGAAAGCTGAGCGCCTGGGCTTGCTTCTCGGGCAGGTACAGGCTCTTGTCGGAGAACAGCAGGGCCTGGCCATCTACAACCAGACGCTTTCCCGCATCCCTGACATCCCTTGCCGCTCTTCTATCCTCTCAACGCTGCTTACTGAATGCGGTGATACGGAAGAGGTTGCCATACTCTGCGATTGGCTCCGGGATATGTGGGAGACGATGGATCTACTACGCGAACGGTTTGGAGAGGAGACAGCGCAGAAAATCATCGCTGCTCCTCCCGTGCAGAAAGGAGAAAGGAACGGATGCTCAACCACATAGCAGATATCGCTGACCGCGAGACGCAACCATTGGCCACGAAAGCCCTTCAGATGGCCCAAGTGGCTCAGTATATGACCCGGTATCGCCTCTCCCGAGAAAAGGTCGCAGGGAGAGCCGGGGTCCCGCTTATGGTCGTCTGGCGTGTCGAGCATGGCGAACCGGTCACGGAAGAGCATGCTCGCGCAATCGAGTCTGCGTTCCTGTGTTTGACCGGTGTGCCGTATAAAGGCAGCTTTGCGGTGTATCCAGAAGAAAGGAACGAAAGATGAGACGGCAGAAAAAGCAGCGACAGAACATCACGCCCTTGTTTCCGGAGGCCAACAACTCCACCTCCCTGCCCACCACCGATCTGGTCTGGCCTGTCTACGAACAGGTCCGCAAGAGTGACGGGGCATTCAATGTCCCCCACCTGCATCTGTCGTTCAACGATGTGCGCGTCGTCGATCACATCATTGCTTCCTACTCCACGTACCTTCAGAAGACATCCCACTTAAAGCCGTCACACCGTGCCAAAATCCAGCGTCTTGGTCAGTTGCGCGCGCGATTGCACGGATTGCTCGCGTATGAGCAAAAAGGTGCCCTCTCGAGTGCGGCTCTCCTGCTGACACTCGAGGATCTGGAACTGCTGAACGAGGTGCTCGGAGCCTTCCTCACCCTCATCAAACGGCTCACGGTCCGGTCTCAGGAGCGTGACGAGCTGGTGCAGGCGCTTCGGTTCTTGCAGCGCACCATCGAAGACATGATCCAGATTCAGTTGAATGGGGTGGAGTGATGATCCGACGCATTGAGACCGATGAGGCTACGCTCGCAAGCGTCAAAAAGCTCCTGGAACAACAGCTTCAGGGAAGGAACAGTCTGATGCAAGCACCCGCTCTGTCCTTGTATCAGCGCTTTTTGCAGGATCTTGACAGGCCGGTGCCTCCCACGCTCATGGAGGTGGCAACACTCTTGAAGGAAGCACAAGAGATACAAGAGGTGTTTTCTCGCCTGTCGTGTGAAGGACAAAGAGCTGCTGAGGAACGTCTTTCAACCATTTCCAGGCAATTGAGTCAGTGGCGTTTGATGCTTGGTCAGCACTTGTTTTTGGGTGAGAGATGTCTGAGTGCAGGAAACGAGGATGTTCTGCTCCTCGTTCCAAAGAAAGGGTAAACGGATGCATGAGATGAATATCCTTCCATTGACCGTGAAGGAGCTGGGGGACGGGCGCCTGCTGCTTTATCCCGTGCAGATCAAGGCGCATGCCTACCTTGAGGTGAAGCAAACGTGCCAGCGGCTTGGGATCCAGCTTGAGCATGCTCCTGTGTCCGACAACAACTGTTATCAACTACTCTTGCCAGCATGTGCATATGCGCTCATGCTCTCGCCTGAGGAGGATGCGCGCCATGCCGTGAAATACTCCATTGCCGACGAGCTCGCGCTGCTCATCTTTTACCCTGCTGGCGAGAGACTCCCAACGTGCGCCTTCGTGCCTTCTGTCCCTCACTGGAGGCTCTTCATCAAAGAGCTTGCCTGGATCCGAGGCATGAGTGCAGCCACGCTTGCGGAGCAAAGTGGGCTCCCGCTGGCGCGCATTGAGCAATTTCTGGCTTTCCCCGACACTGATGCGTGGCTCAGTGAGCTTGAAAAGCTTGCGGGGGTCTTCCGGGTCTCCATGCGCGAGTTGTTTGCCGACAGGGACTGACCCGCTGACAGAGAACGTGCTTCTCTGCCAGCACGCAAGCGCATGGTTCCCTTCCAACGAGAAGGTTTTCCTCTTCCCGGTCGCTTGGATGCCCGAGCTGGTGAGAGCTGCTGGGGGAGGAAGTCATCTCTGTTGGCTCTCTCTCGAGCATTCCAAGCGACCGGGTACATCTAAGCGCAGCCAAAAAAGGATCAAGGGATGTGAAAATGACTGCTCTTGAAAACAGCAGGAGTGAATCATGATTGAAGATGCATTCACCAGAGACAAAAGAGAAACAGACGCGGCTCCTCTCCTTCATCCAGATGAAGAGAGAGAACTCCTGAAGCAATACCACACGCAGCATGACCAAGATGCATTGCACCAATTGGTGAAGAGCAATCAACGCCTCATTATCGGTCGTTCATCGGAGAAGACGTTACACGTCCAGCTACAAATGACGTGTATTCCGATGTCATCGCGTCAGGTATGCTGCGATAGGCCAACGGTTAGACCACTGGAAACTTGGGTTCAACCAATTCAGGCTTCACCATGCGTACAGGACTTGCGGTGCATCACGCTACATACCTCCGCATGTAACCGCGTTCTCAACATGCTGTTTTCCCTTTGAGTTTCCTCGCCAGGTAGGTTGGGTGTCCTTGAGGTCGTTTGTCCTCAACCTCATCTCCCTGCGGGAGCGATTTGGTAAGAGCCAAAGCGGCGCACGTAACTGCCATTGACATCGGCATTGATGAGCGTCCCGAACTGACTACGGAAGAGTCCGCGTTTGATGCATTTTCCTAGATAGTGCTCGCGGTGTCGAATCTCTTCACCGTCAAGGAAGCTGCACTTGCTGGTGTGGCTTTCCTCGGTGATGATCACCTGGATACCCACAAGCCGAGCTTTGTAGGTCAGCATGGCAATGAACCGGGCATGAGGCACACTGACGAAGTTCTGATTGTTGCATCTCCACATGTCGGCCTCTTGCTTCCAGTTCGGGTTTTTCCGATGACGAGCCGTCCGATCCTCTCTTGCACTAGCAAGGCAATGATCCGCTTACTGGCAGTGTGCAGGTAGTGGTCAATGCGGCGCGTGCGTCGGTTCGTGAGGGCCTCTAGCCGGTTGGAGGTGTACCGCTTCTGCTGGGAGAGAAGAGTCTGAAGTCTTGCTCGCTCTTTGTTGTACCATTGGTTGATCGACTTGACCGGACGCCCGTTAACAATGCGTGGTACAAAACCACTCTTGTTTGAGGTTAGCGTAGCTAGGTTGTTCAACCCAATATATCAAATGCCTGCATAGAGCGAGAGATCGACAGGAGCTTGCTCTGTTTCCTTTGTGTAGACGACTTCGACCACGTAATATCCATTGCGGGGATGATGCGCGCCTGCTTGACGTTCTGCTGCTTCGTCTGGATCGAGATACCCAATTGCGAGGGTTGCACGAGGCCCTGTTTCAATCCCCTTTTGCTGAGCGCCTGAATATCATAGATGAGAATGTTTCGATCCTTTTGCTTGTCCTTGTACTTTGGGAGTTTCGGGTGTCCCAAGAACTACTCAGGATGCTCACAGTACGCCTTACAGGCCGCAAAGTAGGACTTCCAAATCTTATCCAAGAGTCGCAGCACATCATTGCTGACCTTGCGTGGGAGAGCTTGATAGGCTTCATAGCGCTTGATGAGATGGAAGATTTCTGCATAGCCGAGATACTTGTCCTGATGGATGAAGGATTGTCGAACAAAGTAGTTGGCCGCATTGTAGAGGTTCTTAGAAGCAAAGGCCGCTGTATCGATAGCGGCATAGCGCGGATCGCTCTTGCTGATGACATGCTGCTCAACCAGTTGCATCCTAGCGGTCCTCCTGCTTCAATTGCTCCACCAAAGCTTCCGTCTTGCGCTTTGCACTGCGTTGCCCATAGAGCCGTGCCATGAACGAGTAGACGATTGCTCCCAGGTCGGCTATTACATCCTCTTTATCGTTCTCTGCCACATGTACCACCTCGATAGTCCGTCTCTGAGCCTCTAAGAGCGTTTCCAGATAACGAAACCCGAAACGCGTGAGGCGATCTTTATGCTCAACCACAATATGGGTAATGCTGGTATCTTTGAGGAGGCTCAAGAGCTTGGGGCGACTCTCATTCACTCCTGAGGCAATCTCCTTGATGACTTGTGCCACCGGATAGCCCCGCGCCTCACAATACTGCAGAAGCCGTTCTGCCTGCCGCTCCAGGTTTGTCTTCTGCTCAGCCGATGAAACGCGGGCGTAGATCGCTACTTTCTGGACAGGCGGGTGCGTTTCTCCCTCCTGCACAATGATTGTACCAGAGGGAGCTTGATAGCCCTTGATCTGTCCGGCCTTCCACCAGCGAAGCGCGGTGCTATAGCTAATGCCTTGTTGTTTCGCATAGATTACTCAACTTCATGGGAGAAGTAGAGCATATTTGCTAGCGTTTGACAAGGTTTGCTAGCATTTCTTGCGAACGTTTCTCACACCGATGGGGAAGTTGAATCCTCCTTTGTCTGGGTGAGTCGCTTTCGATGTTTCATGTATGATTTCCATCGTTAGCCCCGCTGGTCTATCATTACCACCATCAGCGCCGCTTATCTTGAATACTTTGGCATCCAGGGATGTGTCGCCATCGCCAAAAGCGAGCGGAGGCAGGTTCTCACCCCTGAGGGTTTCACCATTCTCATTCAGATCCTTCTTCAAATCCCGTAGTCGGGAGGAAGGCAGTTCCGACAGCTGGGGTTCCCGCGCCGCTTCTGGAGCCATGTCGCAGGCTGGTTTGCGGGAACCTTCGTTTGTGTGCTCTTTTTCGGCTTCAACATGCCCCCTTTCTTCGGTGACAATGCGGTCAACCCGCTTGCCACGCCGTACGGAAACCTCAGCACGAAAGAGTGGGAGCACCAGGTTCCCGCGGAATGGGTCATCGTGTATCATGCTGACAGATATGTCGTTTCGAGTATAACGCATATCGGTAGCAAACACAAGCTCTTGTGGCGTGCTGCCTGGTCGTGAGGCGGAAACAGGCGCGTGGAAAGGCAAAAACAAGCGGGCATTGTTCCAGGACATTCCCCTGAGTAGCTTCTTGTTCAAGAGCTTGAAGGCTTGCATCACGTCGGTTGTGCTTCTTCTGTCTGATCTTCTTCTGCATGGGAAAAGGTTCAGCTTGCTTGATACAGACCATCTCAGCCAAGCAGCCTCTGAAGTACAACCTCTTCTAGAGAGAAATACCTGTTTCCCAACGGACTTTATCCCAGGTGTCATGATCAAGCGAGACTTGTCTTTGAGAGAGGGATCAGGGTACTTATCAAGCATATCTCATCCAATGGGGAGAAGGAGCACATTGGTGATAAAGCAAGCGACAAAGTGGAGACGTCATCGCTGGTTACTGTCGTGCGTAGGGCGGCTCTCTTCATCCTCTTGCTCGGAAAGATCGTTTCCGCGTGGCATGAGATGAGAGGGTGCTGGCTTCGCTTTCAGGAGGAGGTGATGGACAAAAAGATCTCCCAGATGCTGGCGCCTGGAAGCAGGATCATCGAGGAGGATGGGACGGAAACGGGAGAGAGGGGGAGGGTTCCGGTTTCTCAAAACCGGAACGTGGGTGAGATTGCAGGAGCAGCAAAAGCAGAGAAGGAAATCGTGGGAGCGAGCCAGCTGAGGGAGGTGAGAGGGAGTGACAAAAGCTGGCACTCATGTGTATGTATGGTTGTTTGCTGCGTTGTTCCGGGTGGTCTCCGTCAAGGTTCTGTCTGTGGCCAGCAGTGATGAGGCTGATGGCACGCATGATGGCATTCTGACGTGAGACAGCCGGATCGCGGACAACGTGTGCAGGGAGCAGCAACGTGATGATCCGGTGGTGGCATGCGGAAGAGAACCGGAAATGGGTGCTCGTGCGCACAGGAAGCAGCTGGCTAAGATCCGGAGGAAAGAGAGAGGAGGTGAGGCTCCATGAGTCTGCTGTTTGCCCTGTCGTGTGAGCTGACGCTTCTGTCTGTGTGTCGAAGGAGAGAGGAGCAGCCACATTCCTGTAGAGAGGTCGGGTGCAGCGTGAAACCAGCAGGATGGGGAACGTATCAGGTGGCAACGGCCCATCGGAGGTGTTGGGAAGGAAAGCGTTGCCGAGGTACGGACACGGTGAACAGAGGGTGCTTTCCAGTCGGCAGCAAAAGAAAAAGCCCCGCAGGGAAATCTTCCCTATGAAGCCGAGGTGCTTCTATTCCTTTTATGGGGGCATTGTAGCAGACTATTATATCAATTGGTGCGTTTTTAATTTGATTAAATATCCACCGTTATTACTCATCAATATTTTTGAACCTTTCTGCTGTCAGATTCAATAATCCCTAGAAGGTGTACCCTGCTGAATCATTTCTCGTCTATGATAATTCCTGCGTTATTCGTGAATATAAAAAGTGATGTTAGACTGGAATTGGGCCAATTGATCAAATTCAGCATCCATGCATTCATTATAGGTAATTATAATTAAAAATATTATAGTACTGCATCTTCTATTAATATGACATATAAAATAAGAAATTCCGACAAGGAAAAGCATAAAATTTTCTAAAGTTATCCAAAAAGGTTCATCTAAAGAAAAACAAAACATAATAAGATTTTTATATAGGAAAATAATTAGATTATAAAGTTAAATAGGATAAAATGGCTTAGAATAAGTTAAATGAAATTGAGATGCACAATATATTTTTATATGTATTTAGTGAAATTTGTTATTAGGAAAAGGGTTACTTATGTATACTGTATGATATTACAGATGCAGGATTTCCCTGTTTCTGTTGTTCTCATTGAAAGATGAAGGAGAAGCTGGTACATGATCGATGGAAACTGGTGCGTCTGGTGAAAGGGCAAGTCATCCTCAGTGATGGGAGAGAGACACCAGTCTTTCTCCGCTTCTCTCGGAAAAGACAGACAAGAGAGCAATTTGCTCTTGCAAACTAGCGGAGCATGGCGTTCCCGCACCGCGCTTTTTGGAGTTGCTTGATACTGCTCATGGCTCGATTCTCTAGCAATCCTACGTAGAAGGTGTGGATCTTGCCTGTTTTCTTTGTTCTCTTCCTGCAAGACCACCTTTACCAGGTCCTCCGGTTTCGCCACACCCTGTTCTACAGAGAGGTTATGGTCTTTTCTTCGAGATTTGGGAACGACAGTGCCCAGGATGCATCATATTGATCTGCAATACTTTGGTCATCCGACCCAATCTGATCCTAATCCTCACCGGAAAATGCTCGCCTTTTTACGGTGCAAGAGGTGATGTATGCAAGCGAACGGTGTTATGAGAAAGGATGGCTCGTAGAAGCACAAAAGTGCTCTCTACAGAGGTGGCTCCAAGAGTAATGCAGTGTGACTGATGAACAAGAAAAGCCTTGTTTGGTTCATACCGATTTGCATCCTGGCAATATCCGGCTTCGAGAAAATGATTTCGCTCTTGCAGGTGTATTGGATTTTGAGCATGCAAAAGGATGGCTGGCAGAGTATGATCTTGCATTATTACATTGGCATTTGGGGGAAGATTTGTGGCCAGCTTTTCGAGAAGGGTATGGAACGTATTCTCCGAAACGGCTTCGGCTCTTTGAAGTGATCAAATTGCTGATGATTATAGAAGGCAGGGATCTCCAACACCTTTATGGAAAATGGGCCTGTGAGAAATTAGCCACACTCTTCTAGTGCGTGTTTGCAAAAGGACAAAGCTAGCGAAGAATGGATGCGAGAAAGCCATTAACTCGCTTGACATCTCAGGTGGCAATGCAGTGAGCCGGCTCAAGCCGGTTCATAGTACGCTCAATGCGATGACACTGACAGGTAAAACCTGTCAATCAAAATGCTCTGTTTTCTGCGAGTAGCGCACCGATGAAGCATGGTGAAGCGCACTCCATGCCGACGCAGAAAGGAAAGGGGGCTGCCTCTTCTGTTTTCAGATGCGACGTGGTTGGTTGTGCCTTCTCAGGCTGATAGAGATTGAAGTATAGCTGTGTGTTTTGAATGCCTTGCTCGTACCTGGTAGAAATATCCATTTCCTGGTATATGGCCGAACAAACTTCAACAAGAGCTCTATTAGGATGTGTTCTAAAACAGCGGAACCACTCTGTAGCTCTGCATGATTGTTGATCACCTGTCCGGTAGGCTCTGTTCAGGCACGACAAGCGTATGAGCTTGGCAGGTTAAAACGCGCCATCCGATGCCGATAGGTGCTGGATATTATAATGCTCACAAGTAGGTACATACTGCTGTTGATCGAATCAAGTATGCAGCTGTTGGAGCCAAAAAGCGTACGAGCCAGTTAGCAAAAGACCAGTTCGCGACAAGCTAACCGAATACCGTCACTGTCTTGGCAGGTGGTGATACGCCTGCAAGCGGAGTATGAGACCTTACAGCAAGCACATTGCGACAACAGACAGAAGCGTTTCAAAAGCTCTATATTGAATATTCAGATGGTGAAGGGGTTCATCTCAAGCAGTGTGGAATAGGTCTATGTCGGACACGTTCCCTTCGCTTGGTGAAAACGAACTTGCAGCATTTCTTCACTGACCCTCAGTCTGCTTCGTCTTGATGGACATCTTGCAAAAGTTAAGGAAAAGAAGCACAAGATACGCGCTTAACGATAAGAGATATGAACTCTATTGCTGCCCATCATCTCGTTTCGCAGGACAGACCCACTCCATTTCAACATACACCATCTTCCTCCAATGGCTCTTTGATTTCTCGCAGGTACCTGGGCTATACTCGAAGCAACGAACCAAATTATTGACACGCGATGACGCATTGTGCGGGAACATGGTGGACCCATGTTCTCGTGCAGAGGTTCCCGCATGGCTTGGCAGGCTGATTGAAGGCATTTTTCTCTAACTAAAAAGAGGTCGTTTTTTGAGACCCAAACAGGCCAAGAATCGGCGTTCCTGTGAACCGATTTATGAGAGTGCTTTCAGCGCGACGCGGAAACCTTGCCCGTTGAAATCCCCCTTCTCCTGAGTGAGGGATTTGAATATCTGGCAGAAAGCTATCAATGCCATCGATACCAACATCAAAACGCCGGTTCTCCAGATCGTGGGATGTGAACGTCACCCACGATCTGCAATCAGTCCACGCTGCTTCAGTTCTCAAAGCGGTGCTTGGGCGAAGCACTGAATTAGGAGCAAGCATCACTGTTCTCTTCTCTCTGCTGCATGTCACTTCACTGCTCGCTCCTTCACCATCACAGATCCCTTCGCAGAGCACAGAGTTGCATGTTTGGCTATGGCACAAAATTCCACTTCCTGCTTTTTTCACTGAACAGGTCAAAGTGTGGGAAACATGAGTAAGGAACTGTTCCCGCCAGCTTCCGTTCTGCTCACTCTTCCTGCTTCTATTACGAAGTCATATTGCTGTTGTTCCTTATATCTACCAGAGGAATTTGTGTTTGTATCAGCTGATTATTATTTATAACATTGTATTTTACTATATAAAATGTTTATGTTAAAATTATTGTAATTTTCTGGGGTAAAATGTTGTGCATTATGTGTTACTGATACTCGGTCCGAGAACTTTCTTTTTGCCGATCCGTTTGCTAGTGCCTATGAGCGCCAACCTTTGAATGAAGCATTGAAACTAAGCATGAGAAGTAAGCTGCAAACTTAGCAGCTATAGACTATGGGCGAACGACAGCGACTGCATCGACAGAAGACCGCTAACGCGCGAGAGTCGCCGTCACTTCAGCCGAATCCCTCTAACGTCGCAATATTCAGGATAGCTGTGGAAGGCATAGCCGCCGATTTTGTTTCGGTTGTACACCGCCACTTCCTTCGTATACGAGATCAGCACGAAAATCGCTTGATCGTGAATATGGTTTAAAATCAAATCGTATTTTTTCCGGATCTCCTCCTCGTCGACGGCGGCGTTCAACGAGCGGATCAGTTCCCCGCCGTTTTTCACCGACAACAGCGCCTGAACCAGTACTTCATCCCGCATTTGGGCGTCCGGATTCATGTTGGTGATCGACGTGTAGGGATCGTAGGCGATGCCGTACGTCGTACTGAAGGCGATCGCAAACCCCCGCTTCCGCAATTCGGCGAAATAAGCGGTCATTTCCATACCGCGCACCTTGATCGCCATGCCGATCTCGTTCAACTGTGCGGATAAGGCGAGGGCGATATCGTCCACGATCGCGCCGCCTTTTCGGTACACGATTTCCCCCGCAAGCCGGACGCCGTCCTTCTCACGGATCCCGTCCCCGTCCGTGTCGACCCAACGGGCGTTTTCCAGTATGGACTTGGCTTTTTCTTTGTCGTAGGCATGTGGGGCAATCTCAACGTCGCTAAAGGGCATCGACGGGTCAAACATGTGATCCGCCTTTGCCTGAACCTGATACTCGATCAGGCGGTACTCCTGCCGATAGTTCTTCCCAGGTTGGTTACAGCTACACGCAAGCGGGCAGTCCAGCTCACAGTAGTGGCTCTGCACGCGCACATGATGCAGTGCTCCATCCTGCGCACAGAAGGTCACACAGTCTGATCCGTCCTCCGTACACACCTCCTGCGCTCGGTGATCTCTGCCGCCGATAGGCCCATCACGCGTAAACCGTAGGCGATCTCATCAGCAACCGACTCGGTGATAAACTGGTGCTCGGGGTTCTGAAAGACATAGCCAACATGATGCACC
>Ga0164243_10006192_pt1 | contig 18157 bp, 18 predicted proteins | sample OricompcompostOP_FD_108781 | JGI IMG/M metagenome (GOLD analysis project Ga0164243, IMG submission 108781) | Organic Plus compost microbial communities from Emeryville, California, USA - Original compost - Organic plus compost (OP) | ecosystem: Engineered > Solid waste > Mixed feedstock >... | reverse complement strand
TCCGGCCGGTCAAGGCGGCACGTGCGCTGGTTCGGCACAAAGGGTGTCCACGCCGACCGCTGGCGTGGTTGCCTCGGATATAGAGAAAATCGTAAAAGAGTTCTATAGCGATCAAGGGTATTTTGAGCAGAGAAACCGACCCTCGGGGAGCGCCTTGCTGAAGAAGGAGAGACGATGCGGCTTGCCGTTGAGAATCTAAGCGGCGAGCGGGGCGGTGAGGCTGTCTTTTCCGATATCTCCTTTGCCCTCGATGCGGGCCAAGCACTCCTGGTGACGGGACCGAACGGGGCGGGCAAGTCTACAATGCTGCGCATCGTGGCCGGGCTCCTGCCGGCCGCGGAAGGCCGTGTGGCCTTTTCGGGCAGCGGGGAATTTCCCGATATCAGGGCCGCCAGTCATTATCTCGGTCACCTCAATGCCATGAAGACCGCGCTCAGCGTGGAGGAAAATCTCGCCTTCTGGCGCGATTTCCTCGGCAGCCCAAGGCTCTCACCACGGGACGCGCTGGATATGGTGGGTTTGGGTGAGATCGGTCATCTGCCCTTCGGTTACCTTTCCACCGGGCAGCGCCGGCGCGCCTCGATCGCGCGTCTCATTGTCTCGTATCGTCCCGTCTGGCTGCTCGACGAGCCGACCGCCGGCCTCGACCGGGCGTCGGAGGACCGGTTCGCCCAGCTTATGCGGGGACACCTGGCCGAAGGCGGGATCATTGTCGCCGCCACGCATCTTCCCCTCGGGCTGGAAGGAACGCGGGAGCTGAGGATGGGAGAGGAGATGCTTGGCGCCCCAGGGGAGAGGGCAAAGGGGCGCGGCGTCTCAGGTGGGAGCGCGATCTGATGCTCGCCCTCTTTCTTCGCGAGATAAGACTGGGCGTTCGAGCCGGCAGCGGCGCCATGACGGGCGTCCTGTTCTTCCTGGCGGTGGTTGCGGTCATGCCTTTCGGTGTCGGGCCTGACCTGAACCTGCTCGCGCGGATCGGACCTGCAATACTCTGGATTGGCGCACTGCTTGCGAGTCTGCTCGGTCTTGACCGCCTGTTCCAGGCCGATCGGGATGACGGTTCACTGGATCTCCTGCTGATGGCCGAAGACCGTCACATGGTGGCGCTTACGGTTTTCACGAAGTGCTTGGCTCATTGGGCAATCGCCGTGCTGCCGCTCGTCGTCGTCACGCCCCTTCTCGGTATCTTCATGAACGTGCCGCCTCTGGGAATTGCGGCCGCCACGCTGACGCTTTTCGTCGGCACCCCCGCGATCACCTTCATCGGTGCCGTGGGTGCCGCGCTGACGGTGGCGCTTCCGCGCGGCGGGCTCCTCGTTTCGGTGATCATCCTGCCGCTGACGATCCCTGTGCTGATCTTCGGCGTGGCGGCGAGCAGGGCGGCCGTGGCCGAGCCCGATCCGTTCCTTCCGCCCTTTCTTATTTTGGCCGCGCTTACGTTGTTTTTCTCCGTCATCGGGCCCGTTGCCGCAGCCCTCGCCCTGCGCGGGGCGGCGGATTAGATGCGGCAGAAGGCGCTCCGGAGATGCCGCGGGCAAGGACAAAAAGCCTCATCCGTGCCCGGCGGACGTCATTGCACGGCAGGGGCCGGCGTTTTATCTAGGGCTGCATGAGCGAGAAAGCCATCCGACGCTGGACAGACATCGCGAACCCGACCCGGTTCCTTGAACTGGCGGGCGCAGTGCTGCCCTGGCTTTGGGGCGGTGCTCTCCTGGTGCTGGCCTTGGGTCTCTACATGGCATTCGCCGCACCGGAGGACTACCAACAGGGCATCACGGTGCGCATCATGTATATCCACGTGCCCTTCGCGTGGCTTTCCATGTTCTGCTACACCATGATGACGGGGTCGGCCGTGGGCACACTTGTCTGGCGGCATCCGCTGGCTGACCTGTCGTTGAAGGCGGCTGCTCCCATCGGCGCGGTTTTCACGGCGCTTGCACTCGCCACAGGCTCCATCTGGGGCAAGCCTATGTGGGGCACATGGTGGGTTTGGGACGCGCGGCTCACCTCCGTCTTCGTTCTCTTTCTGATGTATCTCGGGATAATCGCTCTTACCCGGGCGCTGGACGATCCGGGCCGGTCGGCGCGCGCGGCAGCCATCCTCACATTGGTCGGTTTCATCAATATCCCGATCATCAAGTTTTCCGTCGACTGGTGGAACACCCTGCATCAGCCGGCCTCGGTCTTCCGGCTGGACGGGCCGACGATCCACCCGAGCCTGCTCTGGCCGCTGCTCATTTGCGCGGTGGGGTTCACCCTCCTGTTCCTCGCGCTCCATCTGATGGCCATGCGCAACGAGATCTGGCGGCGGCGGGTGATCGCCATGCGCCGGCTCTCCGCCCGCGCAGCCGAGGCAAAACGGGCGGAGGCCGCATCATGACGCATCTGGCCTATGTCGCCGCAGCCTTCGGCATCTCGGCCTTGGGAATCGCCGGACTTCTGGCGTGGATTCTCGTCGACCAGTCCGTTCAGCAAAGGGCGTTGAAGGAGCTTGAGGCGCGCGGTGTTCGCCGCCGTTCCGCGCGAGGTTCCGAATGAGCGCCGCCGAGGGTCAGCCGCCGAAGCGTCGCCGAATCATCCTGTTGCTTCCGCTTCTGGCCTTTCTTGCGCTGTCCGCCGTCTTCCTGGTCCAGTTGTTCTCCGGCCGGGACAGTTCGGTCGTACCCTCTGCCCTGATTGGCCAACCCGCGCCGCAGACGATCCTGCCGCCCCTCGAAGGCATGGCTCTTCCCGGCTTCAATCCTGCGGATTTTTTGGGCAACGTGACCCTGGTCAATGTCTGGGGTTCCTGGTGCGTGCCCTGCCGGCAGGAGCATCCGCTGCTCATGCAGCTTGCAGAGGACGAGAGCGTGCGGATCGTCGGCCTCAACTACAAGGATCAGCCCGAGAACGCCCGCCGTTTCCTGGGAGAACTGGGCAATCCATTCGATGCGATCGGGGTCGACGGAAACGGCCGTGCGGCGATCGAGTGGGGTGTCTACGGAGTACCCGAGACGTTTCTCATAGGGCCGGACGGCAAGATACGCTACAAGCATGTGGGCCCGTTCACGCCGGAGAGCCTGCGGAGCGAGCTCCTGCCCGAGATCGAGAAGGCGCGTTCCTCGTAACTTCCGGTTCGGGTCGATGGCCGGACCGGAGCGCAATCATGATGCAGGAAGAGCATTTCGCGAGCCAGGCGAGGGCCTGTGACAGGCTCGGCTCCCCTTTCACCGCCCGTCTCTGCAGGATGCTTCCACGATTGCTTAACGAGAGGAGCTTGACGGGAGGCCGCATTCAATCCTGGCCGGGTGATCCCGCTGCGGATGCGCTCGCGCTCAGGCTCGTCGGCGGGCTGCACGGGCTCGTCCTTTCCGGCGAGCACGCCGGGCTCGCCGCGGTCTACCCGCCCAACGAAGCGCCGGACGATCTTCTGGAAGAAGCCCTCCTGGCAGCGCTCGCCCACCACGACGCGGCCCTTTCGAAGGCGCTCGATTCGCCACCGCAGACCAACGAGATCGCCAGGGCCGCGATGCTCCTACCGGGGTTCCTCGCCATCGGGCGCGAGTTTGGAATGCCCATGGCCGTGCGCGAGATTGGCGCGAGCGCCGGTCTTAATCTCCTGTTCGACCAGTTCCACTATCGCTATGGCGACTCCTGTTGGGGCGACGAGGCTTCGCCTGTGAAGCTTGTGCCGCAGGTGCATGGAACGCCGCCGCCCCTCGGCGGTTTTCTCGACGTGTCGTCCCGGGCGGGTTGTGATCTTGCACCCGTGAACGTGGCGAACGGTGCCGATAGGCTGCGGCTCAAATCCTATGTCTGGGCAGATCAGAAGGCGCGGCTGGAGCGGCTCGAGGCGGCGATATCCCTCGTCGAGCAGACACCGGTGACTCTCCAAAGGGCTGATGCGTCGGGCTTTCTGGCAGCGCAGCTTGCGCAGCGGAATGAGAATGAAGTCTTCGTGCTGTTTCATTCGATCATGTGGCAGTACCTGCCGGGGAAGACGCAACGGCAAATCGAGAATTGCCTTGACGAGGCGGGCAATGTGGCGGGCGCGCCTCCGCTTGCGTGGCTGCGTATGGAACCCATCTCGCCGGCAGACAGCTGTGCCACGCTTCGACTGAGCCTGTGGCCCGGCGGGCAGACGCGTGATCTGGCCCGCTGCGACTATCACGGGCGCTGGATAGAGTGGGTTGCCGGCACAGAAGTCTAGCTGCGAGCAGCAATTGCCGCGGCTGCTCCCGCCATCACGGACGCGCTGATGCGGTTGGCAAGGCGCATGGCGCGCGGGCTCCTCAGCAATCGCCGCGCCTGGGCCGCCGCGAAGACCCAGGCGAAATCCACGGCAATGAGAACGAAGAACATCGTGAGTGTCAGCTCCACCCAGCCAAGCAGGTTCACGGCGGAGAGATCGATGATGGTCGGCAGCAGTGCCAGGTAGAACATCATGATCTTGGGGTTGCCCAAGGTCACCGCGATCCCGGTGAGGAAGAGCTTCCAGCGGCTTCCCGCCTGCGGGATTTCATCCGCATGCATTGCGACAGGGGCGGCCCACATCTTCCAGGCGAGCCAGAGAAGATAGGCCACGCCCAGAAATTTGATGACGAGGAATGCCAGATGAAAGGTCTCGGCAATGAAGGCGAGGCCGAAGACGGCACAGGAAAGCCAGATCGCCTCGCCGATCCACATGGCAATGAGGAACGGGAACACGTCGCGAAAGCCGCGCGAAATCACGCGCGCCACAAGGGCCGCAATGCTCGGCCCCGGCGAGCCGGCCGCCACGAGAAGCGCTCCTGCAAAGATGATCAGCGACCACAGGTCCATCATGCCGCATGCCTCATTCAGCGGACGGCATGATAACTGCTTTCGAAGCCTTTTAAAGAGAGTTCAGGCCACCGCCAGCTTCTGCTTTTCGAAGCGCTTGCGCTCGTGCGGGTCGAGGTAGAGCTTGCGCAGGCGGATGGACTTCGGCGTCACCTCCACCAACTCGTCGTCCTGGATCCAGGAGAGTGCGCGCTCGAGCGTCATGCGGATGGGCGGCGTGAGCTTCACCGCTTCGTCCTTGCCCGCAGCACGGATGTTGGTGAGCTTCTTGCCCTTCAGCACGTTCACTTCCAGGTCGTTGTCGCGGGAGTGGATGCCGACGATCATGCCCTGATAGACCTTCACACCCGGATCGATGATCATCGGGCCGCGATCTTCGAGATTCCACAGCGCATAGGCCACCGCCTCGCCCGGTTCGTTGGCGATCAGCACGCCGTTCACACGGCCCGCGATCTCGCCCTTATAGGGTTGATAGGAATGGAACAGGCGGTTCATCACCGCGGTTCCCCTGGTGTCGGTCAGGAGCTCCGATTGATAGCCGATCAGCCCGCGTGTCGGGGCGTGAAAGACGAGCCGCTGGCGGTCGCCGCCCGATGGGCGGAGTTCCACCATCTCCGCCTTTCGCTCGGACAATTTCTGCACGACGATGCCGGCGTGTTCCTCGTCCACGTCGATGACCACCTCCTCGATCGGCTCCAGGAGTTGGCCGTTCTCATCCTTTTTCATGACGACGCGCGGGCGGGAGACCGCCAGTTCGAAGCCCTCGCGGCGCATGGTCTCGATAAGGACGGATAGCTGCAGCTCGCCGCGGCCGGAGACGAAGAAGGAGTCCTTGTCGGCGGATTCCTCGACCTTCAGCGCCACGTTTCCCTCGGCTTCCTTCAGAAGCCGGTCACGGATGACGCGGCTTGTCACCTTGTCGCCCTCGGTGCCGGCAAGCGGCGAATCATTGACGAGGAAGCTCATGGTAACGGTCGGCGGATCGATCGGCTGCGCCGCCATCGCTTCCGTGACCGCGGGGTCGCAGAACGTATCGGCCACGGTGCCCTTCGAAAGGCCGGCAATGGCGACAATATCGCCCGCGTGTGCTTCCTCGATGGGCTGGCGCTCAAGGCCGCGGAAGGCGAGGATCTTCGATATGCGCCCCTGCTCCAGAATGCTGCCGTCTCGCGAAAGCACCTTCACCGCCTGATTCGGCTTGATGCTTCCCGAAGCGATGCGTCCGGTGATGATGCGGCCGAGGAAGGGGTTGGCCTCGAGAATTGTGCCGATCATGCGGAACGGGCCTTCTTCGACCCTGGGTTCCGGCACGTGCTTCAAGACGAGGTCGAAGAGCGGCGCCAATCCCTCCTCTTTGGGTCCGGACGGGTCGAAATTCATCCAGCCGTCCCGGCCCGAGCCGTAGAGGATCGGAAAGTCGAGCTGCTCATCGGTGGCGTCGAGAGCGGCGAAGAGATCGAAGACCTCATTGATCACCTCATCGGCGCGGGCGTCAGGACGATCGATCTTGTTGACGGCGACGATCGGCTTGAGGCCCACCTTCAGCGCCTTGCCGACCACGAATTTCGTCTGCGGCATCGGGCCTTCGGCCGCGTCCACCAGGAGAACGGCGCCGTCCACCATGTTCAGGATACGCTCCACCTCGCCGCCGAAATCGGCGTGGCCGGGCGTATCCACGATGTTGATCCGCACGTCCTTCCACTCGACCGAGGTCGCTTTGGCGAGAATGGTGATGCCGCGCTCCTTCTCGAGATCGTTGGAATCCATCGCGCGTTCTTCCACGCGCTGGTTGTCCCGCACGGATCCGGATTGCTTCAGGAGGGCATCGACAAGAGTGGTTTTCCCATGGTCGACATGGGCGATGATCGCGATGTTGCGCAGTTTCATGGTCGCTCTTCGGAGGTCGGCGGACGCAGACTTCAAGCGCGTCCCATCATTTCGTTGGCCGCGCTCATACAGGTTTTTTCGCAAATGCGAAAGAGAGGCAGGCGGGCAATGAAGTTCGTCATATGGGAGCGAACACGGCCGAGCGCCAGATGCGCGCGCGCAAGTTCATTCCCACGCGGCGCCCTCGAGCGCGTCAAGCGGGATTTTGAGGTAACGCCTGCCGTTCGCCTCCGGTTCGGGCAATCTCCCGCCGTTCATGTTCACCTGCAGGGCGTGGAGAATGAGCTTCGGCATGGGCAATGTCCGGTCGCGCGTCTCGCGAAGTTTCACGAATTCCTCCTCGCTCCGGCACCTGGTGATGTGGATGTTCTGCGCCTTCTGCTCGGCCACCGTGCTCTCCCAGCGGGGGGCGCGGCCGTTCGGCTGGTAGTCGTGGCCGGTGAAGATTCGTGTCTCATCGGGCAAGGAAAGGATTTCCTGAATGGAGCTCCATAACCTCCTGGCGCTGCCTCCCGGAAAATCCGCACGGGCCGTCCCGCCATCCGGCATGAAGAGTGTGTCATGCACAAAGGCGGCGTCGCCGATCACATAGGTGACGGATGCGAGCGTGTGCCCGGGTGAGAAGAGCACGCGGGCCGGAATCTCGCCCACTGCGAACGTTTCGCCTTCCGCGAACAGCTTGTCCCATTGGGAGCCGTCCGCCGGGAAATCCGGAAGATGGTAGATGTCCTTCCAGAGCTTTTGCACTTCGACGATCTTCTCGCCGATCGCCATGGGCGCGCCGGTCCTCTTTTTCAGATAGGCGGCGGCCGAAAAGTGGTCTGCGTGAGGATGGGTGTCGAGGATCCACTCGACCGTCAGGCTGTGTTCCCCGATGAATTGGAGTATCTCGTCGGCGCTTTCCGTCGCGGTGGCCCCGGATTTCGGATCGAAATCCAGCACCGGATCGATGATCGCGCATTTTTTCGTGGCAGGGTCGGCCGCCACGTATTGAACCGAGGATGTGCGCTTGTCGAAAAACGCCGTCACGTTGGAAATTTTGTCAGTCATAACCGCGGAGCCCAGGCAGGTTCATCTCAGGTGGTCAACAGTCCGGACGCGAAAACGGATTTTGCGCGAATCAGGCAGATAATAGCTATTTCTTCCAAAGTGGTAGGTAATTCAGGATCGGCTTTCCGCGCTACCTCACCTGCTTGCGTGCGTCGATCTGCCTGTGGGTTTCGCGTCCCATGCGCCTTCCTTGCTGGAACGGCCTTGACCAGAAACATCGGCTAAGGCATCGAACCCCGATCCTTTCGCCCGCGCGCACTTCCCGAGTCGCGGGCCTCATCCCCAAGCTCCGGAGTTAGTCATGGCTGAAGACATCACCAACGAGACTGCGCAGACTGTTGCCGCCGGGCAGCTGCGCGCCTTCATCGAACGAATCGAGCGTCTCGAGGAGGAGAAGAAGAACATCTCCGACGATATCAAGGATGTCTATGCCGAGATGAAGGGCAACGGTTTCGACGTGAAGGCGGTGCGCACGATCGTCCGATTGCGCAAGAAGGATCAGGTGGAACGGCAGGAGGAGGAAGCGATACTGGACCTCTACAAAGCCGCGCTCGGGATGGTGTGACGCACTGGGGCTAGACTAGTGCCGACCGTCGAGATGACGCGCCCGGCGCAATGCAGGGAAAAGCCAGGCCCATAGGCCGGCTACGGCTACGGCGCCGATGCCGCCGAACACCACCGCCGGCACCACGCCGATGACGGCAGCCATCGTGCCGGCGCGAAACTCGCCCAGCTCGTTCGACGCGCCCACGAAGACCATGTTCACCGCGTTGACGCGGCCGCGCAGCCGATCCGGCGTCCAGAGCTGGATCAGCGTCTCGCGGATATAGACGCTCACCATATCCGCCGCGCCCAACCCGGCCAGGGCTGCAATCGACAGCCATGGGATCGTGGAGAAGCCGAAAACCGACGTGAAGACGCCGAAAAGGCCGACGAAGAAGAACATGATGATGCCGGCGTGGTCCCGGATGGGATGGCCGGCCAGCCATATCGCGACGGTGAGCGCGCCGATGCCGGGCGCGGCGCGGAGCAATCCCAGTCCCCAGGGCCCAAGCTCCAGGACATCCCGCGCATAGACGGGAAGCAGGGCGACCGCTCCGCCCAGAAGCACGGCGAAAAGGTCCATGGAGATCGCACCAAGCACGATCTTCTCATGCCAGATGTACCGGAAGCCGGCGAACAGGGTCTGCAGCGTCGGCTGCTCCGTCTCGGAATGCTGCTGAGGCTTGGGGATCGAGAAGCACAAGACCGCCGCTGCGAGCATGAAGACCGTTGCGGTTCCGTAAGCCGCTTCGGCGGACAGACCATAGAGCAGGCCGCCTGCCACCGGGCCGACAATGGTGGCCACCTGCCAGGCCGTCGAATTCCACGCCACGGCATTCGCGAAGTCCTGTGCCGGCACGAGGTTTGCGATCAGCGAAGAGGAGGCGGGGCCCATGAATGCGCGGGCGATGCCGAAAACCGCGAGTACCGTGAAGACCGGCACGACCGATTCCAGTCCGCGCAAGGTCAACAGAAGCAGCGCCAGCGCGCAGGCTCCTTCCAGTGCAGCCGAAAGCCCCATGATCATGCGGCGGCCAAATCGGTCCGCTGCCGCTCCCGTCACCAGGAACAGCATGAGCGAGGGCGCGAATTGAATGATGCCCACGAGACCGAGATCGAAGGGATTCCGGGTAATATCGTAGATCTGCCAGCCGACCGCGACGGAAACGATCTGGGTGGCGAAGGAGGCGAGGAAGCGCGCCAGCCAGTACCGTGCGAAGGCACTGTGACGGAAGGCGACGTATCGATCGTCGGAGGCGGTGGTTTGGGCGGTGTCCATGGAGAAGGTGCTGCGGCAATCAGTACGGCCGCAGGCGCGCGGCCACGCACCCCTTAGCGCAATTGACGGCGCTTCGCGCGCATCATTTTCCGCTGACCAACAAATTCTGCTGATTTTTTACTGAGGCGGGATGGTGGAGCTGAGGGGAATCGAACCCCTGACCTCATCATTGCGAACGATGCGCTCTCCCAACTGAGCTACAGCCCCGGCTCGCTGAATGGAGCGCATTTAGGTCTTGGGGCCTGTCGCTGTCAAGCGCCGTCTGATGTGGCGGCGGGTCTTGCCCGTGCGCGCGCCAGTGGCTACATGTTCGAGGCTTTATCGGGAGATCTGCATGCTTGCGCTTCTACGCACCATAGACATGGCACTCAGCATCTACTGGTGGTTCATCATCGCAGCGGCGATCTTTTCCTGGCTTTACGCCTTCAATGTCGTCAATCCGCGCAACCAGTTCGTCGGCTCCATCGGCAACTTCCTGTTCCGTGTGACGGAGCCGGCCTTGCGGCCGATTCGCAACGTGCTGCCCGATCTGGGTGGCATTGACATCTCGCCCATCATCCTGCTGCTCATCATCTATTTCCTGCAGCAGCTTCTCTGGACGACGATCGCTCCGGCCCTTCTCTAGCAAGGCGAACGCCAGCTCAGTCTTTCGACAACGCGTCTATCTTCCGCTGCATGGCGGCGATCTGTTCGCGCAGCTCCTTCAGGTCATTGGAATTGCCGTTGCCATCGCTCCCGCGATCCGCTTCCTGCCCGACGCCATTTGCCGGGCGTGCCGCGGGAGTGAACATGCGCATGGCGTTCTGGAACATCTCCAGGTTCCGCCGCGTCTGCTCCTCGATCATCTTCATGGGCACGTTCATGGACATGAGGTCCATGGGTGACTTCCCGAAAGCCTGGCGCATCTGCTCGCGCATGCGCTCCTGCTCCTTGGCGAAGGCGAGCATCGACTGTTCCAGAAAGCTCGGCAGGATCACCTGCATCTGATCCCCGTAGAAGGAGATGAGCTGGCGCAGGAACGAGATGGGCAGCATGTTCTGCCCGTTCTTGTCGTTCTCCAGCTCGAAGATGATCTGCGTGAGAACGGAGTGGGTGATGTCCTCGCCCGTCTTTGCGTCCTGCACCACAAATTCTTCGTCACGCCTGACCATCTGGGCCAGATCTTCCAGCGTCACATAGGTGCTGGTGCCTGTGTTGTAGAGGCGGCGGTTCGCATATTTCTTGATCACCACCGGGTCGTCTTTCGCGGGCATCGTCGGGCTCCCCACACGCGACATTCGTGGCGGGCCGGCATCCTGCCCGCCATTTGTGCAGGATATGCGAAAGAATGCTGCAATTGAAAGTATTTTCGCTGCGCTGCCGCATTTGCGTCCGGTTCGAGGGGAAAACTCGTTCAAAAAACCTGGATTGACCGCGGCGAAATGCTGAATACCATCCATTTTGCAGCGCGCAATTTTTGGGCATTCCGGGTTGTGCGGCAAGCTGCAAGGCATCGGCTGCCCCTCGTTCAGCATATATGGAGAGATCCCTTATGTCTTCCACTGCCATCGTGATCGCGAGCGCAGCGCGCACGCCTGTCGGCTCTTTCAACGGGTCCTTCGCCCAGATGCCGGCACATGAGCTGGGCGCGGTTGCCATTCGGGCAGCCCTGGAGCGGGCCCGGATCGAACCGCAGGAGGTGGACGAGGTGATCCTCGGCCAGATTCTGACAGCCGGCCAGGGCCAAAACCCGGCTCGCCAGGCTGCGATTGCCGCGGGCCTGCCGATCGAGACGACGGCCTGGGGCTTGAACCAGCTTTGCGGCTCGGGCCTGCGCTCCGTCGCTGTCGGCATGCAGCAGATTGCCTGCGGCGACGCGAAGGTGATCGTTGCGGGCGGGCAGGAATCGATGTCCATGGCGCCCCACTGCGCCCATTTGCGCGGCGGCGTGAAGATGGGCGATTACGCCATGATCGACACCATGCTGCGCGACGGGCTGTGGGATGCCTTCCACGGCTATCACATGGGAATCACGGCGGAGAACGTAGCGCGCGCCTTCCAGATCACCCGGGACCAGCAGGACGAATTCGCGCTCGCTTCCCAGAACAAGGCGGAAGCGGCCCAGAAGGCCGGCCGTTTCAAGGACGAGATCACGCCGGTCACCGTGAAGACGCGCAAGGGCGACGTGGTGGTCGAAAACGACGAATACATTCGCCACGGCGCCACGATCGACGCCATGCAGAAGCTCCGCCCCGCCTTCGACAAGGACGGAACGGTCACCGCCGGCAACGCCTCTGGCATCAATGACGGCGCTGCCGCTGTGGTGCTCATGAGCGAGGAGGAGGCTGCCCGCCGAGGCATCGAACCGCTCGCCCGCATCGTCTCCTGGGCCACTGCGGGCGTGGACCCGGCGGTGATGGGCACCGGGCCGATCCCTTCCTCCCGCAGGGCTCTTGAAAAGGCCGGCTGGCGCGTGGACGACCTGGATCTCGTGGAGGCGAACGAGGCTTTCGCCGCGCAGGCCTGCGCGGTGAACAAGGATATGGGCTGGAATCCGGAAATCGTGAACGTCAATGGCGGCGCGATCGCCATCGGACATCCCATTGGCGCTTCGGGCGCGCGCGTCCTCAATACGCTTCTCTTCGAGATGCGCAGGCGCGGCGCGAAAAAGGGCCTGGCCACGCTCTGCATCGGCGGTGGAATGGGCGTTGCGATGTGTGTGGAACGATGAACGCTTGGTGAATGGGTCGGCGCGCGGGAGCAGGATGATGTAAAAGGCGGCAAAAGACCGCCTGATCCAGAGGGAACAGGTCTGCTAGAGGTTCCCCGCCGCCTTCTTAGTTGCTCCATTCACCAGCGGCAAATGGGAGAGACGCTGATGGTTAGAACAGCACTGGTTACCGGGGGGACCCGGGGCATCGGCGCTGCCATTGCCATGACCTTGAAGGAAGCAGGATACCAGGTCGCCGTGAACTATTGGGGCGATGAGCCGACGGCACGTCGCTTCGCTGAGGAGACAGGCATTCCCACCTTCAGATGGTCGGTGGCCGACTACCAGGCGTGCGTGGCGGGCGTGGCCCAGGTGGAGGCGGCGCTCGGGCCGATAGACGTGCTCGTAAACAATGCCGGAATCACGCGCGACGCCATGTTCCACAAGATGACGCCGGCGCAGTGGAGGGAAGTCGTGGATACGAACCTTTCCGGTGCCTTCAACATGACCCATCCCGTCTGGCCCGGGATGCGGGAACGCAGGTTCGGCCGCGTTATCGTCATCTCGTCGATCAACGGGCAGAAGGGACAGATTGGACAGGTGAACTATTCCGCTGCCAAGGCGGGCGAGATCGGCTTCGTCAAGGCGCTCGCGCAGGAGGGCGCACGCCTGAACATCACCGTCAACGCCATCTGCCCCGGCTATATCGCGACCGAGATGGTGATGGCCATGCCGGAGGAGGTGCGCGAGAAGATCGTCGCGCAAATTCCGGTCGGGCGCCTTGGCGAGGCGCAGGAGATCGCGCGCTGCGTTCTCTTCCTCGCGTCGGATGATGCCGGCTTCATCACGGGCTCCACGCTGACTGCGAATGGCGGCCATTACATCACCTGAAGATCGCGGCAACGCAATTGTGTTTCAAAACGGCACGTTATCCTTAACGGGCCGGTGACCCTTCAATCAGGTCCCCTGTGGACAAGCTGTGGATGCTAGGTAGGAAACCTGTGGAAGGCACAAGATCTTGTGCGAACAATGCAAGAACGCTCGAGAATCACTGATTCGTCGCCGATTCGTTCTGGCTTTGGCCGAAGTGTTAACGCCCAAGGGCTCTTTTGCGCGCAGGTGTTTAACCTTCGATTCAGAAAAGTTAATGAAATCCTAAAGTTACTCTGCTGCAGGAGAGCGCGGCCGCCAGCACAGCGGAAAAGGTTAACGGCCAGCGCAGGTCGGTACAAAAGAGGTCGCCGACGGATTCATCATCTGGGATCCGTCGCGAGCGTTCCCACCACATATGGTGTCGAACAAAAAGTGAATCGCGGCGAGTCAGTGATTCGTCGCTGATTCGTTCCAGAGTCGTTCCAAGCATTAACAAGCGACGTTTTTTGGCTTTTGCTCTGGTCTCCACTTCCTATATGTGTGCGACGGTGGCGGTGGGCTTGCGCTGCTGCAGAGCCTCGCTTGCTGGATGCCGGATGAATGTTCAGCTGATGAAGAACGAACTCGCCACTCTCGACGGACGGGGCGTCACTGCGGTCCTCGGGCCCACGAACACGGGAAAGACCCATCTTGCCATCGAGCGCATGGTGGCGCACGAGTCCGGCATAATCGGCCTGCCGCTGCGGCTTCTCGCCAGGGAAGTCTATCATCGCGTGGCTGCGCGGGTGGGCGAACGCAACGTGGCGCTGATCACCGGCGAGGAAAAAATCGTTCCGCCCGGGGCGCGCTACTCGGTCTGCACCGTGGAGGCGATGCCGCGCGAGACGAACGCGGCTTTTGTCGCCATCGACGAAGTGCAGCTTGCAGCCGACCTGGAGCGCGGACACATCTTCACCGACAGACTTCTCCACCTGCGCGGGCGGCAGGAAACACTGCTTCTGGGTGCTGCCACCATGCGCGGCATCCTGGAGAAGCTGCTCAAGGGCATCTCCGTCGTGACGCGTCCGCGCATGTCGGTGCTCACCTATGCGGGGTCGAAGAAGATCACGCGGCTTCCCCGGCGTTCGGCGATCGTGGCCTTTTCGGCCGACGAGGTTTACGCCATTGGTGAGTTGATCCGCCGTCAGCGCGGAGGCGCGGCCATCGTGCTCGGCGCGCTCAGCCCGCGGACGAGAAATGCGCAGGTCGCTCTCTATCAATCAGGGGACGTGGATTACCTGGTGGCGACGGATGCCATCGGCATGGGCCTCAATCTCGATGTCGACCATGTGGCCTTTGCCCAGAACCACAAGTTCGACGGGTTCCAATATCGCGAGCTCACCGCCGCCGAGCTTGGCCAGATCGCCGGCCGTGCGGGTCGGCATGTGCGCGACGGCACGTTCGGCGTGACCGGCCAGGTCGACCCTCTTCCGGACGCGCTGGTTGAACGGATCGAGACGCATCAGTTCGAGCCGGTGAAAATGCTGCAGTGGCGCTCGGCTGAGATCGACCTTTCGAGCCTCGAAGCCCTCAAGGCATCGCTGGAGGCGCCGCCGCCGGTGGAAGGCCTCACGCGGGCGCTGCCGGCCGCCGATCTGCGCGTCCTGGAACATATTTCCAGGGACGAGGAAATCCGTCCGCTCGTTACCGGGCGCGCCCGGGTGGCGCTTCTGTGGGACGCCTGCGCATTGCCCGACTATCGAAAGATCGCGCCGGCCCAGCATGCCGAACTCGTCGCGGCGATCTTCATGGATCTGGCGCGCAACGGGCATGTGGACGAGGATTACATGGCCGAGCAGGTGGAGCGGGCGTCCTCCACCGAAGGCGAGATCGACACGCTTTCGGCACGCATCGCCCAGATCCGCACCTGGACATTCGTCTCCCACCGCCCCGGCTGGTTGTCCGATCCGACACACTGGCAGGAAAAAACGCGCGAGATCGAGGATAGGCTGTCGGATGCACTGCATGAACGGTTGACGAAGCGCTTCGTTGACCGCAGGACTTCCGTGCTCATGAGGCGCCTGAGAGAGAACGCAATGCCTGAAGCAGAAATCAGCCCCGCGGGAGAAGTCCTGGTCGAGGGCCATCATGTGGGTGAGATGCAGGGATTCCGCTTCACAGCCGACAGAAGTGCTGAAGGCGAGGACGCGCGCGCCGTCAAGGCGGCCGCTCAGAAGGCGCTTGCCGCCGAATTCGATTTGCGCGCCGACCGTTTCGCTGCCGCCCCCAATGGCGATCTGGCGCTCGGATCGGATGGTATCCTGCGCTGGATCGGTGCGCCCGTAGCGACGCTGACCGCGGGGGAAGATGCGCTGAAGCCGCGCGTGGTGCTGCTGGCCGATGAGCAGCTGACCGGGCCTTCGCGAGACAAGGTGGCTGCACGCGCCGAGCGTTTCGTCAATTTCCAGATTGAGAGCCTCCTGAAGCCGCTCGTCGAGCTGCGCCAGGCGGAGATACTGAGCGGGATCGCGCGGGGACTTGCCTTCCAGCTTGTCGAGAATTTCGGGCTCCTCAACCGCCGCGACGTCGCGGAGGAGGTGCGCTCGCTCGAGCAGGAGGCGCGCGCGGCTCTGAGAAGGCTCGGTGTGCGTTTTGGCGCCTACCATATCTTCGTGCCGGCGCTCATCAAGCCCGCTCCGGCGGGGCTCGCCACGCTGCTCTGGGCACTGAAGAACGACGCCCGGGACAAGCCGGGTTACGGCGACGTGGTCGCGGCCCTTGCGGCGGGGCGCACCTCCATCGTGACGGATCCCACTTTCGAGCGGGCATTCTACAGGCTCGCCGGCTTCCGCAATCTCGGCCGGCGTGCCGTGCGCGTCGACATTCTGGAGCGGCTGGCGGACCTTATTCGTCCAGCCCTGGCATGGAAGCCGGGTACCGGCAAGCGGCCGGATGGCGCGTTCGATGGCGAAACCTTCATCGTCACCCCGGCCATGATGTCGATCCTCGGCGCTACGGCTGAAGACATGGAAGCTATCCTGAAGGGCCTCGGCTATCGCGCCGAAGCCAAGCCTGCCGAAGAGGTGAATGCGCGCCTCGAGGATCTGGACCGGGCTGCAGAGGCTGAGGCAGCCTCGGAACAATCGAAGGAGCGGCCGGACGTGCAGCCGTCTCCGGCGGACGGCGATTTGGAGGAAACCGCCTGGCAGGCTGCTGAGCCCGCCGAACCGGAGCACGCCGCAACGCCGGAAGGGGCGGCAGAGGGTCCTGTGCCCGCTGAACGTGAGGCGGTTGGCGCCGAGCGGGACCGGACTGCGGCGGCGGAAGAGGGCGAGACGGACCGCGGACTTGAGACCGGCCTGGGCCCGGCCCAGCCTGTGAATGTCGATGAGCCGGAGGCGGAGGCCGGTGCTGGCAAGGCTGAACCTCCCCCCGCCGCGGAAGCGGTCGCCACTCCTGTCGAGGAAGACGCTCCGAAGCCGGTGCTTGTGTGGCGTCTGGCGCGTTTCGAGCGCCGCCGTCAGCCGCCGCGGCAGGAAAGGCAGGATGGTGCGCGCCAAGCGAAGGGCAAGTCGCGTCCTTCCCGCCACGGCGAGGAGCGCAAGGCTGGGGCCAAAGGCCAGGAGGGGCGCGAACGCCAGCAGAGCCGGCCGCCACGCCGGGATGAAAGGCCCAGGCGTGAAGACAGGCAGCCGAAGGTGGATCCCAATTCTCCCTTCGCCAAGCTTGCCGCCCTGAGGGACCAGCTCAGGAAATAGGAAGGATTCTTGGCACCTGACGAGCGCCAGCGCATCGACAAAGGGCTGTTCTTCGCGAGGGTGGTCAAATCGCGCTCGCTGGCAGCCAAGCTGGCACAGTCGGGCCGTGTGCGGGTCAATCGCGAGAAGATCGACCAGGCTTCACAGGCGGTCCGGCCGGGTGACGTGCTGACAATCACGCTTGACCGGCGCGTTCTCGTCTACCGGGTGCTCGGCTCGGGCGTCCGTCGCGGGCCTGCCGAGGAGGCCCGGCTGCTCTATGAAGATCTCACCGGTAACGCTGCCGGGCAGAACGCCGTGGAGGAGTAGGGTGAAAAGCGCTCTGCAACGCCCGCGGACGAAAGGGATTGCACGCTCGCCGGCGTGTCTTCCGGCCTGATTTTGGCAAGCTGTTCCCCTGCGACGCTAAGCAGCGGAAATGCGGCCCTTGTCATGGCCGGGTAAAGGGGCTACCTCACCGACCGTCGATTGCAAGACCCGCAGCCGGGAGCCCGAAATGACCTATGTCGTGACCGACAATTGCATCAAGTGCAAATACATGGATTGCATTGAGGTTTGTCCGGTCGACTGTTTCTACGAAGGCGAGAATATGCTCGTGATCCACCCGGACGAGTGCATCGACTGCGGCGTTTGCGAGCCTGAATGCCCCGCCGAGGCGATCAAGCCGGATACAGAACCTGGCCTCGACAAGTGGCTGCAGATCAACGCCGAATATGCAGAAAAATGGCCGAACATCACTTCCAAGAAGGAACCTCCCGCCGATGCAAAGGATTGGGATGGGTTGGAAGGAAAGTTCGAGAAATATTTCTCCCCGAACCCGGGAGAAGGTGATTGATTTTCTGCGCTGCGGCTGCTTGTCTAGGCCGCGTCGTAATGCCGCACTGGGATGCGCACGGGCGATTTTCCGTCGCGCTATAAGTGTGCGCGCGCGGCAAATACTTGATTCTTTCGGCTTTTTATGTTACCTATATGTGACATGCCGGAGACAATCGTCTTTTTGAAGGCGCAGACGAATAATCATTGAAAGGTGGGCTTTCTTTTCCGGACCGGGGCGACAGGGCCAACACGGCCTGTGTCGAGCTTTGACCAGCACCGGTTTCCGAACCACCTGCGAGCGTCTTCAGGGCGCGCTCCGGCACTCGGCATGGGCGGAACGAGCTTTCCAGCCGCCCCATTAAGAACAGGAGTGGTAGGCGTATGGCAACCCAGCAAAAAAAATCGGCAACAAGGCAGGGTTTCAAGACGGGCGAGTTCATCGTCTACCCGGCGCACGGCGTCGGGCAGATCGTCACGATCGAG
>Ga0164243_10006189_pt1 | contig 18162 bp, 15 predicted proteins | sample OricompcompostOP_FD_108781 | JGI IMG/M metagenome (GOLD analysis project Ga0164243, IMG submission 108781) | Organic Plus compost microbial communities from Emeryville, California, USA - Original compost - Organic plus compost (OP) | ecosystem: Engineered > Solid waste > Mixed feedstock >... | reverse complement strand
CCAACGACGACCGCGCCGCAGGGTTGCAGGACTGGCTCGATCACTACAACCTAGACAGGCGCCACCTTGGCATCGGAGGCAAGACCCCCATCGACCGAGTCAACAACGGTCGAGGTCAGTACAGCTAGAAGCCGAAGATCGAGGGCGACTTTGCGCCCATCCGTCGAGATGAGGAGCATGTTGTCCTCGGTCTTCTCTGTAGAAACCCGCTTGCTGGTCTCATTTCCATCTCGAACGTTGTCGCCCACCCGTCGAAGCTCGTGATGCCAGCCTTCTCCCACTGGTCCGGCGCAGGGCGCTGCATCACGTAGGTCTCGGTGATGCCGTTGGTCAGTGGGGTCGCCGTAGCGATCGCGCAGATACTCCAGCTTCATGTGCACATTGTCGGCCTGCTGGCTGCCCTCGATCCCGGCGTCATGGATGCTCGAACGGTCGCGAGGTTCTTGCACATATGCGCCTCATCGACGATGAGGTAGTCGATGCCGGTGTCCTCGAAGCTGATCCCCGGGCCTGGCGTGGTTGCGAGGGATTTCTTGTAGCGTTCCTCGGCCTGCTGCACCTTCTTCTCGATGCGCTTGACGGTGAGCCCGCCCTTCGCTTTTACCTTCAAACGCGCCGCGCAGCTGGTCAATCTCACGTTGCATGTACGTCTGCTCAAGATCGCTGAACAGGCCGATCTCTTGAACGTCGGCTGCGCAAGGATAATGCCGTCCCACTCGGTCGCGGCGGCACGGGCGACGCGAGATCGCGGGCCGTTATCTTCGAACCCTCAGGAACTGTCAGCGTCCTCCGTGCAGGTCGCCCCTGTCAGGAAGTTGCTGACATGTCGGTGCCGCTCGGTGGCGGGGATCTCCGATTCGAGCGAGGTTGATGTCGTCGATGCCGTCGTTGTTCATGTCTGCGATGCGAGCTTTGCGGGCGTCCCATCGCAAGGTCACGGCGGCGAGGATCGCGGCGACAAAGCTTGCGATGAGGATGGCGAACTTCGCGTTCGCCTCGTGGTCTCCGGTGGGAAAGGAGAGTTCTGCGATCAGGAGAGAGACGGTGAATCCGATCCCGGTGAGGAACCCGACGGGGAGGAGGTCGCGGATGCCGATCCCGTCAGGCAGCCGGAGCGGCGTGGTTTTCGTCACGATGGCGGTCACGCCGAGGACTCCGCTGAGCTTGCCGAAGACGAGCGCGATGATCACCGCGATGGCAACCGGATCGGTGAGGGCGGCGAGGATCCCGTTCTCACCCGAGAGCGCGACCCCGGCAGCGAAGAATGCGAACACCGGGAGCGCGAAGCCCGACGATAGCGGGCGAACCGAGTGTTCGAGCTGAGTGGTGCGGGACATCGATTCGCCTCGGATCGGACCGGCCGAGACGCTGAATCCCAGCAGCACGCCGGCGATGGTCGCATGCACCCCGGAGGAGTGCATCAGCGTCCACGCGATCAACGCGAGGGGAATCAGGATCCACCAGCACATCCTCTTGGCGCGGACCGCGACGGCGAAGAGGGCCACTGCCGCGAAGGATCCGAGCAGCATCCAGAAATTCACGCCCTCGCTGTAGAACACCGCGATGATGACGATCGCCAGGAGGTCGTCGACGACCGCCAACGTCAGCAGGAACATTCGCAGCGCCATCGGAAGGCCGCGGCCGAAGATCGCCAGCACGGCGAGGCCGAACGCGATGTCGGTCGCGGTGGGGATGGCCCAGCCGTGCAGAGCTGATTCGGGGCCGAGACTGGCGACGACCACGACATAGAGGATTGCGGGAACCGCCATCCCGCCCATGGCAGCCAGGATCGGTACCCCAGCTTCCCGCGGATTACGGAGGCTCCCGGCCACGATCTCCTGCTTGAGCTCGACCCCGACGACGAAGAAGAAGATCGCGAGCAGCCCGTCCGCGGCCCACGCCGACAAAGTGAGGTCGAGATGGAGCGCCGCCGGGCCCACGACGAGGTCGGATAGCTCCTCGTAGGAGCCTTGCCATGGCGAGTTGGCCCAGATCAGTGCCAGCGCAGCAGCGCCGATCATCACGGTCCCGGCGACGACATCGCCGGATACCCAGGCGAGCAGCCGGGACCATCGGGACGTGGGTGCGTGCGTGGGCAAGAAGGAATCCTTCCGGTGGGTACGAGTCCCGCCGGCGTCGCCAGCGGACTCGCCGACCAGACTTCCCGGCACTCCGACCATCAGCCTATCGAACCCACACGCGGCCCTGAAATGCATGATCGGCGGTCCTTGCGTCGCGAGTGTGAGGTCGCACCGACACCTCGGCCTCGGAGTGCTCCTGCGACGAGAGGGAGGCCGGCAGCTCGGCGAGCTCAGCCGCGTCTGTCCAGCCGCGATCAAGGCGCCAGGCGACGGTGTCCGGCGCGCGCCCCGGCGCCAACGCTGGTGCGAGGAAAGTATCGATGAGCTCGCGCGCGTGGTCGACGACGTCGTACTCGATGCCCTTGGGATCCACTCGCAATACCCAGCGCTCCGACTCGACTAAACGCGGCCGCAACCACGACTTACCCGGAGGAACTCGATCCGACTGGTGGGGAGAGGCGGGCGACACCGACGGAGCACTCGAGTGACCTGATCGATCACGGCGGGGACGAGCCGGAATGAGGTCAGCGTGCGTCTACTTGTGGTGGTGCGCCTGCCGAGACAGTGTTGCGACGGTTAGAGCGGGACCGCGCGGTGAGGACGGCACTAAGAAGAGCTGCTGCGCCCAGGAGTGGGCGGTGCTTCCAGCCCGGCGATGCGGCCGAGGAGGCACACGTTGTCCAGCAGGACCGTTCCGAGACGATCAGCACTTGGCAATTGCGAACCTAACTCACCGGTCTGATATTTGTGCGTCCGAGACGCCAAGGTGATTTGCCGGAGCTCCGTTGACTTCTACTTGCGCTTGGCTCAGCCGGAAAGTAGAGTTGCGATTGGCAATCGCCAGTACTTCTTGGCAATTGCCCACCATGAGATTCGGCGATCGACGGCGACGGCCCTTTGAGAGGAATCGTGATGACGCGACAAGACAATCAAGCTCGAATCCTCTCGATCTTGCGGTCCTCGGAGGTCGTGCAGATCCGTGAACTCTCAGAGGCACTGGGCGTGAGCCGCGAGACGATCAGGAAGGACGTCTACGAACTGGAGAGGCGGGGACTCCTAACCAAGGTTCGTGGTGGTGCCGTGCTGACCCGGAGCAACTCCGAAACCCCATATGACTTGCGAAAGACGACGAATCTCGAAGCGAAGAAAGCCATCGCCCAAAGTGCTGCCGAACTCATTCGGCCCGGCGACACGGTCTTTCTGGATTACGGTACGTCCACCTTCATGCTGGCTGAGGAGCTGCTAGACGCACAGGACATCACTGTCGTTACAAACGCGCTGCCGATCATCAACCGGCTCGTCGTAAACAGAAACATCGCCATAGTGGTGCCCGGCGGTGTCATTCGAACTAACGAGAACTCGCTTTACGGCCCTCTAACCGCCCGGAATCTCGACCACCTCTTCATGAACATCGGGTTCTTCGGTGCTGCAGGGATCCACCAAGAAGCCGGCATCACCAATCAGAACCCTTTTGAGTCCGCGGTGTCTACACAAGCCCTGTCCAAATGCCAGAAGGTCGTCGTCCTCGTCGACTACAGCAAGTTCGGCGTGATCGCTACGAACAAGGTTGCCGACCTTCGGGATGTCGATGTCATCACCACCGACCGGGCGATTCCTGCGGACTTCGATGCCAAGTTCACCGAACTCGGAGTCTCAGCGCGGATTTCGGTTGACGGTTCAGCCGAAGTGGATAGGAAGCAGACGCTGTGAGCGATCGCAGCCCCAATTCTGAACTCGGCGGACTCATCGTGCCCAACACCGTTCAATCCATGAGGGCGCTCGCGCTGACGGCTACGCAGAACCTGGAGATCCTTGCACTACCACGGCCCGAAGCCCGACCCGGCACAGTTGTTGTGCGCGTCGCATACTGTGGAATCTGCGGGTCAGATTTAGCTCGGTTTTTCGGTGGAACGGTTCGAGCTTTCCCGCTGGTTCTTGGTCACGAAATCTCGGGAACCGTCGCCGATGTCGGTGACGGTGTGGTCGGTGTGTCTCCCGGAATGAAGGTGTCCGTTGCACCGCTGGTGCCGTGCGGCATCTGCGCCCTATGCAAAGCCGGCCGACCTGCACTCTGCTCAAACTACAGCTTCCTCGGCTCCCGCGAGCAGGGCGGTCTCGCCGAATACATCAATGTGCCTGCGGAGAACCTCGCTGTACTTCCCGACGTCGTGTCGCTGCAGCATGCCGCGCTGGTTGAGCCTCTGACAATAGCCATCCACGGTATCGACCGCGCGCAGGTCTACGACCACGACACCGTCGCCGTCTTCGGCGCAGGCGTAATCGGTCTCCTAACGATCTTCGCCCTGCGTCGGCGACGCACGGGACGGATCATCGCTGTGGATACGCAACCGCAGAAGCTCGAGCTGGCACGTGTGTTTGGAGCAGACGAGGTAGTCCTAGCGGAGGACGACAGTGTCCATTCCTTTTTTTCCACCCAACCAGCACCGACGATTTGTATTGAGACTGCGGGGAGCCCTGTGACTCGTGTGCAAGCAGTCGAATATTGCGCTCGTGGTGGGCAGGTCGTCTTTGTGGGGACGAGCCAACGCGATGTCACCTTTAGCCCCGAGATATTTGAAAAGGTTCTCCGCGGCGAACTGCGCATCACCGGATCGTGGATGTCCTACTCCTCGCCATTCCCTGGCAAGGAATGGGAAGAGGCCGTGCACCTGGTCGCATCAGGGGCGTTCGATGCCGGCAAGCTCATCGACGGCATCTACGATTTCGGGGACCTCGCGCAGCCTTTCCTGGACCTGAAGGATGCGCGCGGGTCCCTCCTCAAGCTGTTGTATCGCGTCGACGGTGCTGCCTGATGTCCGCGTTCAAGGAACGGCCGCGGCTGCTGATAGTGACGCCTAACCCCGCCATCGATATCACCCACAAGCTGGAACGGATGGAACACGGCGAAACCAATCGTGTGGTGACCGTCGAGCGGCGAGCAGGGGGCAAGGGAGTTAATGTCGCGCGTATAGCGGCGCAACTCGGGGCGGAAGTAGAGGTTGGAGGGTTCGTCGGGGGATGTAACGGAGCAGCCTTTGCTCGACTCCTGGATGTGGATGGATTACACCAATCCTGGCATTTCATCGACGGTGAGACACGCTGCACCGTCGCGGTCGTGGATTCGAGCGGAGCAACCCTGCTGAATGAGCCCGGCCCCGTCGTGACCGGTGAGGACTGGACGCATCTCACAGAGGAGACAGCTGGTCGACTCAGCAAGGGAAGCGTGATCGTGCTGTCCGGCTCGTATCCGCCCGGAACGTCGGCTAGCGACGTCCTCGCCTTCATCGACGCCGTACAGGCGGTAGGTGCTCACATCATTGTCGACACGTCGGGCCCGTTTCTTTCGCTGGCGGCCCGCGCGGGAGCCGATCTACTGAAACCCAATAGCGAGGAGCTCTACGAGGCAACTGGGTCAGTCAACCCAATTGAGGGAGCGTCAATCCTCGTCTCGCTTGGTGCACGGGCGGTCGTGGCATCCATGGGCAAGGAGGGCTTGTTCCTTGTGACCCGTGTGGCGGAGAGAATGCGCGCTTGGAAAGCGACGCCTCCAGAGGTGAGCGCGGGCAACCCAACCGGAGCGGGCGACGCTGTCGTAGCCGCTCTCGCACTGGGCGTTCTTGACCTCGGTGACACGACGCCCACACTTGCCGGGCTTGCCGACCACCTCATCAGGGCGGCCGCGCTTTCCGCATCTGCCGTTACCGACCCGACAGCCGGACACGTCGATCTGGAAACTTACGACCGCTTCTTGAGCCAGACAACGCTGGAGGAAATTTCATGACACGGGCTGACTTGAACGAGATCGCTCTCGCCTGTCAAGCGAAACACGCAGGGCTGGGTGCATTTAACGTGGTTCAGTTGGAGACTGCCGAGGCGATCGTGCGGGCCGCCACCCTCGCCGATCTTCCCGTCGTGCTTCAGATTAGTGAGAACGCCGCCAAATACCATGGCGCTCTGGCACCCCTCGGACGAGCTGTAATTGAAATCGCCCGCGAAGCGCCAGTTCCCGTGATCGTTCACCTCGACCACGCGGAGAGCGTTGAACTGATTCACGAAGCGGTGGACCTCGGTTTCGATTCGGTGATGTTCGACGGTTCGCGACTGACCTATAGGCAAAACGAATCAACAACCGCACAAGTGGTCCGACACTGTCACGACCATGGAGTCGCAGTAGAAGCGGAATTGGGCGAGATCGGCGGGAAGAACGGCGTTCACGACCCGACCACCAGAACAAACCCTCAGGAGGCCAGCACCTTCATTGAGCGAACTGGCGCTGACCTTCTCGCCGTGGCCGTGGGATCCTCCCATGCCATGACGACCTCTGACGCCGTCCTCGATATCGAACTGATTGCAGCTATTCGCGCCGCAGTCCCTGTTCCGCTGGTGCTGCACGGTTCTTCAGGAGCCAACGATGCCACCATTCAGCTCGCCATCAATGCTGGGATCACCAAAGTCAACGTGTCAACGCGGCTGAACAGGGTCTTCACGACGGCAATTTCACACATGATTGCCGATCATCCGGAAATCACTGACCCTCGCACGTATTTCCAAGCGGGGAACACCCGCGTGCGCGACGAAGTCGCGTATCTGCTTCGCCTGTATGCCAAGGGAGAGCTAGCACCAGCTGGGCAGTTCTGAAACAGGCGCACAGCGTCAACTAGTGAAAGAGACAACGGTGACTTCTACACTTCTCGGCATCGACGTTGGAACGTCGGCGTGCAAAGTCGATGCCTACGACCTCGATGGTGAGCTTCTCGCGTCATCTTCAGCGCCGTACAGCACCTACTACCCATTGCCTGGGCATGCTGAACAAGACCCCAACGAATGGATGTCGGCGTTACAAACCGCTACGCGCACTGTGCTCGCGAGTGAGCACGTGAATGCCACCGATGTTGCTGCTGTGGGAGTTGATGGCCAGAGCTGGGCGTGTGTGCCTGTGGATTTCTCAGGGCAGGTTCTCGCTCGAACGCCGATCTGGCACGACCACCGCGCGACCGCCCTTTGTGCGCGGGTCCTTGAGCGTGTGGACGAGGACAACATCCTCGCGCTGAGCGGTAATCCATGGCGCCCCTCCTACACCACGCCGAAAGTGCTGTGGTTTAAGGAAAACGCTTCGAGCCTGTACTCCTCAACAAAATACTTCCTGCAAAGCAACAGCTTTATCGTCCACGCGCTGACTGGAGTGTTCTCGCAAGACGAGTCACAAAGTTACGGACTTCACACGGTCGACATCGCCTCCGGGAGATATGACGACGACATGCATGCGCTGCTGGGTGTGGATCGCCGCAAGTTCCCAGACATCGTGCGCTCCGATGAGGTCGTAGGTAGCATCACCCGTGAAGCGGCAGCTCTTACTGGCTTGATAGAAGGAACCCCGGTTGTCGCTGGCGGCCTCGATGCTGCATGCGCGTCCTTGGGAGCGGGAGTTTTCCTGCCGGGACAGACGCAAGAGCAGGGTGGCCAGGCTGGCGGAATGAGCGTCGTCACTGACGCGCCGGTCCATGACCGGAGACTCATCCTAAGCAGACACGTCGTTCCCGGGACATGGCTGCTTCAAGGCGGAACCGTGGGTGGCAGCGCCAGCTTGAAATGGATCGTAGAGCAAGTCGGTCTTGCTGAGGAGTCCGCTGGACGGGCAACTGGGCAGACAGCCTACGAAGTCGTCAGTGAATTGGCCGCCACCGTCAAGGCGGGATCCGAGGGTCTCACGTTCCTCCCATACCTGTCTGGCGAACGGTCACCCATCTGGGATCCGAAGGCTACAGGCGTTCTGTTCGGCTTGACCTTCAACAAAACGCGGGCTCATCTGTACAGGAGCGTGATGGAAGGAGTCGCCTTCTCCTTACGGCACAACATTGCCACCGCCAACCAGGCGGGTGTCGCCGTCCAACGGCTTCATGCCACGGGCGGCGCTGCGGAAAGTTTCGTGTGGACTCAGATCAAGGCAGACGTGACAGGACTGCCGATCGTGGTTCCGGCGGTGGCCAACGCATCCTCGCTCGGAGCCGCAATCCTTGCCGGTGTAGGGGTGGGTGCGTACTCGAGCTTCGGTGACGCCGTGAACCGCACTTCCCGGATCCGGCGAACCCATCAGCCAGACCCTGCGGCGGCGGGGAGTTACCACTCCTCCTTCAGCACTTACCTCGAACTTTACGAGCTCCTCAAAGACCTCATGTTTCGAACAACCGACGAAGCGGGGCATTCATGACCCTCTCCCCCCGCGCTGACTTACTCGGCGCCATCAAACCGCAGATTCGGTTTCGCTCTTGGACCGGCTGGGGATTCATTGGCCCGTTCATGCTTGTGTTCGCTCTCATCTTTCTCGCACCGATCGCCTACTCGATCTACTTGAGCCTGTTTCGCGAACAACTCATCGGCGGTAACTCGTTCGTGGGATTCAGTAACTACGGGGCTGCCCTCGCTGATCCCCAGTTCTGGTCCGGTTTGAGCCGCGTCCTGCTGTTCTTGGTGATTCAGGTGCCGATCATGCTGGCGGCCGCGCTGTTGCTGGCGCTCGCCCTCGATAGTGGACGTCTATATGGTCGCAACTTTTTCCGGATCGGCATCTTCCTGCCGTACGCCGTGCCTGCGGTCGTGGCAAGCCTCATGTGGGGATTTATGTATGGTGATCAATTTGGCCTGGTCGGCAATATCAACCAGTTGCTGGGCATCTCACTCCCGAGCCCTCTATCGCCTCCATGGATTCTCGCGGCGATCGGAAACATCGTCACCTGGGAGTTCGTCGGCTACAACATGTTGATTTTCTACTCGGCACTGAGGGTCGTGCCAGCATCCCTCTTCGAGGCGGCCGAAATCGACGGCGCCGGGCAATGGCGCATCATTCGAGCGATCAAGCTGCCCGCGATTCGAGGTGCGCTGGTAATCGCCACCATCTTTTCGATCATCGGCAGCTTCCAACTGTTCAACGAGCCGAGCATCCTCAAAGGACTGGCGCCGAACTCGATCAGCACGTACTTCACGCCCAATATGTACGCCTACAACCTCTCGTTCGCGGGACAGCAATATAACTACTCGGCAACCATCGCAATCATCATGGGCATCATCACGATGATCGTTGCCTACGCGGTCCAACTACGCGGCATTCGCAAGGAGGCCTGAACGATGGTCATCGCAACCCCGGTCAGTCACCGCCGCACGTCCGTCGGCCTGTTGCGCAGCGCTCGTGGGAAGCGGCAGTTCAACAGAAGCCCCCGCAGCCTCACGATCACGATCGCCACCAGTATTGCGCTGCTCTACTCGCTAATTCCGCTTGCGTGGCTAGTGATCAACTCCACGAAGTCACAGAGTGACCTGTTCAATTCATTCGGCCTGTGGTTTGGCGGCAGCTTCGATCTCTGGGACAACATCGCCTCGACACTGACATACGACGACGGAATCTTTGTCCGTTGGCTGCTCAATACCCTGCTCTACGTCGTCGCAGGAGCTGGCGGCGCAACCCTGCTGGCTGTACTCGGCGGATACGGGCTGGCCAAGTTCACCTTCCCGGGCAAGCGGGCTGTGTTCGCTGTCGTAGTGGGGGCGATCGCCGTGCCGGGCACAGCCCTTGCCGTGCCTACCTTCCTGATGTTCAGTCAACTCGGACTGACGAATACACCCTGGGCGGTCATCGTCCCGTCGCTTATTTCACCTTTCGGGCTCTACCTCATGTGGACCTTCGCCGCCGAAGCAATTCCGACGGAGCTCATGGAAGCCGCACGCATCGACGGGGCGAGTGAGTGGCGGACGTTTTGGCAAGTCGCGTTGCCCTTGCTCGCGCCCGGCGTGGTGACGGTGCTGCTCTTCACCACAGTCGCGACCTGGAACAACTACTTTCTTCCACTGATCATGCTCAAGGATCCGACCTGGTACCCGCTCACGCTGGGGTTGAACTCTTGGAATGCACAGGCATCGACCGTCGGCGGCGAAGCAATCTTCAACCTCGTGATCACGGGCTCCCTTCTCACGATCGTTCCCCTGATCGTTGTGTTCCTCTTTCTTCAGCGGTATTGGCAGTCCGGCCTAGCGGCCGGAAGCGTCAAGGAATAACCAGCTTCAACCCGAAAAAACTGAACATTAGTCCACAAATCCGAACGCTAGAAGGAGAGCACGAAATGCACACGAAACGCCAAACCAGAAGGTTGCTGAAAACCGGTGCGGTGATCGCCACGCTTGCGCTGGCACTAACCGGCTGCGCGCAAGGGAGCGACAGCGACAACCCGCCGGTGTCCCCGTCAGACATTGATGCAGCTCTTGAGAAGGGCGGGGAAATCACTGTCTGGACATGGGACCCCGCAATGGAGCCGGTGGTGGAGAACTTCGAGGCGAAGTACCCAGAAGTCACCGTAAACCTGGTAAACGCCGGGACGGGTCCTGTGGAATACACCGCGCTGCAGAACGCAATCTTGGCCGGCGCTGGAACACCAGACGTGGTCTCCATCGAGTACTACGCGCTACCGCAATTCACCCTCGCGGAGTCTCTCGCAGATTTGACCGCGTACGGCGCAGCCGACGTAAAGTCCAAATTCTCACCCTCCGCTTGGGAGTCTGTGCAGAGCGGGGACGCTGTCTATGCGCTGCCATACGACTTCGGACCGATGGCAATGTTCTATAACCAATCAATCTTCGATCAGCACGGCATCGAGGTCCCCACAACTTGGGACGAATTCATCGCTGCGGCCGCCGCGCTTCACGCTGCGGACCCGCAGGTCTACATTACGAACGACACCGGCGACCCCGGTGTCATGACCAGCTTGATGTGGCAGGCAGGTGGCCATCCGTTCGGGGTCGACGGCTCTGCCGTGACCATCGATCTCTCCGATCCGGAAACCGTCAAGTTCGCAGAAATGTGGCAACAGCTGCTTGATCAACAGCTGCTTGCTCCCATTACGACCTGGAGTGACGAGTGGTATAAAGCCCTCGCTGGCGGAAACGTCGCCGCACTGTTGACCGGTGGGTGGATGCCGTCCCTCCTGCAGTCCGGGGTACCGGCCGGTGCCGGGCAATGGCGAGTAGCGCCGCTACCCCAGTGGGCAGCTGGCGACGAAGTCTCGGCGGCGAGTGGAGGCAGTTCTCTGGCGATCCCAGAACTGTCGACGCAAAAGGAACTTGCGTACGGGTTCACACGGTATGTCGCTAGCGAGGAAGGTGCCACAACCAGAATCGATGCGGGTACCTTCCCGGCGCTACAGGAGGTCCTCAGCTCAAGCGACTTCCGAGACAAGACATCCGACTATTTCGGAGGTCAGAAGATAAACGAGGTGTTGGCAGATTCGGCCGATCAAATTGCTCCAGGTTGGCAGTACCTCCCCTACCAGGTATACGCCAACACCATCTTTGGCGACACCGTAGGGAAGTCCTTCAATTCATCAACACCGTTGACGACAACGCTGCTCGACTGGCAAGCGGAGCTCATACGTTACGGCGAAACTCAGGGATTCACGGTCAATGGCGCCGCAGGCTAGCTAATACCAGGTGGCTGCGGGTGAGCGCGCCTCACCCGCAGCCACCTACCAGAAATGCACGCAAGACGAACGCTTGGAGGGACTGCAACATATGAATGACAACACAATCGTAGGGAATCAGGACGACGTGCCGATTCTGGCAAATGCACTCGGATGCAAGCTAGTGCCAAGTCGTGGTGAGAACGGATGGGGAATCGGAACATTCTTCATCAATGGCAAACAGATCGGTTCCCGTCTCGACCACTTCTTCGCTGAGGAGTCCACAGGAAAGCAGTTCCGCGCCGACAGCGTTGAGGTCCTCGAGAACTCGCTTGAACAGGGCACTCTGAGATTTACTGGCGCCGACGGGAAGGTCCAATTCACCGCTGACATCACCCTTCGCGCCGATTCACACGCCTACGAAGTCAGTCTGGCCATAGACCCTCTGCACCCTATCTACCACTCCATCTTCGCGGAGGTGCCGCTACTCACGGACGCGTTTGACTTCATCAAGTACCCCTTTGAGGACACCATTCTTCCAAGCGACGGGCGACGCTTCCTAGTAGAGACAGATGCCGGCCGTGCGCCGTTCATGTTTGCACGAGAATCAGTTGAGGAGCAGCCGTGCTTTATTGGCGTCGGCTACAACCTGACCGACCAGTTTGATGTCGGACGAATCGAGTTCGACCCGCATGGCTCGACTGATGCGCCGATTCGGATCTACGCGCCGTTTAAGGGCATGGCCCGCAACCTCGACCTGCAGTGCGTAACCCGGCTGGAACTTCTGCGGGGAGACTTCGCTGCCGCCAGGAAGTCATCAGTCCACCACTTCAGGTATGTCATCTCTACTGCGCCCACCCAATACCAATGCCTACGCAGTTACGCACAGGTCGCGGAATACAGTGTCGATGTCGCAACGACCCGCAGTGTCGATGACTCTGTCGCGGCCCTGATGAAGCTCTACAAGACCACCCCGGGTTACGTCGAGGGGTTGGGTTACCATCAGTTGATTCGAGTCGATACCGGGGACTTCGACACCACCGTGCCCCATGGCTGGTATTCGAAATATCTCGCGCCTGGACCGCAGGTCCAACTGGGCTACGAGCTTTACCAGCACTGGAAGAGTAATCCGAATGAACGGTGGGCGCGCCAGCGAGCAATCGAGATGAGTGACTTCCTCGTTTCGCAACAGAACGAGGACGGATCTTACGGCAACTGGGACACCGATACAGGCTCAATCGGGATGATGCACCCAGGCAACACGGAGGGCGCCGAACACGGGTTTAACCAGTACATCTACAGCACGAGCGACATCGCCATGGGCGCTTACCATCTGTATAAGTTGTACGACGATCTGCAGGCAACCGAAGGGATCATCCGGACCGATTGGCTTCACGCGGCCCAGCGATCAATCACCTATGTGGCCGGGCTGGTTAGTGACGATGGCCTTTTGGGGCGCAACTACAGCGCAGGCGGTGGGTACGACAAGGTCGGAACCGCACTTGCTGAGGTTCTGCTGGCGCTGGACTACATGCACAGCGACACTGGCGCCGCCGAGCTCATGGAGACCCGGCTGCGTTTGGAGACGTGGCTGTACAGCAATTTCCTGCAGTTCAACAGTTGGGCGGACGGGTGTATGGATGGCGGCGCATGGATGGGAACAGAATGGCCGCCACCACGGAACAACGACTCTGTGGGCATCCAGGCGTTCGTTTCCTACTGCGCAGAGATGCACCGCAAGTACCAGGAGACTCGCTACCTAGACATGGCGAAAGACGTCTTCATGTACCAGTGGTCGATCACCGTACCCGTGCAGATGGAGGGCTTCACGAACCTCACCCGGGGTCTTATGCGTGAGCAGGACTTCTACTCGGCGTTCGATCTTCCAATTAAGATAAACGACTACATCGACTGCCTGCCGTATCTATCCAAGGTCACCGGAGACCCGTTCTTCATGGAGTACTTCCGTGTCATCCTTCAGACGCAAATCTCCTATCAGGAACGGGTCGAACCGTTCGCCGGAATGCACATCGGTTTGGAATGTGATGAGACCGGTCGCAGGCCGATCGATAAGATCGCCGAAGGCCACAGCGCATACATCGTGCGGTTCTCTTCCATGTTCATCAAGTCCGTACGTGGACCCATCGCCTACCAGTACGTCGGAGGCGAAGGCTGGGGACTGGGGCGCGATTACAATCTCGCGTTTGACGCCGATCTCGGGCCGGGTAATCCGTACCTACTGAGTAGCACATCACTTGTCCGTGACCTCAGCTGGTCAGCCGCGGAGACGACGCTCGACATCCTCGTCTACGATCGGCTTTCGCCGACGACCGACCTCGAAGTACGGTGGGAGACTCACGATCTGCCGATCGACGAGTTCGTAATCGAGCAGGGCAACGACATCACTCCGGCCGCTGACTTCTTCGATGCGCGGCTTGGGGTTCTCACGCTGACCGCCGCCTCCGATGCACCGTCCAGGGCGGTCCGGATCCGTCGCAGATAAGTCAGTCCACCCAGAACTCATCGACTCGTAGAAAGGCACGCAAGTGGCGTCAAAAAGGCATGTAGCGCGGCTCGAACACAACGGCGACAGGACAAGCCTTGTGGTGGACGATAGCCCCTACTTGATACTAGGTCTCCAGTTGGATTGCGATTCCACATATGAACCGTCGACCATCGACAACCTGCTTCATCAGACACGACGCTTGAACGCGAATACTGCAGCATGTCCGCTCTACTGGCGTGCGATTGAACCAGAGGAAGGTAGTTACGACTTTTCGCTACTGCAACAGATGATCGACAGCGCAGAGCGATACAACCTTCGACTTGTGCTGCTTTGGTTCGGAGCAATAAAGAACGGCTACACGCACTATGCTCCCGATTGGGTGCAGCAGGACGGCGCGCGGTTCCGCCGCGCCGTCAACGCCGATGGGGCCGAACTCGCCTTTACCGCCTGCGTCACTTGCCGCGACACTCTCAACAAGGACCGCGACGCTGTCACGGCCGTATTCTCCTACCTCCGCGAAAGGGATGAATCCGGCCGTGTCATCCTTTTCCAGGTCAACAACGAAACGGGTCTATTTGGCTCTGATCGATGCTACTGCACGGAATGTAACCACCAGTTCGAGTCGGGCGCCTTCCACAGTCTTGGAGAAAGAGCCGCTGAGACATTCAGTGCCTCCACTAACCTGCAATACCAGGAGTCAATTGCGGAAGCCGCGAAAGCCATTTATCCCCTTCCCTGCTACATGAACGCATGGCTGGGCAAGTACACTCCGCTTGAGAGACCGGGTGTCGACTACCCGTCAGGAGGCCCCGTACACCGCGTACTAGACATCTATAAGCAGCAGCGATCGGCAATCGACTTCGTCGCCCCCGATATATACACGCCAAGCTACTTCGACTTCACCCGCATCTGCCTTGACTACTCTTCCGATAGAAATCCGCTGTATGTGGCGGAGCATGCGATCGGAACGCGCGGACGCGCCGGCGTGAACGCATATTATGCGTTCGGTGAACACGCTGCGATCGGATTTGACCCTTGGGCGATCGACTGTGCTTTCCCGAACCGCATGGAGTCGCCGCCATACGACCTCGTCACCGGCCAGTTCTCAGAAGCTGCGTTCGATCTACAACGCGCCTACACCCCCCTCAGCGACGCGATGGTTCCCATCGCCCAAGCTCAAGGAACCGATCGGCTTCGATTCTGGGTGCAGGAGTCCACCGACACGTATCGAATCCTGGAATTCGGGGACGTTTCAATTCGAGTAGATTTTGGCGACGAGCGCCTCGGCACAAGCCGCGGAATGGCGATTCGTATGGGCACCGACAGATTCATTGTCCTGGGAGAAATGGCCGACGTGAGCTTTCACGACAGGAGTGGCGCTTCGCTTGCGATCCTGAAGTCACAGCAAGGCAGGTTCGCCGGTGAAGAGTTCGTTCCCGAGCGTCGCAACGCGGTTTCGTGGACCAGTCGGGCTGAAGTTCTCTGGATGCGCGGTCCGTGCGTTGTCGCCATCCAGCTCAACCACCCTGCATGAGAATTTGCGCGCGTTGAAGCCGCCGTGTTCAACGTCGGAGCGCCTTTGCCGTAACGCCTTGTGGTTCAGAAGTTGAGATTATGTAGTCGCCGGAAATCAGCTTCATCGAGAGGATGAACAGCAGGGTATGTCCCACGCCCGTCTCACAGGAACAGGTCAGCTGGGTGCTGTCGGCGACGGCTGAGAAGTAGGCCAATGCGACGGGCGAAATTTTGGGCCACCGGTTCGTGTCGTTAGTTTGCCGGATCTTGGGTTCTGATGCTTGGGAGGCTGTCGCGACAACTACTGGTGGAAAGCTGCGCGTCGCTATGCCGCCGACCGAGAAGCCGCCGCGGCAGAGCGCGCAGCTTCCTAACTGCCTGGGGACTCCAGCGGCAAGTAGTAGGCGTCAAGATCAATAGCCAGGGCGGTGCCCAGCCTGGAAAGTGCGCGATACAGGCGTGTCGCGAACCAGATCAGCTCCTGTCCGGCCGGAGCGTAGGCGAGACCATCCGTTCGATCGAAGGCGCCTCCGCGGACAGCGATGCCGAGATCGAGCGCCGTGGGCTGGGCCTCAGTGATGGAGCCGACGGCTGCAGCACCGCGAATGTCGCCCCAGTCGAGGTTCGTACTGAGAAAGACACCCAGGATGGGCTTTGTCTCCGGGTCCTGAGGCGGGTACGTACCACCGGCGTGCCGGATCTCCGCTGAGGTGCGGTGAAGCTGGCGGACACCGGCGACCTTATCCCGGGCGTAGTCGAGATCGTCCTTATTCATTCGGGGCTTAACCTCGCACACCGCGTAAACGCTCTCGACGGGCACGAAGCGGACGTCCCCCTGTTCAAAGAAGAGTGGCGAGTACTGCCGGTCGAAGATGCCGATGTCGATCTGCCCGCTCTGATGCCCAAGAGAATCGATCGCGAAGATGGGCCCGACACCGTATCGCTGGGGCAGAAACTCCCGGAGTACGCTGATCCATCGCTCCTCGGTGGCATCGCCCTTCGTTCCAGGATGATCGGTGAATTGCGGCATGAGCCCCAGCCCCGTGAGCATGTGATCCTGCTTGGCGGTATACGCCTTGGCGAGGTCAAACGGTTCGGCCATGCGTGCGCTCGCTCTCTGTAGAAGGGGACGGGAATGTTCGGATCCAGATGCCGCGTGCGATGCTCCTTTTCGAAGGTGCCCTATTCGGTGTCTTGGTCAGGCGTTTCGTCACGGGTGCTGCGATCGGGTGCTGTGAGCGTGAGCGCTGCGCGGTGAAGTTCGATGCCTTCTCGTGAGTGCGCGAGCACCCAGGCGCTCAGGCGCGGTCGGGGGTTCAGCGAGCCGATGAACGCGATGAATCGCTCGAAGCGGAGTTCCGGATCGACGAGGTGGGAGATGTAGGTGTTGAGATCCAGAGGACTGGGTTCTGGCGACCCGCTGGGATGGGTGTGCCATTCGCCGATCCATTGCGAGCGGTCCACCTTGTACGCGCGGTCAGCGGCGAGTTGGGTGTGTTCGAGGTCGCGCAGGAAGTAGCCCGGGTGGTGCACGCCATTCGGGCCGGGTCCCGAGGCGGAGGTGACGACGAGGGTGTGTTCGTGTCCGAAGAGAGCACCCCCCGTCTCAAGGGTCGAGTCGCTCCTCGCGATGGTCGCTCTGATCGAGGCGGGCGCATGGTGGGAGATTTCGACGGTGTGTCTCATCGGCTGCTGTGGCACGCGGGGCAGTCGGAGTAGGAGGCTGTCGCGGTCGACCAGTGCGGGTGAAGGGCTCGTCGGGCGTCGAAGGGGCTGGCGTAGCCCGGTGATGGGCGGAGGGCGATGATTAGGTTGTCATCGGTGAGGGTCTGTTCGACTTCACCGGCGTTTTGCAGGAGGGTGGCGACTGCGACTTTCGCGGCGAGGCTGCCGACCAGATGAAGGTCTCCACCTACCGCGGTCATCGGGTTATGTCGGGTGCCGTCTCCGTAGCCTCGATCGAGGCTGGGCTCGGGGTCGATCATTCCGTTGTCACGCATGTATCGACGTTGGCAGTCGAGACAGCCAACCTCGGGCAGTGCACGGATCCGCAGAATCTCTCCGTATCTGCCGTCGGTGAGGACGCAGGCGAACACGATGGGTTTGCCTGCGCGTCGCGCCAGGTAGTTCGCGACGCGTCGGGGTTCGACTCCGTCGACGGTGCAGATGATGATGTCGGCGGCGTCGATCAGGGGCCGGGTGATGTTGGCGTTGGCGGCGAGGTCGATGGGCCACGGGGTGATGTCGCACTCCGGCCACTGCCGGTTCAGGGATGCTTTCAGCCCATCTACTTTGGACATCCCCACGCTCGCGGTAGTCAGGACGTGCCGGGGAACGTTGTGGAAGAGGATCTTGTCGGGATCGACTAGGTCGATGTGGCCGACTCCGTAGCTTGCGAGTGCTTCGGCTGTTGCCCCTCCGATGCTGCCGGCGCCGAGCAGGAGCGCCCGCGAGGTGGAGAGCACGCCGGTTGGCCAGAGGCCTCCGAGGGAAGCGAGGGCGTGAGGAACGAACTGGTGACAGGTTCGGTTTAGGCCGCGAGCGTGAGCGGCTCGGCTAGCTTGGCTTCGAACTCGATGGGCGTCAAGCCGCCGAGGGTGTCCTGTGCTCGTTGCCGGTG
>Ga0164243_10006188_pt1 | contig 18163 bp, 11 predicted proteins | sample OricompcompostOP_FD_108781 | JGI IMG/M metagenome (GOLD analysis project Ga0164243, IMG submission 108781) | Organic Plus compost microbial communities from Emeryville, California, USA - Original compost - Organic plus compost (OP) | ecosystem: Engineered > Solid waste > Mixed feedstock >... | reverse complement strand
GGGGGCTGGCCGAGCCCGCGGCTCAGATGTAGCGGCCCTCGAAGAAGGCCCGTACGGCGCGGGTGTGGAGCGGGAAGGCCAGCTCGTCCGCCGCGCGCAGCAGATGCCATCCCTCGGTCTCGTCCGTGGCGGCGGAGGGCGGCAGGCCGTCGGCGGGCCGCTCGGGCAGCAGCCCGAAGAGCAGCAGGTGGCCGTCGGGCGAACTCATGGCGTCGGCGAGGCGTACGTCGCGGCTCGCCGCGTCGATGCCGGTCTCCTCCTTGAGTTCGCGCACGACGGCCTGTCGCCAGTCCTCGCGGTCGTCGATGTAGCCGCCGGGCAGGGCGACGCCCCCGAGGGCGGGGGCCACGGTGCGGGTGATGACGACCAGGGCGGTGCCCTGCGTGTCGTACACGGGCTGGAGAGCCACCGCGACCGGCAGTGGGTTGCGGTAGGCCACGGTGCCGCACGCGGGGCAGGTGCGGGGCCAGCCGGAGACGCCCTCTCCGTAGGGCGATCCGCAGCTCGAACAGTGGGAGCCGGGCGCGGAGTTGGGAACGGAGGTTTCAGTTTCGGACACGCGGCGGACTGTATCCGATCACGGAGTGGACGGCTCCGGCAGGCCGGTCAGCGGCGGCCGGCGAGCGACTTCGCGGAGACCGGGAAGTCGAAGTAGGTGTCCGGGTACGGCTCGGGCTTGTACGTGAAGTGCCACCACTCCTCGGGGAGGTTCACCAGTCCGACGTCCTCCAGGGTGTCCTTGAGCAGCAGCCGGTTGGCGCGCTGGACGCCCTGGACGCGGGGGTCGAGGGTGTGCGAGCGGGTGTCGAAGCAGTCGTAACCGGTGCCCATGTCGACGGAGTTGTCGGGGAACCGCTGGTCCTGTGGTGCGAAGCAGGGCACCAGGGGCTGTCCGGGGTGGTACGGGCGGGTGGGCCGCGCCGGGAGCCGGACGAGGGTGAGGTCCACGGTGGAGCCGCGGCTGTGGCCGGACTTCTCGGCGATGTACCCGTCGGCGAACAGGCGGGTCTTGTCGACGTTCGGGTAGAACTCGGCCTTCATGGTCTGGTCGTCGAGGTCCTCGGCCCAGCGGACGAAGTGGTCCACGGCGCGCTGCGGGCGGTAGCAGTCGTACACCTTGAGGGAGTAGCCCTGCGGCAGCAGCCTGCGCTGGGCGGTGCGGAGGGCCTCGGCGGCGGGGCGGGTGAGGATGCACAGGGGCTGGCGGTAGCCGTCGATGCGCTCGCCGGTGAAGTTGTGCGGGGTGACGTAGCGGATCTCGTGCAGGATCGTCGGGTCGACGCTGTGGAGGGCCACGAAGTCGCGGGGCGCCCTGGGTTCGGGGGTGGCCCGGGCGGGTGCGGCCGCGGCGGTCGCGGTGAGCAGGGCGGCGAGGGTGGTGACCAGGGCGCGTACCGCGCGGGGAGAACGTGTCATGTCCCCTGCATCTACCAGACGGAGGCGGTCGCGCGGAAGCAGGCGCCCCGACCCGTTCTGTCACCGACCTTGACGCTTCCTGACCGCCGGTGAACACTTCCGGTGTCAGTCGACATCGCCGTACATCTCGGCGCATTTGGCGCGCCACGGCAGGGCGTTCACCGACGCCAGGACTCCCCCACGGGCGATGCGGCTGCGACGGCACGCTCGTCACGGACGCCGGGCGGGGCGCGGATCCTCCCTGCCTTCGGCTGAAGTCGCCACGGGAAACGCACCCTGCACGTGAGGTCCGGGGCCGACCGTCCTGGGCCCCGGCCCAGGAGCCGCCATGAGCAACGGAGACATATTCGTCGGCGAGGTCATCGGCACCGCCATCCTCATACTCTTCGGCGCCGGCGTGGTCGCCGCCGTCGTCCTCAACTACTCGAAGGCGAAGGACGCCGGCTGGGTGGTCATCGCGTTCGGATGGGGCTTCGGCGTGATGGCCGGGGCGTACACCGCGGCCCCGCTGTCCGGGGGCCACCTCAACCCGGCGGTCACCCTCGGGATCGCCATCGACACGGGCGAGTGGGACAAGGTCCCGGTCTACGTGGCCGGGCAGATGGTCGGCGCGATGCTGGGCGCCCTGCTGTGCTGGCTGGTCTACTACGCGCAGTTCGAGGCCAACGCCGAGGAGGACATCTCCCAGCCGACGCTCGGCGTCTTCTCCACCACCCCGGCGATCCGCCGACCGGTCGCCAACCTCGTCACCGAGATCATCGCCACCATGGGCCTGGTGCTGCCGATCCTCGCGTTCGGGCTCACCAAGGGGCTCGGCGAGTCGGGCACCGCGATCCTCATCGTGTCGTTCCTGGTCGTCGGCATCGGCCTGTCGCTCGGCGGCCCCACCGGATACGCCATCAACCCGGCCCGTGACCTGGGCCCGCGCATCGTGCACGCGCTGCTCCCGATCCCCCGCAAGGGCACCTCCGACTGGGGGTACGCGTGGGTGCCGGTCGTGGGGCCGCTCATCGGCGGGGCGCTGTCCGGGCTCGTGTTCAACGCAGCGTTCTGATCCCGCAGCACCGACGAAGGGGACGTCATGACGGACAAGTTCGTCGCCGCGATCGACCAGGGCACCACCTCCAGCCGTTGCATCGTCTTCGACCAGCACGGCGCGATCGTCGCCGTCGACCAGCGCGAGCACCGCCAGATCTTCCCGAAGCCGGGCTGGGTGGAGCACGACGCGACCGAGATCTGGTCGAAGGTGCAGGCGGTGGTGGCCGGCGCGCTCGCCAAGGCGGGCCTGCGCGCCGGCCGGCTCAGCGCGCTGGGCATCACCAACCAGCGGGAGACGACGGTCCTGTGGGACCGCTCCACGGGCAAGCCCGTGCACAACGCCGTCGTGTGGCAGGACACCAGGACCGCCGGGCTGTGCGCGCAGCTCGGCGGCTCCGACGGGCAGGACCGGTTCCGCGACCGCACGGGCCTGCCGCTGGCCAGCTACTTCTCCGGACCCAAGGCGGCCTGGCTGCTGGACAACGTACCCGGGCTGCGGGCCCGCGCGGAGAACGGCGAGATCGCCTTCGGCACCATCGACTCCTGGCTGATCTGGAACCTCACCGGCGGCACCGACGGCGGACGGCACGTCACCGACGTGACCAACGCCGGGCGCACGATGCTGATGAACCTGGAGACCCTCCAGTGGGATCCGTCCATCCTGGAGGCGATGAACGTCCCGGAGGCGATTCTCCCGGAGATCAGGTCCTCCGCCGAGGTCTACGGCACCGCCGTGGGCCAACTCGCCGGGGTGCCCGTCGCCTCCGCGCTGGGCGACCAGCAGGCCGCGGTCTTCGGACAGGCCTGCTACGACGTCGGCACCGCCAAGAACACCTACGGCACCGGGAGTTTCCTGCTGCTCAACACCGGTGACCGGCCGGTGCCGTCGAAGCACGGGCTGCTCACCACCATGGGCTACAAGATCGGCGACGAGGCGCCCGTGTACTGCCTGGAGGGGTCGATCGCCCTCACGGGCGCCCTGGTGCAGTGGTTCCGCGACCAGCTCGGCATCATCCGTACCGCGGACGAGATCGAGCCGCTCGCGGCGAGCGTGGAGGACAACGGCGGCGCCTACATCGTGCCCGCGTTCTCCGGCCTCTTCGCCCCGTACTGGCGCTCCGACGCGCGCGGAGTGGTCACGGGCCTGACCCGTTACGTCACCAAGGCGCACCTGGCGCGGGCGGTGCTGGAGGCGACGAGCTGGCAGACGCGTGAGGTCGTCGACGCCATGTACCAGGACTCCGGGGTGCGCATCACCACCCTGAAGGTGGACGGCGGCATGACCAGGAACGGCCTGCTGATGCAGCACCAGGCGGACGTGCTCGGGGTGCCGGTGATCAGGCCCCGGGTGTCGGAGACGACCTGTCTGGGCGCCGCCTACGCGGCCGGGCTCGCCACGGGTGTGTGGAACGGCCTGGACGAGCTGAAGTCGCACTGGCAGAGGGACGCCGAGTGGACGCCCGCCATGGAGACGTCCGTACGGGACCGTGAGTACCGCAACTGGCGCAAGGCGGTGGAGAAGAGCCTCGGCTGGGTCGAGGAGGGCGAGGACTGAGCCACGCTCCTCCGTGGTGCGGCGGCTCGTGCTCCTGTCGGCGGGAGCACGGGCCGCGTCCTCGCGGCCGGGTCAGGTGGTGACCGCGCCGCGCCGCCGCGCGGCCTGGGTCATGGCGTGCTGGACGACGCCGACCAGGACCTCCTTGACCGACTCGCGGTCGCGCGCGTCGCACAGCACCAGCGGTACGTCCTCGTCGAGGTCGAGGGCCCGCCGTACCGCGTCCTCCGGGTAACGGGCCGAGCCCTCGAAGCAGTTGACGCCGACCACGAAGGGTATGGCGCGCCGCTCGAAGTAGTCGACGGCGGCGAAGCAGTCCTCCAGGCGCCGGGTGTCGGCGAGGACCACCGCGCCCAGCGCGCCCTCGGACAACTCGTCCCACATGAACCAGAACCGCTCCTGGCCGGGCGTGCCGAACAGGTACAGCACCAGGTCCTCGCGCAGGGTGATGCGCCCGAAGTCCATGGCGACGGTGGTGGTGCTCTTCGCCTCGACGCCGCTGGTGTCGTCGACGGGCCGCCCGGCCTCCGTGAGGAGTTCCTCGGTGCGCAGCGGCCTGATCTCGCTGACCGCGCCGACGAGCGTGGTCTTGCCCACGCCGAAGCCGCCCGCCACCAGGATCTTGAGCGTGACGGGCTCGACCGGGGGCTTGCCGCGCTCAGAACGCCCGAAGATCATCGGTCTCTTCTCCTGCTCGATGGTGGTCGGGCGGCGGGCCGTATCCCCCGCCGCCGGGGGTTTCGATGACGAGGACGTCGCCGGGGCCGACGTCCGCCGAGTCACTGCCGGCGAGCCGGCTGACGGTGCCGTCGGCGCGCTCGATCCGGTTGGCCCCCGTCGCTCCGGGGAGCCCGCCCGCCATGCCGTAGGGCGGGACCCTGCGGTGCTGGGACAGCGTGGAGACGGTCATGGGCTCCAGGAAGCGGATGCGGCGTACGGCTCCGTCGCCGCCGCGCCACCGTCCGGCGCCGCCGCTGCCCCGGCGCACGGCGAACTCGTCGAGCCGGACGGGCAGTCGCCACTCAAGGATCTCCGGGTCGGTGAGCCGGGAGTTGGTCATGTGGGTCTGGACGACGGGTGCGCCGTCGTAGCCGTCCCCGGCGCCGGAGCCGGACGCCACGGTCTCGTAGTACTGGTGACGGGCGTTGCCGAAGGTCACGTTGTTCATGGTGCCGGACCCCTCGGCCTGGACGCCGAGCGCCGCGTAGAGGGCGCCGGTGACGGCCTGTGAGGTCTCCACGTTGCCCGCGACGACGGCGGCCGGGGGTGCGGGCGCCAGCAGGGAGCCGGGCGGGACGACGATGCGCAGCGGCCGCAGACAGCCGTCGTTGAGCGGGATGTCGTCGGCGACGAGGGTGCGGAAGACGTACAGGACGGCCGCGTTGACGACGGAGAAGGGCGCGTTGAAGTTGGTGGCGAGCTGCGGTGAGGTGCCGGTGAAGTCGATGGTCGCGGAGCGTCCGGCGCGGTCCACGCTCACCCTGACGCGGATGACGGCGCCCGCGTCGGTCTCGTAGGCGTACTCGCCGTCGTCCAGGGCGTCGATGACGCGGCGCACCGCTTCCTCGGCGTTGTCCTGGACGTGCCGCATGTAGGCCTGGACGACGTCGAGCCCGTAGGTGTCGATCATGCGGCCGACCTCTTCGACGCCCTTGTGGTTGGCGGCGATCTGGGCGCGCAGGTCGGCGAGGTTGGTGGCCGGGTTGCGGGAGGGGTGGCGGGCCTCGGTGAGGAGGCGGTGGGTCTCCTCCTCGCGGAACCGGCCGTTCTCGGTGAGCAGCCAGTTGTCGAAGAGGACGCCCTCCTCGTCGATGGTGCGGCTGTTCGCGGGCATGGAGCCGGGGGCGATGCCGCCGATCTCGGCGTGGTGGCCGCGGGAGGCGACGTAGAAGAGGACCTCGGGGTCCGTGCCGTCCTGAGGGGGGCCGAAGACGGGGGTGATGACGGTGACGTCGGGCAGGTGGGTGCCGCCGTGGTACGGGTCGTTGACGGCGTAGGTGTCGCCGGGGCGCATGGAGGCGCCGCGCCGCCGGATGACCTCCTTGACGCTGGTGCCCATCGAGCCGAGGTGGACGGGGATGTGCGGGGCGTTGGCCACCAGGTTCCCGTCCGGGTCGAAGAGGGCGCAGGAGAAGTCCAGCCGTTCCTTGATGTTGACGGACTGGGCGGTGGACTCCAGGCGGGCGCCCATCTGTTCGGCGATGGACATGAAGAGGTTGTTGAAGATCTCCAGCAGGACCGGGTCGACCTCCGTGTCCGCCTCGGACCCTTGCGGGACGGCCACGCGTTCCATGACGAGGTGTCCGTCATCGGTGGTCGCGGCCTGCCAGCCGTCGTCGACGACGGTCGTGGAGCCGTCCTCGGCGATGATCGCGGGGCCGGTGACGGTCTCGCCGGGAGGGAGGTCCTCGCGGCGGTGGAGGGGGACGTCGCGCCAGGCGCCGCCGGTGTGGAGGCGGACGGTGACGGGTGCGGCGGGCCGGCCCGACCAGGTGGCGAGGGCCGAGAGGTCGGGGGGTTCGGTGGTGCCGGTGGCCTCGACGGAGAGGGCCTCGACGACGACCGGGCGGTCGAGGGTGAAGGAGTAGGTGGCGCGGTGCCGGTCCTCGAAGGCGCGCCGCATGGTGTCCGGGTCGGTGAGCTCGACCGTGAGGGTGGTGTCGGTGCCGTCGTAGCGGAGCTGGGCGCGGCGGGTGACCTGGACGCGCTCCTCGGGGACGTCCTCGGCGAGGAGTTCGGCGCGGGCCGCCTCCTCCAGTTCGTCGGCGGTCGCGTGGACGCGGGGCATGGCGACGGGCTCCAGCGGCGCCTCGACGGAGCGTTCGCGCATGGCGGTGGTGTCGGCGAGGCCGATGCCGAGGGCGGACAGCACGCCCGCCATGGGCGGCACCAGGACGGTGCGGATGCCGAGGGAGTCGGCGACCATGCAGGCGTGCTGGCCGCCCGCCCCGCCGAAGGTGGTCAGGGCGTACCGCGTGATGTCGTGACCCTTCTGCACGGAGATCCGCTTGACCGCGGCCGCGATGTTGGCGACGGCGATCTGCAGATAGCCCTCGGCGACCTGTTCGGGGGTGCGGTCGTCACCGGTGCTCTCGTGGATTTCGCGGGCGAGGGCGGTGAAGCGCGCCCGGACCGCGTCCGCGTCGAGCGGCTGGTCGCCGCCGGGGCCGAACACGGCCGGGAAGTGGGCGGGCTGGATGCGGCCCAGCATGACGTTGGCGTCGGTGACGGCGAGCGGGCCGCCGCGCCGGTAGCAGGCGGGGCCGGGGTCGGCGCCCGCGGAGTCGGGTCCCACGCGGTAGCGGGAGCCGTCGAAGTGCAGGACCGAGCCCCCGCCGGCGGCGACGGTGTGGATGTCGAGCATCGGCGCACGCAGCCGCACCCCGGCGATCTGCGTGGTGAACACCCGCTCGTACTCGCCGGCGAAGTGGGAGACGTCGGTGGAGGTGCCGCCCATGTCGAAGCCGATGACCCGGTCGAACCCGGCGAGCTGCGACATGCGGGCCATGCCGACGATCCCGCCGGCCGGCCCGGACAGGATGGCGTCCTTGCCGCGGAACTGACTGGCCTCGGTGAGCCCGCCGTTGGACTGCATGAACATCAGCCGTACGCCTTCGAGGGCGTCGGCGACCTGGCGCACGTAGCGGCGCAGCACGGGTGAGAGGTAGGCGTCGACGACGGCGGTGTCCCCGCGCGGCACCAGCTTCATCAGCGGGCTGACCTCGCTGGACAGGGAGATCTGCGGGAAGCCGACGCGGGCGGCGAGTTCCCCGACGGCCTGTTCGTGGCCGGGGTGGCGGTCGCTGTGCAGGCAGACCACGGCGACGGCCCGGATCCCGTCGTCGTACGCCTGCCGCAGCGGGCCTTCGAGGGCGTCGAGGTCGGGGGCGCGCAGCACGGTGCCGTCGGCGGCGACGCGTTCGTCCACCTCGATCACCCGCTCGTGGAGCGGTAAGGGCAGGTCGATGCGGCGCGCGAAGATGCGCGGGCGGTTCTGGTAGGCGATCCGCAGGGCGTCGCGGAAGCCCCGGGTGACGACCAGCAGCGTGCGCTCCCCGGTGCGTTCGAGGAGGGCGTTGGTGGCGACGGTGGTCCCCATGCGGACCGCGTCGACGGGGTCGCCGGACCCGCCCAGCAGCGCGCGGACGGCGATCACGGCCGCGTCGGCGCCGGGCGGACCCGAGCGGTCCGGGTCGGGGTTGTCGGAGAGCACCTTGCGGGTGAGCAGCCTGCCGTCGGGGCGGCGCGCGACGATGTCGGTGAAGGTGCCGCCTCGGTCGACCCAGAACTGCCAGCCTGTCACGTCACTACCCCGCTTCCGCGCCGGTCACAGCGCCCGGAGGCCGTTGATCACGTCGCGCAGAATACTCTCGTCCGGCAGCTCCGCCGGGGGTACCGGCCGGTTCACATGGACGAATTCCGCGTCCACGAGATCGCCCACGAGGACCCGGACCACGCCCACCGGCAGATCCAGCCCGGCGGCGAGTTCGGCGACCGTCTGGGGGGTGTCGCGGCACAGCCCGACGATGTCGACGTGCTCCGGGGACAGGGAGGGGTCTTCCTCCGCGTCGTCCGCGTGCGGCTCCGCGACGACCACGGCGATCAGGTCGAGGCGGTGCTGGGCCGCACTGGTGGTGCGGCCCCGCGTCATGGCGTACGGACGGACGACCGGTCCGGCCTCGTCGTCGAACCAGTGGCTACTACCCTGACCGTGATCGCTCATGTCGGTCCACTACCCACCCGAGGGCAGATCGGTGCGCGGCGCGGCGCCCAGGTGCACGCCGACACGCTTCACCAGGAGGGTCATCTCGTAGGCCACCTGGCCGACGTCGGAGTCGGCGTCCGCGAGGACCGCGAGGCAGCTGCCGTCCCCGGCGGCGGTGACGAACAGGAACGCCTCGTCGAGCTCGACGACGGTCTGGCGGACCTCACCGGCCTCGAAGTGGCGGCCGACGCCCTTGGCGAGGCTGTGGAAGCCGGAGGCGACGGCGGCCAGGTGCTCGCTGTCCTCCCGGGTGAGGTCCTTGGAGGCCCCCGTGGGCAGGCCGTCGCCGGAGAGCACGATCGCCTTGCGGATGCTGGCGACGCGGTCCACCAGGTCGTCGAGGAGCCAGTTCAGCTCGCCCTTGTCGTTCGTGTGGCCGGTGGCGCTCGGTTCGGTCATCGACCGTCCCCCTTTGTCCTTCGTCGTGGTGCTGTGCCGCTGCCGGCGTCGTCGCCCGCGGCGTTCTCCTCCCGGCCGCGCTGCCAGCCGCGCTGGAGCGAGGCCATGCGGCTGCGCACTTCGTCCGCGTCCCGTTCGGCGGGGCGGGCCCGGTCGGTCTTCCGGGTCGTGGCCTCGCGTTTGAGCTGCGGGGCCAGGCTGGCCTGCCGCACGCGCCGGGGCAGTGGTGCGCTGTCGGGCTGCGGTGTGCCGGTGTCCGTGTCGTCGGTGACCGGTGAGGAGTCGTCGGGGCCGCCGCCGGTGGTCGCGGGGCGGCGGGCGGGACCCGCGGGCGCTTCGGGTGTGCGCGCGTCGGGCGCCCACGCGTCGGCGCGCTCGGGTCCCGTGGTGCGGCGGCGGCTGGGCAGGGGCGGTGTTTCCGCGCCCGGCTGCTCGGCGTCGCGCGCGGGGAGCTCCGACACGGGTTCCGCGCCGGCGCGGCCGATGGCCCGGCGGCCGGTGTCGCCGCGCCGCCGGGAGGGCAGCGGTGGGGGCTCGTCCGCGTCGGGGCGGGCGGGCGGGGCGCCGTCGTCGGTCCGTGCGCCGCGGGCCCGCTGGTCCCGGACCGGGCGGCCGTGGGAGCTGACCAGCTTGGGGGTCGCCCTGCGGGTGAGCGGCACGGGTCCGCTCCCCCGCTCGCCGGTCTCGTCCGGGTCGTCGTCGGCGCTGTCGTGCCGTGGGGCGTCGCGGCCGGGCCGCTCGTCGTCGGTGAGGGAGCGGCGGGGCCGGAACAGGGCGCCGTGCTCGCCGTCCTCGTCGTCCAGGGCGGGGAAGCCGTCGAGGGCGTCCAGGTCGACGGGCCCCTCGAGTTCGACCGGCCCGTCCAGCACGGAGGCAGGCAGTCCGGGCAGGGCCACGGGCACCTGGGAGAGCGCGGCACGGCGGCTGTCCGCCGGTTCCTTCTCCGTACGGCGCGGGCGGTCGAGGCGGAACCCGATGCCGTTGGTGTCGGGCACGTCGTCGGTGAGCAGCGCGTCCGGGATGAAGACGACGGCCGTGGTGCCGCCGTACGGGGAGGGCTGCAGGGAGACGCGGACGTTCTGCCGCTGGGCGAGCCGGCTGACCACGAACAGGCCGAGCCGGTCGGTGTCGGACAGCTCGAACTCCGGTGTTTCCGCGAGCCGCAGGTTGGCGTCGAGCAGCGCGTCGGCGGCCATGCCGAGGCCCCGGTCGTGGATCTCCAGGGTGAAGCCGTTGCCGACGCGCTCGCCGACGACCTGGACGGCGGTGTGCGGCGGGGAGAACACCGTGGCGTTCTCCAGCAGTTCGGCCACCAGGTGGGTGAGGTCGGCGACGGCGGGGCCGGTGACGGCCACGCGGGGCAGGCGGCGGACCTCGATGCGCTCGTAGTCCTCGACCTCGGCGACGGAGGCCCGGACGACGTCCATGAGCTGGACGGGCTTGCGCCACTGCCGGGAGGGGGCGGCGCCGGAGAGGATGACCAGGCCCTCGGCGTGCCGGCGCATACGGGTCGTCAGGTGGTCGAGGCGGAACAGGTCGGCGAGTTCCTCGGTGTCGTCGGTGCGGCGTTCCATGGCGTCGAGCAGGGTGAGCTGCTTGTGCAGCAGCACCTGGCTGCGGCGGGCGAGGTTGACGAACACCTCGGAGACGCCGGCGCGCAGTTCGGCCTGCTTGACGGCGGCCTCGACGGCGGCGCGCTGGAGGGTGTTGAGGGCCTGGCCGACCTCGCCGATCTCGTTCTTGTCGTACTCCAGGCGCGGGACCTCGGTTTCCACGTCCACCTGCTCGCCGGCGGAGAGGCGGCGCATCACGCTGGGCAGCCGCACGCCGGACGCCTCGTGGGCCTCCAGGCGCAGCTGCCTGAGGTCGCGGATGAGTTTCCGGCCGACGCGCACGGAGAGGTACAGGGAGAACAGCAGGGCGGCGAGGCCGAGCACGCCGGCGACGACGGCCTTGGCGATGACGCCCAGGGCGACGGGCCGGACGCGTTCCTGGTAGCGGTCGGTCGCCCGGTCGTTGAGGGCGCCGAGTTCGTCGAGCACCTTGCCCGCCGCGGTGTCCCAGCTCTTGGCGGTGACGCCGCGGGGCTCGCCGTCCTCGGCGAAGACGGCGGCCTGCTCGCCGACCCGCAGCGGGGCGGTCGTGGCGTTGCCCCAGAAGGTGTCGTAGCGGTCGCGCTCGTCGGCGGGGAGCTGCGGCAGGGCGGTCTCGTAGAGCAGGGTGCGCTGGGCCATCAGGTCGGAGACGTCCCGGACCTCGGTGGGGGCCAGCTTGCCGACGATCAGGGCGGAGCCGAGCAGTGCGTCCTCGCGGGAGAGCAGTTCGCGGGCACGGGAGAGGTTCACCAGGGCTCGGTACTGCTTGTCCAGGCCGACGTCCTCGACCACGTGCAGGTCGGACAGCAGGACGTAACAAGGGTCGACGAGGCGGTTGTAGAGGTCGAGCGCCTGACGGCGGTCGACGGTGCCGTCGTCGACGCTGCGGCGCAGGGACTCGATGCCCTCGAACGAGTCGAGTGCGGCGTCGAGTTTCTCGGAGCTGCCGTGCATGGCCTCGCGTACGTCTGCGGCGGTCGCGCTCCTGCGGACGGCGGCCACGGCCCTGTCCGTGGCGGCGCGGCTCGCCTTGAGGGCCGTGAGGCCGTCGGAGGCGCGGGGGTCGGCGAGATGGACGAGGGTCTGCCGCCGCTCCTGCTGGAGGAGGCGGACGGTGTCCTCGACGGGGTAGCCGACCTCCTCCATCACGGACGACACGTCGAACAGGTGGCTCGCCTCACGGCTCGTGATCACGGTGGTGAAGGCCCAGAGCGTGGTCAGGGACACCAGCGGCACGAGGAGCAGCGCCACGATCTTCCGGCGGATGGACTTCCCGCGAAAGCGCATGGCCTCCCCCAGCTCGGCCCCCCGGGCGACCGGGGGCACACATGTGCGTCAACAAACGGCGCGAGCCTACTACCGCCCCGGGGACAACTCGAAGACCCGTCCGGAGGGTTCGATTCCGGCACGCGGTCGGTTCGGGCGGAGTTGTCCGGCCATTACGGGAGATTGCCTCCCGGAATCCGGGACGAGTTCCCCGGCCCTTTCTCCCGGGTTTCACACACGGGTTGGCCTGAATCTTTCCCGACCGGGAATCTTCATGAGCCTCCGCACGTCCTTACCTGCGGGACATGGGGGCGGAATCGGCCACAGGAGCCGTGTCCCGCACCTGGGCGGCGTAAATCAGCGCATCCCGGGCAGCCAATGGGGAGCCGGGTCTTCGGACAGCAGCAGCGGGCTGGCGGCGGTGGGGAGTGACACGGGTGATGGGCACGGCGGAGCGGCGTGAGACGTCCGGGGACGGCACGGAGGCGCGGGAGGTGACGCGGCGACAGGCCGCGCAGGCCCCGCGTGCGACGGGCGCGGCCGGACGGCAGGCGGACGGCGGACCCGCCCGGGAGGCGCCCGAGGTGAGGGCGGCGTACCGGCCGCTGTGGGTGGAGGAGCCCGCCCAGCGGCGCAGGCTGCCCGATCCGGTGCGGACGGCCGCGGTGCGGGCGGTGCTGATCATCGCGGTGACGCTGATCCAGGCCACGGTGGCCGTGCTGTGCACGCTGGCCGGGTCCTGGCTCGCCTTCCCGATGGTCATCAGCAGCGTCGTCAGCACGATCGCGGCCACCTGGGCGGTGCTCGACGTGTGGGTGACCCGCCAGGTGTGGAACCAGCGGCACGGCGTGGTGTCCACGCCCGCCAGCACGGCCCGGGCGCTGCGCCGTGAGCGGCGTCAGGCCCGCCGGGCGGAGCGGGCCGCCGAGCGCGGGCGGGCCCGCATACGCCGGCGCGGCGGCGCCGGTCAGCTGTCGCACCCGTAGGGCGTCCCGTCGGTAGGGTGGCGTTCCGTACGACGCGCGGTGAGCGCGGTGCGCGACGGCCCGGCGGGCGGTGCGCACCGGGTGTACGGAGAGATGGGGGGCCGGCCATGGCCCGTGCGGGGCGGCTCGGAGAGCGGCGGAACAACCCGAGCGGCGCCGTGCAGTCCGTGGACCGTGCGGTGAGCGTGCTGGAGATTCTCGCCCGCCGCGGCGAGGCCGGGGTCACGGAGATCGCCGACGAGCTGGGCGTGCACCGCTCCACCGCGTTCCGGCTGCTGGGCGTCCTGGAGAACCGCGGCCTGGTCGCACAGGCGGGCGACCGGGGCAAGTACCACCTGGGCGCCGGAGTGCTGCGCCTCGCGGGCGCGGCGGCCGTGCGCCTCGACGTCTCGCAGGAGGCCGTTCCCGTCTGCCGTGACCTCGCCGACGAACTGGGCGAGACGGTCAACGCCGCCGTGCCGGACGAGGACGCGGCCGTCAACATCATGCAGGCGCGCGGCACGGCCGCGGTGACGGCACAGGACTGGCTGGGCCGGCGCACGGCGCTGCACGCGACGTCCAGCGGCAAGGTGTTCCTGGCCCATATGACGCCCGCGCGCCGCGAGGAGCGACTGGCCCGCCCCCTGCGCCGCTTCACCGAACACACCGTCACGGACCCGTCCGTGCTGCGCTCCGAGCTGGAGCGGGTGCCCGAGCTGGGATACGCGGCGACCCGTGAGGAGCTGGAACTCGGCCTCGTCGCCGTCGCGGCGCCGGTCCGTTCGCACGACGGCACGGTGATCGCCGCGATCAGCGTCTCGGGTCCGGTGTTCCGGATGACCCCGGACCGCATTCCGGCGCTGGGCGCCAGGACGGCCGCGGCGGCGGAGGAGCTGTCGCGGCGGATGGGGTACGGGTTCTAGGCGCGCGCCCTAGGCGCGCGCCGGTCGGTCAAGGCGCCGCCAGGCGCGTCACCAACCTGCCCGGTCAGCACACCTAGCTCGTCGCCGCCGGCCGCTTGAACATCCGTGTCGCCGTGATCTCGCTGTGGGTCTCCTCGCCCGGGTCCGGCTGGGGCAGGCCCGGGCGGAGGTGTTCCTCCACGCTGATGTACTTCAGGCCCGCCCGCAGGTCCGCGTCGTTGCGGAGCCGGATGACCAGGGGGAACTCGGCCAGGGCCGTGGTGTCGAACAGGCCCGTGGTGTACAGCAGCTGGACGCCGAGCGCGTCGGCGACCGCCCGCTGGAGCTCCAGCAGATAGGTCGCGTTGGCCCGGCCGATGGGGTTGTCGAGGAACAGCGTGCCGGCGTGCCGGTGCTTGTCGCGGCCCCGGTCGTTGGAGCGCAGCGCGGCCATCGTGCAGTACAGGGCGATGGCCGCGGTGAGCAGCTGCCCGCCGGAGAACACGTCGCCCATCTGCCCGACCGGCACCCGCTCGGCGCGCAGCACCGCGTCCGGCTTGAGGATCTCGACCGCCACGCCCTTGGGCCTCAGGGCGGCGCCGACGCCGCGCAGCAGCAGGGACATGCCGTCGCGCCGCAGGTCGGAGTTCTTCTTGACGGCCGCGCGGGTGGCCTCGTCGATGACCTCGCCGAGCCGCTCGGTGAGCGTGGCCTGGTCGGGCTCCTCGAAGCGGATGCGCAGGAACTCCTGCCCGGACCACTCCCCCAGGCCCTCCGGCAGCCGGGACAGCCGCTGGGCGGAGCGCAGGGTGGCGAGAGCGGACTCGACCAGGCCGCGCAGCCGGTCCACGATCGAGTCGCGGTTGCGCTCCAGCTGCTCCAGCTCGTCCGTGAGGACCCGCAGCCGGGGCGCGAAGGCGTCGGCCCACTTCTTGGCGTGCTCCGGCAGCGCGGAGGCGGGCAGTTCACGGATCTGCTGGCGGGCAGGCGTGCGCACCTGCTCGTAGCGGGTGGAGTTGGCGTGCCGCACCAGCACGTCGCTCGCCTCGCGTACGGCGGCCTCGGCGGCGGACAGGTCGGCGGCGCAGCCGCGCAGCGAGCGGCGCGCCTCGGCGGCGGACCGCCGGGCGTCGTCCAGGTCTCCGGGGTACGGTTCGGGCCGCTCCTGCTCCTCCTCCGTGGCGTGCTCGCGCAGCAGGTCGCGGAGCATGGCGGCGATCTCGTCGAAGCCGCCGGCCGCGTCCTCGGCGGCCCGGTGCGCGGCGAGCAGCTCGGCGTGCGCCTCCCGGGCCTGGGCCAGCTCCTCCTCGCGGGTGGCGAGTTCGCCGGTGGCCGTGCGCAGGAGCGCCTGGGCGTGCTCGGCGTCGCGCGGGACCAGTTCCTCGGGCAGGTCGGTGTGCGCCTCGCCGTCAGCGGGGGCGAGGCGCTCGGCCTCGCCGCGGAGCCGGCCGAGCTGCTCGCTCGCGCCGGACATGCGGGTCTCCAGGAGCTGCACCAGCTCCTCGGCGCGGGCGGCGGCGGCCTGCCGGCTGGGCCCGTCGGAGCCGTCGGGCGACTGGAGCAGCTGCTCGGCGCGGGTGCGGACCTTGTTGCTGAGCCGGTCCAGCTCGGCGCGGGCGGCGCTCTCGTCGCTCTCCGCGCGGGCCTGCTCGGCGCGCAGGTCGGCGCCGACGCCGACCTTCTCGTACACCTGGGACGCGGCCCGGTAGGCCTCGCGCAGGGCGGGCAGGGACGCCTGCGGGGCGCCGTCGCCGTCCTCCGGCAGGTCGTCGGGGGCGCCGGCGATCTCGGAGCGTTCGGCGCGCAGGGTGCGGGCGGTGCGGCGGGCGTCGTCGGCGGCGCGCTGGGCGGCGCGCCGGTCCTCGTCGGCGGCGCGGGCGCGCTCCAGGCAGGACTGGGCGCGGGCCTCCGCCTCGGCGGCGTCGTCGGCCAGTTCGCGCAGCTTGGCCTGCCAGCCGGCGCGTTCCCGCAGCCGGAAGGCCAGTCCGGCGAGGGCGTCGGCGGCGCGTCGCGCCCTCTGGGCGGCCTCCTGCCGTTCGTCGCGGACCCGGACCGCCTCGGCGGCCGCCTCCTCGGCCTCCGCCCGCAGGCTGCGCGCCTCGGCCAGCTCGGCCTCGGCCTCCTCGGCGAACGCCCGTGCCTGCTCGGCCGTCGCGGCCAGTTCGGCGAGGCGTCCGGCGGGGCAGCCGGTGCGCCAGGAGGCGAGCCGTGCGGCGAGTTCGCGGTCCTTGCCGAGCCGGGCGGCGAGGGCGCGGATCTCCTCGTCCCGCTCGGTGGCGCGGGCGCGCAGCGCCTGCCGCTCCTCGTCGGCGGCGTGCTCGTCGTGCATGGCCGGGTTCGGCGGTACGAGGAACACGTCGCCGGAGTCGGACGCGGGCGTGGGCGCGAGCAGCGCGGCGGCCGTGCCGACGGCGACGGCGGACCGGGGCAGCAGCGCGGCGCCGCTCAGGGCCTCACGGGCGCGGACGTGGGAGTCGGGGTCGGTGATGACGACGCCGTCGACCAGCTCGGGGCGGGCGGCCAGGACGCGCGCGTGGTCGGCGGGGTCCACGGCCTGGGCGAGGTAACGCCAGCCGGGGAGGGCGGGGATGCCGTGCTCACCGAGGAACTCGACGGTGGCGAGGACGTCCGGGCCGGGCGGCAGCAGCCCGCCGTCGCCGAGGGCGCCGAGGATGCGGGCGTCGTCCGCGGCGGCGGTGCGCAGCTCGAACAGCTGGCGCTCGGCGGAGGACACGGCGTCGTCGAGCAGTTCACGCAACTCGTCGGCGTACCGGTCGAGTTCCTCCGCGGTCAGCCCGCCCTCGCGGGGGCCGTCGGTCGCTCCGCCGGAGTCCGTGCGCTGCCCTGGTACGGCGGTCCTGCGCTTGCCGGAGGCGCCGGGCAGGCCGAGCAGTTCCGCGAGGCGCTGTTCGGCGGCGAGGCTTTCGGCGGTGCGGCGCTCGCCCTCGTGGGCGCGCTCGGCGGCCGTGGCCGCGTCGGCGGCGCGGGCGGCGGTGAGTTCGGCGCGGCTCTCGGCGGCGGCGGCCTCGCGGGCGTGTTCGGTGGCCCGGCGGGCGGTCTCGCGGGCGGTGTCCCAGGCGGCGACGGTGGTCTTCTCGGCGTCGCTGGCCGCGAGGGCGGCGCGGGCCGGGTCGGCGTCGGGGGCACTGTCGTCGAGCCAGCCGGCGCGGACGGCCTCGGCGGTCTCCTGCTCGACCTCGGCGAGCCGCTGGCGCAGATGGCCGATCTCGCTGCGGGCGCGCTGAGCCTCGGTGGCGGCGGCGGTGGAGTCGCGGTAGGCGCCGTCGCCGACCTCCTGGAGGGCGGCGGACCGCTCCTCCTCCTCGTTGGCGAGGTTCTCGGCGTTCTGCGCGGCGGCGTGCAGGGCGCGGACCAGGTCGACGGCGGCCTTGGCGCGGGCGGCGAGGGCCGGGGCGGCGTCCCGCTCGGCCTCCTGGATGGCTGCGGACACCCTGGCGACGCGGTCGGCGGCGGCGCGGTGCCGCAGCACCGACTCGGCGGCCTGCCAGGCGGAGTACAGGGTGCGCGCGTCGGCCAGTTCGCGCTTCTGGGCGGCGGCGGACTTCTCGGCGGCGGCGAGTGCCAGCGAGGCGTGCCGGTAGGCGAGTTCGGCGGCGATGGACGCGCTGTGGGTGCGGGCGGTCTCGGCCCGGGTGACGGCGTGGGCGGCGGCGGTGACGCGGTGGGCGAGGTCGGCCGCGCGCTCACGCTCCTGGGCGCCGCGCGCGGACAGCCGGCGGGCGAGGGTGCGGGTGCGGCGTTCCGCGGAGGCGTGGATCTCGCGGGCGCGGGCGCGGGTGTCGGCGGCCTCGACGATCCGGCCGAGGAGGTCCACCGACCCTGCGGTGAAGTCGCGTTCGGCGATGAGTTCGGCGCGCCGGCCGAGCTTGTTGCCGAAGCCGCTGACCAGGTCGGCGAGTCCGTCGGTGTCGCGGGTGTCGGTGACGGCGCGCAGCAGCAGGTCGGTGAAGTCGGAGTCCTTCTTCACCGCGAAGAGGCCGGCGGCCTCGCCCTCGTCGGCGTTCATCTCCCGCTGGTAGCGGAAGAGTTCGGGGTCGAGGCCGAGGTCGCCGAGGTGCTCGGTCCAGCGCTCGTGGATCTCCTCCCAGTGCACCTCCAGGTGCGGGTAGGTCTTGCCCGCCTCGGTGAGGGCGTCACGGAAGCCCTTCATGGTGCGGCGCCGGCCGCGCGCGCCGGACTGCCCCTCGGCGGGCGGGCGCACGGACGTGGCCTCGGCGACGGGGAGGTTGTCCAGGCTGAGG
>Ga0164243_10006187_pt1 | contig 18166 bp, 18 predicted proteins | sample OricompcompostOP_FD_108781 | JGI IMG/M metagenome (GOLD analysis project Ga0164243, IMG submission 108781) | Organic Plus compost microbial communities from Emeryville, California, USA - Original compost - Organic plus compost (OP) | ecosystem: Engineered > Solid waste > Mixed feedstock >... | reverse complement strand
CTGCTGAGCTACCGCCACCTGCCCGTGGAGATGGCCCAGCACCCGCGGATCTGGGGACCGCTGCTGGTCCTGGCGACGGCCTCGATGGTCTGCCTCTATCTCCGCACGACCAGGCTCTGGGACGCCGAGACGAAGCCGGTGCCGGCCCGGCAGCCGAGCCCGCACCCCGAACCGGTCTGACATCCGGCACGGAGGCGGGGCCCCGTCGAGGACCGGGCCCCGCCTCACGTCACGAACCTAGTTCCGGTACCGGAACACGATCCGCCCCCGCGCCAGGTCGTACGGCGGAAGCTCCACCAGGACCCGGTCGCCCAGCATGATCCGGATGTAGTGCTTGCGGATCTTCCCGCTGATGTGCGCGAGCACCTGGTGCCCGTTCTCCAGCTCCACGGTGAACATGGCGCTGCGCAGGCACTCGACGACCTTGCCCTCGACCTCGATGACGTTCTTGTGCGCCGTCATCGGACCAGCTCCAGCGTGCTGCCCACCGGCCGCGCCCCCACGCCCCGGAACAGCGCCGACGCCGCCGCGTTCGAGGCGTCGACCTCGGCCCACGCCTCGGAGATCCCGGAGCGGTGGAGCACGCCCAGCGCGTGGGCGAGGAGCGCCCGCCCGACACCGCGACGGCGTTCACCGGCCCGCACCGCGAGCAGCCCGATCCGCGGCCGCTTCACCCGGACCACCCGGATCAGCGCCACATGGCGTTCGTCCGTGGCGGCCACCGCGTACAGCGACGGGTCGACGATGGTGTCGCCCTCGGCGCGCGGCACCACCTCCGCGGGCATCGACCGCCAGCCCACGGTCGCCTCGACCTCGGCACGGATCGCGCGGTCCACCTCCCGCAGCATCGCCGCGTCCGCCTGCCCGGCGGGTACGACGGTCACGCCCGGCGGCGGTACGGCCGCACGCAGCCCCGTGACCTCCGGGTCGGTCGGCACGGCGTACTCCACCTCCCGGCGCGCGACGGTGAAACCGGCTCGCCGCCAGTGGGCCGTCAACTCGGTGTCGGCCTCGTCGACCACGGTGTGCAGCGGCGCCGGAAGCGCCGCCGTCATCGCCTCGGCGAGCTGCGCGAAGGCGGCGTCGTGCCAGGCGTCGACACTGATGAACAGGCGTCCGTCCGGCCGGTGCTGCAGATACCCCCGGCCGACCACCAGGTCGTCCTCCAGCGCGTGCCACTGCCCGTACGCGACCCGGGTGACCGGCGTCGCGTGTCCGGCCGGACCTGTCGCGTGAGTTCTCGAATCCATCGGAGTCCCCTTCCAGGAGAGCCTCGATCTCAGGCGCTCCCGGCGACACCGAAGGTCAGCCGTCGGACCGTGACGGGATGAGGGAGCACCCATGGGTGACTGTGTTCACGGGTCTCACCTCCTACGGCGATCGGACGGTCCACCGCGAACCTAGCAGCGCCGTGGTGGACCGCTCCACTCATTAACGCCCCCAGCACGAGGGCGGGGGACCGAGGTAGGGTCCCGGCGTGCGTTGACTCTCCCGGCGGCGGCCTCGTGCCGCCGCGGACGGTTCAGGGCGCCCTCGTCAGGAGGGCCGCCCCGGCAGGCGTACCGTCGTCACCTCGGGAGATCCCACCATGACCGCTCGGCAGCCCCTCACCTACGACGTCTTCGTCGCCCTCGCAGCCGCCGACCCCGCCGTCGCCGGCCTCGTCCTCAAAGGATCACGGGCCCACGAGGGCATGGCCACCCGGCACTCCGACCACGATCTGTACGTGGTCCTCGCCGACGGCGCCGGCAGCGACCTCACCCGGTTCGCGGGACACCGCACCGCCGGACTGGACCTCGTCGTCGTCACCCTCGCGGAGTTCCGGGCGGCGGGGATGCCCGGCTTCGAACGCTACGCCCTCGCCCGCGCCCAGGTGGTGCTGGACCGGCTCGGCGGGGAGATCACCCGGATCCTCGCCGGCAAGGCACGCCTCACCGCCGGGGAGGCGGCGCGGGACTCCGCGACCCGGCTCGACGCCTACGTCAACTCGCTCTACCGGTCCCTCAAGAACCACCGGGACGGCCAGCATCTGGCAGCGCGCCTCGACGCGGGCGACAGCGTCCACCACCTGCTCGAACTGCTCTTCACGCTCGACCGCCGTCCCCGCCCGTACAACAAGTACCTGGCGTGGGAGCTGGCCCGGTACCCGCTGCCGGGCTGGGACACCGGCGCCCTGCTCCACGCCGTCGACCGCGTCACGGCGACAGGTGACGCGACGGCGCAGCGTCACCTGTTCGCGCGTGTCGAGGCGGCCGCACGGCGGGCCGGGCACGGCGGGGTCCTGGACGCCTGGGGAGAGGACCTGGACCTCATGCGGCTCCGGTAGACCCCGCCGGCCCGCTCAGGCGCGGCGCGGCTTGCCCTCCGTGAACAGCCAGGTCCGGAACAGGCTCCCCAGCCGCTTGCCCGACGTGGCCTCGGCGAGCTTCACGAACTGGGCCGTCGTGCCGTGCCCGTCGCGGTGGCCCGTCGCCCAGGAGCGCAGAATGCGCAGGAACGTCTTGTCGCCGACGGCGCGCCGCAGTTCGTGAAGGGCCATCGCGCCGCGCGCGTACACGGGCGTCCCGAAGATGTTCTCACCGCCGCCCGGATCGGCGGGCGGGTACGCCCACAGCTCGTCGCTCGCGGGACGGGCGTACAGGGCGTCGAAGGTCTTCTGCGCGGTGTCGCCGCCGTGCTGCTCGTCGTACAGCCATTCGGCGTACGTGGCGAAGCCCTCGTTGAGCCAGATGTCCTTCCACGTGGTCAGGGACACCGAGTCGCCGAACCACTGGTGGGCGTTCTCGTGCACCAGCGTGGCGAGGTCGGGTGCCGAGTCGTACACCGGGCGGGTCTGGGTCTCCAGCGCGTAGCCGACGTCCGGGGCGTGGTCGACGATCGAGCCGGCCGCGCGGAACGGGTACGGCCCGAACAGCTTGCTCTCCCAGGAGAGCACCTCGGGCAGCTTCTTCAGCACCGGAGCCGCCGCCCGGGCCTCCCGCGGGTCGACGGCGTTGTAGACCTTGACGCCGTCCCGGGTGGTGTACTGCTCGACCTTGAACGTGCCGACCGTGACGGTGGCCAGGTAGGCGGCCATGGGCTCGGCCGCGTGCCAGCGGAACGTGGTGCGGCCGTGCGCGGTGCGCTGTCCGCGCAGCACGCCGTTGGCCACCGCCGTACGTCCCTTCGGCACGGTGACGGTGAAGTCGTACGTCGACTTGTCGGTGGGGTGGTTGTTCGCCGGGAACCACGTCATCGCGCCCTGCGGCTCGCCCGCCACGAAGGCGCCGTCGTCGGTGGGGATCCAGCCGTCGGGGGAGCCGTCCGGGTCGGTGACCGGCTTCGGGGTGCCGTGGTACTCGACGGCGACACGGAACGCGCGGCCGGCGGGCAGCGCGCGGCGCGGGGTGACGACGAGTTCCTGCCCGGAGCGGCGGAAGTCCGCCGGCGCGCGGTTCACGGTGACCGAGGTGACCTTCTGGCCCTTGAGGTCGAGGTCGAAGCGGGTGAGGCGGTGCGTGGCGCGGGCGGTGAGGACGGCCCGCCCCTCCAGCCGCCGGCTGCCCGTGTCGTAGCGCAGCGTCAGGTCGTAGTGCCCCACGTGGTAGCCGCCGTTGCCGGCCAGCGGGAAGTACGGGTCACCGACGCCCGCCGAACCGGTGCCGTGGGCCACCGCGGGGCCCGCTCCGGCGAGGAGCGCCCCCACGGTCACGGGGACGGCGGCGAGGAGCGCCTTGCGGCGGAGCAGGGCGGGTATGCGCCGGGCGGGCTGTCTGCTCGGTGACGTCACGGGAACTCCTGAGGGGGGGTGGAGATCGGCTGGCCGCCAGACTAGAGGCGAGGCGAGCCCGGTTTTCCCATGCTCAGGTCAATTCCGGCGGGGGTGCCGCCCGGAGTGGGCTGTCCAGCAGTCACCCTCACCCGTGCGGGTGGCACGTGTCCGCGCGGCGGACGAAGGGGTGGGGTCCCGTCGTCCGCCGCGCGGCTGCCATCCGTCAGCTGAAGGGGATCACCACCACCGACTTGTCGGTGCCGGTCTGGAGCTTCGAGGCGCCGTTGCCGATGGCGCTCCACACCTCCAGGCGCACGGTGCCGCCCTTGAGGTTGCCGAGGGTGCCCGTGCTGGACCTGAGGCCCCGGGCCTGGCTGTACTCCTCCCAGCCGGTGACGGGGTCGGTGGCGAAGTAGTTGTACGTCTCCGTCCGGTCGAAGGTGCCGTCACCGGTCAGGTCGTAGCTGATCCGGGCCTGCTGACCGAGGCCGACCGTGGTGCCCGCGTCGACCTGGAGCCGGAAGGTGGTGCCGGCGCCCGAGGTGAGCGTGCCGTTGACGCCCCGGGCCTCGTAGACGAGGGGCTGGTACGGCGTGCCGTCGTGGTTGGTGCCGCCCGCCGACGGGATGGTGTCGCTGCCCGCCGTGCCGCCGGTCGCGGTCGTGAGGACGCCACCGCCGCGCAGCTGGAACACGTTGCCCGTGGGCGGGTCCGGGTCGGGATCGGGGTCGGGGTCCTGCGATCCGGACCCCGTGCCGCTGGCCGTCGAACGCGCGGGCACCGACAGGGTCTTGCCGTCCGAGAAGGTGACGGTCCGGGCCGATGAGCCGTGGTTGTGGGCCACGTAGGTGCGGGTCGAGCCCTTGGTGAAGACGGCGGAGGTCGGGATGTCACCGGTGACGGAGGCGTCCGGGGCTCCCAGCGCGTCGAGGGTGCCGATCCAGTGGTACGTGTGCGCCTTCGACTCGCCCTCCTCCGGGGTGTAACCGCCGTTCCCGGCGTCCCACTTGGACTTGGCCGTCGCCGGGTCGGCGAAGGACTGGAACTCCCAGAGGATGTCGCGCCATTCGACGGCAGGACCGCCGTTCTCCCGTTCCATCTCGGCGATGTTGCGCCGGATCGCGGCCTTCTCGCCGCCCAGGTGGAGCGAACCACCGGTCACGGGAAGGACGTTGATGCCGTGGATCTCCTCGGGGTTGGCCGTCCACCAGGTGGCGTAGGCGGCGCCGCTGCCCCACACCATGCCGGCCGTGTCGTGCCCGAAGGAGGACGGGAAGACCTGCTCGTCGGCGTCGAACTAGTACTGCGCGATCGCCTCCGACTCGGTGGTCAGCAGGAACGTGCCGAGGTCGCGCAGCGAGGTGTCACCGGTGGCCGAGCCCCACAGGACGAGGGCCGCGCTGAGGTTGGTGGACTCGGAGGACGACTCCTGGTTGTTGCCGGCGGCGAACCCCTGGTGCCCGGAGGCCCAGCTGTGCCCGGCGTAGACGTCGAAGCCGCGCAGGAAGGGGAACGCGGAGTCGGTGCGGCTCGGGTTGGCGGTGTCCCGGACGAGCGTCTTGACCATGCCGCCCCACGCGGAGTCGGCGGCCCAGGACGGGTCGTACTGGGCGACGATCGCCGCCGCGTAGACGTAGTAGCCGTAGTGGAAGTGGTGGTCGTTCAGCTCGGTGTCGCTGCCGTAGGAGGCGGGGTAGCCGGTGAGCGTCTTCCAGTCCTTGTCGTAGCTGAACTCGTTGGCGCCGCCGGCCGTGAACCAGTCCTGCAACTTGCCCTTCATCAGGTTCAGCATGCGGTCACGGATGCCGGTCTCACCGATCTGCTCGGCCACGGGCACCAGTTGGGCGAGCCGGCCGAGCGCCTTGCCGGTCCAGTACGTGTCGGACGCGCCGGAGAACGGGTCGGAGGCGTTCACGACGTCGTTCAGGTAGCCGCGCAGCCGCGCCGCGTCCACCCCGTTCGACTTGGGCAGCGCGGGCAGCACCGCCGACGCCTTCTGGCTCGTGCTGAACGAGGTCCCCTCGCGCACTTTCATGGTGCCGCGCGGCGAGACATAGGTGTACGAGGTCAGCGCGTCCGAGGTGTGCAGCCACTGGTGGCGGTAGAGGGCCTGGAGCGTGCCGCGCTCGCTGCCCTCCTTGGCCTCGGTGGTGAGGGTGTACGTCGCCCGCACGGTGCCGCCGCTGTAGCTCCAGGTCGCCTTGGAGCCGGTGACGAAGCTGAAGGCGTACTTCGTGAACGTCGCGAGGGCGCCGGTGGAGGGCAGTACGGCGACGGAGAAGTAGTCCTTGCCCCCGAGCCCGGCGGTGACGGTGGAGCCGGAGACGTTCCAGTCGCTGCCGCTCGGCGCGAACAGCGCGTAGTGGTGCCCGGCGACGGTGATGCCGAGGACGTTGCCCTGGTCGGCGAAGACGGTGGGCGTCCCGGCGGTGGTGATCTGGGCGCTGCCGCCCGTGCCCTTGGCGTATACGAACGGGGAGCCGTGGCCGATGGTGGTCCGCAGGGTGCGGGTGCCGTCGGACCACAGGGGGGTGACCGTCCAGTCGGACCAGTCGTCGGCCTTGGTGTCGGGGGAGTTGAGGCCGGTCAGCCCGATGGTGAGGTCACGCTTGTGCGCGAACTCGTACTGGCGTCCGTCGCCGACGATCGCCGGGGAGGTCGGGTAGCCGACGTCGAGGCCGCCGGACGTGGCCTGGTAGGTGAGCGGGTGGCCGTACATGGGGGTCGACCACGGGTTGTCGCCGTACCGCTGGAAGGCCAGGGAGGACCACCAGTCATTGGTGGGGACGGGCCGGTTCCGGGCGGCTGCCGTCACCTTGGGCGTGACGGGTGTTCCTGTGTTGGTGGTGGGTCCCGACGTGCCGGCGGGCCGGGTGTCGGAGTAACTGCCGGAGCCCACGGGCACGGTGGCCGCGGCCGCCGGAGTGGCGGCCGGGCCCAGCCCGAAGGCGGCGAGAGCTGAGGCCAGCAGCAGGACTGCCGCCGGTCTGGTGCGTGGGGATCGCATGGGGCACCTCAAGTCTTCACAGGAGGGGAGTCCGAGAGTTTGAGAGCGCTCTCAGATGGCCGGAACGTAAATGCTGGGTAATGAGCGTGTCAATGCGTTGAACGCAGCCGGTAGTTGAAATCCGTTTTGTCTTCGCAGGTTGACGGTCCGGTGTGAAGAGTGCTGTGTGGTGGGGGAGTTGGGGTGGAGCGACTGCGGGGCTCGGCGGCCGGGGTGCGCGGAGCGCCGGTGTGGGAGGGCGCCGCTGGGGGGTGCGCCGGCGATCACGTCGGAGGTGGACGGGTGCTGCACCCAGTGGCGTGAAAGGTGCGGGCCGGACTTGCTCCTGGACCCGACGTGCACGGTCGGACGGATGGCGACGCTGCTACGCGACTGGCCGACGGCTACGTGAGCGCGTCATACGCCAACTCGATCGTGAGCCGAAACTCCCAGAAGCCAGCGGCCGCGTCGGAGGCATCGTCAGATTCTGTGGACCGACCGGACCGCCCAGTTCGATGACCCGTCGATCAAGTGAGCGGCTTGCGGTAGCGGACATACTCGTTCTGTCTCCGGAACCCCACGCTCTCGTAAAGGTCGTAGGAGCGGTGCGGATTCGCCGTGCCCGTGTACAACCTGGCGGTTGTCGCACCCTGTTCGCGAAGGCTTCGCAGCCCGTCCAGCAGCAGGATCCGGCCGATTCCGAGGCGGCGCTGGTCCGTTCGGACACTCAGCTCCTCGACCTCGCCCATGGTGCGGTCGTGGCTGCGGATGGAGCAGAGGGCCACGCCGACCATGTCCTGCCCGTTCCAGGCAGCTCTCCAGCATGCCGGGTCGGCGGTGTCGACGAAGTCCTGGAAGGACCATTTCTGAGTGAAACCGGTGTCCGTATACGAATCGACGACCGTCTTCCAAGCCGCACGGTAGTGACTGGTCCCGATCGGCCCTGTCCGTATCCCGGCGGGGAGTTCGCCGCCCGGCTCGGGCACCTGCCGCAGATCGCCCAGCTCCAGCTCGACCAGACTGAAGACACGTCGGTAGCCGGCTGCGAGCAGAAGCGCCGTGGAGTCCCGCTCGGAGAGCATCGCGTTCGCACCGATCACTGCGGTCCGTACCGTGCCATGTCTGTCGGCGAGTTGACGGATCCGCTCTTCGGCCCAGCGCAGCATGGCTGATCCGATGCCCTGGTCGCGATGCTCGGGCACGAGGTAACCCCGGTGCAGGTACAGCCACGTGTCGTCCCGCTCCTGCCACCACCGGATCGTCGCGTAGCCGACGACGCTCCCGTCACGCACCACCAGGATCTGGTTCTTGGACGGCTCGTCCAGCTTGGCAGAGGCCTCGGCGATCTCGGTGGCCGTCGGGAGCCCTTCCACGACCGAACGGGCGTCGACCCGGTCCCGTTCGACACATGCCAGCCGCACCGCGGCCATGGGGCCGTGGTCCTCGTCGCCCCGATACGGCCGGAAGGCGAAGCCGGCTGGGAGGCCCTGTGCTGACGTGTCATCCGGCATGATCGGATGATCTCGAACTTCGAGCCAGGTCCGCCACCCCGTTGATGACCCGTGCTGCGGCCGCCCGAGGTGACACCCTCCCGGACGATGCCGCGTACATCCTCACTGTCAGACCCCCTCGCTACGGTCGGAGCATGAGAGCTACGGCAACTTTCACCGTCAAGGCGTTCGTCCCGACCGAGCTGAAGCCCGAGCCGGAGGTGCCCACCGGGCTGCCCGTGGGGGTGGCGACGATGGAGAAGACCTACGAGGGGGAGGCGGCCGGGCGCTCGGCGACCCTGTTCACCGCCGCGTTCGACCAGGCGTCCGGCGTCGGCACCTACGTGGCCATGGAGTCGTTCGAAGGCTCGCTGCACGGACGGGAGGGAGCCTTCAACTTCGCGCACTCCGCGACCACCTCCGGCAGCGACCGCACGGCCGAGTTCTTCACCATCGTGCCGTCGAGCGGCACCGGTGAACTCGCGGGGATCACCGGAGCCGGAGGGATGGCCGTCGACGCCGACGGCACGCATCGGATCTGGTTCGACTACGAACTTGGGTGAGGGGCGCGATCGGTGCGCCGTCGGTTCAGGTGAGGACCAGCCACCGTCGGCCGTCGAGCAGTTCGCGTGCCGCGTCGAGATGCCCGGCGTGGCACGCCGTCTCGGTGATGACGTGCAGCAGGACGTCCCGGACGGTGTGCAGGTGCGGTGGGCCGAAGAGGTGGTGGGGCCACCAGGCCGGCGGGGCGTCCGCGTCCGTCGCGGCCACGACGGCGTCGGAGAGTCCCGCCTCGGTGCGGTACCGGTCCAGCACCTCGGTGTGCGGCACGTCGGGGGCCACCTGCCAGGCGTCCTCGATGTCGTCCAGGGCCTCGATGACGGCCGGGTCGCCGGTGACGACGGCCCGGAACCAGAACCGCTCGACGTCGAGCGCGAGGTGATGGACGAGCCCGAGGCAGTTCCACCCCGAAGGCAGCACGGGCTGCCGCAGTGCCTCCGGTTCCAACCCGTCGAGTATGCCGAGGACATGGCGGCGCTGGGCGTCCAGGAAGGACAGCAGGGCCTGGAGCTCGGTCGTCGCGGGCGCGGTCACTGCGCGATCTCCCATATGTGGCCGCCCGGATCCTTGAAGCTCGCGGTACGGATGCCCCAGGGCCGGTCCATGGGACCGTTCAGCAGCGTCACGCCGCGGGCGGTCAACTCCTTGCACATGGCGTCCACGTCGGCCACGGGAAGCGTGAGCTGGAGGCGGGAGCCGGCGTCCGGGGCGGCGACGCGCGCGGGGCCGATCAGCTCGTGCGCCGCCGTGGACCGCAGCAGGTTGATGATGGTGTTCCCGAAGTCGAACACGGCCGAGTCGTCGTCCTCGTACGTCACCGGCAGACGGAACACGTCGCGGTAGAAGCGCTTCGTGGCCTGTAGATCCTCCACGAAGAGGGTGAGCGCGCTGATCTTTCCGGGCCACGGGGTCTCGGTCGTCGTATGGGTCACGAAGATTCAGGATGTCCTACCCGGACGTCCGACGCATAGCCGACCGGGGAAATCGCTTTCGGGTCTCAGCGTGGTGCCAGGGGTGTCGCCGCCGAGACGTCGGCTTGGAAGCGGCCCAGTGCGGACAGCGGGTCCCATGCGTGGGTGACCGAGCGGCCCACGACCACATATGAGGCTCCGTCAGCGATTGCCGCACCCGGTGTCGCCGGGCGGGCGTGGTCGGCGGCCGGCTCCCCGGGCATGACGACACCGGGCGTGACGATCAGGGCGTCGCCGCCCAACACCGCACGCAGCGGTGCCACTTCTCGCGGTGAGGCGATCACGCCGTGGCAACCCGCCTCCCGGGCCAGGCGCGCCAGCCGCAGCACCTGTCCCTCGGCCGGGTCGGAGACGCCGATGTCGGCCAGGTCGGCGTCCGTCATGCTGGTCACCACGGTGAGCGCGAGCACGCGCAGCCCGGGGTGGTCGCGGGCCGCATCCACCGCGGCGGACATGATGCCCTTCCCGCCCATGCCGTGCACCGTCACCATGGAGACGCCCAGCGCACCCGCCGCCCGGACCGCACCGGCCACGGAGTTCGGGATCTCGAAGAGCTTGAGGTCCAGGAACACCTCCTTGCCCTGGGCGACCAGGTCACGCACGAACTGCGGTCCCACCGCGGTCAGAAGCTCCAGGCCGACCTTGTAGAAGCGGCACGCGTCGCCGAGTCGATCGACGACGGCCTGAGCGGCCTGACGGGTGTCGCAGTCCAAGGCGACGATGATCTGCCGGGTGGGGTCCATGGCGTCAGTATCGTCCGCGCCGTTGCCGTCCCCGCGCCCTTGTCGTCCGCGCCTCTGTCGTCCAACGGTGACCATCCGACCCGGTGGCACCGCCCCCTGCGACGGACCGGGCATGAACGATCTCCGCTTCCGGCTCGCCGTGACTGCCGACCTGGGCACCCTCGTCCGGCTCCGTGACGGCGCCGCCCGCTGGATGCCCGCCCACGGCATCACTGGCCAGTCGCAGCCGGGGCAGCTCGACGAGGACCACCTCCGTCGTGCATGGACCGGGGCGAGGTCGAGATCGCCGAGGCGGCGGCCGAGGCCCGTGTGGCCGGCGCGTGGGAGTTGTGGTGGCGCCTTGTGCCCGACGACCCGGTAACCGGCGTCCGGATAGAACGCGTTCAGGCGGTCGTTGCCGGCCAGACGGTCCAGACGGTCAAGGCAGTCCAGGCGGACGAATGGGGCAAGCCACCAACCGGGCGGTGCGGTCCAGTCGTTCACCCTCATCGAGAAGGCCCGCGAGGTGCCGGCGGGAGCACGGCGGCGACCCTGAAGGGCGCCCCGGTCACGCCGCCCGCGACGTGATCGTCAGACGGCCGCCATGATCGCCCCGGTGACCGCTGTCACGGCCGGGGTCGCCCGGCCCGGCAGGCGGGCCACGAGGATCCGGCGGATCTCGGGAGCCGCGCCTTCGACGTGCAGCAGGCTCACCCCGGGCGGGAGCAGCGGTGCCAGGCGGGCGGGCACCGTCGTCACGCCGAAGCCGCCGGCGACCAGCTGCAGCTTGGTCAGCCAGTCACGGGTGGAGTGCACGACACGAGGCCGTGCGGGCAGGCCCGGCCAGACACCGAGCAGCGGCTCGGACCGCGACGACGGCGCGGCGATCCAGGGCGCGTCGGCCAGCTCGTCGACGTGCACGGCGGTGCGGCCCGCGAAGGCTCCTCCGGAGGGCGCCGCCACGACCAGCTCGGTGTCCTCCACGGTCTCGGTGTGCAGGCGGGGCGACTCTCCGTCCGGCGGCCGGTGGGGCGGGCGGGAGGTCAGTACGGCGAGATCGATGGAACCCGCGCGCAGGGCCCGGGTCAGGCCGGGCGTGGTGCCCTCGACGGTCGTCACCGTGAGGTGCGGATGGGACGCCGCCAGCCGTCCGAGCATGACGGGCAGGACGGCGGACCCGGCGCTGAGAAACACCCCGAGCCGTACGGCCTCGGTGCGCGGGGCGGTGCCGGTCAGGTCGTGCTCGGCCGCCGTGAGGGTGTCCAGGATCGTGCGGGCGTGCCGCAGCAGGGTCACCCCGGCGGGCGTGAGCCGCACCCCGTCGGAGCGGCGCTCGAAGAGGGTCGTGCCCGCGCTGCGCTCGAGCGAGGCGGCCTGGCGCGAGACCGCCGACTGCGTGTAGCCGAGCCGCGCGGCGGCCGCCGTGAAGCTGCCGGACTCGGCGATCTGCTGCAGGACCCGCAGGCCCGAACTGGAGACGTCCATGCCGCATACGCATACCACGCATGCGCGATCGTCGCTTCCCGCATGACCGCGCGCTGCCTAGCGTCGATCCCGGTGTCCCGCTGACAGGGACGGATACGGAGGTCGTGACATGCGAGCAGCGGTTCTGACGGAGTTCGGCGCCCCGCTCACGGTGCGGGAGGTGCCTGATCCCGAGCCGGTGGGCGGGGAGGTGCTGGTGGAAGTGCTGGCCACGTGTGTGCTGCCGTACGCGGCCGAGGTCTTCGGCGGCGTACGGAAGTACCCGCTCGTCCCCCCGGTCGTGCCCGGCATGGGCGGCGTGGGACGTGTCGTGCGCAGCGGCCCGGACGCCACCCGGCTGCGCGCCGGCGACCTGGTCTGGTGCGATCCGACGGTGCGCTCCCGGGACGACGCCCTGACGCCGGACATCGCGCTCCAGGGCTGGAGCTCGCGCGGTGAGGGCGGCGCCGCGCTCGCCCGGCACCTGCACGACGGGTCCTTCGCCGAGCTCATGCGCGTCCCCACGGAGAACGTCTTCCCGCTGCCTCCCGCAGCGGGCGACGACCCCGCCCGCTGGGCCGCGCTAGCGGTGCACACCGTGCCCTACGGCGGCCTCCTCGCCGGGGAGCTGAGGCCGGGGGAGACGCTGCTGGTCAGCGGCGCCACCGGCAACTTCGGCAGCAGCGCGGTCGCGGTCGGCGTCGCGATGGGGGCGGGCCGGGTGGTCGTCCCCGGCCGCAACCGCGACGCCCTCGCCCTCCTCTCCGAACGGTTCGGGCCGCGCGTCCGTCCCGTCACGCTGACCGGGGAGGAGTCCGCCGACCGCGCCGCGATGACCGCGGCGGCCGACGGCCCGATCGACATGGTCATCGACCTGCTCCCGCCGAGCGCGCCCAGCTCAGCGGCCCGCGCGGCGGCCATGACCGTCCGGGAGTACGGCCGGGTCGTCCTCATGGGCGGCGTCGGCATGCTCGGCGGTGACGACCTCGCGCTGCCCTACCCCTGGATCATGCGCAACTCGATCACCGTGCGCGGCCAGTGGATGGCCCCGCGGACCGCTGGCGTCGGCATCATCCGGCTGATCGCCTCCGGCGCACTGGACCTCGCCCCCGAGCGCGTCCGGTCCTTCCCGCTCGAAGCCGTCGACGACGCCGTCACGCACGCCGCCGCGCACGCCGGTCCGTTCGAGCGCACCGCACTGACCCCGCGCACCGGCTGACACCCAGGCCGGCAACGGGCGCGTGAAAGCGCCGATTTGAGGTGAGCGAGGACCTGACCGCCGCCGTCGCCCGTCAGCGACAGCGGCGATTCCCCGACCCCGCTGCTCCCCAGGCAACGGTTGAGTATCCAAGTTACTTTGTATCGGTACGCCTCTCATGGGGGAAAGGGCGCTTTCACGTGCCGCGACCTGCCTGTTTCCCTCTGTGTCCAGCTGGAGGTACCCATGCTCAAGGGATACACTGTTCCACTTTCCCCGAAAGGCGAGGCGAACGAGGCCCCGGCACCCCCCTGGCATTACGCCGGAGACGTCATCGGGGTCGAATACTTCACCGATCCCGCCGCCGCGGAAGCCACGCTCCCCGAGGGGCTGACCCCGGATCCGGAATCGTCCGGGCGGGTCGTCGCCTATTTCTTCGACTGGCAGTTCAACGGGGAGAACGACGAATATCTTGAGCCGGTCTACAGCCAGTACCGCGAATTCTTCGTCCTCGTCGACGCCCACTACGACGGGCGGCCCGTCTCCTGGTGCCCGTACATCTACGTCGACAACCACCACGCACTCGCGCGCGGGCTGGTCCAGGGGTTCCCGAAGAAGATCGGGCAGGTGCACCAGACCCGGGTCTTCGCCTCACCGGGGAAGGCGTCGCCCACGCTGTCGCCCGGCGCCCGCTTCGGCGCCAGCGTCTCCTGCGACGAACGGACGCTCGCGCAGGCGCGGATCACTCTGGAGAAGCCCCTGGAGGACCCGACGCCCCTGCTGAGCCGGGACACCGTCAATCTGCGGCATTTCCCGACGCTCGAAGTGGGGCAGTACGACAAGCCGGCGGTCCACGAACTGGTGCGCATGGAATACGGCGACCAGCAACTGGCCGACGTATGGATCGGCAGCAGCGAGATCGAGCTCTTCGAGGCACCGCACGAGGAACTCGGTGATCTCCGCCCGGTGCGCGCGGGCATGGGATTCCGGGGCTCGATGTCCTACAACGTGACGCGGGTGTTTCCGCTCACCTGACCAGGGCGGTGCGTCTTTACGGACCTCCGACGGTTCCGACAGCGAACTCCGAAAGCACACAGAACAGTTAGGTGCGCCAGATGAGCACGACAGTTGCCGACTGCATGGTCGAGGCCCTCGCGGCCTCCGGAGTTCGCCGCGTCTACGGTCTTCCCGGCGACTCCCTCAACGGATTCACGGACTCCCTGCGCCGCAACGGCACCGTGCGGTGGGCGCACGTACGCCATGAGGAGAGCGCCGCTTTCGCCGCCGCCGGCGAGGCCGCGCTCACGGGCGGACTCGCGGTGGTGGCGGGCAGCTGCGGCCCCGGCAACCTGCACCTGATCAACGGCCTGTACGACGCGCAGCGCAGCCGGGTGCCGGTCCTGGCGATCGCCGCGCACATCCCGGCCGAGGAGATCGGCGGCGAGTACTTCCAGGAGACGCACCCGCAGGAGCTGTTCCGCGAGTGCAGCGTCTACGCCGAACTGGCCGCGACCGGCGAGCAGGTGCCGCGACTGCTGCGGATCGCGATGCGCACCGCCCTGGAGCGCAGGGGCGTCTCCGTCCTCGTCGTCCCGGGCAACATGCTGCTCGCCCGCGGCGACGCGGCCGCGTTCTCCCACCCCGTGCGCGCCACCGCCTCGCACGTCACCCCGGACTCCGCCGCCCTGGAGGCGGCCGCGGACGTGCTCAACCGGGCCGAGCGGGTCACCATCCTGGGCGGCGCCGGATGCCAGGGCGCCCACGACGAGGTCATGGCGCTGGCCGGTGCGCTGAAGGCCCCGATCGTGCACGCGCTGCGCGGCAAGGAGTTCCTGGAGTACGACAACCCGTACGACGTGGGGCTGACCGGGCTGATCGGCTACAGCTCCGGATACCGGGCGATGGAGCACTGCGACGCCCTGCTCATGCTCGGCACGGACTTCCCCTACCGGCCGTTCTATCCCGCCCCCGACGTCCCCGTCGTCCAGGTCGACATCCGCGGCGAGCACATCGGGCGCCGGGTCGGCGTCAAGGTACCGCTGGTCGGCACCGTCAAGGACACCGCCGCCGCCCTGCTGCCGCTGATCCGGGCCAAGGCCGACACGAAGTTCCTCGACAAGCTCACCGGGCACTACCGCACGGTGCGCTCCCGTCTCGACGACCTCACCGAGGGCAAGCCGTCCGCCTCGACGATGCACCCGCAGCAGGTCGCGGCCGCCGTCGACCGGCACGCCTCCGCCGACGCCGTCTTCACCGCGGACGTCGGCACCCCCACCGTCTGGGCGGCCCGCTACCTCACGATGAACGGCCGGCGCCGGCTCATCGGCTCGTTCAACCACGGCAGCATGGCGAACGCACTGCCGCAGGCCATCGGCGCCCAGTGCGCCTCGGGGAACGGGCGGCAGGCCGTGGCCCTGTGCGGGGACGGCGGGCTCAGCATGCTCCTGGGCGAACTGATCACTCTGCGCCATCTCGGTCTGCCCGTGAAGGTCATCGTCTTCAACAACCGAGCCCTGTCGTTCGTGGAGCTGGAGATGAAGGCCGGAGGCATCGTCAACTACGGCACCGACCTGGAGGACCTGGACTTCGGCGCGATCGCCCGCGCGATGGGGCTCTTCGGGGAGCGCGTCGACCGGGCCGAGCAGCTCGATGAGACCCTGCAGAAGGCGTTCGCCCACGAAGGGCCCGCGCTCGTGGACGCGCGGACCGCCCGCCAGGAGCTGTCCCTCCCGCCGAACATCACGTTCGAGCAGATGAAGGGATTCACCCTGTTCGCCACGCGCACGATCCTCACCGGCCGCGGGGACGAGATCGTGGAACTGGCCAGGACGAACCTCCGGCAGCTGCCCCTGATGTGACGCGGGGTCAGGGCCGCCGGGCCTGTCGCACCATCGCCGCGACCGAGCGGTCGACGTCCGCCTCGGTCGTGGCGTGGCCGGAGACCGAGATGCGCATCAGCCGCCGCCCGCGCCAGGTCGTGGCCCCCACCCAGCAGGTACCGTCCTCCTGCACCGCCTGGACGACGGCGTCCGTGCGGGCGTCCGACCCGAATCCGACGAGGACCTGATTGAGCGCCACCTCGTTGACGACGTCGAAGCCCGCCGCGGACAGGCCGTCCGCGAAGCGCCGGGCGAGCGCGCAGCAGCGGTCCACGAGTTCCGTGACGCCGTCACGGCCGAGTTCACGGAGTGCCGCCCAGGTGGCGAAGCCCCGTGCGCGGCGGGACGACTCGGCGGTGTAGTCGGCGCCACCGGCCGGCGTCGCCTCGGCCCGCGTGAGATAGGACGCCGAGTACGACAGGGCGTCGGCGTGGACGGCGGGACGGGAGCAGAAGGCGTACCCGCAGTCGTAGGGCACGTTGAGCCACTTGTGCCCGTCGCACGCCCAGCTGTCGGCCCGTTCGACACCGTCGACCAGGTGCCGCGTCGCCGGGCTCGCGGCCGCCCACAGGCCGAAGGCCCCGTCCACGTGCACCCAGCCGCCGACCGCGTGCGTGAGGCCGCAGATCGTCCGGAGGTCGTCACAGGCGCCGGTGTTCACGTTGCCGGCCTGCGCGCACACGATCGTGAGCGCGTCGGGCTCGGCGGCCAGGACGCGGCGCAGGTCCTCGGTGTCGAGCGCCCCGCGGTCGTCGGCGCGCACCGGCCGGAGGCAGTCGGTGCCGAGGCCGAGCAGTCGCAGGGAGCGGTCGACGGTGGCGTGCCGCTCCTCACCCGCGACCACCCGCAGACGCGGGGCACCGGCCAGGCCCCGGCGTCCGACGTCCCAGCCGGCCTCGGCGAACAGGTGCTGCCGGGCCGCCGCGAGACCGGCGGTGTTGGCCGCCTGCCCGCCCGTGACGAACCCGACGGACGCCGTGGCGGGCAGGCCCAGCAGCTCCTTCAGACGCCCTCCCGCCGCCTCCTCCGCGGCGATCGCGGCGGGGGACAGCACCGCGTTGAAGGCGTTCTGGTCCCAGCCGGTGGTGAGGATGTCGGCGGCGGTGGCTGCGGGCAGGGCGCCGCCGACGACGAACCCGAAGAAGCGCGGCCCCGCCGAGCCGACGAGCCCCGGACCGGCGGCGGCCACCAACTCGTCGATCACCGTGCGCGGGTCGGTGCCGGGACGGTCGAGGGGTGCGGCGAAGGCGACCCGCAGTGCCGTGTGGTCCACGGGCCGCGCCACCGGCCGCTCGGACAGCGAGCGGCGGTAACCGGCGGCCTGCTCGGCGGCATGGCGGAGGATCTGCGTCAGCTCGTCCATGGCCGCACCGTAACCAGCCCGCCGGGACGCCCGGAAGCGGCCGATCGGGGACGATCCCGTCCCCGAAGAGCCGGGGGAGCCGGAGTGAGCGGGGCGACAGGCGGCGCGTGACCGGTGTCTCACCCCGCCCACGTTGCTATGCAACGAGGTGCATAGCAGGATCGGAGACATGGCGCTCGAGCACGCGATCCTCGTCTCCCTGCTGGAGAAGCCGGGCTCCGGCTACGAACTGGCCCGGCGGTTCGAGCGGTCCATCGGATACTTCTGGACCGCCACCCACCAGCAGATCTACCGCGTGCTCAAGCGCATGGAGAGCGACGGCTGGGTCGGCGTCCGGGACGTCCCGCAGTACGGGCGTCCCGACAAGAAGGAGTACTCGGTGGCCGCGGCGGGCCGTCAGGCGCTCTCCGCGTGGCTCGGCGAACCGACCGAGCCCGAGAGCGTCCGCCACGACCTCGCCGTCAAGGTGCGCGGCGCCGCCTTCTCCGACCCGGCCGCCCTCATCGACGAGGTCGAACGGCACCGCGAGGCCCACACCGCCCGCCTGGCCCACTACCGCGCGGGGGAGACCCGCGACTTCGGCACACCCCCGGCGGACGGCGCGCTCGACGCCGAACGCGAACTCCAGCACGTCGTGCTGCGCGGCGGCATCGCCTACGAACAGATGATGATCGCCTGGCTCGACGACGTCCTCGCCACGCTCGCCCGCTTCCGCACCGGCGACTGACCGGTTCTTCCGCACCGGCGGCCGACCGGTTCTTCCGCACCGGCGGCCGACCGG
>Ga0164243_10006186_pt1 | contig 18166 bp, 21 predicted proteins | sample OricompcompostOP_FD_108781 | JGI IMG/M metagenome (GOLD analysis project Ga0164243, IMG submission 108781) | Organic Plus compost microbial communities from Emeryville, California, USA - Original compost - Organic plus compost (OP) | ecosystem: Engineered > Solid waste > Mixed feedstock >... | reverse complement strand
TGGCGGCCGGCGCGATCCTCACCTTCGATTGGAAACACCAGGGTGCGATCGTTCCAGCGCTTTACGACAATCCGCCGGACGCCGGTCTTGTCCTTCGCATTCGAAAGATAGGCGTCCCAGGCGACGCTGCTGAACACGCCGACGGTGAAAAGCAGAATGACTGCGCCAGCGATCAGGTCGAAAAGGGAACGCGGGGCCGCGTCCCTCCGCCCGTCTTCCAGATACTCCGACATCGGCTGGTCCCACTATCGCAACAGCAAAAACACTAGTCGTTTTCGCCGCTGGATTTTCGCGCGCCGAGCCATTTTTTCAAGTTCTCGGCGAGAGCGGATTGGCGTTTCGACGCCCGTTCACCTGCGGGGTGTGGCCCGGAGGCCTTCGGAGGTCGTGGGGTCTCTTTGGAAGCCGGTTCGGATTTGCGTGGGGACGTCTCAGGTTCTTCCTGGGTAAAGCGTGCGACGTCGCTGAGAAAACGTGCGTCATCACTTTTTGCGAGATAGGGTGCGGCATCGGCAACAGCGTCGAGCAGCGCTCCGACCCATTCGCGGTCCGATTTCGCGAAATCGTTCAGCACGTGATAGATGACCACGTCCTTGGAGCCCGGATGTCCGATGCCGAGGCGGACGCGCTTATAGTCGTTTTCGATGTGCGCCGTGATCGAACGCAGGCCGTTGTGACCGGCATTGCCGCCGCCGGTCTTGACCTTGACCTTGCCGGGGGCGAGGTCCAACTCGTCGTGGAATACGTAAATGTCGGAGAGCGGGATCTTGAGAAAGCGCTGCGCTTCGCCAACGGCGCGGCCACTCTCGTTCATGTACGTTTCTGGCTTCAGCAGCGTGACGCGTTCGCCGCCGAGCGAACCTTCCGAAATGAGCCCTTGAAACTTCTTGCGCCAGGGACCGAAGCCGTTGCGCTCAGCGATGCGGTCGACTGCCATGAAGCCAATATTGTGGCGGTTGGCGCGATACTTCTCGCCTGGATTCCCAAGTCCAACAAAGAGCTTCATTTCGATTGCCCCTTCCGACTTTTCTCCGGAGAGCCGGCCGGAAGGCGCAAGGCATTATCGGGCCAGTCGCGGGATGCACCGTTCCAAGTAGAACCGGCGCAATCTCGAGACTGCGCCGGGTTTTCTACTGTTACTTCTTCGCGCCGGGTTTGGCGGCGGCGGCAGCCGGAGCGGCCTTGGCTCCAGCAGCGGGAGCAGCGGCCTTCGCGTCGGCAGCAGGCGCAGCGGCGGCTTCCGTCGTTGCGGCGGCGGCTTCGTCGTCGCCCTTCAGCGCGCCCGCGATTGTTGCAATCGTGAAGTCGCGGTTCTTGATGACGGGCGTGACGCCTTCCGGCATCGCAACAGCCGAGATGTGGATCGAGCGGCCGATCTCCATGCCTTCGAGGTTGATCTCGAAAAAGCGCGGGATCTTGTCATAAGGGCAATACACCTCAACCTCGTGGCGCACGATGTTGAGCACGCCGCCGCGCTTCAGGCCCGGAGACAGAGATTCGTTGACGAAATGCATCGGGATCGCGACGCGGATGACGCCGTCCTTGCCGACGCGCTGGAAATCGACATGCAGCGGCGTATCGCGGACGGGATCGACCTGCACGTCGCGGGCGAGCACGATGTGCTTCTTGCCCTCGACATCGAGCTCAATCGCCGTCGACGTGAAGTGGCCACGCAGAACCTGCTTCCAGAGCTCGTTGTATTCGAGGCTGATCGTTTCGGGGGTTTCCTGGTTGCCGTAGATGACGGCAGGCACATTTCCTTCGCGGCGAGCTTGGCGTGCGGCCCCCTTGCCGGCACGCGGGCGCGCCGTCGCCTTGAGCGTAATCAGCTCAGACATGGCATCGTCTCCGAGTGTTAAAGGCTCTGCTGCCTATCAGAAGAGCCAAAAGCCGCTTGCCGGCCTCCAAGGGTGCCGGGCGGCGTCTCAGGAATGTCTTCATGAGATGGCGCGTGTATACCCGGGGTTGACGGGACACGCAACGGCTGTGAAAGACCAGGGCGAGAGCCCGAATACTTGGGCATACTGGAAAGTTGCCGAGAAAATCAGCATATTAAGAGACGATTTACAGAGTCCCGCGTTGTAGCCTGCAATTCTGGGTGGTGGAGATGCCCGAAGTGATGACCAAGAAGCCGACCAAACGCCGCAGCGCGGCCGATCAGGATAAGATCATTGTCGAGGCACTCCGGGGCGTCGGGCGGCCTGTCAGCGCCTATGAACTCATCGAACAAGTTCGTGCCAAGGGCGTCAGCGCGCCGCCGACCGTCTATCGTGCCCTGCAGCGGCTGATCGACGATGGTCTCGCGCATCGGCTGGAAAGCCTCAATGCTTTCGTCGCCTGCGATCATCCCCATCATAGCGGCAAGGCGGTTTTCGCGATTTGTGACTCCTGCGGGACCGTTAAGGAATTCGACAGCCCGACCGCGGTCAAAAGCTTGCAGACCTGGGCCGGCAAGAACGACTTCAAGATCCGGTCAATGACGATGGAGATCCGCGGCCGCTGCGGTGACTGCGCGCCGGTTCACGACTAAGCGCGCGCCGCGGACAGCCGGAACATTCTAGTAGAAGAGGCTTGAGACGCTTTCTTCGCGGCTTGTGCGGAGGATCGCTTCGCCAATGAGCGGGGCGATCGAAATGACGCGGATGTTGCGCGCGGCCTTCACGGCTTCTGTCGGCAGGATCGAATCGGTGATGACGAGCGATTTCAGCCGCGAGTTCTGAATCCTGCTGACGGCGCCTCCGGACAGCACGGCGTGAGAGATATAGGCCGAGACTTCGGTCGCGCCGTTCTTCAGGAGGGCTTCGGCTGCGTTGACGAGTGTGCCGCCGGAATCGACGATGTCATCGATCAGGATGCAGCGCTTGCCTTCGACTTCGCCGATGACGTTCATGACCTCGCTTTCGCCCGGACGTTCGCGCCGTTTATCACAAATAGCGATGGGCGCCGTGATGCGCTTGGCCAGCGCGCGGGCGCGAACGACGCCGCCGACGTCAGGCGAGACGACTACAATATCGTCGGTGTTGCCGTAGTGCTCCTCGATGTCACGCGTCATGACCGGGGCGGCGAAGAGATTGTCTGTCGGGATATCGAAGAAGCCCTGGATCTGACCGGCATGCAGGTCGAGCGTCAGAACGCGGTCGGCGCCGGCGCGCTCGATCAGGTTGGCGACGAGCTTCGCTGAAATCGGCGTTCGGGGACCGGGTTTGCGGTCCTGCCGTGCGTAGCCAAAGTAGGGGATGACGGCCGTGATCCGCCGCGCAGACGAGCGTTTCAGCGCGTCGAGCAGGATCAGCAGCTCCATCATGTTGTCGTTGGCGGGAAAAGACGTCGACTGAATGACGAAGACATCCTGGCCGCGGACGTTCTCCTGGATCTCGACGAAGATTTCCATGTCGGCGAAGCGCTTCACCTGCCCCTTGGCCATGGGAAGCTTCAGATACGAACAGATCGCTTCGGCAAGTGGCCTATTGCTGTTTCCGGCAATGATTTTCACGCCCAGCTTTCCTCGGCCATCCTGGTTCCGGGAGTCACCCTTGGAATCGAAAGGCATTTGCGCTCCAGAAACTTCACCATTCGCGGGCTTGTAGCAATTGGGCCCGGACGATTCAACATCCGAGCCCAGGGTTATCATAAAGGCGGTCCGGCGGGTTACCCCGCGCGGCATTTGCTTAATCGACACTCTTCGCCGGTAACAGCTTGATAATGCCTTGTGCAGCCGCTGCCGCCGCCGCATCGGCTGTCTTACCCCAGGCGCCATCAAGCGAACCCGTCGGCACGTCGTTCTTCTGCGATACGGTACCGAGCTTCTTGCCGCTTGGGTCGATCACGTTCCAGTCGATCTGGATGGGTTGCTTACCGTCCTTGCTGGCGCCCATCGCGACTTTGCCTTCGACTTTGTACGCCTGGGAGTCGGCGCCTCCGGCGAGTTTCAGGCCGTTCTTCGACAACTCGCGCTGTATGGCGGCGGTGAGCGTTGTGCTGCCGTCACCCGGTGCACCCGTCACCGTCGGCACGACCGCGGTGATGGGTCCTGCCGGCGTGATGCTGCCGGTCGTCGGCGCAGCCGGTGTATTCGATGCTGTCTGGTAGCTCGACGAGGGCCGTGACGCTGATGCGACGTTGGTCGACTGCGTCTTGATATTCGATGCGACCGGGGTGCTGCCAGCGGTCGACAACCAGCCCGTGATCTGTTTCGAGGTCTTGTCCGCGATCTTTTCGATGACCGGTCCTGTGACAGCTGACCAGGGGTCCTTCCCTGCGCTCGCGACGACCTCTTCGCCCGTTATGCGGTGAACGCGCTTGCCGCTCTGATCCGTGACGTCCCAGATGTAGGAAATCTTGGCCTTCGTTCTTTCTCGCGCCGCGACGATATAGCCCCTGACGACATATTCCCCAGTCGCATTGTTCGCAGTCACGACCGTGATGCCGTTGCGCCCGATCGCCGATGCGAGCTGGGATTGCAACTCGTGTGAGACGTTATCCGGTGAGCCGATGACAGGCGCGATCTGGAGCTTTGCCGTCTGTGCCGCCGACGGAGGCGCCGTCGGAATCGCGAGAGATGTCTGGGAGGGGGGCGAACTGCCGCCGCCCAACAGGTTCGATGTTGATCCGCAACCTGAAAGTCCAACCGTGACGAGCGATGCCAACAGAATTGACCCGATCGTCCACAGACGCGTCCTGCGCTCGCGCGCCCGAGCAGAGCTTAAGGTCGCCACTCGACGTCCCCCCTTATCCAACCGCGACTTCCCGGCGGCCGGAACACATTACCCCCGCGGCCTGAACTCCCTAAATGACTACCGGAACTGACCCTTATCCCTCTAGATCAGCCCGGAACTGCCCGTCCAGACGGCAGCTCGGCGAAACTGTTATCGACCCGGCAAACGTTGGCGTCATCTCGGACTTCGCTGTGGATTATGCCGTTAAGCCACGACGATGGCGGAGATTTGGCGGCCATAATCCGGTTCCCCGCTGCGCATTTTACGCCTGTAGCTGAAGAAAAGCGATTCGTTCTCGTATGTGCAGAGCGACACGGCTTCGACGCTGCCGACCCCGGCTTCGGTGAGGCGTCGTGCAACAAAGCCCTCCAGATCGAAATGAGGCCGGGCCTCCGAGCCTTCGCGCGTGAAAAAGGCCCCATATCCCGGATCGCGATCAAGAAATGTAGCCTCGAATTCCGGGCCGACCTCGTAGGCGCGCTGACCGATACACGGTCCGATTGTGGCAGCGATCTGCTCGCGACGAGCGCCAAGGCGTTCCATTTCGTGAACGGCGCTTAAGACGATGCCGTTCAGTGCGCCGCGCCACCCGGCATGCGCTGCCGCGACAACGCCGGCTTCGGCATCAGCCAAAAGGATGGGCGCGCAATCGGCTGTCAGAACGCCGATGACGAGGCCCGGCGTCATCGAGACGACGGCGTCGGCATGGGGAAGAGCATCGCGCGATGGCGGCGTCGCAACCTCGAACGCCGTGGTGCCGTGCTCCTGATACAGTGTGATCACCCCGCCGCCAAACCTGTCATCGTCGCCGCCTAAGTATCGGCCAATCCGCTGCCGGTTTTCGAGGACGAGGTTTGGATCGTCATTCGAGCCGAGGCCACAGTTGAGGCTGGCATATAGTCCGGTGGAGACGCCACCGCTCCGCGTAAAGAAGCCGTGGCGGATGCTGGAAAGGGCACTCAGATTTTGGGCTTTCACTGGGGTTAGGGTCATCCCCGTCGCTCCTCACGCCGGTCCCGGCGCGGCGCTCGCAACGCGCGCAGCACTGAATCCCGGAAGCGAGGCCAGCCCAGGAGAGCGGGCCGCGAGCACCTTGAACCGCGAGCCCATGCCGTTCGGCGCGAGCAGTCGCGCGACACCAGTTTCGATTTCGGCAGCACGCGCGGGATTGGCAGCCATCAGACGGGACGCTCTTTCGACGATGCCGAGCGACCCGAGGAATTCTGCCTGTGTGACCGGTCCATCGAGCGCCAAACCGGCGCGGTGCAGCGTCGAGGCAAGATCGTAGAAATTCACGTGAACGGTGAGATCGGCCTCTCCGGGTGAGGTCAGGGGGCTTTCGTATTTGTGCTCCCGGATCGCCTGCAGGGTGTCTCCGGCAGCGGGCGTCGTGTGTCCGTAATCGATCATCAGGAAGGCGATCGGCCCGCGATCGGCAAGGGCTTTCAAGGCCTCTGCGAGCTGATCGAGGCGCTGGGATTCGACGACGGTTCCAGGCGGTGCATCGGGCAGGAGAGCTTCGAAGGCTTCGCGCGGGCAATCACCGTTGATCGCGGCGAACTGCAATTCGCCTGACCCATCGACCGTCACGGCGCGGATGTGCCAACCGGAGGCTGTCTTAATCCACTGGGCAGCCGGCCAAGCATCGAGGAACTCGTTGGCGAAGATGATGGCGGGCGGATTGAACTCGTCGAGCTCGCGGCCCCAGCTCAGCATGTTTCTGAAGTCGGCGAGTGTCGCGCCTTGCATTTCGATCAGGCCGTCACTGGCCTCGACGAGATGCACACGCGCGACCTTGGCGAAGCCGGGAACAATACGAGCGGCGCGAAGCACATCACGCATCATGGTGCCGCGGCCGGGACCATATTCAACGAGCGTTATCGGATTTGGGGCGCCGAGAACGCCCTGCCACACAACGCCAGCCCAGACGCCCAAAAGCTCGCCGAAAACCTGCGAGATGTCTGCGGCCGTGATGAAGTCACCGGAGGCGCCGAACACGCGCTGACGGCGATAGTACCCATAGTCCGTATCCCAAAGGCAGGCGGACATATACGCGTCGATCGTCATCGGCCCGTCGCGGCGAATCCGTTCCTTGATCCGTCGGGATAGGGGAGTATCGCGGCGTAGCCCGTTATCGATCACACCGCAGCCTTTCCGGGCTCGCTTTTACGATAGGCGGACCAGATCAGATAGATTCCGATCAGAAGCATCGGGACGCAATAGACTTGGCCGGCGGTGAAGGGCCCGATGTTCAAGATGTGATCGGGCTCGGGCTCGCGGAAGAATTCAGAGATGCTGCGCGCAATCGCATACCAGATTGCCCAGATGCCCGTGGTTACGCCGGGCCGCTTGAGCGTATCGAAGTGATGGGTCGCAATCCGGATGATGATGAACATGACGATGCCTTCGAGCGTCGCCTCATAGAGCTGGCTCGGATGGCGCGGATTATCGCCGCCATTGGGGAAAACCATTCCAACCCAAGCATCCGTGACACGCCCCCAGTGCTCGGAATTGATGAAATTGGCGATGCGCCCGAAGAACAGCCCGAATGGCGATGCGGCGCAGCAGATATCCATCACCGATCGCGCCGACACTTTGTAGACGCGCGCGAAGATGATGAGCAAGATGCCCGACGCGATCACCGCGCCATGGAAGCTCATGCCGCCCTTCCAAACCTTCACCATTTCGGCCGGATGGGAAAAATAGAAGTCGGGATCGTAAAGCAGGATCTGTCCCAGGCGCCCGCCGATGATGACAGCCCCTGTCATGAAGAGCAGCAGATCATCGATGCGTTCGAGCGTCAGCGGGGCCTTGTCGCCGGCCCAGAGCCGCGGCGTCGAGACCAGGCGACGGATATACCACCACCCGAGCAAAAGCCCCGCCATGTAAGACAGGCCGTACCATTTCACCGAAACAGGGCCGAGATGGATCGCGACCGGATCGATATCGGGGTAGGTCAGCAGGGCGAGAGGTGTCATCGGCGCTCCAAGCGAAGTTTACGCATGGCCGTGTCGAGCTCGGTGGAAAGCCCGGTTGCGGAGGGGTTGTTTGGGAACCACCTTGCAATGTCAAGCGGGCAGCGGCGAGGCATGAGGTCGGAATGTCGCGCGCTTGCAGCCATCAGCGTCCATCGCCATAGTTGTGTCGAACCCTAGTCCGAGATTTTCACATGACCCAAACGACCAACAGACTTTTCGACGACTTTGCCAAGCTCATGACCGATGCCGCCGGCGCGGCCGATGGCCTCAAACGGGAAACCGAGGCACTTTTTCGTGGCCAGGCCGAAAAGTTTCTCCGCGACATGAACGTCGTCTCGCGGGAGGATTTCGAAGCTGTTCGCGACATGGCGCAGAAGGCCAGGCAGGAGAACGAAGCGCTTGCCACGCGCGTCGCCCAGCTCGAAGCGCAAATTGCAAAGCTCACGACACAGGGCGGTTCGGCATCCTGACGAGCATCCACAGCTTCGGAGTCTTTTCACCAGCAATCGTCGGGTGGATCGGCCCTGGACCCTATTTAGCCTGCGCTTTGCCACTTTGATCGTGGACAAGGTCTGAGGCTCGATCCGGTCAGCTTGCGACTCGCAAGTGCGTCTGGTTTGGTCCGGCGCAGTACGAAAGCGGCGCAATTGTTTGAACTGTCTCGCGCCATTTCGTTGTGGCCATCCCGGCGCGCGGCAGACTGGAGAGCGATATCTATGGCAGTTGCGGAACAGGGTTCTGACCGCGTTCTCAATCCGATCGACCTCATCGAGCAGCTCGCGCACAGTCACGATTGGCCATGCGAACGAGCAAGCGACGAAGAGATGACTCTCATCGTGGCGGGGACTTGGGCCGACTATCACATCTCGATCAACTGGCGCGACGATCTCGAAGCCCTGCATCTCGCGTGTGCGTTCGATTTCAGAGTTCCCGACAATCGACTGACCGAAATGTACCGGCTCATCGCACAGATCAACGAGCAGCTCTGGCTCGGCCACTTCGATCTGTGGACGCAGGAAGGTCTCGTGATGTTCCGGCATGCGCTGCTTCTGAACGGAGCGGTTGCGACCGTCCGGCAATGCGAGGCGATGCTGAAAGCGGCGCTCGAAGGGTGCGAACGCTACTATCAAGCCTTCCAGTTCGTCGTGTGGGCAGGTAAGGAAAGCCGGGAAGCCCTCGTTTCGACGATGTTCGAGACCCAGGGGCAGGCATAAGCCGGGCCGCAGTCTTCGCCCGGCCACTCCCAAGGTGTCCGGGTCATGTCTCTCAAATTCAATGGTTCCGTCGTGCTCGCAGGGGCGGGCAAAATGGGCGCTGCCTTGCTCGCAGGCTGGCTCGACCGCGGCCTCGATCCGGCGCGGATCATCATCCAGGAGCCGAACCTTTCCGGCGCAGCGCTCGATGTCGCACGCAAGAACGGTATCCGATCGGTAGCCCGGTTAGAGCCTCAGAAGGAGGCGCCTGCCGTCATCGTCGTCGCGGTGAAGCCGCAGGTGATGGACGAGGTCTTTCCGGCATTGGCGAATATCGCGGGATCCGAAACTGTTGTGATGTCGATTGCAGCGGGCAAGACACTCGCGAGCTTCGAACGGCATTTGCCCAAGGGATGCGCCGTCGTTCGCGCCATGCCGAATACGCCGGCTTCGATAGGGCGTGGAATAACGGGCGCTGTCACGAATGCGCACACGACGGCCACGCAAAAGGACATTTGCGAGACTTTGCTGCGGGCGGTCGGGGATGTCGTCTGGGTTCCCGACGAAAGCCTCATTGATGCCGTGACGGCGGTCTCGGGGTCCGGACCCGCCTATGTGTTTCTGCTCGCCGAAGCGCTCGCGGACGCCGGAGTGGCGGCGGGCCTCGATGAAGCGACTGCACGGCAACTGGCGCGCGCCACGGTCTCAGGGGCGGGCGAGCTTTTGCGGCAGTCGAGCAGTGATGCGGCGACGCTTCGACAGGACGTAACGTCGCCGGGCGGCACGACGGCCGCGGCGCTGAGCGTACTGATGAGGGAAGGGCAGGGTCTCAGAGAGCTGATGCGAGAGGCTGTTCTCGCCGCGCAAAAGAGGGGCCGCGAGCTCGGGCGTTGACCGGGGCTGGGTTCGGTCTCCGTCGAGGCTCGCGGCCTGGATTGTCGTTCCGCTGGGCTGGCGACCCACGGCGTGCGGAACTTTCAGTTCCGGTGACTGCAGCCTTGGAGGACACCTTCGCTGAAGTCGGACGGGAAATCATGCCGGAACCGATGTTCGCCAAACTGTAACTTCATAACATTACAGTCAAATCACAAGGATGTGTTTGTGGGGCAACCTTGCCAGGCTCGTCGGGCAGAAATGCTACTGCGGCAAGGAGATAATCGCTCGCAAGCCGCCCATTGAGCTTTGGCCCAAAGCAATTTCTCCGCCGTGACTTTTGGCGATGTCGCGGGCGATCACGAGGCCTAGACCGCTGTTGCCTTCGTCCTGGTTGCGGGCGTGATCAAGACGGTAGAATGGGCGGAAGACGTTCTCACGCTCTTCCTCCGGAATGCCGGGACCATCGTCGTCGACCTCGATCCGAATCCAACCTCCTTCGGGCGCGACGCGGATCACGATGCGGTCGCCGAAGCGGGCGGCATTGGTGACAAGGTTCATGATGGCGCGCTTCAGCGCCTGCCGCTTCAACGGAAGCACGATGTCGCCCCTGCTCTTGCGGATCTTCAATTCAATCGAGCATGCGTAGATGGAGGCGTCGTCGACGATCTCTTCCAGCAGCTCCTTGAGGTTGGTGGGCTTGGCTTCCTCACCCCCGTCGCCTTTCGCGAACGCCAGGTAATCCTCGAGCATGTGCTGCATCTCATCGACATCGCTCGACAAGGCCCTCGTTTCAGGGGTGTCGTTGAGAAGCGCCAGCTCGAGCTTGAAGCGGGTCAGGACGGTCCGCAAATCGTGGCTGACGCCCGCAAGCATCGTGGTGCGCTGCTCGACATGCTGCTTGATGCGATCGCGCATCTGCAGGAAGGCGAGCGCGGCCTGGCGCACCTCGCGGGCACCGCGCGGCCTGAAGTCATCGGGAATTCCGCGACCCTTACCGAAAGCATCCGCAGCGTCCGCGAGCCGGAGAATGGGGCGGATCTGATTGCGCAGGAAAAGGATGGCAACAGTCAGCAGGATGACGGACGAGCCCACCATCCACAGCAGGAATATATGGGAGTTTGAGGCGTAGGTCTGGCTGCGGGTCGCGACGAAACGCAGGATGGCGTCGTCGAGCTTGACGCGAATTTCAACGTTCTGATCGCCGACAGTGTTGATCCAGAACGGCAGCTGGACGTGCTTGCGCAGTTCATTGGAAAGGGCGCGATCGAGGAGGCGGAAAAACGGCTTCGGTCCCGGTGGGGGGAGATCGCCGCTCGGCAAAACCTCCATCGTGAGGTTCAGGCGCTCACGTGCAAGGTCGATGATTTTTTGCGGTCCATCCTTCTTCGCCATCTCCTGGTAGATTTCGATGACGGCCGCAATGTCGCGCGCGGTGGCTTCGGAAAGCCGGCGCGTCACAGCCTGCCAGTGGCGCTCCATGAAGGCGAACGCGATGACCCCTTCGAGGACCACAATCGGCGTGATGATGATGAGAAGAGCACGCGCATAAAGGCCCTTCGGAAGCATTTCGGAGCCGAGTCCGAGAATGCGGACGACGGCGGGATGCTCACGAAGACGGCGATACCGAGAGGCCAGGCTGCCGGTTTCCGGAGTCGTTTCGGGCATTACCGCCATAAAAATACTATCCGTGTTGCGCTCAGCCGGAAGCGCGCCGTTCCCGCGGTCAATCCGTGTAGAGGATGTAGCCCTTGCCTCTGACCGTCTGCAGATACACGGGATTTGAAGGGTCTGCCTCTATCTTGCGCCTCAGACGGTTGATCTGAACGTCGATGGCGCGTTCGCTTCCGGTGCTGTCGTCGCTCGAAAGCTCGTGGCGAGGCACTGCGACGCCAATGCGCTGGGAGAAAAGACGCAAGAGATCGCGTTCGCGTTCGGTGAGCTTGATCGCTTCGTCGTCACGCTTCAGCTCGCCCCGGGTTATGTTGAAGACGCAGCCGCCCATACGGATTTCATCGCGCGGCGTCGATTGCGTCTGGCCGCGACGAAGGATGTTGCGAAGGCGTAGCAGCAACTCACGTGGTTCGAACGGTTTCGAGACGTAGTCGTCGACACCGGCTTCAAGGCCTGAAATGCGGTCTTCGGCTTCGGCGAGCGCGGTCAGCATGCAAATCGGCACCGGGCGTGTGAGTTTGAGATCGCGGGCCAGTGAAAGGCCGCTTTCGCCGGGCATCATCACGTCGAGCAGCACGAGGTCAAATGCCAGCCCTCGCATATAAGCGCGTGCCGCAGCGGCGTCGGACGCTTCCGTCACGCGAAAGCCGTTGCTCGATAGGAAGCGGCCAAGAAGGCCGCGGATTTTCTGATCGTCGTCGACGACGAGGATGTGCGGGGCATTATCGGCCAAAGGCTCGGTACGTTCCTGCTGCATCGCGGTTCTCATTGGTTGTTATCGTGCCCTTCCGACGGCGGCCGGCCGCGCTGCCCCCGAATGAGTGTCTCGACTTGGACCCTGTCCTTCTCGGCGATCATCGCGAAAAGGAAATCTCGTGCGATGGCGTCGGCGCCAGGGCCCAGATTGGCAAGCGCTCCTTCGATCCGTTTGGCTTGGATTTGTGTCAGTTTGTCGGTCAAACGTGTTCCCTTCGCCGACAGGTAGAGGCGCCGCTCGCGCCGGTCCTCATTGCCTGCGCGCTGAATGATGAAGCCCTCGTCCACGAGTTGCTTTAAGACGCGAGCCAAAGACTGTTTAGTAATCTTGAGAATATCCAATAAATCCGCGACTTTCAGCCCCGGATTGCGATGAACAAAATGTAAGACGCGATGGTGCGCGCGGCCGAAACCATATTGCTCGAGGATGGTATCGGGGTCGCCCGTGAAGTCGCGGTAAGCGAAATAGAAAAGCTCAATGCACGCGATCAGGTCGGGGCTGGGGGAACCGCGGGCGTCCTCTGCCACCGGAAGCTGATGTCCCTGTGTGGCATGGTGGTTCAGCGGGCCTTCGGAAGTTATGTCAGTCATGTTGACTTATTGGCCTCGATTGTATTCTGTTGCAAGCCAAAATGCCGGTTCGTTACTGCCGGTCTCGCCCTTGCGCTCGGCACTCTGAAAGACCCCGTCTCGGAGATTTCGGTCCGCCGCGCCTGCTCAATCGGGACCGCGCGACATTGAGCGGTACACGACATTACCAACGATAAAGACCAGAAGGATCAGACTGGCATGGCCGACCTTATTCCGTTTCACGATCGCGATGGGTTCATTTGGATGGATGGGACTCTCGTGCCCTGGCGCGAGGCGAAAGTGCATGTATTGACGCATGGGTTGCATTACGCCAGCTCGGTTTTCGAAGGCGAACGGGCGTACGACGGTGAGATTTTCAAGCTCACCGAGCACACGGAGCGGCTGGTCGAAAGCGCCCGCATTCTCGACTTCACAATTCCCTATAGCATCGCCGAGATCGATCAGGCTTGCCGCGACGTTCTTGCGGCCAACAAGCTCTCGGATTGTTACGTACGGCCCGTCGCATGGCGCGGCAGCGAGCAGATGGGCGTTTCGGCTCAGCACTCGAAGATTCATCTGGCGATCGCTGCGTGGAACTGGGGTTCCTATTTCCCGATGGAGCAGCGTCTGAAGGGCATTCGCATCGCGAATGCCGTCTATCGCCGTCCTGATCCGGCTTGCGCGCCGACCAAGGCCAAGGCTGCCGGTCTCTACATGATCTGCACGATCGAGAAACATCGTGCCGAGCGCGCCGGCTACTCCGACGCGATGATGCTCGACTGGCGGGGCCGTGTCGCCGAATGCACGGGCGCCAATATCTTCTTCATCAAGGATGGCGTCATCTACACGCCGACCGCTGATTGCTTCCTCAACGGCATCACGCGGCGGACGGTGATTGATCTCGCGAAGGCGCGCGGCATTCAGGTCGTGGAACGGGACATCATGCCGGAGGAGCTTCCAGCTTTTTCGGAGTGCTTCATCACCGGAACAGCAGCGGAAGTGACCCCGGTCTCGGAGATTGGCGAACACACGTTCAAGCCTGGTAAGATCACCGAGACGCTTCTCAACGATTACATGGACTTGGTGAAGCCGAAAAAGCGGGTCGCGGCCGAGTAGATCGTGAAACGCCGGGGAGAGTGCGCTTCGCTCCGGTTTTTTCAGGGGAGGCGCTTAGGCCTTTACGCGCGGGGCGGGACGCTCTGCGCGAGCGCGAGAGGTCGTCGTCGTGCCTTCATCGTGGGCCGGCGTCGAGGCCGAACTGCGCAACATGAGCGGTGTGCAAATGGCGAACAGGAAAACGGCGATGCCGCTTCCGATCAGCGCAACTGATCGGGTCGAGAGCGGATATCCAAGCCAATCAGAACCGAAATCGAGGATCGCGCACCAGAAAATCGCAGGAACCAGCGACGCGATGGCAATGCCTCCGAGGCGGGCGGCGAACGACCAGCCGACGGCTCGACCCGGAGAATCGACCGATGGAATTGCTGATGCCGTCGCAGTTCGCATTGCGGCTCCTTCAGCTCTGTCCTGTAATATGATTCCCATCACTTAATGGCCGAATTAGCGTTGGTCGATGCAACCCATCCACAGGCTATGGTTCGGGCATTAAATGTCTGTAAACGCTCTAAATAGTGCTCGGACGCGCTAAGAAGCTGATCCCGCGGCGCAGCATGTACTCCGTATGCGCACGAATTGAGAAACGCGGTTCGGGCCCTGGTGTTCCATTTTTTTCGCATCTGCGTACGATAATGCTGATCTCCGTCGAGCCGACGGGGCATCTGAAGAGATTTCGACAACCGAAGATTGTCAAAACCTCGGCGGCCGGAGCAAAAAAGAGGCAGTGGTGCAATTCCAATCTGGCGTGCCGATTTTGCGTATCTTCGACGAAGGCAAGGCCAAAGATTTCTATCTTGGCTTCCTTGGCTTCGCACTCGATTGGGAACATCGTTTCGAACCGGGAATGCCGCTTTACGCGCAGATCTCGCGAAGCGGGTGTGTTCTGCATCTCTCCGAGCATCACGGAGATGCGTCGCCCGGTGGTGCCGTGCGGATCGAGGTCGACGATATCGACGGTTACCACGCGGAAATCACGGCGAAGGGCTACCCGTTCATGCGTCCCGGGATCGAGGCGATGCCGTGGGGCACGCGAGAGATCAAAGTCATCGATCCCTTTTTCAATCGGCTGATGTTTTTTTCCCGTCTGGCGCAAGGCTGATCCGGGATGCGCGTTGGCAGCAGCGTCGAGATCGACGAAGCAGAGATTGAAGAGCGCTTCGTCCGCGCTTCGGGGCCAGGCGGGCAGAACGTCAACAAGGTTTCGACGGCTGTCGAACTTCGTTTCGATTTTCGGGCGAATACGTCCATTCCGGACTATGCGCGCGAGAGACTGAAGCGTCTTGCAGGTCGCCGCCTGACGACCGACGGCGTCATCGTCATCCAGGCTGATCGATTCAGAAGCCAGGAGCAGAACAGGGCCGATGCGCGCGCTCGCTTGATCGAACTGATCGAACAGGCGCTCGTGCGCCCCAAGATCCGGATCAAGACGAAGCCCACCCGCGGAGCGCGAGAGGAACGGATCAAGGCCAAGACCGTGCGCGGACAGGTCAAGAAAATGCGAAGCCGCAAAGTCGATTTTGACTAAGCCGGATCAAACCTGCTTTCAGAAACATCCGGCGTTATGCTGCGACCGTATCGGTGGCCTTTTTCACGACGTCGGCGAATGCGTCGAGGGCCTGAGTGAAGGGATCGTTGCTGCTCGTCGTGCCGTCGGTCGTGTCGGTGGCGCTATCGGGATCCGTCAGATCGGTGTTGTCGGCGGAGAGAATTCCGCCGCCCCCGCCGTGATGATGATGTCCGTGCGCACCATGCGATCCGGACGTACCGCGTGGGGGTGCGTTCAGCGCCGACAAGTCAGCCTTGAACTGAGCTGCGTAGGAACTCGACGATACGGGATCGGATGCGGTCGCGCTGGGCTCGGCTGAGTCCGTCGAACTTGTGGTCTGAGGTGTCAGCACCGTCTGGCTGTTGGCCTGGCTCGCCGAAGCGAGGAGGTTCAGCTGCTGCTGGCGATAGCGATCATAGGCGTCCGAATTACCGACGGGTGAGATCGACATGGGGGATGTTCCTTGGGATCGAGGGAGGTGCACCCCGCGTCCCTTGGGCAAAGGGGACGTGGCGAATTTCGCATTGAACATAGTCCAGCGAGCTGTCCCGAGGCTGACGCGGGGGGAAGCTGACGTAAAGGGGGAAGCTGACGGGAAGGGGGATGGGAGCCAAAGGCAATTGACAGGCCGAAACGTTAAATCGGGGACGGGGAATCGAATTTAAGTGCCAAGCTTATGCATTAAATCTTCAACCCAGACATTGAAGCGCTTACCCGTCTGCTTGCGTCTCAATGCGAAGCTCCGAATTTCGGCCTCGACAGCTGGAGGTATGCATGACGTATAGCTTTCATAAATCGTTTCGTCATGAGCAATTTCATTGAGCCACTGTTCTTTTCTTGGAAGGCAAATTGGTTTTAAATTATTCGAGAGACACCAGCGCGCCATTCGAACATCGACAAATTTTTGACTCGTCCGCATATAGTCGAACGACGGCATATGGCGGCCCCAGGTTGCTAGTGTGCCAGTGCCGATCTGATCTACAACGATTGGGAAGTTCAGCTTTCGCTTGAAGTGGAAGACCTTGCGTTCAAGGATATCGCGGTCCTCGCAAGGCTTATATATGCTCCCGTGATACCCGACCACATATCGATCGTTGGGCATCTTACGCAGCCATTGGAGTGTCCTCGCTACGTAGTCAGGCGGATATACGATGTCGTCATCGACAAGAAAGACGATGTCGTTCGGAGCTACATGGGGGAAAAACTTGCCTACGTCTTTAAGGTCCGACGGAGGTAGGATGAAATGAACGTTTTGGGGAACATCCCAAGGTGGAACTTCAGAATACTCGTTGAGAATGACATTGAGACGGCCAACCTGAGGTGCGAGTCGCTCAATGACTCTTTGCAATGTGGATCGCCTCGCAGGGTAAGTCGCGAGATTGGCGACGGTCACTGGCGCCTCCAACCTGTGGGTAGCGACTGCAGTAGAGCGTGGCGCAGAGGGCCATGGTCCGGCAAAGTGGCAGATGATTCATCTGACGAGGCTACGGGCGCGTTCAAAATTGAGTTTCTTTTCGTGGCCGATAGTCCACACGACGAGAAATAATCTTCAAATTTGACGTCGTCTCCGTCCAATTCCTTTGAAGATGCCATCCAGATCGACGGTATTCCGAATGCGTGTGACACTATCAATCCGTGAAGCGATGACGAATAGGTCAGGCTGCACGAAGCGATATCGGAAGAGACATCTTCTACCGGGCGACAAACGTCGATAATGTGCACTCCTTCCAAATGCGCTTTTTTATAGGTTTCGGTTTCGATGAAATGTGGAATGATTCCGATGCGCGCAGACCGTTCTTTGAGACGGGATATGAATAGCGGCAAAAGAACACCGGGATCTCCGTATATTGCGGGACATTCATAGCCTTGTCGGAGCATCGCATCTCGTGTCTCTGGTCCTCTCACAGCCAAGACTTTTCTCGGCATGGCAAATTGATCAGATTTGGAGATAATCCCGGATCCCCAGATTGTTGCGCAATTTGGATGTTTTAGGTGTCGCAATATGCTGCCAGCCGAAAATAGGCAGGTTGTTCTTGCCTGTAATTTCTTGCTACAAAAGAGCGGCGTCGTGTTTGTGAATTTCCGAAATAAAAATGGTCCAATCCAATCGCCGAAGTTCCGTGGTTCATACCACGACCAGAATAAGTTTCGGGTCCTTAATAGCCTGCATGCCTGGGCCACTTTTTCCAATCCGGTCGGTTTTGTTTCCATTAGAACGTTGAGCGATTGGACCATAGGGTCGGAGAATTTTTGATTTCTACTTCAGTATTCGGATCTTGCGTTGACGCCCACCTCTTGGTTGATGGCAGGAAGAATGCAACCGTGCGCGAGAATGCTCTATACCAATAGTCGCGCAGCTTCCTCTCGAATAATTGATGAAGAGTAATGGCAAGAAGAAAGACTACTGTTATCGTGAGAATATAGCCTGTTGGTGAATTTCCGAGCACAGAAAGAGTCATATAGCCAATATGCGCATGGATTAGGTAGAGCGGATATGTGATGTTGCCGGCCATTCGCGATCCAGGGATGGCGAAATTTGCCATCCAAATACTGTTGGCCAGACTAAAGAACGCAAACATCATGACTATAATTCCGCCAATCGCAGCGGAAGAGCGTTGGAAAGGCGAACCCACGTCTGCGGTATGGCCGATCGTAGAGATGATGCAGATGACAAAGGCAGTTGCCAATGCGGACAGCGACAATGGTGTCCTATCCGTTTTTATAATCGCAAATAGACAGCCGGCG
>Ga0164243_10006184_pt1 | contig 18177 bp, 18 predicted proteins | sample OricompcompostOP_FD_108781 | JGI IMG/M metagenome (GOLD analysis project Ga0164243, IMG submission 108781) | Organic Plus compost microbial communities from Emeryville, California, USA - Original compost - Organic plus compost (OP) | ecosystem: Engineered > Solid waste > Mixed feedstock >... | reverse complement strand
GGGGCGTGGGAACCGCCCCACCGCCGGTCCCCCGGCAGGCAGCACCGCCCGAGGAGAGGGCACCCGGAGCGCCGGCACAGCGCCCTGGACCGGCCGGGCTCACCGGCTTGCGCGGCGAGCCGCCAGGAACGGTCCCCCTGCCAGTCCTCAGGCGCACGGAGCCGCCCGGCAGGGGCACACCGAGCCCGTCGGCCGACACCAGGTAACGAACCTGGCCGTGGGCCAACGGCTAGTGCGACCGGCGCACCTGGTTCCCGCGCCTCATACGGCCGTCTCGGCTGCGCTCAGCACCCGATGGCGCCGGGTGCAGCCGCCCCTGCGCGGCTCACGGGCCCGGGGCGGGTGCGGCCCCACGGCCGAGGACGAGCGAATGGCGCGAGCCGGCGGCGGACGGCCGCGGCGACACGGCTCGCCCTCCGGCGGGCGGAACCGCCGGACGAGGGGGGGAGCCTCGTGCCCGGCGCAGGGCGTTCGGGACCCGGCCGGGGTGACCGGGCGGGTGAGTGCAAGCCGACAGCTGACCGAGCCGCGCCTCGGGGCCCCCGTTCAGCCGGCGGCCACGCCACCCCTCACGCGCCCACCAGCGGCGAGCCCGACGGTGTCCGCAAGGGCGCAGCCAACTCCGCGAGCGTGCGTTCCAGGGTGTGGAGGTGGGTGAGGGCCGGTTCGGTGGCGGCGGGCGCCGTGCGGGGTTCGATGTCGCGGCCCGTCGTGAGGGCCTCGACCGCCGCCTCGACGCGCCAGCAGGCCGCGGCCAGGCGGGCGTCGTGGGAGGCCTCCGGGTCGGCGGCGACGGCGACCAGGCCGCGGATCTCGCGGGCGCAGTCGTCGAGCAGGCCGAGCACCTGGCGGGCCCGCCGCTTGCGGCCGAGCATCGGGTTCAGCGGGTGGACGAGGGGCGCCACGGAGAGGCGTACGCGGGCGAGGAGCTGCTCCAGTTCCGCGACCGTGGGCGTCGGGTCCGCGTCCGGGGCGCCGGCCAGACGTGCGGCCGTCTGCGCCGTGCACGCGTGGACACAGCGCAGCGCCCGCTGGATCCAGGCGTCGGTGACGCTGTGCGTGGACACGGGCAGGACGAAGACCACCGCGAGCGCGGCGCCGAGCGCGCCGACGCCGGTCTCCGCCATGCGCAGGGCCAGGAGGGACGGGGTGAGCACGCCCAGCAGGCCGTACAGCATGGCGGCGAGGACCGTCACCCAGAGCATCATCCAGGTGTACGAGAGGGCGGCCGTGTAGAAGATGCCGAAGACGGCGACGGCGACGACCAGCACGGTGAGCGCCGCGTCGCCGTGCGCGGGAAGGGCGACGAACAGGGCGAGCCCCGCGCCGATGATCGTGCCCAGCACGCGGCGGAAGCCGCGCACCAGGGTCTCGCCGCGCGAGGTCGTGTTGACGAACGCCCACCAGGTGGCGCCGACGGCCCAGTACCAGCGCTCCCCGGACACCAGCTGCCCCGCCAGCAGGGCGAACCCGGCGCCGGCGCTCGCCTGGACGGCCTGGCGGGTGGTGATGCGGGCGAGCCCGGTGCCGCCGGGCGGTGCGGGCACGGCCGCCGGGGGCAGCCGCCGCTCGTAGCACCACAGGCCGAACCGCACCGCGCCCGCGGTCGCGACGGACAGCAGCACGGAGACGGACAGCTCGGCGAGCTGGCCGGTGTGGGCGTGCAGGAACTGCGCCGCGAAGAAGAGCATGAAGGCGAAGATGCCGAGGGCGTGACCGCGCGGTCCCCAGCGCCTGGCGTACACCCCGAGCCCGACGACGGCGAGGAAGGCGGCGTCGCGGGCCACGGCGTGATCCTGGAGCGCGGCGGCGACGGCCAGCACGGGCAGGCCGACGGCGGGCAGCAGGGCCGTGGTGACGGCCTGCCCGCGGACGGTGGCGTCGGTGACGGTGAACAGGGCGAGGAGCGCGGCGAGTCCGCCGGTGATCGCACCGGTGAGGGAGTGCCCGGCGAGCCCGCAGGCGACGACGGCCAGCCCGATCCCGAGCACGGCCCGGGTCGCGAACCGCAGCCGGATCCGTCCCGGATCCGGAGCCATGAACACCTTCTTCAGCACCTACCGCCCCCTGCATCTCGTACGCCATGTGCCGTGGCATGAAAAAGGCGCCGCGGGTCCCGCAGCGCCATCGACTCACCCATATCAGCATCTCCGCCACCAGTGGCTCAACCGAGCCTCAGCAGAGTGAGCCATTGGTACGGTCATGACGGCATCCCTTGGGCCATCACCGTGCCAATGGCCGGCTCCGGAGCGACGACCTCGTGGCCGTGGACGAACTCGACACCCGCATCCTGCGGCTGCTGCTCGAGCAGCCGCGCACCTCCGTGCGCGAGTACGCGCGCATCCTCGGCGTGGCGCGCGGCACGCTCCAGGCGCGCCTCGACCGCATGGAGCGCGAGGGTGTGATCACCGGCGTCGGCCCCGCCCTCTCCCCCGCCGCGCTGGGCCACCCGGTGCTGGCGTTCGTGCACGTCGAGGTCACCCAGGGGCATCTCGACGAAGTGGGCGAGGCGCTGGCCGCGGTGCCGGAGATCATGGAGGCGTTCTCCATCACCGGCGGCGGCGACCTGCTGACCCGGGTGGTGGCCCGGGACAACGCCCATCTGGAGGACGTGATCCAGAAGCTGATCGGTATGCCGGGCGTGGTCCGCACCCGGACGGAGGTGGCGCTGCGGGAGCGGGTGCCGCACCGGCTGCTGCCCCTGGTGGAGTCGATCGGCCGGTCGGCGCGGGGCTAGCCGCCCCTGCCATCCTGGTCACATGAGCACACTCGGCACTCTCTCAGTCGTCTTCGATCTCGACGGAACACTCGTGGACAGCGAGCCGCACTACTACGAGGCGGGGCGCCGGACGCTTGCCGAATACGGCGTCCCGGACTTCTCCTGGGCCGAGCACGAGCGGTACGTCGGGATCAGCACCCGCGAGACGATCGCCGACTGGCGCCGCCGGTACGGCCTGTCCGCGTCGGTGGACGAGCTGGTCGCGGTGAAGAACCGCCACTACCTGAAGCTGGCCCGGACCAAGACGACGGTGTTCCCCGAGATGCGCGCCTTCGTGGAGCGGCTGGCGGACGAGGGCGTCCCGATGGCCGTCGCGTCGGGGTCCTCGGCCGAGGCGATCGACCTGATCCTGGCCGGCACCGGCCTGGACACGCATCTGCGCACCGCCGTGTCGGCCGACGAGGTCGCTCACGGCAAGCCGGCCCCGGATGTGTTCCTGGAGGCGGCGCGGCGGCTCGGCGCGGACCCGGCTGACTGCGTGGTCGTCGAGGACGCGGCGCCGGGCGCGGCCGCCGCGCACGCGGCCGGGATGCGCTGCATCGCCGTCCCGTACGTCGCCGCGCAGGCCGGCGCGCCGGAATTCGCCACGGCGGGCCTGCTGCTGCGCGGCGGCCAGTCGGAGTTCACGGCGCGGGCGGCCTGGGGGTGGCTGACCGGGACCGCGGCGGATGCGGACACCGCCCGCCGGAGCTGACCTGCACCGGCTCGAAAGCCGCCGCGCGACGGGCCCGGGACCCGTTTCCCCAAGCGGCCGAAAATTCTTTCCGGAACGCTGATTGTTACGCGCTCCGCGTCCGTACTTCCTGCTGTTGGGCCGTTCTTAACCCAGGAGGCACGATGCGCATCTCGCGCAGCACGGCAGGAACCGCGTTCGTGGGCGGAGCCATGATTCTGACCCTCACCGCGCTCGCCTATCCCACCATGCTGGGCGTACAGACCACATCCACCACGCAGGACCGGGTGGTGGCCAACACGAACTACGGCCCCCTGACCGAGGCGGACCGTGACTTCGTGGTGAAGGTGCGTGCGGCCGGACTGTGGGAGCACCCGCTGGGGCTGCTCGCGATGGAGCGCGGTACGACGCCGGAGATGAAGGAGGCGGGCCAGCACCTGGTGGTCGGGCACGGCCGGCTGGACGCCAGCTGCCGCAAGATCTCCCTGGAGCTCGGCATCACGCTGCCGAACCAGGCGTCGCCGCAGCAGCAGGGTTTCGTGGAGACGGTGAAGGCCACCAGCGGCAAGGAGTTCGACTCCACGGCGGTCAACATCATGCGTGTGACGCACGGGCAGATCTTCCCCGTGATCGCCAAGATCCGCGCGAACACCCGCAACACGCTGATCCGGCAGCTGGCGGACCAGGCCAACGACACCGTGCTGGACCACATCACGGTGCTGGAGAAGACCGGTCTGGTCAATCAGGAGCAGGTGAACTTCCAGCAGACCAGCCCGCCGAAGCTGCCGAACGAGCAGGTGACGCCGCCGGCGCCGCAGCCGGGTTCGCCGGTGCTCGTCCTGCCCATCCCGAAGGAGCTGGAGGACCTCAACACGGCCTCCCCGGCGCCGTCGCCGTCCGGCACGGTGCGCTGACGCGCGTCCGCGGCCCGCGGTTCAGGACCTGCGGCGGGGCTTGCCCCGTCGCGGGTTCTTGGCCGTTGCGCCGCCGGTGCCGCCCCCGGTCCCCCGCCGGGCGCGGCCGGAGGTCCCTGCGGACGGCTGCCGGCGGCGTCCGCCGTCCGCTCCGCCGGGCTGCGCCTTCTTCTGCTTCGTCTGCTTCTCCTGCGCGGGCTGCGGCCGGCGGCCGCGGGTGCTGTTGACGGTCCGGCCGCGCACGATGCCGATGAAGTCCTCGACCAGATCCGTGGTCGCCGCCTCCGGCCAGACCAGACCCACGCTCGAGGCGGGGGCGTCCTCCAGGGGACGGTGGGTGAGGTCCTTGCGGTGGTGCAGCCGTGACAGCGACAGCGGCACGACGAGCACGCCGATCCCGGCGGCGACCAGTTCGACCGCGTCGGCGGTGGTGGCCGGGCGCTCCAGCGCGGGGCGGCCGGGCAGGGTCTCCCAGCCGAGCACGTCGTCGAGGGGGTGCAGCACGATGTCGTCCGCGAGGTCCTCGACGGTGACCGAGTCGGCGGCGGTGACCAGGTGGTCCTTGGGGACCACGACCACGGTCTGCTCGGTGTAGAGGGGGATGGCGCTGAGCACCGTCCGGTCGACGGGGAGCCGGACGAGGCCCGCGTCGGCCTCGCCGTCCAGCAGCATCCCGTGCGCCGGCTGTGGGGGAGCCTGGGTGAGGGTCAGCGGGACGTCGGGCTGCCGCTCGTTCCAGACGCGCACCCACTTGTCGGGCATCACACCGGGGACGTACACGAGGCGGAACGAGGGGGACACTTCCGGGCCGGTCACCTGGCCAGGTTACCGGCCGTGGTCGGCGGCCGTGCACACGCTCGATACCCTGGACGCCATGACGCAGCACCAGAGCACCCAGACGATGAAGCCCGCGACCGCGGCGAAGAAACTGGGTGTGTACCTCGAGGCCACCCCCGCCGAGTTCCGGGAGGGCGTGGTCTCGCGAGCGGAACTGAACGCGCTCCAGGCCGATCCCCCGCAGTGGCTGCGGGACCTGCGGCGCGACGGCCCGCACCCCCGCCCGGTGGTCGCCGCCAAGCTGGGCGTCTCGATCTCCGGCCTGGCCCGTGGCGGCGTGACCGAGCCGCTCACCACCGAGCAGATCGAGGCGCTGAAGCAGGAGCGCCCCGAGTGGCTGGAGCGGGAGCGCGCGACCCAGGCCGAGGTCCGCAAGGAGGCGGCCCGGCTGAAGCAGCGTGAACGCGAGAGCGCGAAGGACGACGACTGAGGTCGCCCCGTCGACCGCACGAACACCCCCGGCCGGGACCCCGGTCCGGGGGTGTTCCGCTTGCGCTTCCCCGCAGGCCGGGAATCCGGCGCCGCCCCACCCCTTCCGGAGAACAGATATATGCACCACCATGTGGCGCTATCGCACCCGCCCGTGGCGGTGCGCCCGACCGTGCCCGGGGTGGGACATGCACGACACCAGGTGGAAGCAGGCCGTCGAATGGCTGGCCGCGGCGGCCACGGACCCGCAGGAGTGCAAACGCCAGTGGGACCACGGCCACGGCACGGCCCTGCTCGCGGCCGGCCGGTACTGGGACGTGCTGAGCGTCCCCGACCGCCTCGGGCTGCTGGCCCTGGACCTGCTGTGGAGCGATCCGCTGGAGCTGCCCGGTCCGACGCTGGTGGACGTCACGGCGCGCCGGGTGGGCTTCTTCCTGCCGCCCGACCCGGACAGCGAGTGGGTGGGTTGTGGAGTCCGGCACGTGGGGCGGGGGTCGTGGATCGCGGTTCCGCCGCCGTACCGGCCCTCCGGGCGGCTGGAGTGGCTGGTCCCGCCGGACGGCACGGGCACGCTGCACGCGGCGGAACCGCTGGAACGGGCGCTGCGGCGGGCGACCGGCACGCTGGCGGTGCTGGCGCCGGTCAGTGCGGAGGCTGGGGGGCCGGGCGGCTGGTGAGCTCCGGCTCGGGCGCCTGTCCGGGTACGGCCGTCTGCGGCTCCGCCGCCGAGGGCGTGGCCGCCTCCTCAGGTGCCTCGCCTGGTGAAGACCCCTCGGACCCTTCCTCGGGCGTCTCGCCCGACGGCACGGCCCCGGGCGGCTCCCCGCGGCGCCGGCCGGAGGGCACCGGCTCGGGCGTCTCCCGGGGAGGCACCCCCTCGGACGCCTCCCTCGAGGTCCCGCCGGACGCCGCCCCCGAGCCCTTCGGAGCCAGCAAGGGGACGGGAACTCGGAACGGCACCGCGGGCGCCGGGCCTCGGTCGCCCGCCGTCATCACGGCGAAGGACGCCCACAGCCCCTCCCGGTGCCCCGGGACCGTGTGCCCCTTCGCCCGCCACTCCGCGACGAGTTCCGCGTAGATCGGTGTGTTCGCCACATGGCCGCCGGTCAGTTGCGCGTACGGCCGGCTCACGGCGCCGTGCCCGAGAAGGCGCCGCGCCGTCCCAGTGCTGTCCATGCCGGAGCAACGCGCCGCCGTGCGCCCGTGGTACGCCGTGGGCTCCACCTCCGCCCGCGGGGGTGACATCGTCACCCGGCCGGCCGTACGCGTCGGGGAGGCGGGGTTTGACCCTCGACCTGGTCGAGGCGGCAGGGTCCGAGATGTGGAGAGCGAGATGCGCAGCATCGGTGAGATGGCCCGTGAGAGCGGGCTGGGCGTCAGCGCCCTGCGGTTCTACGACCGTGCCGGGGTCCTGGTCCCCGACCAGGTCGACCCCGTCACGGGCTACCGCTGGTACGCGCCGGAGCAGCTCGGTGAGGCCCGGGTGCTGGCCCGGCTGCGCCGTACGGGCATGCCGCTGGCGGACGTCCGGCTGGTGCTGGCGGGCTGGACGGCCGCCGACACCGATCTCGTACGGCGGCTTCTGGAGGCCCATCTGCGCCGGCTGGAGGAGGGGCTGTCGGCCGCTCGCGTCGAGTTCTCCGCGCTTCGTGACCTTCTCGACGACAGGGAGAACTTCCCCATGACCTCACTCCGTTCCGCCGCCCGGCTCTCGGTGTCCGGTCCCGGTCTGGCCGGGGCACTGGACGCGGTCCGTTTCGCGGCCGGGACCGACCCGGAACTGCCCGTGCTGGCCGGCGTCCATCTGGACGCCGAGGGCGACGAACTGCACGTCGTGGCGACCGACCGCTACCGGATGGCGGTGGCGCGCACCACGGCCGTCGGCCACGGGGGCGGCCGGGTGCAGGCGACCGTGCCGCTGCCGCTCGCGGACGCGATGCGGGCGCTGCTGGACGGTGAGGACGAGGTGCGTCTCGCCGTGGACGACGGGCGCGTGACCCTGGAGGCCGGTGACCGGCAGACCGGCGGGCGGCTCCTGGAGCCGGACTTCCCGGACTACCGGCGTCTGGTGCGGCTGCCCGCCGGGCGCCGTGCCGAGGTGGACGCGTCCGCGTTCACGGAGGCGGTGCGTACGGGTCCGGTGCGGCTGCACGAGGACGGCGGCGCGAAGTCCGAGCTGACGGTCCTGGAGTTGTCGGAGGACGGACGGGTCACGCCGGTGCCGGAGGGCGCCGACGGCCCGGACCTCGTGGCGGTGAACCGGGCGTTCCTGCTGGACGCGCTCGCCGCGGCGGCCGACGACCGGCTGGTCCTGGAGTTCGGCGCTCCCACGGCCCCGGTCGCGATCCGCCGGCCCGGCGACGCGCACACGTTCTCGCTGCTGATGCCGGTGCGCCTGACCGACTGAGACACGATCCGTCTCCGGAAAGCACGACGGCCCGGGCGGCTCCCTCGCGGGGGCCGTCCGGGCCGTACGTACAGGCGTCTCAGCGGTCGCGGCCGCTGTCCTCCAGCGGCTCCAGCGTCTCCGCGGCGGGCGTGGAGCGCTGGGCGAGCAGGGTGTCGGGCGCGGGCGTCCGCCGTCCGGCCAGCCACATCGCGATCGGCTCGGTGTAACGGGCGGTGAGCGGGCCGATGATCACCAGGACGAGGACGTACGCGGTGGCCAGCGGGCCGAGCCGGGGCTCGATGCCGGCGGTGACGGCGAGTCCGGCGATGACGATGGAGAACTCGCCGCGCGCCACCAGGGTGCCGCCCGCGCGCCAGCGGCCCTTGGCGGAGATGCCGGCCCGGCGGGCCGCCCACCAGCCGGTGGCGATCTTCGTCAGGGCGGTGACGATGGCCAGGCCGAGCGCCGGGAGGATGACCGGCGGGATGGACTGCGGGTCGGTGTGCAGGCCGAAGAAGACGAAGAACACCGCGGCGAACAGGTCGCGCAGCGGGGCGAGCAGGTTGTGCGCGCCCTCCGCGACCTCGCCGGACAGCGCGATGCCGACGAGGAAGGCGCCGACGGCGGCCGACACCTGGAGCTGCTGGGCGAGGCCCGCGACCAGCAGGGTCAGGCCGAGCACGACGAGCAGCAGCTTCTCCGGGTCGTCGCTGGAGACGAAGCGGGAGATCACGCGGCCGTAGCGGACGGCGACGAAGAGCACGAGGCCGGCGACGCCCAGCGCGATGGCGAGGGTGACGCTGCCCGTGGCGAGGCTGACGCCGGCCAGCAGGGCGGTGATGATCGGCAGGTAGACGGCCATCGCCAGGTCCTCGAGCACGAGGATGCTGAGGATGACCGGGGTCTCCCTGTTGCCGAGCCGGCCGAGGTCGCCGAGGACCTTGGCGATGACGCCGGACGAGGAGATCCAGGTGACGCCCGCGAGCACCACGGCGGCGACCGGGCCCCAGCCCATGAGCAGGGCGAGGGCGGCGCCGGGCAGGGCGTTGAGCGTCATGTCGACCAGACCGGCCGGGTACTGCGTCTTCAGGTTGGAGACGAGGTCGCTGGCCGTGTACTCGAGGCCGAGCATGAGGAGCAGCAGGATGACGCCGATCTCGGCGCCGATCGCGACGAACTCCTCGCTGGCGCCGAGCGGCAGCAGGCCGCCCTCGCCGAATGCGAGGCCGGCCAGCAGGTAGAGGGGGATGGGAGAGAACTGGAGGCGTCCGGCGAGGCGGCCGAGCAGGCCGAGGCCGAGGATGATCGCGCCGAATTCGATGAGGAAGATCGCGGAAGAGTGCACGCGCTCACTCCCGCCCGAGGATCTCGGCGGCGGCGTCGATCCCCTCGCGGGTGCCGATGACGATCAGCGTGTCCCCTCCGGCGAGCCGGAAGTCCGGCGCGGGCGACGGGATCGCCTCCGCGCGGCGCAGGACGGCCACGATGGACGCGCCCGTGTCGGTGCGCATCCGGGTCTCGCCCAGGAGACGGCCGTTCCAGTGGGATACCGAGGACAGCTCGATGCGCTCGGCGACCAGACCCAGGTCGGTGGTGTGCAGCAGGTTGGGGCTGTGGTGGGCCGGCATCAGCGCGTCGATGAGCGCGGCCGACTCGGCGACGCTGAGCCGCAGGGAGCGGGCGCAGGCGTCCGGGTCGTCGGAGCGGTAGACGTTCACCGTCCGGGCGCCGTCGCGGTGCGCGATGACGGACAGGTGCTCGTGCTCACGCGTGGTGAGGTCGTATTTCACACCGATGCCCGGCAACGGTGTCGCGCTCATCCGTGGAGCAGGCACAGCCCGTCCCCTTCCCGTCTTCTTCTCAGTCGTCCGATGTTCGGGGCCGAACGGACCGTCGTACGGCACCGGGTGGCGACCCTCACTGCCGTAATGGTGCCATCCCGCCATTCGGCCGGAACATGGGTGTTGCCACGGATGGACAGGTTCCGGCGCCGTCGCGAGGATCGTCGAGGCCGTCGTGTCGTCGCAGGTCAGCGGGGTGTACCGGACAAAACGCGGGAATCGTGCGCGTAGCGGTCCGCCCCTGCGGGTACTCGGAGGCACCTTCCGGGGACGGGAGTGTGTGGTGGACGACACGGTGATCGTCGGAGTGGACGGCTCTCCCTCCAGCCTCGCCGCCGCCGACGCGGCGGCCGAGGAAGCGCGGCTGCGCGGGGCCCGGCTGCGGATCGTGCACGCGTTCGCCCGGCCTTCGGACCTGGATCCGATGATCCACGGGGTGCTGGCCGACACCGAGCAGCGGCTGCGCGAGCGCGTCCCCGGGCTGGAGATCACGCGCACCGTGGTGTCCGGCGACGTCCTGACGGTGCTGCGGACCGAGTCGCGGCACGCGGTGCTGACCGTGCTGGGGCGGCGCGGCCGGAGCCTCTTCGGAGACCTGCTGCTGGGCTCGACGACCATGCAGCTGGCGGCACATGGGCACGGCCCGCTGATGGTGGTGCGCGGGCGCCCCGACCCGCAGGGTCCCGTCCTGCTGGCCGCGGACGGCTCACCGGCCGGGAACGCCGCCGCGTCCTTCGCCTTCACGGAGGCCGAACTGCGCGGGGCGCCGCTGATGGCCATGCACGTCTGGAACACCTGGAGCGAGCCCACGCCGTACGAGGAGCCGGGCGACCCGCTGAGCGTGGTGGTGGACCTCGGCCAGCTCGAAACGCGTCACCGGCGGCTGCTGGAGGACGCGATGAAGCCCTGGATGGCCGCGCACCCGGACGTCATCGTCCAGCCGCGCCTCGAACGGGGGCGCGTCCGCCAGGCGCTGCTGGAGGCGACGCGGGAGGCGCAGCTGGTGGTGGCGGGGGCACGCGGCCACGGCGGGGTGGCCGGCATGCTGCTCGGCTCGGTCAGCCAGGCGCTGCTGCACCACGCGGAGTGTCCGGTGACGGTGGTGCGGGCGCTGTGAGCTGAGAGCACGTCAGCCCCGGGACAGTTCACCGGTGTTGAGGGCAGGGTGCCGCCTTGCGGAGCGCACCCGGGCCGGGCCGTGCGCCTGCCGGGCGGGTGACCGAAGGCGCGATCCGTCGCGCACCAGGGGCGGGCGCGCAGGACCGTGATCGCCGACGGGCCGTGCCATCGGACGGCCCGCACACGACCTGCGGCCTGTCCGGCGACGGGCGACGGGCGCGTGCCCCAGCCGGTCACGCCGACTCGCCAAGAGACCCTTCGTCGGCCGCCGTCCGCCTCCGAGCGGCGCATCCGCACCCGCGGGACCTCAGCGGCACCTGCCCGTTCGGGTAGTCACCGCCCACCCTTACGGTGAGTGATCTTTGGCCACCCGTCGTGACGGATCTGTAGAACACTGCCCAGACACCGTCGACGACGCCGGCTTCTCCCTCCAGCGTCGTTTCCGCATTCGACGAGGGGATTCACCCATGCCTGACACCGTCTCCATCGCGGCGATCAACTTTCTGGTCCGTCCGGTGCACGACTTCGACGAATTCGCCCAGCACGTACGTGGGCTGCTCGATCAGGCCGAGGGTGCCGATCTGGTCCTTCTGCCCGAACTGTTCACAGTGGAGCTCTTCACGACCGAGCCGACGTGGCGTACGGACGACATCGCCGATCTGACCAGGATCGACGCCTACACCGACGACTACCGCGCCCTGTTCACCGAGGAGGCGCGGCGTCGCGGCCAGCACATCGCCGCCGGTTCGCACCTCATGAAGCGCGGCGATCGCCACCTCAACGTGGCCTGCCTGTTCACCCCCGAAGGCACCGTCCACGAGCACGAGAAGACGCACATCTTCCCGGGCGAGGCGGCATGGTCCACCTCCGAGGGCGACGAGCTGAAGGCGATCGACCTGCCGTTCGCCAAGGTCGGCTTCGCCGTCTGCTACGAGGCGGAGATCCCGGAGGTCTCCTCCAGCCTCGCCGAGCAGGGCGCGGAGATCATCCTGTGCCCCTCGTACACCTTCACCGAGCACGGCTTCTGGCGGGTACGCCACTGCGCCGCCTCCCGTGCGATCGAGAACCAGGTGTACTTCGTGCACTGCTCGACCGGCGGTTCGCCCGGCGCTCCCCTGCCGAACGGCTGGACCCGCAGTTCCATCCTCGGCCCGTGTGACCAGCCCTGGGCCGCGAACGGTGTCATCGCCGAGGCCGGGGAGAACACCGAGACCCTCGCACGGGGCGTCGTCGACCTCGACGCGCTGCGCCGCAACCGTGAGGACGGCGCCGCGACGACGTTCCGTGACCGCCGTCGCCGCGCCGGTACGTACGCCGAGTGGCCCTCCCACATCAAGACCGCCTGACCCTGACCTCCTCGGAAAGGAACACTCCATGGGACATCTGCAGCTTCCCCCGGGCAAGAAGATCGCCGTCAACCTGGGCACGGACTTCGACGCACAGTGTCTGTGGCTGGGCGGCTTCAACAAGCCCAGCCCGTCGTACATGTCACGCGGCGAGTACGGCGCCGAGGTCGGGGTGCCGCGACTGCTTGAGCTGTACCGGCGCTTCGGCGTCAAGAGCACGTTCTTCACCCCCGGCCACTCGGTGGACACCTTCCCCGAGCGCTGCCGGGAGATCGCCGACGCCGGCCATGAATTCGGCCACCACGGGTACTTCCACGAGAATCCGACACTGATCAGCAGGGACACCGAGAAGCGGCTGATCGACCTCGCGTTCAAGACGTACAAGAATGTGCTGGGCATCCGCCCCACCGGATACCGGTCGCCGTACTGGGACTACAGCGAGAACACCCTCGACCTGATCGAGGAATTCGGCTTCGACTACGACACCAGCCTCATGGGCCGCGACGTGGTGCCGTACCGGCCGCGCCGCTGGGAAATCAACTGGGAGACGGGCAACCGGGCGGGCAAGGCCAGCAAGGTGCTGGAGATCCCGGTCAACTGGTACCTCGACGATTTTCCTCCGCTGGGCTATGTCACGGGCGGGCAGACCGGCATGCAGGACTCGGACACGATCTACAAGCGGTGGAAGGACATCTTCGATTACGCCTACGACCGCGTACCGAACCCGGTCTACGCCACCTGCGTGCACCCGCAGATCATCGGCCAGCCGCACCACATGATGTGGTACGAGCGCCTCGTCGAGTACATCGCCGGCAAGGAGGGCGTCTGGTTCGCCACGTGCGCCGAGATCGCGGCGTGCTGGGTGGACGACGACCGGGACCGCGAGCTGATGAACGCCGAGGACGTCCGCGGCGTTTCCCCCAAGCCCGCCGACTACCCGATCGCCTGACCCCGCCTCCGGCCGCCGAGCCCCTGCCCCCTCCGGCTGCCCGACCGCCTCGGCCGGGCAGCCGGAGGCCGTGGGGTACGGTCGAAGGGGTGATTGTCCAGGTGAACGACCTCGTCAGGGCGGAGTTGCTATGAGCTGGACCCGGTCGTCGTACGCGTGGGACGCGGGGCGCAGCACCGCCATCCACGACGCGCTCGGCCCGCTCGTCGCGGACATTCGCAGTCTGCTCGGCGCCGGGACCGGACTGGTCGTCTACGAGCCCAGCTCCGGCCCGCCGCTGCTGCTGGCGTCGGACGTCACCGACGACTCCGCCGACGACCCGCTCCTGCCCAACGAACCACTGCGGCTGCCCCCCGGCTTCCCCCACGGCCGGCTCGAGGTGCTCTCCGACCTGGAGATCCACTCGGCCCTGCGCGACCGAGTCGTGAAACTAGGGTCGGCGGTGGCCGTTCCCTGGCGGGACGCGTTCGGCACGGGCTCACTCGTCGTCGGGAACACCGCAGGGGCATTCGCTCCGGAAGCCGCCGACCTGCGGTCCTGCCGACGAGACGCCGTCCGGCGTGTGCGGGCCGCGCTCCGCGGAGCGCGGCAGGCGGGCGGCACCCTGATCGAGAACGATCTCAACCAGGCGTTGCGCCACATCGCGGAATCGACCGCGAGCAGTCCCGACGCCGGCACCGTGCTGGCCTCGGTGCTCGTCGCCGCACGGAATCTGTTCGACTGCGAGGTCGCCTACCTGTCCATTCCCGAATACGACGGCGTGACGTTCGCTTTCGACCAGGTGCTGAACATCCAGACTCCCGCCTTCCGGCATCTGCGGATCAAACACGGCCAGGGGCTGGGTGGACTCGCCCGCGAACTGCGGTCATCGGTGCGCTCACTCGACTACGCACGGGACCCCCGGCTGCGTGCCGCCCCGGTGGACGAAACCGCACGCGAGGGAATCGTCTCCGCGATGGCCGCCCCCCTGCTGGTGGACGACCAGATCAAGGGGGTCGTTTATGTCGGAAATCGACATCTGAAGCCCTTCACCGAAACCGATGAGACCTTGCTCGCGGAATTCGCGGGCTACTCCTCTCTGGGACTGAAAAGGCGAGAGGTCGACGAATACCGAGACAGTGTGGTCCAGCGCAAGGAGCGCGAGCGCCTGGCCCACGACCTTCACGACTCGGTCGTACGCGGACTGCTGCGCATAGGCTTCGAGGCGGAAGCGGCACAGCACAACTGCCAGGACGACGCGCTGCGCCGCAGGATGGCAGTGATCGGCAGTGCGGCCGAGGAGTGCATGGGGATGCTCCGGCACCATCTCTCCGTGCTCATCGGCGACGCGGAGTACGGGCAGCCCAGCACGGGCGCCGAGGTGCTGGGCCAGATCGCGTCGGTGCGCCGCGGACCCGGCATCGACCGTACGACCGAACTCTGCGGACCGTGTCCGGACGCGCTGATCCCGCCGCCGGCCGCGAAAGCCCTCATCCACGTGGGCCAGGAGGCGCTGACCAACGCCGAGATCCATTCGGGCTGCCGTCGTGCCCACACCGCGCTGGAGATCGACGCCGAGTCCTTCGAACTGCGGGTCGCCGACGACGGCGGCGGTCTCGACCCCACTGCCCTGGACCAGGTACTCGCCCCGACCTCGCCGCATCTGGGGTTCCGGTCGATGCGGACGGCGGTGACCCGACTCGGTGGCAGGCTCACCGTCGAATCCGGTTCGCTCGGCGGACTCCAGGTGCGCGCCGTCCTGCCGCGGGGCCGACTGTGATCCGATTCGCCGTGGTCGACGACCACATGATCGTGCACGACGGGTTGCAGGCGATGGCCTCCCGCGCCGACGACCTGGAGTTCGTCGGCGCGGCGGAGACTCCTGACGACGCGCTGGCCCTCCTCGAAGAGACACGGCCCGACGTCCTCGTACTGGACCTGCGGCTCAACGGCGAAAGCAGCACCGAACTGTGCGCGACCGTGCGCCGACGGCACCCGGATGTCATCGTGCTGGTGTTCAGCGCCTACGGGAACACCGAGTTGCTGACGCAGGCGATCCGCGCCGGCGCGGCTGGTTATGTCCTCAAGGACACCAACACCGGCCGAATGCCCGAGATCCTGCGTGAACTCGTGCGAGCAGGCAGCTACTTCGACCCGAGAATCGCCGGCAGCCTGTTGCTCACCTCGATCTCGAACCCGTCGGAACCGGTCTCCTTCTCCGAGCGCGAACTGGCGATCATCCGGCTCATCGCCCGAGGGGCGAACAATCACGACATCGGTGAGGCGCTGAACGTCAGCCCGCACACGGTCAAGTTCCATGTCTCCACGATGTTCAAGCGGCACGGGGTGCATCGGCGAGCGGAACTCGTGAGGCTGGCGATGGACTTGCAGCTCCTGGACTGACCGGACGAGCCCCCCGCGCCACTGCGGCCCGCTGCACGGCGTGGCCCAGTGATGACACGGCTCGACAGACGCGGCAGCGGTCGGCACCTCCTCGCGTTGCCGCTCCGGCGACGACATGGCGGGCTTCACGCCAGGACGGTCTTGCTCAGCCGAGGAAGCTCAGCCGTACCTGACGGCTGACATTGTCCTTGTTGGTATCGACGAGGCACACCGACTGCCAGGTCCCCAGTTCCAGGCGGCCGTTGATCACGGGGAGCGTGGCGTGGGGCGGGACGAGGGCGGGGAGGACGTGGTCGCGGCCGTGGCCGGGGCTGCCGTGGCGGTGCTGCCAGCGGTCGTCGGCGGGGAGCAGGGTGTGCAGCGCGGACAGCAGGTCGTCGTCGCTGCCGGCGCCCGTCTCGATGATCGCGATGCCGGCCGTGGCGTGCGGCACGAACACGTTGAGCAGGCCGTCCCGGCCGGACGCGGTGTCCCGCAGGAAGGCCTCGCAGTCGCCGGTGATGTCGGCGACCCGCTCGGCGGAGCCGGTGGTGAGGGACAGGACTCGGGTGGTGAAGGCGTCGGACATGCGCCCATCCTGACGCACACGGCGCGCTTCCCGGCGCTTCTCGTGCGTCCCGGTGGCGCGCGTCCGGGAAGATCCACCGCACCCGGTGTGTTGGTGGAAGCGTGAACAATGTGCGCGAGGTCGAGGTGGTCGTCGTCGGCGCCGGGCAGGCCGGACTGTCGAGCGCCTATCACCTGCGGCGGACCGGCTACGAGCCCGACCGCGACTTCGTGGTGCTGGACCACTCCCCCGCCCCCGGCGGCGCCTGGCAGTTCCGCTGGCCCTCGCTGACGTACGGCAAGGTGCACGGAATGCACGCGCTGCCCGGGATGGAGCTGACGGACGCCGACCCGCTGCGGCCCCCCTCCGAGGTGATCGGCGCCTACTTCGACCGCTACGAGCGGACGTTCGACCTGCGGGTGCGCCGTCCCGTGGACGTGCACGCCGTACGGGAGGGGTCCGGCGGGCGGCTCCTTGTGGAGACCTCGCACGGCATCTGGGCGACCCGCGCGCTGATCAACGCGACCGGTACCTGGGACCGGCCCTTCTGGCCCCGCTACCCCGGCCAGGAGACGTTCCGCGGACGGCAGTTGCACACCGCGCAGTACCCGGGCCCCAAGGCGTTCGCGGGGCTGCGGGTGGTCGTGGTGGGCGGCGGCGCGTCCGGCACGCAGCATCTGCTGGAGATCGCGCCGTACGCGGCGGCCACCACCTGGGTGACCCGCCGGCCTCCCGTCTGGCGGGAGGAGCCCTTCGACGAGAACGCGGGCCGTGAGGCCGTCGCCCTCGTGGAGGAGCGTGTGCGGCAAGGGCTGCCGCCGCGCAGTGTGGTCTCGGTGACGGGGCTGCCGCTGAACGACGCGATCCGGCGGGGGCTGGCGGACGGTGTGCTCGACCGCCAGCCGATGTTCGACCGGATCGAGCCCGACGGTGTGGTGTGGGACGACGGGCGCCGGGTCGCGGCGGACGTCATCCTGTGGGCGACCGGCTTCCGGCCCGTGATCGACCATCTCGCGCCGCTGCGGCTGCGGGAGCCGGGCGGCGGGATCCGCGTGGAGGGCACCCGGGCGGTCGCCGACCCGCGGATCCATCTCGTCGGCTACGGCCCCTCGGCGAGCACGATCGGCGCCAACCGGGCGGGACGGGCCGCCGTGCGGGACATCAGGCGGCTGCTGGCCCAGGAGCCCGCCGCGGCCTGACCGGTGGTCAGGTCGCGGACGGCTGCGCGGACTTTCCCTCGGCCTTCTTCCGTTCGGCCTCCGCCTCCGCCACGTCGCGCTGGTGCTCCGCGAGGTCCGCGGTGAAGCGCGTCTCCCCCGGCCGGACCGTCACGAAGTACAGCCAGTCCCCCGGGGCCGGGTTGATCGCGGCGCGCACGGCGTCCTCGCCGGGGTTGTCGATGGGGGTCGGCGGCAGCCCCATACGCCGGTAGGAGTTGTACGGGCTGTCGACCTCGGTGTCGGCGGGGGTGGCGCGCGCCTTGCTGCGGTTGAGGGCGTAGTCGACGGTGGAGTCCATCTGCAGCGGCATGCCGCGCTCCAGCCGGTTGAAGATCACCCGGGCCACCTTGCCCATGTCGGCCTTGGTGGCCGCCTCGGCCTGGACGATGCTCGCGACGGTGACCGCCTGGTAGACGTTCATCGCGTTGCGCTGGGCCCCGGCGGCGACGGGGGCGCCGTTGAACTTCTTGTTGGCCGTGTCGACCATGCGGGCCAGCAGCTTCTGCGGGGTGGCGTTCTCCGGGAGCGGATACGTGTCCGGGAAGAGATAGCCCTCGGGGTTGCCCTCGGCCTCGTTCGGCAGCTTCAGGTCGGCCTTGGCGAGGGACTTCTTGGTGGTGCCCGCGGGCAGGTCGAGGGTCTTGTCGATGGCGGCGTAGACCTGGTTCGCCCGCCAACCCGCGGGAACGACGAGGGCCTCGGGGCGGGGCTCCTCCTCGTCGGTCATGATCAGCAGCGGCACCGCCACGGCG
>Ga0164243_10006183_pt1 | contig 18180 bp, 12 predicted proteins | sample OricompcompostOP_FD_108781 | JGI IMG/M metagenome (GOLD analysis project Ga0164243, IMG submission 108781) | Organic Plus compost microbial communities from Emeryville, California, USA - Original compost - Organic plus compost (OP) | ecosystem: Engineered > Solid waste > Mixed feedstock >... | reverse complement strand
CTCGTTCACGCTGCGCGTCGTCGAGGATGGCAACAGCGCCGTCCAGTCCGTGATCACCGGTGAGGCCGATATCATCGATCTCGCGCCGGCGCAGGTCGACACGTTCACGGCGGGGAATCCGGACCTGACGGTCGATGTCTACGACACGTTCCGCTGGGCGTTCATCGCGCCGAATCAGGACGAGACGAACGCCACGTTCTTCAAGGATCTCCCGGTGCGTCAGGCGCTGATGTATGCGCTCGATCGCCAGGCGATCGTCGACGAGCTGCTCGGCGGCTACGCGGTGAAGGCCGATGGCACGCAACCGGTGATCTCGCGCGCCTATGCGCCGGAGCGCGTCACCACGATCTACGACTTCGATCCGAAGAGGGCGAAGTCGCTGCTCGAGGAAGCCGGCTGGACCGACAGCGATGGTGATGGCGTTCGCGAGAAGGACGGCGTCAAGTTGAGCATGGAGTTCCCGTACAACGGCGACGACGCGACGAACGGCACGCTGGTGACCTACCTGCAGCAGGCATGGGGGGAGGTCGGCATCGAGATCACGCCGACCGCGCTGCCGCAGCCGACGTTGATCGATCGCATCTTCGCGAACGACTTCCAGCTGACGATGCTCGGCATCACCTGGAACGAGGAGGATCAGGGCACGTTCTTCCGGACGGGTGTGGGCTTCAACCTCTCGCACTGGTCGAATGCGGAGTACGACCGCCTCAATGACGAGCAGCTGGTCGAACTGGACGATGCGAAGCGCATGGAGCTGATCATCGAGCAGAGCAACATCGTCAACGACGAGCTGGCGCTCGGCATCCTCTACTTCACGAAGGCGGCGACGGGCTCGAATCCGCGCATCCACAACCTCCGCCCGAATGCGTACGGATCGACCTGGTCGGTGCGCTATGCCTGGGTCGAGGCGTAGTCACACGATCCTGTCTCACGGGGAGCGTCCGTCATGGGCGCTCCCCGTTTGCGTGCGCGTCAGGATGCGGGCGTCGCGACGGGGGCGTCGGTGCCGATCGTGAAGCTGTCGAAGCCCGCGATGAATTCGCCGGTCTCGGGGACGTACTCGATGAAGAATGACGTCGGCCACGCGATCGGGCTCACGAACGACGTCGGCTGCAGGTAGGGGAACGTGATGCGATGATCCGGTGCCGCGATCGCATCCTGCAGCGTGTAGAGCGTGACCGACGATTCCGCGAACATCACCTTCCCGGCGAACGTTCCGTAAATGAGCGTCGGGTAGTGATTGACGTTCTCGACCGAGTAGACGATGTTCATGTCGAGGAGATGCAGACCCATCGTCGGGATCGCGGAGTCGATGTCCGGGCGGTAGGAGGGCGGCACGAACGTGGCGTCGGGCAACTCCTGGAAGAGTTGCGTCTGCGTGTAGTCGGTCGCGAACGGATCGCAGGTGCGACCGTTGGTGGAGACGCAGGTCAGCTCGGATTCGACGACCTCGCGCGGCAGCATGTAGTAATGGAAGTCGAAGTGCGGCGAGATGAACGAACCGTTCGGGCCGCGCGAGAGGCCTTCCGTGTTCCAGTCGACCTCCACGTACAGGAACGGACCCGGCTCGCCGGACGTCGTGACGATCGTGGAGTAGGCGAAGCGGTAGATCGTCTGGCACGGTCCGATCGGGAGCGTTGCGGAGGTGCCGTCGCCCGTGAAGTCGATCGGCGGGATGGTAACGGTCACGCTGCTCGGGATGCCGTTCGCGTCCGTCTGGACGGCGGGATACGTGCCCGCGTTGGCGTACGCATTCATCTGCGCCGACCACGTCGTCGGATCGCCCTGCCCGCAGGCGGCATCGACCGGCGGCGTGGCGGGTGCGACGTCATCGTGAGCGCGAGTTGTGGTCAGCGCGAGTGGCGTGCAGAAGAGGGCGAGCGCGAGAAATCCGGATAGCCACGAGAGACGGAGACGAGAACCGATCATGGACGGATGCTCCTGACGTGACGAGGACGTGGGGTGGCGGAACCCAGTGCCATCAGCATAGGGCGGCAGGCAATCGCTGTCGAGAGGGAAAGGTGATCAATTGGCAGAAGAAGATGATCGCGGAATCGTGTCGGTGAGGACGCATCTGGTGCTGGTCGGAGGATCGCCGGGGAGTGGCAAGACGACGCTGGCGCGCGTGCTCGGGGAGCGCCTGGGCTACCCGGTGATCGGGCGGGACGCGCTGAAGGAGGTGCTGCTCGATGCCCTGCCGCCGGCGGATCGTGCGGCGGCGTCGCGGCTCGGGATGGCGTCGTGGCCGATGCTGTATGCCGTGCTCGACGCGCTGATCGACCGCGTGCCGGGCGTGATCATCGAGAGCAACTTCCGGCGCGGGCGCTCCGAGGGCGAGGCGCGTCCGTTCGTCGCGCGTTGCCGGAGTGTGTTCGTGCAGTGCGATGCCTCGTGGGACGCGATCGCCGGGCGGATTGCGGCGCGGGAGGGGGACCCGACGCGGCATCCGGGACACTTCGATCAGGTCGCGTTGCCGATGCTGGCGGAGCAGTTCGCGGACGGGCAGTTCGAGCCGCTCGCGCTCGACATCCCGGTGATCCGCGTGCGAACGGATGCCGTCGATGGCTACGCGCCGTCGCTCGACGCGCTGGTTGCCGAGATCGTGGGATCGCGCGATCGTTCGTGAGTACGACACGATTGCGTGTACTGGTCCGATAGCGTAGACCTGCCGCACTGCTACGGATTTACGCATACTCATGCAAACAGGGGATGCTCGAACGAGCATCCCCTGTTTGCATGTCCGATGTGCTTGAACTCGGCCGGTGCTACGCCGGGAGCAACCCCTCGACCTTGAACAGCTCCGCGTTCAGGATCGACGCGCCCGCCGCACCGCGGACCGTGTTGTGCCCCAGCACCACGAACTTCATGCCGAGCAGCGGGCACGGACGCACGCGCCCGACCACCGACGCCATCCCATGCTCCGTGTCGCGATCGAGCATCGGCTGCGGGCGGTTCAGCTCGCGGCGAACCACCACCGGCTGCGTCGGCGCGCTTGGCAGCCCGAGCTCCTGCGGCTTCGCGCGGAAGGACTCGAACGCTTCGATCACCTCGTCCGGCGTCACGTCGTTGCGCTTGAAGCGCGCCGACACCGTCTCCAGATGTCCGTCACGCACGGCGACGCGGTTGCAGTGCGCGCTCAGCACGAAGTCCGCCGGCACGAAGCCGCCGTCCCCGAAGCTGCCGAGCATCTTCTGCGACTCCGTCTGCATCTTCTCCTCTTCGCCACCGATGTACGGCACCACGTTGTCGATGATATCGAGCGACGGCACGCCCGGATAGCCTGCGCCGGAGACCGCCTGCATCGTCGTGACGAGGACAGCATCGAGCCCGAAGGCGTCGTGCAACGGCTTCAGCGCGAGCACGAGGTGGATGGTCGAGCAGTTCGCGTTCGTGACGATGTACCCCTTCCAGCCCCGATTCGCCTTCTGCGTCTCGATCGCCGCGACGTGATCGGGGTTGACCTCCGGGATCAGCAGCGGCACATCCGGCTCCATCCGATGCGTCGAGGTGTTGCTCAGCACCGCGTGCCCCTCGGCCGCGAGGCGCTGCTCGATCTCCTGCGCGACCTCGCTCGGGATGCCCGAGAAGACGACCGGGCTCTGGATGTCGGCGTGATAGTCGAGCACCGGCAGATCGCGCACACCCTCCGGCATGGACGAGCCGAGACGCCAGTCGGTCGCGTTCGCGAAGGTCTTGCCGGCGGAGCGCTCCGAGGCGACGAGCTCGGCGACGCGGAACCACGGATGATTCTCGAGCAGCTGGATGAAGCGCTGGCCCACGTTCCCCGTGGCGCCAAGTACGGCAACTGGAATGCGTCCGTCAGACACGTGTGTCATCTCCCTGGTCGATGTGCGACCTGCGATCGAGCGTGCGGCGGGAGGTCATCTCCCGCCAGTGGTGGACATGGGTTAGCCGACGCGGAATGGCTCCGACATCAGCTGCGAGCGCCGTCGGCGCGCGCGGTGCGACGCGAGTTGCGGGCGGATCAGTCGATCGTGGAGCGCGGCAACCGCGCGCTCGGCATCACGATCCTGAATGATCACCAGCATCGCCACGTTCGAGTCCTGCGAGTTTGTCGCAAGCACGGAGACGTTCGCGCGCTGGAGGGTGGTGAGCATGGTCGAGAGCGACGACGGCAGTGCCGCCGCACCCGCGCCGACCGCCGCGACGGCTGCGACATCCTCGGAGCACGAGATCGTCGTCTCCGTCTCGCCGAGATGCTCGCCGAGCAGGCGTTCCAGCTGCGCGCATCCGCCGAGGAAGGCGTCGATCAGGAAGGTCATGCGGCGGCGCGACGACGCCTGGCTGACGGTGACGATCTCGACGTGCTGCTCGTCGAGGATGCGGAAGACGGCGGAGGCGGCGGGAGCGAGATCTTCGAGCTCCGGCACGTCGATGGTGAGGAGGATGAGGCCGCGCAGGGCGGTGACGGCCTTGACGTGGTTGCCGGAGGATTCCTGCGTGACGACGGTTCCGGGTTCCTCGGGGGCGAAGGTGGAGAGGATGTGAACCGGGATGTTGAGGGTGACGGCGGGGCGAATCGTGCGAGGGTGGAGCACCTTGGCTCCGAAATGGGCGAGTTCCTGGGCTTCGTCGTAACTGATTTCCGGGACGACGCGCGCGCGTGCCACCTTGCGAGGATCAGCGGAGAGGACACCCGGTACGTCCGTCCAGATCTGGACCTCGTCCGCATCGAGCGCCGCGCCGAGAAGCGTTGCGCTGTAGTCCGACCCTCCTCGTCCGAGGGTTGTCGTGGAGCCATCCGGCGCGAAGCCGATGAACCCCGTCGCGACGACCGTGTGTCCGTCATCGAGGAGCGGGCGGATCACCTGGTCGGCGCGTTCTCGCGTCTCGACACGATCCGGGCGGGCCGACCCGTGGCGATCGTCGGTCGCGATCACGGTGTCACAGAAGACCGGCGACGCGGCGTATCCGAGATCGCGGATCGTCGCGCTCATCAGCACGCTCAGACACTTCTCGCCCGTGGAGACGATGCGATCGGAGAGGCGATCGGAGAGCTTGCCGGCGGCCGCAATCTCGTCGAGCGATGCGTCGAGTGCGGCGTGCAGCCAATCGATGCGCTCCCGCGCGAACGCGCGGTGATCGGGCGCGGCGATCCCCTCCAGAATCTCGGTGTGGCGGGTATGAATGTACTCAACGGTCTCAGCGCGTTTGTCGACATCGCCACGAGCGGTGGCGCGCGCGGTCTCGAGCAGCGCGTTGGTAATGCCGGTAGCGGCAGAGACGACGACCACCCGGGGTGCGGGTTGGGCGAGCGCGATGCGGGCAGCTTCGCGCACGCGCTGGCTGTCTCCGACCGAGGTCCCTCCGAACTTGAGTACGATCATTCCGTTTGCTCCTCGACCAGCGTGCGGATGATCCGCCGACAGTGCGTCAGCGAATCCCGCGGATGGTCAACACCGTATGATGCAGCGGCTGCTGCGTTCTGGACCATCGCCGCCCGGAGCGGCGAATGGGGATCGATGCGTGGTCCCGAGGAACAACAAAAGGCGGGAGCGTTGTGGTTGTCGCTCCCGCCTGCCGTTCCGGTTTCAGTGCTCGTTGACGATACGATGTGTCAGCGTTCACCCGGCCCGGCAGGCCGCGGAGTACCCAGCCCGGTAATGATGGTAATCATTCCGGTGGTCGTGATCCGCTTGCTCGTACCAGTGGTGACAACGTGCACAAGGTTCATCATGGCGAGACTATACCGCTTCCTTCGTGAAAGCGCAAACAATCTGGCGTGATCTCGCCCCGCTCAGCCGACGGACGGTGGTGCGATGAGTCCCCGCTGCGCCTTCGCGTGATAGAGGGCACGGTCGGCCGCGCGCATGAGGTCGCGCTCGGTCTGGAGATGCGGCGAGCGGGTCGCGATGCCGAAGCTCCCGCCGATCGGGATCATGGTGCCATCGACGAACACATCGTCCCACAGGGTCGTGATGACGCGCGACCAGGTGGCATCGAGCTCGCGTTCGGTTGCGCCGTAGAGGATCACCACGAATTCGTCGCCGCCCATACGTCCGACCCACCCATGTTCACCAACGCCGTTGCGCAGGCGTTGCGCGATGTGGACGAGCACGCCGTCACCCGCCGCATGGCCGTGCGTATCGTTGATCGTCTTGAAATCGTCGAGATCGAGGTAGATGACGCGGATCACCCGGTGTGCCGGCGCCGAACCGGCCAGGATGGTGTCGAGGCGCTCGGTGAGACCGCGTCGATTCAGCGAACTGGTGAGCGGATCGAGCGCGGCCTGACGGATCAGCTCCGCCTCCAGCAGGCGACGATCCGAGATGTCGCGCGCCTGCATCGAAACGCCCTGGACGTCCGGCTCGTCGAGCAGATTCGACGAGCGGATGTCATACCAGTCCGCACGCCCGTCGGCGCTGACGATGCGGACTTCGACGCGATCGGTGCTGAACGGGCGGCGGATGAGGCGGCGAAACATCGCGAGCATCAGATGCCGATCGTCGGGGTGGATCAGGTCGATCGCGGGGGTGCCGACGAGGGCATCCGGATCGTAGCCGAGTGCGGAATCCACGGATGGTGCGGCGAAGCGGATCAGGCCGTTGTCCGCGATCAGGATCAGCGGATCGATCGAGAGGCGCGACAGATAGCGGATGCGTCGGGTGGCGAGTGCCTGTCGTCGCTCGCGGAACTCCTCCTGCGTGATCGGCAGGAATGCCTGGATCAGGAACGGACTCCCCGACTGCGTGCTGGTGGTGAGCCATGAGATGTGGCGATAGTAGACCGGATGCCCATCGCGGTGCGGTCGTACGGAGTCATGCACGAGGATCGGGATGCGCCCGGCAAGGAGATCGGCGAGCAGATCGAAGACGGGCGGTGGGGTTTCCGGCGTGCGGAAGTCGTCGGCAGTGAGAAGCGCTTCTTCCTCCGCTGTGAATCCGAACAGGCGCGTCATCGCGGCGTTGAATCCCACGATCTGCCCGCTCTCCACATCCACGACGCTGATCCCGATCGGCGCATCGGCGAAGACACGCTGGTAGAAGAGATCGGTGCGTTCGTCGCGGAGGGCGGCTTCGGTGTTGGTGCGCACCTGGGCGAAGGTGAGCGGCTGCGCGGCATTGGTCATGGCGAAGGCGTAGGACACCCGCATCAGGACGCGATTCATCGCATGGTGCAGATCCCGGCGCTCGTTCGGAATGGGGCGGTGGAACGCGGCAAACAGCACATCGTTCACCGCGATGTAGGCGGCCTCGGAGTGATCCGTGAGATCGCTCAGCATCGCCCCCAGCATGGATGCCGTGGAATTCGACGACGTTTGACTGTCGTCGGGCTGCAGCGAGAAGGCGATCAGCCCCGTGAGGATGCCATCGAGCGTGGTGTGCAGCTCGCCGGAATCGTGGGCTGGCGTCGACGGATGGCGCGAGATGGTCTCGACGAGTGCGTCGATGATGGCATCGAACTGCTTGGCCCAACCAGCCCGGATGTGCGTGATCTCTTCTGATTCCAACATCGTTCACCCGGCAGCAAGGCGCAGCATCGCACGCGAGCGAGGGACCATTGTTCCTCGCGTCAACTATACCGCGAATGTTGTCATGCATTGGCAGGAGTCTGCTGCCGGGTGAACGATCGGACTCGGCTGGCCTACTGGTAGCGGTTCAGTTCTGGCTCGCTGACATCGAATGGCACCGCGAGGATCTCCTCCCACGCGGCGTCCGGGATCTCCTCCTGCGCCCAGGTAATCGTCTGCTGGATGCGCTCCGGCTTCGTCATCCCGACGATGGTGACGTCGATGCGGGGATCACGCAGGGAAAACTGGAGGGCGGCCGCCCCGAGCGAGATGCCGTAGCGTCCGCAGATCTCCTCGTAGGTCTTGGTGCGTTCGATCAGGATGTCCGGCGCCTCCTGATAGGCGTAGCGCGGATAGGCGCTCGCGCCCTTGGCGAGGATGCCGCTGCCGTACGGCGCGGCGTTCATCACGGCGATGCCCTTCTCCCGCGCGAGCGTGAGCAGCGGATCGGCGATGCGGTTGAGCAGCGTGAAGCGGTTGTGCGTGATCAGCAGCTCGAAGATGCCGGTTTCGAGGTACTGCGTCTCGACATCGATCGGACCGCCCGCGACGCCGAGATGCCCGATCAGCCCCTGCTCCTTGAGCGACTGCAGGGCCTCGACCGGGCCTCCGGGTGCCATGCCCTCCGCGAAGGTGATGTGCTCCGGATCGTGCAGGAACACCATTTCGATCGCCTCGACGCCGAGCAGCTCGAGGCTGCGCTCGAAGCGTCGCTTGATGGCATCGCCGCTGAAGTCGCCGTTCGGCTCGCGACCGATCTTCGTCTGCAGGATCGATCCGTCCGGGCGCCCCCCGAGCTCGCGATAGGCGAGGCCGATGCGTCGCTCACTCTCGCCATCGCCGTACTCCGCCGAGGTGTCGATGTAGTTCAGCGGCCCGTCGAGCGCCTCGCGGACAGTCGCGATTGCCTGCTCCTCGGTGACCCCGTAACCGAAGGTCTCCGGCATGTTGCCGAGCGGTGCGCAGCCGATGGCGATCGGCGGGACGGCGATGCCGGTCGACGCAAGTTCACGACGCGCAAGGATGTCCTGGGTCATTGGGTACTCCCACATAGACGCTGATGGATCGAGAAGGATGACTCGTCTGTATAGTGTATACGGATCAGCCCTGACGTGCGGGGAGCGCGTCGCCCATCTCCCAGATCGCGAGTGACGCGATGCGGTCAGTTCCGATCACGGCGATGCCATCCGCATCGTCGCGCGTTGGGTAGACGCGGCCGCTCAGCGCGATCTGATCGTCGACGAACACCTCGATCACCGAGCGATCGACGTAGACCCGCAGCGTGATCGTCTCGCCCGTCGGCACGTACGCGAGGCGTGTCTCCGTGCCGTAGGCATCCACGTCGAGGCTTGCGCGTGTGGTGTCGAGCACGAGCTCCTGCGTCGTCGGATCGTACCGGACGATGGTCTGTTCGGCACGATCGTCCGTCGCACGGACGAGCAGACCGACGGATGCGTCCGCCAGCGTGAAGGTCGCAACGATCTCGATCGCGTCGCCGCGCGCCTCCGTGAGCGTGCCGTCGGCGGAGGTGGTGGTCGGGAGGGTGTCGCCGCGGAGCAAGTCGTTCTCCGGCGCGGGCGCGGATCGCAGGGTGCCGTCGTCCGCGATGGTGAGGATGCGCGGGAGCGACATCGCGCCCGACCAGCCGTCCGCGACCTGCGCGTCGTCGCTGCGACGCTCGCGCAGCCAGCCGATCATCACGCGGCGCCCCTGATCGTCGGTGAAGCTCTGCGGGGCGTAGAGCGACGGTCCGGCATCGACGAGGCCGGTCGCGGTCGGGATGAGGCGATGCTCGCGATAGTCTCCGGTCATCCAGGAGACGTTGAGCGGATGTTCATCGTGCGAGGCGAAGATCAGCCCGTGACGTCCGTCGATCGCGAAGAAGTCAGGGCATTCCCAGCCGGTGCCGGTCGTGAACGGCGCGGTCTGCGTGGCATCCCCGACGACGAGCGGATGCAGATACTCCCACGTCACGAGATCGGTCGAGCGGTAGAGGAGCACGGTGCCGCCCTGCCCGGCGATTCCACTGCCAATGCCCTGATACCAGACGCCATCCTCCTGCCAGACGGTGTGATCGCGGAAAATGACGACCTCGAGGCCGGCGGGCGGCTCGGCGATGACCGGGTTGCCGGGGTGCTTCGTCCAGGTGCGCAGGAGCGGATCGTCGCTGGTGGCGAGGTGCGGACGTTGAGGTTCGAGATCGGCATCGCGCACGCCGGTGTAGAGGATCGTGGCGACGCCGTCGTGGTCGAACGCGACGCCGGAGAAGCAGCCGGCGGCGTCGGAGCCGCCGTCATCCGGGGCGAGCGCGATGGGGAGATCCTCCCAGTGCACGAGATCGCGGCTGATGGCGTGACCCCAGTGCATGTTGCCCCAGAGGGCGCCGAACGGGTTGTGCTGGTAGAAGAGGTGATAGGTGCCCTGCCACTGGATGAGACCGTTCGGATCATTCATCCAGTTCTGCGGCGGGGTGACATGGTAGCGCGGGCGATGGCGGTCGCGGGTGTCTGGCACGGATCGATGCTCCGGGATCGGTGAGGCGCGGCAAGATTCGCGCGTTTACGATACCAGTGCGTGGCTCGTTGCGGAAAGGGTGGCGATGGAGTCTCGCATGTTGGGAGAGGTGCCATGATCAGATGTGGTGTGACGACTCCTATGGAGTTGCCTCGCGGCGGGAGATGACCTCCTGCCCTCACGTGACGCTGCATTCGTACCCAGGAGTAGGGCCAGAGTTTATCTCTGGCCACGTTGGCTAGCGCGTCTTCTGCGTTCGCATGTAGACGAGCGAGAATCGTGAATCCCGCTTCGCGCGGGGATCCCTCGACAAGCATCGGTGACGGAGTCGCTCTCCTGGCAAACGCGGCGGGGCCCACACGAGGAACGCGGAGGGCAGTTCGCCCTCCGCGTTCCTCGTTGATGCTCTTGTGGTCAGGATGACCTACGCCGCCTGATCGTACAGGATCGGCTGGTCGGCATCCGTCAGCAGCAGCGGCCGCGAGCGATGCAGGATCACGTTCGCGTCGACCACGCACTTGCGCACATTCTCGAGCGACGGGATCTCGTACATCACCTCGAGCAGCACATCCTCGATCGACGTGCGCAGACCGCGCGCACCCGTCTTGCGCTCCTCGGCGAGGCGGGCCGTCGCTTCGAGCGCATCGTCCGTGAAGACGAGCTCGACGTCGTCCAGCGCGAAGAACTTCTGGTACTGCTTGATCACGGCGTTGCGCGGCTCGGTCAGGATCTTGATCAGTTCCGGACGCGACAGGTGGTTCAACGACACGCAGATCGGCAGACGCCCGACAAACTCCGGGATGAGCCCGTACTTCAGCAGATCGTCGTGGGTGACCTGCGACATCAGATCGTCGTTCGCATCGACGCTCGGGAGCACGCTGCCGCCGAAGCCCATGAAGCTCTGCTTGCCGACGCGCTTCGAGACGATGTCCTCCAGCCCTTCGAACGCGCCTCCGCAGATGAACAGGATGTTGCGCGTATCGATCTGGATGTACTCCTGATGCGGGTGCTTGCGACCGCTCTGCGGCGGCACGTTGGCGACCGTTCCCTCGATGATCTTGAGGAGGGCCTGCTGCACGCCTTCGCCGGAGACATCGCGCGTGATGCTCGGGTTGTCCGACTTGCGCGCGATCTTGTCGATCTCGTCGATGAAGATGATGCCGTGCTGCGCGCGCGTCACGTCGCCGGCGTTCTGGATCAGGCGGAGCAGGATGTTCTCCACATCCTCACCGACGTAGCCCGCCTCCGTCAGCGCGGTCGCATCGGCGATCGAGAACGGGACATCCAGCAGCTTCGCGAGCGTCTGGGCGAGGTACGTCTTGCCGGAGCCGGTCGGGCCGACGAGGAGGATGTTGCTCTTCTGGAGCTCGACATCGTCATCGTTCATCAGGCCGGCATTGATGCGCTTGTAATGGTTGTAGACCGCGACGGATAGGATCTTCTTCGCCTGGTCCTGCCCCACCACGTACTGGTTGAGCTGATCGTAGAGCGCCTTCGGCGTCTGAATCTTCGCCAGCATCGGTTCGGAACGGGGAGTGACCGGCTCTTCCTCCTCGATGATCTCGCGACACAGCTGCACGCATTCGTCGCAGATGTACACCTGATTCGGTCCGGCGATCAGCCGTCGAACTTCTTCCTGACCCTTATTGCAGAATGAGCACCGATAATGCACCCCAACCACCTCGTCTGATTCTTGAATGTGTTGCGCAACGTCCCGCGATCTGATGCGTGAAGCGACGATACCTGCGAGTCCGCGTCACGCAGCCAGTGTGACGTGCGCCGTGAGAACGGGCGCGAGGATCACTCCGCCTTGAGCGGAATGTTGAGCTCGGCGGGGTTCAGCACCTCGTCGATGAGCCCGTATTCCTTCGCCTCGTCGGCGGTCATGTAGTAGTCACGCTGGGTATCGGCCTTGACCTTGTCGAAGCTGTGCCCCGAGTGATCGGCGAGGATCTGCGTCAGCGTGTTGATGACCGCGAAGGTCTCCTTCGCCTGCACCTCGAGATCGGGGATGTTGCCGCGGAAGCCGCTCGACCCCTGGTGGATCATGATGCGCGCGTTGGGCAGCGCGAAGCGCTGGCCATGCTCGCCCGCCGCGAGGAGGACGGCCGCCATGCTGGCGCCCATGCCCATGCAGAGCGTGTGGACCGGCGCCTTCACCATGCGCATCGTGTCGTAGATGGCGAGGCCGGCGTACACCGAGCCACCCGGCGAGTTGATGTAGAGGCGGATCGGCTGCTCCGGATCGTCGTGATCGAGGAAGAGCATCTGCGCGATCAGCAGGTTCGCGACCTGATCATCGACCGGCGTACCGAGGAAGATGATGCGGTCCTTCAGGAGGCGCGAGTAGATGTCGAACGCGCGCTCGCCGCGGTTGGTGCTCTCCACCACCATCGGCACCAGATTGTCGATCTTCGGGATTTCCATCGATGTGAGACCTTTTCGCTAGCGTGCGTGACCCGTCATTGGGGGTCACGGTCGGGTTGGTGCGCTGATGTGTGTCGGTGCGTTACTCGGCTCTGATCGGGAGATTCAGTTCGGCGGGGTGAAGCACCTCGTCGATGAGTCCGTACTCCTGCGCCTCGGTCGCGGTCATGTAATAGTCGCGCTGGGTATCGGCCTTGACCTTGTCGTAGGAATGGCCGGAGTGATCCGCGAGGATCTGGATGAGCTTGTTCACCACGGCGAAGGTCTCGCGTGCCTGGACTTCGAGATCCGGGATCGCGCCCTGGAAGCCGCTCGATCCCTGATGGATCACGATGCGGGAGTTCGGCAGCGCGAAGCGATGTCCGCGCTCACCGGCCGCCAGCAGGACGGCTCCCATGCTGGCCGCCATGCCCATGCAGAGTGTGTGGACGGGCGCCTTCACCATGCGCATGGTGTCGTAGATGGCGAGACCGGCATAGACCGACCCGCCCGGAGAATTGATGTACAGGTTGATCGGCTGCTCGGGATCATCGTGGTCGAGGAAGAGCATCTGCGCGATCAGCAGGTTCGCCACCTGGTCGTCGACCGGTGTGCCAAGGAAGATGATGCGATCCTTCAGGAGGCGGGAGTAGATGTCGTAGGAGCGCTCGCCGCGATTGGTGCTCTCGACAACCATCGGGATCAGATTGTCGATCTTGGGGATTTCCATCTGGTGAGACCTTTTCGCTGTCATACGTGGCCCGGTTGGCCCCACGGATCGTCGGCGGCAAGTCGGTGATCATGTGTCCGCTTGCGAATGATCCCATAATAATCTCTGCGTCGAGGATCATACCTCCCCAAAGGGACGATGCACCCGACTGAACGGGCGGATTCTACCCGATTTGCGACATCCTCGGGTGAGGTTTTACCTGCAACGGTAGCTCTTTCCGTCGGCTGGGGCATCGCTGCACGGATCGTCGGCGTTCATGCCCCGATCGGGGCGTCGCCGCTTGTGACGTCCTCACAGATGATCGCCCACGGCTGATCGCGGTGGCGGGTCATCGCGATCGTGAAGGCGCGCGATCCGGTACCGCGCAGGCGCTTCGCGATCTGATCGACATCGCCGGCGAGGCCGCGGCGGCGGATGTCGACCGGGCCAGCCTCCAGCCCGCGGAGCGTCTGCTTTACCTGCCGCTCGTTCCACGGCTGACTCGCGACGATTCGGAGTGATCGCGCGAAGGGCGTCGCGACCGGGTCGTTCGTGACGAGGAAGCCGATCTGCTCGTCGATGAGCGCCGCGCCGAGATCGTGTGCGAGTGTGACGACGAGCCCCGCGCGCGTAACGGCCGGATTCGCGTCATGCAGGATCATCCCCGGTTCGGGCGTGATGATCGCCGGCGGATCGACGGTAGTGTCGTCGCCGGTCATTGTGTGGACCGTGTCGTCGGTGATGACGGTGGCGCGGCGCGGGGCGGTGGCGAAGGCGGGCGACCAGAGCATCGCCTCCTTGAGATCGTGATCGAGCGCGATCGTCTCCAGCTCCCAGCCCCCGGGGATGGCCTCGTGCGGGATTCCGGGGAAGGTCTTGATGCCCACCTTCGGGATCTGCGCGGTGAGCGCGAAGGCCCACGCGAGCGGCGGATCGCCGACGCCGATCGAGAAACGTCCGCGCTCGTTGCGCCGCGCCGGATCGATGAAGACGGCATCGACGCCGTGCGCGACGAGATCGACGTGGCGGACGTCGTCCAGCACGGGCGTGATTGTGACATTCGGGGCGTGAACGTGCGCGTTGAACACGGCCATCGCGAGGTGATCGGGGTCGAGATCGACGGCGATGAGGTCGCGGAGATCGGCGAGCTGTGCGAGCGCGAGGAGATCCCCACCGATGCCGCAGCAGAGATCCACGATGGTCTGGGAGTTGACGTAACGCTGGGATCGCCAGGTGGCGATGCGCTCGGAGGTCGCCTGCTCGAGACCAGCCCGCGTGAGCAGCATCTGGTCGGCGCGCGCGAACTTGCGTCGCCCGTGCACGCGCAGATCGTGGAGCGTCATCGCCTGGGCGACGAGCTCGGGTGCGTGCGTCTTGCGGAGACGCGTCGCCACGGAGAGCGCGGTCGCGGGAGTCGGGTTCGCCGCGGCGATCTCGGCGAGCAGCGCCGTTGCCTCCGGGGAGGTGAGGCGCGCGACGAGGTCGGATGCGGATGGTGGTGGGGTGGCGTGCGACATGCGATCCGTATCATGCGACGAGGGCGGAAGCCGATTGGCCTCCGCCCTCGATCTGCGTGCGATTCCGTGGAATGCCGGGCGATTACTCGCCCTTGACGGCATCCAGGGCGGCCTCGGCCGCCGACTTCGCGGTGTCCGCAGCGGCGGCACCCGCGTTCTGCAGGGCCTTCGGCAGGCGATAGCCCGCCGCCTCGGCAGCCTCGGCGTTCGCGAAGAAGACCTCGGCGATCGTGGCCTCGTAGAACGGGGACTCGATCGGGTGGTAGATCTTCGAGCTGCCGTTGCCCTTGATCGGGAACTCGGCCGGCGCGTCCTTCTCACCCGTGCCCGGGATCCAGTCGGTGCCCTCGCGATCGGCGGGGCCGAGCTTCTTCGTTCGCGTGGCGGTCGACTTCGGCGCCTCGGCCTCGGTGGCGACATCCTCCGTCGTCTCGGCAGTCGCCTCGACGTCGGTCGCGGTGGTGTCGATCACGTCCTCGTCGGCATGGGCGTGGCTGTGATCGTGGGGGGCATGGTCGTGACCGTGATGATCATGGTCATGGTCGTGATCATGCGCGTACTCGGCTTCTGCCTCCGCGGCGAGCGCTCCGGCGGCCTCGATCGCGGTGTCGATGTCGACGGCTTCCGGCTCCGGCGCCACGTAGGCGTTCAGCACGGCGCCGCGACCTTCCGTGGCGAGGTCAAGGAGACGATCCGTGACGTTGCGCTGGAAGATATCGTTGCTGAGCATGTTGCGGAAGTAGTCGCCCTTGTAGATCTCGCGGAGGCGAGCGGCATTCTCTTCGGCCTGGTCACCGGTGACGGCGCCCGGGTTCTGCGCGATCAGCTTCTCGATCTCGGCGTCGATGTCCTCATCGGTCACCTCGATGCCTTCAGCCTGCGCGAACGCCTGCATGAGGAGCGAGTTGCGCAGCCGCGCCTCGGCCTGCGGCCAGAGGCTGTCGTGCAGCTGATCCGCCGTCATGCCCTGCGAGGCGAGGTAAGCCTCCCACGGCGTGCCGTTGCGGGTGACATCCTGGTGCAGGTGCTCGAGCTGGTGATGCAACTCGTCGTGAACCAGCTCGTGCGGCAGCTCGAGGTTGGAGGTCTCGGCCAGCTTGTCGAGGATCTGGTTCAGCACGAGGTTGCGGCCATCACCGGTCTTGCCGGAGTGGATGTCGTTGCGGATCTCCGTGCGGAGCTCCTCGAGCGTCTCGGCATCGGCGACCGTCTTCGCGAACTCGTCGTCGATCGGCAGGAGATCGCGCTCCTTGATGCCCTTGACGGTGAGCTTGTAGGAGAGCGTCTTGCCCTGGATCGACGGATCGACCGACGGATCATCGGTGGCGAAGGCGATGTCGAACGCCTTCTCGTCGCCGACATTCACGCCGACGAGCTGCTCGTAGAAGGCCGGGAGGAGGTTGGTCTCGCCGAGCACGAAGACGGCGTCGGTGACGGGATCCTGGAACGGCGTCTCACCATCGAACACGTCGTAGTCGACCGTGACCTGATCGCCATCCTGCGCCGGGCGCGGCTCGGACGGATCTGCCCACGGGCTCTGCGTGCGCTGGAGGCGGGTGATGACCTCGTCGATCTCCTCCTCCGTGACGGCCGCATCGAACGGCTCGACGCGGATGCCGGAGTAGTCACCGAGCTCGGCCGTCGGGTACACCGCGACCTCGACCGTGAAGTTCAGCGGCTCGAAGGAGTTGATCTCCACCTTCGGCTCACCGACCGGCTGCAGGTCCTCCTGCTGGAGCGCCTGCCGGTAGAGCTTCTCCATGCTCTCGTCAGCGGCTTCCTGAAGGAAGACGGTCGGGCCGTAGTAGCGCTCGATGATCGCGCGCGGGGCCTTGCCCTTGCGGAATCCCGGCACCTGGATGGTCTTGCTGACCTTGCGGACCGCGACCTTGATCGCTTCCTGGAACTCGGCGTCATCGGCAGTGATGTCGAGAACGACGATGCTTTCTGGTTTCCGTTCGACGGAGAGTTTCACGCTGGACGCGTCCCTTCTACCTTGGCGTCTCGATACGGGATCGCGCGATCGCCCGATCGCGCTCCGTGGTTGTGCATGCAGTGCATGAGTCACACCGTATCGAATTTGGACAAACACGTTGCCGGACCACAACTCCAGCAATCGGACCCGGTGCCATTCGTGACCGGGCTGTCACGATGCGTGGAGCAATTGACTCGACAGGCATCGTGCTGAACATGGCAAAACGGCCGTTGTGACGGCCCCATCTCCAATCGGGGAGTATACCACCCGTGTCGCGATTTGCTCATGGTCGTGTCGAGACGGCAAATGGCCCGGGAGAACTGTCCGACCGGAGGGTACGTACCGGCGAACGTGCGCTGGAAACGGGATTGATCGTCGTGTCCAGACAAAGCGTACGGACACATTGTCATCCCTCCCGACGCTCTGGTATCGTCGATGCAGGCAGCGAAGGTCGAGGTCGCACGGACATCGATGGCCTCCTCTGGTGCATCTGTGTACGGACGTTCTTTGCACAATGCCGAGGTCAGGGACGTCGCGGGTCATCCGACGGGAATCGGGTGCTCGATCGCCTCGCTGGGAAACAGAACGTTCTTCTATTGAATCGATGCTCGTCGTCATCGGATCGGTCGCCCCCCGCGATCGTGCCGATGACCACTCGGATTCCGGATGGACCCGGATCGCTCGCGGGATGGAGCCGCGGCGATGTGGGGGGATGCGAGTGGGATCGTGGATCTCGCATGGGGTGTGTCCCGGTGCGATGGCTCATGGGTCGGTGGAGTGTCGCGTGGTCGCATCAGGAGGGAAGGCGCGGTGTCCACCGCAATCAACCGCACTCGTTTGCACGCGTCACCGCTGAGGCGGGTCGTTTCGTATGCCCTTGCGGGCACACTCGCCGTCTCCGCGCTGATGCCCGGATTCGGCAACGTCATCGCGTCGGATGGCGCGACGGCGACGCCGTCGTCGAGCTTCTCCGTGTCCGTCGACACCGTGGAGGAGCTGACCGGGCTCACCGCGATCGTGTCTGGCGGGGGCGATGGCGTGAATCTCCGCGCCGATGCGGCGCACGATGCCGAGGTCGTCGCCGCGATCCCGGAGGGCGACGAGGTCACGCTCCGCATCGACACCCTTGATACGGTGGTCGATGCCGATGGCATCACGCGCTGGTGGCCGGTCACCTACGACGGCATTGATGGCTGGGTCTCGGGCTTCTACCTGACCGATCCGAACGGCACGACCGATGCCGATGTCAGCGGCGCATCCGCCGACGATGCAACGTCCACGGCGACCACGACGTCCAGTGCGGCTCCGACGCCGACGCAGACCCCGTTCACCTTTGATGGTGAGGTGGTCGCCGGGATCGAGGCGCAGGTGAATGGCGGCGGTGAGCCGGTAAATCTGCGTGATGGCACGGATGTCGATAGCGGCATTCTGGACGAGGTGCCGGACGGTACCATCGTCACGCTGCGTATCGATACGGTCGATACCGTGACTGACGATCTCGGTATCCGCTGGTGGCCGGTGACGGTCG
>Ga0164243_10006182_pt1 | contig 18184 bp, 16 predicted proteins | sample OricompcompostOP_FD_108781 | JGI IMG/M metagenome (GOLD analysis project Ga0164243, IMG submission 108781) | Organic Plus compost microbial communities from Emeryville, California, USA - Original compost - Organic plus compost (OP) | ecosystem: Engineered > Solid waste > Mixed feedstock >... | reverse complement strand
TCGGATTTCACGCGGTTGAAGTCGAATTCGAGGAAGTGCGTATCGAAGCCGCCGGCCGGATTGTCGAAATGCACTTCGACTTCGTTCAGCGGGTTGATCGTCTTGACCAGCTTTTCGTTGACGCGCTCGCCCCAGAGCAGCGCGACGTAGTCCATCGCGGTCTTGAGCGTCTTCTCCGGCACGATCGGCTTCAACAGCTGATCGAAAGTGATGTTCGCGAAATCCTCGCGGCGGAAAATCGTGTTGAGCGCCATCGAGCGCTCGCTGCCGAGCTTCAGGTCCTTGTCCAGCAGGAACAGGCCCTCGTTCACCGTGCGCAGAATGTCCGCCGTTTCTTTGCGCGCGATGTTCGCGACGAATTCATCCTTGCGCAGGTTGCGGGCGAAGTAGAAGAAGATCGCGCCGAGCAGCAGCAGCGCGGCGATCATGCCGCCGACCTGAATGCCGCGCAGGATCGTCGCTTGCTTCGCGCTGTCCTGCTCGACGAGGTCGGCCAGTTGAGCGCTGATGTTGCCGAGCTGTGAATGCGCAGCCGCGCCGTATTGGTTCAGCTCGGCCACAGCGGTTTGCAGGCGGCGGCCGCGCGGGCTCAGCTGCACGCCTTTCTCCGCTTGCGGCGCGGGAGCGGCAGCGGCTTTGCCGTTCGCGGCGACAGGTGCAGGCGCGGGAGCGGCGGCTTCGGTCGGATAGGGCGAGCCCGAGAAGCGCAACACGGGATCGAGCTTCGCTTTATAGGTGTCCCAGATCTTCGAGCTGTTCGCGATCAGCTCCTTCGCCTTCTCGCTCTGAAGCGCGCCGAGCACGACGACGTCGCCGTCAGCGTTCGTGATCATGCCGCTCGTGAGGCCGTTCAGGCCGTGATCGAATTTCGCGGCCGCGTTACGCAGCGCTTCGAGATCGGGGTCGATCTTGTCGCCGGCCTTGAGGCGCTCGGCGAGCGCAAGCCCGCTCGAGTGCACGAGCCCTGGCTGCGCTTGTTGCTGGGAAAGGAATTTGACGCCGCCGACGCTGTCATCGAAGCGCCCGACCATGCCGTGGTTGACGGCGAGAATGATCGCCGTGAACAACAGAAAGCCGGTGATGGCGAAAACGATTCCCTTGTATCGACCAAGATCGAAGATGCCCATGGACAGTTCCCCTGTGACCCAAGTTTCCGGCGAGCCGCATGACCAAAGCTCGAAGCCAGCGGCGCCTGAACGCTCGTTGCCAAAACCGGCGCAACGCACAGCCCTACTGTTGTTGAAGTATCAGGCGGGCAGCAAACGACGATCCGGGTCGGAGCGAAATTCGGCTGTGCGCTTATCTGACAATAAGCGTCGAGATTACTCTCGAACCAGTTCCCGTTTTTAAAGTGTAAATATTTGCGGCAGTTCAAACTTTCGCTGTCTTGCGAACCCGCCGCTACGCACGCTTCCGCATTTTTCGGCGCATTCCGGCCGGCAATGGCTCGCGTTCGGGTGCTCCCGGAACCCTCGAACGTCGACGCAAAGCTGTTCCGTGCGTGCAACAGGGAGTTTTCGGCGCTTGCGGGCAGGGGCAAGGAGTTGTCGAAGAATTAAGCACTTGCGCCTGTCCCACGCGCTGACTCATTTCCGCGACGCCTGAGATTTTGTGCTGCGAATGCAAGAACTTACGCGCTACTTACGATCGCAGAATGCTCGACAACGGCTGAAAGCCGTGCTCATCATGCGCCCCTGTTGGGCAGGGCACGGCACCTATGCGGGACACGATCGAATTCCAGTCGCACGTACCCCGGGCGCAGCGCACGGCGCTTGAAGCGCTCGTGTTCTTCAATTCCTGCCAGGACCGCTACGCCGCCTGTATCGCCGAAGCCGTCGAGCGCTTCGGCTCCCCCGAAATCGTCGCGGACGGGGATCGCCTCCGAGTCCGCGTTGCCGGCATGAACGACGTGCAATGTTTGTTTGCCGTCGAGCGCGCGACCGGCCGGCCGGTCGGCGTCGCCGTCTATCTTCGCGCCGATCTCGAGCACATCACCGTCGTGCATCTGGGCATCGCGGGCGAATACGCAAGCGGCGGCCCGAAAGCCACTGAACAGCTGCTGCTGCGTCTGTTGCGTGAAGTGCGTCGCTCGACGCGGCGAATGAAAGGCGTGCGGCGGCTCGAGCTCTTCTATATCAAGGAACGAGCTGCCGCGAACCGCTGGCGCGACGCCAAAGCCCTCGTCTGAGCTTGCTTCCGATCGATTCTGCCAAGGCGCGCATCGAGCGCGCGATCAGTGCTGCGTGCGGCCTGCCGTTCGCGCTTTTCACGTGGGCGCTGTGGCTCGCTGTCGGGCTCGGCTATCTCGGTCCGCGCGTTTGGTTCTTCGATCTGTTCGCGAATTTCCGCGTCCAGTACATGGGCGTGTTCGCGGTGTGCGTCATCGCGCTCACGATCGCGCGCTGGCGCAAGACGGCGATCGTCGCGCTGCTCGGGGTCGCATTCACGACCGCAACGATGGCACCGTACTTTCAGGAGCGCGTCAGCGCGGCCGTGCCCGGGCAACACTTTCGTCTGGTCACATTCAATGTCTGGTTTCGCAACACCGATGTCGCGCGTACTGCGCAGTACGTGCAGGCAAGCGGTGCGGACGTCGTGATCCTCGAGGAAGTCGACATTGCGAATGTCGATGCGCTCGCACGGCTGCTGCCGGCGTATCCATATCTCGCGACGACATCGTCAGTGCGGTTTGGAGTGGCGATGTTCAGCCGCTGGCCGTTACAGGCGGAAGACGTGCCGGTCGGCGGCCGCATCACGCGCATCGTGCGCGCGCGTGTGGATTGGAATGGCACGCCGCTCACGATCTTCGGCGTGCATCTGCACTGGCCCTTGAGCCGTGGGAATGCACAGGCCCGCGCCGAGGAGCTGCAGGCGCTGGCAGCAGCGGCGCGAAGTGAATCAGCTCCGGTGCTCATCGCCGGCGATTTCAATCTCACGCCGTGGTCGCGCTGGTTCGCGCGCTTCGTCGCGGAGTCAGGGCTGCAAGATTGTGCGCTCGGACAGGGGCTTCTCGGGACCTGGCCAGCGCAGGTGATGCCGCCGATGCGGATTCGGATCGATCAGTGTTTTGCGTCCGCGCAGTGGCGTGTGCATCGGGTGAGTGTGGGGCCGAGGCTCGGGTCGGATCATTTGCCGACGGTCGTGGAGTTGGGGCCCCCTCCCTAGCCCTCCCCCGCCGTGCGGGGGAGGGGATCGGAGAGATTGGAGGGAATTGGAGCCCTCGTTCGGCCGGCGCTTTTCAGCCGCCGTTTTCGTCGCGGCTGACGCGGCGGATGATGTAGCCGCCCGATTTCTGATCGGGCTCGAGCGCGATGAGCTTGTGGCGCTCCGCGTCCTCGAGCAGATCGCTGAAGGTGCGAAAGCCGAAGTAGCTTTCGTTGAAGCCGGGATTACGGCGCTTCAAGGTCTGCTTGACCATCGAGCCCCAGATCTTCTCGTCCTGATCGCGCTCCTCGGCGAGCGCCTCGATCGTGTCCAACACGAGATCGAACGCCTGCTGATGCCGCTCTTCGTCGCTCGCTTCGGTCTTCGGCTGCGCGGCCTTCGCTTCGGCCGATTGCTTCGCGGCCGGGCGGCGCTTCGTGCGCTGCTGCTTTTTCTTTTCGTCCTGGCGAACCAGGTCGTCGTAGTAGATGAACTCGTCGCAGTTCGCGATCAAGAGGTCCGAGGTCGAGCTCTTCACGCCGACGCCGATCACCGTCTTGTTGTTCTCGCGCAGCTTGCTCACGAGCGGCGAGAAGTCCGAATCGCCGCTGATGATGACGAACGTATCGACGTGGGCTTTCGTGTAGCAGAGATCCAGCGCATCGACGACCAGGCGGATGTCCGCCGAGTTCTTGCCCGACATGCGCAGATGCGGAATCTCGATCATCTCGAACGAGGCCTCGTGCATCCCCGCCTTGAACTCCTTGTAGCGCTCCCAGTCGCAGTACGCCTTTTTCACGACGATGCTGCCCTTCAGAAGCAGCCGCTCGAGGACGCGGCCGATGTCGAACTTCGCGTATTTCGCATCGCGCACGCCGAGCGCGACGTTCTCGAAATCGCAGAACAAAGCCATGCTGTTGATGGGATGAGTCATAGCCATCCTTTGCGTCTGAAGACGGCATAGGTGAGGCCCATGGAGGCGATCATGAGCCCGATCGAGAAAAAGAAATCGCCGTATTCGCCCGGCAGGTGCGGCAGCAGACGGAAGTTCATGCCGTAGATGCTCGCGATCAGCGTCGGCGGCAGGAACAACACGGCCGCGACCGAGAAGATCTTGATGATGTTGTTCTGCTCGACGTTGATGAGCCCGAGCGTCGCCTCGAGCAGAAACGAGATCTTGCTGCCGAGAAAGCTCGCATGGTCCGACATCGAGACGACGTCGCGGCTGATCGAGCGGAAGCGCCCGCGCTGATCGTTCGACAGCTCGTGGATGCTCGCCTGTTGAATGAACACGAGCAGCCGCCCGAGGCTCACGAGACTCTCGCGCGCCTTGGAATTCAAATCGCCGCTGAAGCCGATGCGCTCGATCATCGAGCGCAGATCGCGGCTGGTCGGCGTGCCGGAGCCGTTGCGCGCGAAAATCGTCGCGGACAGCGCATCGAGATCGGCGCCGACGCGCTCGAGAATGTCGGCGATGCGCTCGGTGATGGCTTCGACGATGCCGGCGAGCACCGAGACGCCGTTCTGGCATGAGGCCGGATGATTCTGCGCGTAGGTGACGAAATGCTTGAACGGCTTGATGTCGAGATAGCGGTTCGTGACGAGCCTGCCGCGATTCAGGATGAACGTCACCGCGCTGCTCACCGGATGCTCGGTGTCGAGCTTCGCGGCAACGGTGATCGTCATGTACAGCGCGCCGTTGTCTTCATAGAGGCGGTTCGAGGCCTCGATTTCCTTCATTTCCTCGCGCGTCGGAATTTCGATCCCGAGCTGAGCCTCGACCGATTTCTCCTCATCGATCGTCGGCTCGAGCAGATCGATCCACACGGCCGAATCGGGCAGCACGCCGTCCGCAGGCGCCACCTTCGTGAGGCCTTGCGGTTGCGGGACGTAGATGTTGAGCATGGGAGGCGGCGCGGAGGCGCGCGAGTCAGTCGCTACGACAACGCGCGGCGCACGTCATCGTGCGTCCGCTGCCGTGCACGATGCACGAATGCTGCGAGCGCATCGATGCGCAGGAGCAGCCCTCAGCCGCCATGCTCGGAGGCGGCGAGCTCGCCGATGAGCTGGAACAGCTGCGTTTCGCCGCCGGCCATGCCCACGTCCGTCTTGTACTTGCCGTTCACGATGATGGACGGCACGGATTCGATGCGATAGCGGCGGTTCAACTGATCGGCGCGCTGCAGCTTGCTTTCGACGGCGAAGGAGCTGAACGCCTTCTGGAATTCGTCCGTGCTCACGCCGTGCTCGCGGAAGAACGCCGTGATCTTCTCGACGGTGTTGAGGCCGTTACCCTTCTGATGAATCTCGCGGAAGATCGCCGTGTGCAGCTCATCGAGCTTGCCCAGCATTTCGGCGGTGTAGAACAGGCGAGCGTGCATGCGCAGCGTGTCGTTCCACATCGCCGGCACGCGCACGAACTCGACGTACGGCGGCTTGCCTTTCGCGCGCCACGACTCGATCGCAGGATCGAGCGCATAACAGTGGCCGCAGCCATACCAGAACACTTCCACGACCTCGACCTTGCCCGCACCGACGGAGGTCGGCTGCGCCGGGACGAGCTTTTCGTAGTTCACGCCTTCCTTGAACTTCGCGGACGTCGGGTTCGTCGAGGCGGGACCGCCGAGGCGCAGCGCCGGGCGCACGGTCGTGCCGCTCTCATCGATCGTCTCGTCGTCCGTTTCACTGATCGATTCGACCGGCGCGGCGGCTGCCGTCTCTGCGCCTTCGGCGGGCGCAGCGGCTTCCGTGTTGGCGGGAGCTTCAGTTGCGGCGGGCTGGGCGGGAACGGTGGGCGCGGGCTGCTGCTGAGCCGCGGGCGGGGGCGTCGCTTCCTTTCCGCAGGCACCGAGCGTCAGCATCAGCGCGAAGAGAGTGGCGATCGAAAGCTTCTTCATGACCCTACCTCGATGCTTGAGCTATGCCGCGGCCCGCTCGCGCTCGTTTACCGCAAGCCCTGCACGTATTGCGCGACGGCGTCGATCTGCGCATCCGTCAAACGATTCGCGACATCACGCATCATGCGGTTCTGCGCCTGGTCGGTGGTGCGCGTGCCGGCGCGATACGCCTTCAGCTGGGCCGCGACGTACGTCGCATGCTGGCCCTGGATGGCTGGATAAGCGGCGGCCGCAATGCCCTTGCCGCTCGGCCCGTGACAAGCCGTGCAAGCGGGAATGCCGCCGACCGGATCACCGCCGCGATAGAGACGCTGACCCTCGGCGACTTTCGAAGGTTCCGCCTCGAGGCCCGTGCGCACCTGTTGTGAGAAGTACGCCGCCAGGTCTTCCATGTCGGCATCGGTGAGCGGCTGCGCCATGGGCGTCATGAGCGGATTCTGGCGCTCGCCGCCTTTGAAGGCTTTCAGCTGCTTGATGATGTACGGGCCGCTTTGACCCGCGAGGACCGGCCACTCGGGATTGACGCTGTTCCCGTTGACCCCGTGACAAGCAACGCACTGCGCCGCTTTCGTCTGACCTTGTTCGGCGGAACCCTCACCGAGCACCGGTGAGCTCAACGCAAGGCCGCTGAGCATGATCGAGAACGCAAGCCGCTGTAACTTCATATCCACTCCGCACGTCCACCGCGAGGCCGGCCATTTCTTTGCAGGTCGTAGGCCAGCTCGACGTCAAGTTGCCGACAAATTGTTGATTCGATGAGCCGCGGCGCTCGCGTCGTATACATCGATGAGCACGCGCCGGGGCACAAAAGGCGCGGAATTGTACACTAGCCCGCCGTCTCGTCCGCAGATGCTGCCGCATCGCGGCGGGCGCCTAACGTCGATTCGTCCTATGCCGCAATTTCCCACAGTCACTTTTCTCTTGAGCGCCTGGCAGCCGCGCCAGTTTCCAGCCGACCAAGGCGCTGAAGTCGCGTTCGCAGGACGCTCGAACGCAGGCAAGTCGAGCGCGCTCAATGCGATCGTCGGCCGCAAGGACCTGGCGCGCACGAGCAAGACGCCGGGCCGCACCCAGCTCATCAATTTTTTTGCGCTCGATGAGACGCGGCGTCTTGCGGATCTGCCGGGCTACGGTTACGCGAAAGTCCCCGAGCAGATGAAGCAGCACTGGCGCGAGCTTCTGAGCCGCTACGTCGAGGCTCGCGCATCGCTCGCGGGCCTCGTGATCGTGATGGACGCGCGGCGCCCGCTCACCGATTTCGATCAGCAAATGCTCGGCTGGACGCAGGCGAACGGCTTGCCCACGCACCTGTTGCTGACGAAGGCCGATAAGCTGAGTCGCAGCGAATCCACGCTCACGCTGCGCAAGGTGCGCGCGGCGATCGGCGAAGGCACGACCGCGCAGCTGTTCTCTGCGGTCGATAAAACGGGCGTGGACGAGGCGCGTCGCGCGGTTCTGGAAATGATGAGCGGGCCGGGCAGAGCCGGCGTCCCGGACAATGCGGAAGGATGATCAGGACAAAAAGAACCCCGATGACCCGTTACGAGTCATCGGGGATAGTGTCACCCGGCATGGGGATGGACCGGGTATCCGTTCACTCAGGGAGGTCAGTGAACGAGAGCGTCCTGGCCGACGCTCGTAGATAGGACGCCATGTGCGGAGCCAAAGTTCCGCGGCGTTCCGGTCCATTTTTATAAAAGAAACGTAACGAATTTCAGTAGGTTATCTACCACATTGGCACCACAGCGCGGACTCGCGCCGCGCTTGGCTTCGATGCGTTTTGTGGCTGTGGAGCAACGCCGAAATCGGCTTTACAGGAACGTATAAGTAACGCCGACCGTCACCATGTTCGCGTCGTCGAGATCGTCGACATCGAAGATTTCGTACTCCGCGCGTACGCCGAGGCTCAATAACCGGAACTGCACGCCCACGCCGTAGGCGAGATCGGTCCCGTCCGCGTCGAGGAGCTTGCCGAGCTCAGGGTGCTTGAGCTCGGAATCCCACCTCACGGCGCCGAGCTTGCCGTACAGATCCACCGGCCCGAGTGCGAAAAAGCCCACTGCATATCCGCTGACCGCGTGGCCTTCCGTACGCAGCTTCACTCCCGCGACGGTGTCGTCGGGCTCGCCGAAGTCGACGTAATTCGCTTCGAAGCCTAGCCAGTCGAGCGGGCGAATGCCGGCGATCACCTTCCAGCCCAGATCGCTCCCGTCGAAATCGAGATTGCGGATGCCTTCGATATCGTCGGATTTGACCTGCGAGCGGCCGACGCCGGCGCCGAGATAGATGCCGTTGTCGGCGGCTTCCGCTGCCGTGCTGAGAGCGAACAGACCCGTTACCAACACCATGAGCTTGCGCATATCGCCTCCGTTGACTCGAGCGCTATAGAAACCGTGCAGGGGAATGTTTGAGGGCGTGGGAAAGGTTCGTTGCAAAGCCGGCCCTCAGTCCGGACCCTCACCCCGGCCCTCTCCCGCCGAGCGGGAGAGGGAGGAGCGGTCAATGGGCCTCGTCCCAGTTCGCGCCGACGCCGACATCGACCTTGAGCGGCACGCTCAGCTCCGCCGCGCGACACATGAGCTCGCGGATGTGCATCGTCAGCTCATCGACGGCTTCACGCTGCACTTCGAACACGAGCTCGTCGTGCACCTGCATGATGAGCCGCGCAGGGATGCGCGAATCGATCAGCCAGCGATCGACCGAGATCATCGCGCGCTTGATGATGTCGGCCGCGGTGCCCTGCATCGGCGCGTTGATCGCCGCGCGCTCCGCGCCTTGCCGCAGCGCCGCGTTTCGCGACGAGATGTCGTTCAGATACAGACGGCGGCCGAACACCGTTTCGACGTAGCCGCGCTCGCGCGCCTGCTGGCGCGTCTCGTCCATGTAGCGGCGCACGCCGGGATAGCGCTCGAAATACAGATCGACGTACTTCTGCGCCTCGCCGCGCGAAATGCCGAGCCGCGCCGCAAGCCCGAATGCCGACATGCCGTAGATCAAGCCGAAATTGATCGCCTTCGCCGAGCGGCGCTGCTCGGCCGTCACCGCATCGAGCGCCATGCCGAACACTTCCGCCGCCGTCGCCTGATGGATGTCGCGATCGACGCTGAACGCATTCAGCAAGCCTTGGTCGCGCGACAGGTGCGCCATGATGCGCAGCTCGATCTGCGAATAGTCGGCGGCGACGATGCACGCGCCGGCCGGCGCGACGAACGCCTGGCGGATGCGCCGGCCTTCGGCCGAGCGAATCGGAATGTTCTGCAGATTCGGATCCGTCGACGACAATCGTCCCGTCGCCGCGACCGCCTGGTGATAGCTCGTGTGCACGCGGCCCGTCGCGCGATTGATCTGCAGCGGCAGCTTGTCGGTGTACGTCGACTTCAGTTTCGCGAGCTCGCGATAGTCCATGATCATGCGCGGCAGCTCGTATTTTTCCGCGAGCTCTTCGAGCACGTCTTCGGCCGTCGAGGGCTGACCGGTCGGCGTCTTGCGCAACACCGGCAGCCCGAGCTTGCCGAACAGCACTTCCTGCAGCTGCTTCGGCGATTCGATCGAGAACGGCCCGCCCGCCGCCGCGTGCGCTTCCGCCTCGATCTGCCGCAGGCGCGCCGTGAGCTCGCCGCTCTGCACTTTCAACAACGCGCCGTCGATCGGCACGCCGGCTTGTTCCATGCGCATCAGCACCGGCGCGAGCGGCTGCTCGATCGATTCGTACAGCGCCTTGAGCCCGGCCGAACCGGAGATCTGCTGCCACAACGTGCGATGCAGCTGCAGCGTGACATCGACTTCCTCGCACGCGAACTCGGCCGCCTTCTCGACGGCGACCTGGCTGAACGCGATCGCCTTCGCGCCTTTGCCGACGAGCGACTCGAGGGGAATCGTCTCGATGCCGAGATACTTGCGCGCGACCATGTCGAGGTCATGACGCGTCGCCGTGCTGTTCCACACGTACGACTCCAGCATCGAATCGAAGCGCACGCCCGCAAGCTCGATGCCGATGCGCTTCAGTGCATGCGCGTCGTATTTCGCGTAATGGCCGACCTTCGTGACGTCCTCGCTTTCGAGCAGCGGCTTCAGCGCCGCGAACACCGCCTCGCGCGCGAGCTGCGAGCCGCCCGCGAGGTCGTGGCCGATCGGGATGTACGCCGCGACGCCCGGCTCGGTCGCAATCGCGAGCCCGATGATGTCGGCATTCATGTAATCGAACGACGTCGTCTGGGTTCTGAACGCGATCAGCTCCGCGCTTCGCGCACGCGCGATCAACTCATCGAGCGCGGCTTGTGTCGTGATCGTCGAGTACGTGCGCGGCGGCGGCGGCGGAAAAGCGGGCGAGGGCGGCAGAACGGGCCCGGAGGGCGCCTCGCCTGTGTCACCGCCGGTCAGGGCGCGCAGGAACGCGCGCAGCTCGAGCCGCGTGTACAGCTCGCGCAGCTGTTCTTTGTCGGGCTCGCCCTGCACGAGCTGGTCCGGCGAAAAATCGAGCGCCACTTTCGTATCGAGCGTCGCGAGCTTGCGCGACAGCTCGAGCTCCGTGAGGCTCGCGCGCAGGCTTTCGCCGACCTTGCCGCTGATCGCGCCGGCATTCGCGATCAAGTTGTCGAGTGTGCCGTAATCATTGAGCCACTTCGCCGCGGTTTTCGGCCCCACCTTCGGCACGCCCGGAATGTTGTCCGAGGTGTCGCCGACGAGCGCGAGGTAATCGATGATCTGCTCGGGGAACACATCGAACTTGTTCTTGACCCCGGCGCGGTCGAGCCGCGAGCCGGTCATCGTGTTGATGAGCGTGATGCGCTCGCTCACGAGCTGCGCCATGTCCTTGTCGCCCGTCGAGATCAGCACGTCCATGTCCTGCGCGGCGGCCTGGCACGCGAGCGTGCCGATGACGTCATCCGCCTCGACGCCGTCGATCCGCAACAGCGGCAAGCCCATGTACTTCACGCAATCGAGCAGCGGCTGCAGCTGCGCGCGCAGATCGTCCGGCATCGGCGTGCGCTGCGCTTTGTATTCTTCGAACAATCGATCGCGGAACGTCTTGCCCGGCGCATCGAACACGATGGCAATGTGCTGCGGCGCCTCTTCCTTGAGCATTTTCTGAATCATGTTCAGAACGCCGAGCACCGCGCCGGTCGGCTCGCCGCGTGAGTTCGTCAGCGGCGGCAGCGCATGGAAGGCTCGATACAGATAACCCGACCCGTCGACGAGGACGAGCTTGCGTCGCTCGCTCATCGGTCAATTTCCCTGCGGGGGCGGGGTGGTCGACGGCACCGTGTCCGTCGGAATCGCCGGCGGCTGCGGGCCGCTCGGGTTCGTGGAGCGCTCTTTCTTCTGCTGCTCCTCGCTCGTGCGGCCGGATGCGTCCTGTTTGCCTTGATCCGGCAGATACAGCGGTCCTTTCAAGCCGCAGGCCGTCGCCGCGAGCGCCATCGCCATCCACAGAATCGAACGGAAGATCATGCGCGGCAGTATAGAGGAGATGGCCGCGGCCGCACGCCCTCGTCCGGGTTTCGACCTCAAGCGCGGTCGAGGATGTACATCGTGATCCGCGAGATGCACACGAGCTTTTCCTGCTCGTCGGTAATGCGGATCTCCCAAACGTGGCTGCGGCGCCCGATGTGCGCGGGGCGCGCGGTGCCGATCACGTAACCCTCGGACACGGCGCGCACGTGGTTCGCATTGATCTCCTGCCCGACGCAGCGCTGCTTCGAGCGGTCGATGACGAGCGCCGCGGCGATGCTGCCGAGCGTTTCGGCGAGCGCGACGGACGCGCCGCCGTGAAGAATGCCGAACGGCTGGCGCGTGCGATCGTCGACCGGCATGCGCGCGCGCACGTAGTCCGGGCCGATCTCGGTGAACTCGATGCCGATGTGATTCGGCAGACAGGCTTCTTTGAAGCGGATGTCTTCGACCGTGTAAGGCTGGTGCCAGATGCTCATGACTGACCCGTCAGTTTCTTGCCCACTCTGAGATAAGCGTCGCGAAACGGAATGCCTTCTTTCACGACCAGCTCGTTCGCCTCGGCCGCCGCGTGAATCGACGGGTCGAGACGGATCCTGTCGCGCCGGAATTTCACCCCGGCGAGCGCGATCGGCAGGATCGCGAGCGTCTCGAGACAGATGTCGATGCTGCGAAACAGCGGCGCCTTGATGAGCTGCAGATCGCGCTGATAGCCGGAGGGCAGCTTCGCCGTGATGCCCATGACCTCCGCGAGGCTCGCCTGCGCGGTCGCGCTGCGGCCGCGAATCAGCTCGAACACGTCCGGGTTGCGCTTCTGCGGCATGATCGAGGAGCCCGTCGTGAACGCGTCCGGCAATTCGACGAACGAAAATTCCTGCGTGTAGAACAGCAGCAGATCGGACGACAGACGTGCGACGTCCTGCATCACGAGCGCGATCTCGAACAGCAACTGCGCTTCCGCTTTGCCGCGCGAGAGCTGCACCGCGGTCACGGGCTCATGCGTGACTGCGAACCCGAGCCGCTTGCGCGTGTCTTCGCGGTCGATCGGCAGATTCGGCGAGCCGTAACCCGCGGCGGAGCCGAGCGGGCTCTTCTGTACGCGACGATGCACTTGCTGCAGCGCCGACGCATCGTCGCGCAGCTCGGCGGCAAAGCCGCCTGCCCACAACGCGACGGAGCTCGGCATCGCTTGTTGCATGTGGGTGTAGCCGGGCAGCGCCACATCGCCTTCGCGTCGGGCGAGATCATCGAGCGCGTCGGCGACGCCGTTCACGCCTTCGCGCAAGCTCTCGATCGCATCGCGCAGATACAAGCGCAGCGCCGTGAGCACCTGATCATTTCGTGAGCGCCCGAGATGCACGCGCTTGCCCGCATCGCCGATGCGCGCGGTCAGCAGCGTCTCGAGCGCGGTCTGTCCGTCTTCGTGTTCGAGCGTCACCCGCCATTCGCCGCGCGCATGCTCCGCGGCGATCTGGGTGAGCCCGTCGCGAATCGCGGCCAGATCTGCGTCCGACAACAAGCCCTGCGCATTCAACATTTCCGCATGCGCGATCGAGGCGCGCGCGTCGTAGGCAACCAGCCGGTTGTCGAGCGCGTGATCCTCGCCCGCCGTGTAATTCAGCACGCGCTGATCGAGCGGCAGGCCCTTGTCCCACAGGCGGCTCATCGAGCGGCTCCGTCGCCCATCACTTTCCCGCCTGCTGTTCAGCCGGCGACAACGCGCTGATGTTCTCGACGACGAGCGTGCCCGTGCCTTCGTTCGTGAACACCTCGGCGAGGATGCCGTCGGGCGATTTGTAGGAAGTGACGTGCACGCGGCGCACGCCGCCGCGAATCGCATCTTCGATGGCCTTCGCCTTCGGCAGCATGCCGTCTTTCAGGCTGCCTTGATCCTTCAGCCGCTTGAGGCCCGCAAGATCCGTGTAAGAGATGATCGAGCGCGGGTCTTCGAGCGATTCGAGAATTCCGGGCGCGCCGGTGCACAGCATCAGCTTCTCGGCTTTCAACGCGGCGCCAATCGCGGCGGCGACGGTGTCGGCGTTGATGTTGAGGAGCTGGCCGGCATCATCGGCGGACACCGGGCTCACGACGGGCATCAAGCCGTCGTCGAGCAGCTGCTGCAGCACTTTCGCGTCGATCAGATCGATGTCGCCGACGAAACCGTAATCGACGACCTGGCCCTCGACGGTGACCGGCGGACGCTTGTGCGCGCGCACGAGGCCCGCATCGACGCCGCTCACGCCGACTGCCGCAACGTCGAGCTCGCGGCAGATGCCGAGGATCTGCGTGTTGACGAGGCCGTTCAGGACCATGCTCGTCACTTCGATCGATTTCTCGTCGGTGACGCGCCGGCCCGCGACCATGCGCGGCGTGATGCCGAGCGTCTCCTGGATCTGCGTGAGCTGCGGCCCGCCGCCGTGCACGAGCACGACGCGAATGCCGACCTGATGCAGGATCGCGACTTGCTCGATCAAGGCGCGCGTCGAGGCCGCATCGCCGAAGACGCCGCCGCTTGCCTTGATGACGAACACCTTGCCCTTGTACATGCGGATGTACGGCGCGGCACTGCGCAGCGCGCTGACGGCAACGGAAGGATCGGTTCGGAGCACGGAAGGAGTTCCTTGATGGTTCAGGTGTGGGATTTCAGGGAAGGGCTGCTGGGCGGCTGGACTGCTGGCCAGAGAAGAGCATCGTGATGTTCTTTCTCTGGCCAGCAGCCCAGCGCCCAGCAGCCCGCGTACTTACTCAGCCGCGCAACAGCCGATACAACACGGCCATCTGCACGACCATGCGATTGAACGCCTCGCGGATGACGACGCTGCGCGGGCCGTCGAGCACTTCGTCCGCGACCGCGACATTACGCCGTACCGGCAGGCAATGCATGAATTGACAGTTCGGGTCCGCGGTCTTGAACCAGCTTTCCTTCACGCACCAATCGCCGAGATATTCACGCAGCCGCGTCTCCGCTTCGTTGTCGCCGTAGTGTTGCGGCGAGCCCCATTCCTTCGCGTAGATCACGTGCGCGCCCTGCAGCGCTTCGTTGCGGTCGGTCGTTTCATGCACGGATCCGCCCGACGCTTTCGCGGCTTGTCGGGCCTTCTCCATGATCGGCTCCGGCAGCGCGAAGCCTTCGGGACGCAGCACGACGACTTCCATGCCGCGCAGCGCCGCCATGTGCACCGTCGATGCGGGCACTGCGAGCGGCAGCGCGCGTGGATGATTCGCCCACGACAGCACGAACTTGCCGCGCTCGGGCACGCGCAGCTCATCCATCGTGTGCCAGTCGGCGAGCGCCTGGCAGGGATGGCTCATCGCGGATTCCATGTTCACGAGCGGCTTGTCGCACAGGTCCGCCATCATCTTGAAGCCGGTTTCGGCGAGATCGGCGGCGAGGTTGCGTCCCTCGGCAAACATGCGGATGCCGATCGCGTCGCAATAGGATGCGAGCACCGGCACCGCTTCGCGCACGTGCTCCGCCGCGGCGCCGTTCATGATCGCGCCCGAGCGCGTTTCCATCTGCCACGTGCCCTGTCCCGGCGTGATGACGACGGCCGTGCCGCCCAAGCGCATCATCGCGCTCTGAAACGAAGCGAGCGTGCGCAGCGAAGGATTCAGGAACAACAACCCCAGCACTTTGCCGGCCAGCGCGCCCGGCTGTGGCGTCTGTTGCAGGCGCGCGGCAAGACCGAGCAGGTCTTTGACTTGTTCGCGCGGAAAATCGGCCAGATCCAGAAAACGGTTCATCCGTCACCTATGCCTTACTTTTTCAATTGGGCGAGCGCATCGCGCAGCTGCTCGACGTGCTCGCTGCCGAGCACGAAGGGCGCCAGGATGCGAACAACGTTCGGGTCGGCGCTCGTGCCCGTCAGAATGTCGCGATCGAGCAGCTCGGCTTGCACTTCTTTCGCGGGCCGCGAGCAGCGCAGGCCGAGCAGCAGGCCGGCGCCTTGCGTATCGACGACCGGGCCGACGAGGCACGTTTCGCGAATCTGGCGCGAGCGCTCGCGCACGTTCGCGAGCAGATTTTCCGTTTCGATGATGTCGATGACGGCCTCGACGATCGCGCAGGCCATCGGGCCGCCGCCGAACGTCGTGCCGAGCGAGTCGATCTTCAGATACGGCACGATGTGCTCGCCGACGAGCAGCGCCGAGACGGGGAAGCCCGCGCCGAGCGCTTTCGCCGTCGTGATGATGTCGGGCGTCACGCCGTACATGTTCGCGGCGAAGGGATAGCCCGTCCGGCCGACGCCGCATTGCACTTCGTCGAAGATGAGCAGCGAGCCGTTCTCGGTGCAGCGCACGCGCAGCGCTTCGAGGAATTCCTTCGGCATGTCGACGGCGCCCGCGACGCCTTGCACCGGCTCGACGATGACGGCGGCGGTCGCATCGGTGATGAGCGAGCCGAGCCGATCGGCATCGGAGGGCTTGATGAATTTCACATCGAACGGCTTGTCCGGAAATCCGTACCACTTCTTGTCCGCGCCCCAGGTCACGGCGCCCGCGGCGGCGGTGCGGCCATGGAAGCTGCCTTCGACGGCGATGATCTCGGTGCCGCCCGTCATCTTGCAGGCGATCTTCAATGCGTTCTCGTTCGCCTCGGCGCCCGAGTTGATGAAGAACACGGTGTCCAGTCCGAGGCCGCAGAATTGCGCGAGCCGGGTCGCAGCGCGGCGGCGAACGTCGAGCGGCACGGCATTGCTCTGGAAGCAGAGATTGCGCGCCTGCTTCGTCAGCGCCTCGACCCAGCGCGGATGGTTGTAGCCGAGCGCCGCGACGGCGTGACCGCCGTACAGGTCCAGCACTTTGCGTCCGCCGGGCGTGCGCAGGAACACGCCTTCCGCATCGACGACCTCGAGCGGAAATTGCGCGAACACGGGCGCGAGATGATCGGGCAGCGCCCGGTGGATCGAAGTCACGTTGTCTCTTTTGTGTGCTTCCATAGGTCGATACCGTGTCAGGTCCAGCCTGCCGCGGGCGCGGCCAGGCCCGTCGTCTCATCGAAGCCGTAGAGCCGATTGAGCCATTGCATCGCGCCGCCGGCGGCGCCTTTCACCAGATTGTCGATGGCGCACATCACGGCGATGCTGTTGCCGTTCGCGGCGGCGCTGACGTACGCGTAATTGCTGCCCGCGACATCTTTGATGTGCGGCAACTCGGGCGCGACGCGCACGAACGGCTTGCCGCGATAGAACTCGTTGAGCGCCGCGACGAGCTCGGGCGTCTTGATCGCGCGCTTCGCCTGCGCTTGCACGGTGACATGGATGCCGCGCGCGAACGGGCCCGAGTGCGGCACGAAGTTGAATTCGGCCTGCACGTCCGCAGCCGTCTGCGTGAGCGCGGTGATCTCGGGCGTGTGCCGATGCGAGAGCGGGTTGTAGGCGTAGAAATCGCTGTGACGCTGCGGATGATGCGTGCCGCTGCCCGGGGTGCGTCCGGAGCCGGTGCTGCCGGTGATGCCGGCGACGAACAGGCGCGGCTCGGCGATGCCGAGCTTGAGCACCGGCACGCTCGCGAGCAACACGGCGGTCGCGAAGCAACCCGGATGTGCGACGTGCGGCGTCTTCACCGCGGTCAGATGCTCGGGAACCGCGCACGTGAATTGCGGGATGCGATCGGGTGCGCCGTGCGCGTGCTTGTACACGGCTTCGTACGCGGCAGGCGTCGTGTAGCGATAGTCGGCGGAGATGTCGATGACGCGTGTTTGCGTGCCTTTCGCTTCGGCGGCTTTGAGCACGTCGTCGATCAGCTTCGCGGCCACGCCGTGCGGCGCGGCCGACAGGATCACGGACTTCGGCAGCGAGCCGACCAATTGCGTGATGTCGGCGAGGCTCGAGAACTTGAGCTCGGGGTACACCGGGGCCAGGTGCGAGAAGGACTTCGCGACGGCTTCGCCGGGCTGGCTGTCGGAGAGGATCGCCGCGAGCTCGATACGAGGATGGCCTGCAATCAGACGCAGCAGCTCACCCGCGACATAGCCGGTGCCGCCGAGGACGATCGCAGGAAGTCTTTCGCTCATTTCAGAAACCTCGTCTTAAGTCGTCATCCCAATCCGTCATCCCATCCGTCATCCCGACGCAGGTCGGGATCTCCGCCGTTTGCGGCCCCGGCTTTCGCCGGGGCGACGTTCAATCGTTTGCCACCACCGCTCGCGCCTTCGCCTGCAGCCCGACCGACTCGATCACGCGATCGCCGAGCGCCGCGCCGTCGGTGATTGCGTTGAATGCCGGCACGCCGAACTTGTCGCGAATGATGTTCACGCCGACCGCGTTGTCGGTTGCAGGGCCGGTCACGACCGACGGCTCGATGCCGAACTGCTCGCGCAACAGCTTCACGCCGCCCCACGCGGCGACCGGATCGTTCGCCGACAGCACGACCGAGGTCAGCGTCTGGCGAATGTCCTCGGCGGAGAGAATCGCCTCGACGCCATAGGCGCCGAGAATGCCGTCGCCGAGCTCGAACACGATGACGTCCGGCTCGCCTTGCGACATCTCCGTCAGGAGCGCGCGCGTGATCGCAGGCCCCGTCTTCGCGGTCGTCGTCACGACGCCCAGGTCCGTGAAGATCATGCTGCGCCGCGCGCCTGCATCCTCCATCGCGAGAATGTCGCGACGGAGCGAAACGCCCGTCGCCTTGAACGCGTGAACGTTCAGGCCCCGATGCCGCATGCGGGCGACGATCGCGCAGGCCGCGGC
>Ga0164243_10006178_pt1 | contig 18196 bp, 19 predicted proteins | sample OricompcompostOP_FD_108781 | JGI IMG/M metagenome (GOLD analysis project Ga0164243, IMG submission 108781) | Organic Plus compost microbial communities from Emeryville, California, USA - Original compost - Organic plus compost (OP) | ecosystem: Engineered > Solid waste > Mixed feedstock >... | reverse complement strand
GCTCGACGGCTCCGGCGCGCACCTCCACCCCCGGACAGTTGGCCGCCGCGTGCTCGGCGGCGGCCCGGTCCGCCTCGACCGCGACCACCCGACCGCGCTCGCCGACCGCCGTCGACAGGAACCGGGCGAAGAGGCCGACACCGGCGTAGAGGTCGAGCGCCGACTCCCCCGCCCGCGGTCGCAGCATCCCGAGCACGGTGTCGACCAGCACCTCGGGCGCACCCGGGTGCACCTGCCAGAAGCCGTCCTCCGCCCGCTCGAACTCGACCCCGAGCACCTCGGGGGTGATCCCTCCCGGCGCCTCCAGCAGGCACCGGTCGACCTCGACCACGTCGTGCGAGCGGTGCTTGCGCATCCCCCGCCGGCCGCCGGGGAGCTCGACGTAGCGCTGCCGGGTCCGCCAGTGCAGCCCGTCCCGGTCGCCGGAGACCGGCTCGACCTCGACGTCCACCTCGAGCCGCGCGAGCCGGCGCAGCTGCTCACGCACCACGTCGGCCTTCAGCTCGCGCTGGCGGTGGAGGGCCACGTGCTGGAGGTCGCAGCCGCCGCAGCGGCCGGGGCCGGCGTACGGGCACGGCGGCTCGACCCGGTCCGCCGACGCGTCGAGCACCTCGACGGCGTCGGCCCGCCAGAACCGGTCGCCCTCGGTGCCCTCCGTGACCTCGGCGACCACCCGCTCCCCCGGCAGCGCGTGCCGGACGAAGAGCACGCGCCCCTCCTCGGTGCGGGCCACGCAGTGACCGCCGTGCGCGACCGGGCCCACCTCGACCTCGAGCCGCTCGCCGACCACCGACCGGCCACGCGGCTTCCGGGCCCGCGGCTTCCGGGCCCGCGGACGGCGGGTCATCGGCGGGTCATCGGCGGGTCATCGGCGGGTCTGCCGGTCCGTGTCGGTCACCCGGCCGCGGCGCACGTCACCGGCGCGCATCCAGGCCGCCTCGCGCTCGCCGCGCTCGCGGGCGATCTGCGAGGAGCGCAGCTGGTACGGCACGGAGGTCACCATCACGCCCGGGGTGAACAGCAGCCGGCCCTTGAGCCGGAGCGCGGTCTGGTTGTGCAGCAGCTGCTCCCACCACCGGCCGACGACGTACTCGGGGATGTAGACGGCGACGACGCCGCGCGGGTTGGCCCGACGGATCTCGGTGGCGTACTCGACGATCGGCCGGACCAGCTCGCGGTACGGCGAGTGCAGCACCTTGAGCGGGACCCCGGTGTTGCGCTGCTCCCACTCCTCCAGCAGCCGGTTGGTCTCCGCGGCGTCGGTGCTGACGTAGACCGCCTCGAGGACGTTGGGCCGCGACGCCTTGGCGAACGCCAGCGCACGCAGGGTCGGCTTGTGCAGCTTGGAGACGAGCACCATCGCGTGCACCCGGGTGGGCAGGAGCTTGTCGCCCTCGTCGGCCGCGAGCTCCAGCCGGACGTTCTCGTAGTGCCGGCGGATCGCCTTCATGATCGCGAAGAACCCGCCCATCGCGAGGATCGTGATCCAGGCGCCCGCCAGGAACTTCGTGATCAGCACGACGACCAGCACGACCGCGGTGAGCGTGAAGCCGATCGCGTTGATGATCCGCGAGTGCACCATCCGGCGCCGGGCGGCGGGGTCGCGCTCCTTGGCGAGCATCCGGGTCCAGTGCCGGATCATGCCGAGCTGGCTGAGGGTGAACGAGACGAACACCCCGACGATGTAGAGCTGGATCAGCCGCGTGGTCTCGGCGTCGAAGACCTGGATCAGCAGGATCGCCATCACCGCGAGGAAGACGATGCCGTTGCTGTAGGCCAGCCGGTCGCCCCGGGAGCCGAGCGCCCGCGGCGCCCACCCGTCCTTGGCCAGGATCGAGCCGAGCACCGGGAACCCGTTGAAGGCCGTGTTCGCGGCCAGGACGAGGATCAGGCCGGTGACCGTGACCGTGAAGTAGAAGGCCGGGTCGAAGTCGGCGAAGACCGCCCGGGCGATCTGTGCGATCACCGCGTGCTGCTCGTAGTCGCCGACCGGCGCACCGTTGCGGGTCAGCCGGTCGAGGTCGTGCGGGTCGACGTACCGGATGCCCATCTGGTGGGCGAGCACGATGACGCTGACCATCATCGCGATCGCGATCATCGCGAGCATGAGCAGCGTGGTGGCCGCGTTGCGGCTCTTGGGGCGCCGGAACGCCGGGACCCCGTTGCTGATCGCCTCGACGCCGGTCAGCGCGGCGCACCCGGACGAGAAGGCCCGGGCCAGCAGGAAGAGCAGCGCGAACGTCGTCAGCGAACCGTCGTAGCTCGGCGCCGGCTCGATGTCGAGGCTCGCCGACTCGACGTCCGCGAGGGTGCCGCGCGCGAGCTGGAGCAGACCCAGGCCGCACATGCCGAGGATCGCGACGATGAACGCGTAGGTGGGGACCGCGAACACCGTGCCGGACTCGCGCACGCCGCGCAGGTTCATCGCCATCAGCACGATCACGAACAAGGTGGCGTACGTCGCCTCGTGGCCCTGCACCGCGGGGACCGCCGCGGAGGCGTACTGGGAGGCGGCCGAGATCGACACCGCCACGGTCAGCACGTAGTCGACCAGGAGCGCGCTCGCGACCGTCGCCCCGGCCGTGGCGCCGAGGTTGACGGTGGCCACCTCGTAGTCGCCGCCGCCGCTGGGGTAGGCGTGCACCGTCTGGCGGTACGACGCGATCACCGCCGCCATCACGACCGCGATCGCGATCGCGACCTTCCACGACCACACGTAGGCGGACGCGCCCGCGAGCGACAGCATGATGAAGACCTCGTCGGGCGCGTACGCCACCGAGGAGAGGGCGTCGCTGGCGAACACCGGGAGCGCGACCCGCTTGGGCAGCAGGGTCTCGTCCAGCTGAGCGCTTCTCAGCTTGCGTCCCAGCAGGATCCGCTTGGAGACGTCGCCGACACCCACGAGTCGCAACAGTACGCCCAGGCCACCGGCGATACGGTGATCCTGTGCACGTCGTGATCATGGGCTGCGGCCGCGTCGGCTCGACCCTCGCCCGCAGCCTCGAGGACCGCAACCACACCGTGTCCGTGATCGACAGCGACCCCGACGCGTTCCGACGGCTGGGGCCGAACTTCAACGGCGACAAGGTCACCGGGTTCGGCTTCGACCAGGCCGTCCTCGAGAAGGCCGGCGTCCGCCGGGCCGAGGCGTTCGCCGCGGTCTCCAGCGGTGACAACTCGAACATCATCGCGGCCCGGGTGGCGCGCGAGACCTTCGGCATCCAGCAGGTCGTCGCCCGGATCTACGACCCCGGGCGGGCCGAGGTCTACCAGCGGCTCGGCATCACCACCGTCGCCACCGTGAAGTGGACCGCCGACCAGGTGCTGCGCCGGCTGCTGCCGGCCGGCGCCGAGCCCGACTTCCGCGACCCCTCGGGCACCATCCGGCTCGACCAGGTGCCGGTGCCGGACGTCTGGATCGGGCAGCGCACCGTCGACTTCCAGATGCAGACCAAGAGCCGGATCGCCTGGATCGACCGGCTGGGCGAGGGCATGCTGCCTCAGCGGGACAGCGTGATCCAGGAGGGCGACCTGCTCCACCTGGTGATCCGCGAGGAGAACGCCGCCCACGCCTACGAGGTCGTGGCCCGGGGGCCCGAGAAGGAAGGTGGCTGAGCCATGCGGGTAGCGATTGCCGGTGCCGGGGCGGTCGGCCGCTCGATCGCCCGCGAGCTGATCGAGAACGGTCACGAGGTGCTGCTCATCGACAAGAACCCCGGGTCCGTGCGGCCGGAGCGGGTGCCCGACGCGGAGTGGCTGCTCGCGGACTCCTGCGAGCTGTCCTCGCTCGAGGAGGCCCGGCTCGACAAGTGCGACGTGGTGATCGCGGCCACCGGCGACGACAAGGCCAACCTGGTGACGTCCCTGCTGGCCAAGACCGAGTTCGGGGTGCCCCGGACGGTCGGTCGGGTCAACCACCCCAACAACGAGTGGCTGTTCACCGAGGCGTGGGGCGTCGACGTCAACGTGTCGACGCCGCGGATCATGTCGGCGCTGGTCGAGGAGGCGGTCACCGTCGGCGACCTGGTCCGGCTGTTCACGTTCCGCAAGGGCAACGCCAACCTCGTCGAGATGACGCTGCCGTCCGACTCGCCGTACGTCGGCAAGCCGACCGGGCTGATCCCGCTCCCGGAGAACTGCGCCCTGGTCACGATCCTGCGCGACGGCCAGGTCTACGTGCCCGAGCCCGACCAGCCCGTGGAGTCGGGCGACGAGCTGCTCTTCGTGGTGCCCTCCGAGATCGAGGACGAGCTCGAGCGGCTGCTCGCGCCGCAGTCGCACTCGGGCTGAGCCCGGTCAGGCCGCCTCGGGGGACACGGGCGTCCGGTTCCGCCCCAGCACCCACGCCATCGCGGCGAGGGCGGCCAGCTGCAGCGGCCAGCCCATCGCGATCTTGAGCACCCCGAGCACCGCGACCGCGGTGTCGGTGTCGATCGTGCCGTAGTGCCCGGCGAGCCAGAGCGGCCCCTGGGTCACCACCCGGAGGAGGCACGGCAGGGCGAGCAGCCAGGTGAGGGTCGTGCACAGCCGGACGACCTGCCGGTCCTCGTGCCAGGCGGTCGGGTCGCCGGTGACGCTGCCGACCATGAACCCGACCAGCGGCCAGCCGACCAGGCAGGTCAGCGCGAGCAACACGGTGTACCCGGAGTTGTAGAGGATGCCGGGCAGGAAGTAGGCCAGCGCCTGGTCGTCCTCGCTGCCGCCCCGGCTCGCCGCCAGCCGGACGAACAGCCACCCGATGCCGATGCCGAGGATCGCGTTGAGCACGAACTGCACCGTCGAGCGCTGGACCAGCCGGACCACCAGCAGCACCAGTGCCGCGCCGAGGCTGACCATCAGCGCCACCGGCAGGTCCCGGCCGATCAGCCAGGTTGCCGTGAACAGCGCGGTCGGCACCGCCGCCTCGACCATCCCGCGCCGGCCGCCCAGCGCCTTGGCCATCTGGGCGCGCACCACCTGCTCGACGGTCTCGGCAGAGGGCGTCGGCTGCTGGTCGTCGCTCGGGTCACCCACGGTCAGGGGATCAGCTCGTAGCGGGGGTTGTACATCAGCCGGGTCCCGTCGTGCAGCCCGATCCGGCCCTCGACGGAGATCGAGCGGCCCGGCTCGATCCCGGTGATCCGCCGGCGCCCGAGCCAGACCACGGTGATCACCCCGGTGCCGTCGTCGAGCTCGGCCTCGAGCGCGGGCACGCCGCCGCGCGGACGGAGGGTGACGGTGCGCAGGGCGCCGCGCAGCCGCACCTTCTCGCGCAGCGGCGCCTCGGAGATCGGGGTGCCGTCGACGTCGGCGTGGCTGCGGCGCAGGTCGCGAGCCTCCTGGTCGGTGGTGCTCGCCCAGCTGCTGAGGGTACGGCGGAGCCTGCCGCCTCCGTGCCTGGTCACCGTCTCGTCACCCAGCTCTTCGCCCGGCTCTCCCCCCGGCTCTCCACCCAGGCCGTCACGGGGTCGGCGGGGAGACCCGACGGGCCTGCTCGGGCAGGGTCACCGGCAGCGGCTCGCCGACCCGCATCGCCTGCTCGCCGCGACGGACCGCGATCCGGGTGAGGGCGTCCTCCCACTCGCCGGCCTGGTCGGGCTCGGTGGCGGGGCGGCCGAAGAACGTGGCGCGCAGCAGCCAGCGCGGGCCGTTGATGCCGACGATCCGCGAGGGCTGGGTGGCGGTGCCGCCACCCTTGCGCTGGACCTGCATCTGGCACAGCAGCTCGGGACCGAACCGGCCCTCGCGCTCGGTGGCGGTGCCGCCCTTCTGGGCCATGTCGGCCGCGATCTGGGGGCGCACCTCGCTCCACAGGTCGCCGTTGCGGGGCGCCGCGAAGGCACGGACCTCGATCGCGCCGTCCTGGCCGGCCAGCACCACCGACTGGACCGCCCCGGACCTCTCGTCGACCTGCACCCGCAGCTCGCGGCCGGGGTCGGGCGGGATCAGCAGCGAGCCGAGGTCGACGCGCTGCACCTCGTCCTCGGGCAGGTCGTCGGCGTCGAACGGCCCGGTCGGCGGCTCGTCGGCGGCGGTCTCCTCGGTCGGCTCCGCGGCGGCCACCTCGTCCGTGGGGTCGGCGGCCCCGCCGACGTCGTCGCGAGCCGACTTGCGGCGGAACTTCACGTGCTACTCCTCCGGTTCTCGGGGCCGAAGCCTCCAGTAGAACCGTAGCCCCCGGCCCCACGTGCGCTCTCCGGCAGTGCGTCGACCGCGACGAACTCGGCCCGCTCGAAGCGCTGGATCACCAGCTGGGCCACCCGGTCGCCGCGACGCAGCTCGATCGGCTCGGTGCGGTCGTGGTTGATCAGCAGCACCTTGATCTCGCCGCGGTAGCCGGCGTCGATGGTGCCGGGGGTGTTCACGATCGACAGGCCGTGCCTGGCCGCCAGCCCGGAGCGGGGGTGCACCAGGGCGACGTACCCGTCGGGGAGGGCCAGCGCGATGCCCGTGGGGACCAGCGCCCGCTCCCCCGGCGCGAGGGTCACGTCGACCGCGGTGACGAGGTCGGCACCCGCGTCCCCGGGGTGGGCGTAGGCCGGCACCGGGAGGTCGGGGTCGAGACGGAGGACCTGGATCTGCACGTCGGTGGTCTCGCTGCGCACGGACGGACCCTATGCCGTCGGGCCCCGCCACGGGATGGGAGGCTGTGCCCCGTGCAAGCGGAGTACCACGAGCGGCTCGGGGTGCCGCTGCGCTGGTGGGTCCAGGGCACGATGCTCGTCGCCAGCCTGTGGCTCGCCGTGATCGTCGCGACACCCGGAGCGGTGGCCTGGACGGTCACCGCGGTGGCGATGCTGCTGCTGGTCGCCGGGCTGCTGGCGTACGGCGACGTGCGGGTCAGTGTCGCCGACGGGGTGTTCCGGGCCGGGCGGGCCCGGATCGAGGGACGGTTCCTCGGCGCCGTGGAGGCGCTGGACGCCGACCAGACCCGGCGGACGGCCGGCCCGGAGGCGGACGCCCGCGCCTACCTGGTGCTGCGCCCGTACCTCAAGCGCGCGGTGAAGGTGGAGATCGTCGACCCGGCCGACCCCACGCCGTACTGGCTGGTGAGCTCGCGGCGGCCGGAGGACCTGGTCGGCGCGCTCAGCGGCATCGCCGGCCGGTCGCTCGACTAGTACGGACGTCCCGCCTGGGTACTGTTCGCGCATGGCAGAGGACAGCTCGAAGGTCTGGTCGGTCATGTCGCTGGTCAGCGCGCTCGGCGCGGCCGCGTTCGCGCGCAAGGCCCTCAACACGTCGTGGAAGGCGGCCACGGGCAAGAACCCGCCCGAGAACCCCGCCGACCCCGACGTGCAGATCGGCGAGGCGGTCGCCTGGGCGGCGACCACGGGCGCGATCGTCGCGCTGGCCCGGATGTTCGCGCAGCGCCGGGCGGCGGGCTACTACGCCAAGTCCACCGGCAAGCTGCCCCCGGGCCTCAAGAAGGACCAGGCCTGACCGGCCCGAACGACCCGAGAACGACCCGAAAACGACGCTGACCCGTCACTAACTTGGTGACGGGTCAGCGGCGAGCGTGTGAGTGATCAGGCGCAGTCCTTGCAGATCAGCTTCTTCTCGTCCGCCAGCTGGCTGCGGTGGTGGACCAGGAAGCAGCTCATGCAGGTGAACTCGTCCTCCTGCTTCGGCTTCACCTCGACGGCGAGCTCCTCGTGGGAGAGGTCCGCTCCCGGCAGCTCGAAGGACTCTGCGGCTTCCGCCTCGTCCTCGTCGACCTTGCCGGAGTTCTTGTCGTGGCGACGCGCCTTGAGCTCCTCGATGCTCTCCTCGGACTGGTCTTCCTCGGTTTTGCGAGGTGCGTCGTAATCAGTAGCCATGGCGTCGCTCACTCCCCTCTGCAGCCATATGCGGCGGCCCAGATTGTGCACTATCGGCCCGGGATCACAAAGAAGCGGTCCACGGTGAGTCCGGACAACGGTGGGCGGTGCCCTCCTATTCCCGGCTGAAACCCGCCTTTCGGACCGCGTCCAGGAGCTCCTCGAAGCCGTGACGCGGACCACAGACCAGCAGGGGCATCCCGGAGCGCCCGACCAGCTCGCGGGTGGTCGCTCCGGCCACCCGGGCGAGCAGCCCGGCGGCGGCGTGGTCCCAGAGGTTGACACCCTCCTCGACGTAGCCGTCGAGCGTCCCCTCGGCGACCGCGCACAGGTCCAGCGCGCACGACCCGAGGCGCCGGATGTCCCGCACCACGGGCAGCAGCCGGGTGACCGCCTCGGCCTGGACGGCGCGCACCTCCGCCCGGTAGGAGAAGCCGGTGGCGATGAGCCGCTGGCTCAGCGGCGCCGGTCCGCGGACCTGGATCGGCCGGCCGTCGCGGAGGGCCTCTGGGCCGTCCGGCCCGGGCCGGGCGACGTACTCGTGCGACTTGGCGACGTCCACCACCACGCCGGCGACGACCTCGCCGTCGACCTCGGCGGCGATCGAGACGGCGTACTGCGGGATCCCGTAGAGGAAGTTCACGGTGCCGTCGATGGGGTCGACGATCCAGCGCACGCCGCTGGTGCCTGGCTCGGCGTCCTGCTCCTCCCCCAGGATCGCGTCGTCGGGACGGGCGGCGAGGAGTCGCTCACGGATCAGTGCCTCGGTGGCCCGGTCCGCCTCGGTGACCACGTCGACGTCGCTGGTCTTGGTGCCGGCGACCGACACCTCCTGCTGGGCCCGCGAGCGGACCAGGTCCGCCGCGGCGCGGGCGGTCTCCAGCGCCAGGCCGGCCAGCTCCTCCGCCAGGCTCTCGGCCGGCCCGCTCACTCCTCACCGCCGATCGCCGGCGCGTTCCCTCGGGGGTTCGCGCAGCAGCCGACGGGGCAGCGGTCCCAGGTGGCGCCGAGGCCGCCCACGGCGGCCCGCCGGACGGGCTCGCCCCGCTCCGCGGCCGCGCGCTCGAGCAGCAGGTCGCGCACCATCGCCACGAACCGGTCGTCCGTGCCGGGCGTCGGGGCACGCCGGACCGCGAGACCGAGCCGCTCGGCGGTGGCCAGCGCCTCGGTGTCGAGGTCGTAGACAACCTCCATGTGGTCGGAGACGAAGCCCACCGGCACCAGCACCGCGGCGGGGACCCCGTCGCCGGCGAGCGTCTCGAGGTGGTCGTTGACGTCCGGCTCCAGCCAGGGCTGCTGGGGCGGGCCGGAGCGGGAGCAGAAGACCAGGTCGTGCGCCCGGTCGACGCCGGTCGCCGCGCGCACCCGGTCGGCGACGACCGCCGCCACGTCCCGGTGCTGGGCCAGGTACGCACCGCCGTCCGGGCCGCTGCTGTCGTTCATCCAGTCCGGCACCGAGTGGGTGACGAACACGATCCGGGCCCGGTCCCGCACGTCCGCGGGCAGCTCCTCGAGCGAGGCCACGACCCCGTCGACCACCGGGTCGACGAAGCCGGGGTGGTTGAAGTACTGCCGCAGCCGGTCCAGCCGCGGCGCTCCCGGCACACCGTCGGCGGCGGCGAAGAGGTTCTCCCGGTACTGCCGGCAGCTCGACCACGACGAGTAGGCGCTGGTGACGAAGCACGCCGCCCGGGTGATGCTGTCGGCCGCCATCTGCGCCACCGCGTCGCGCAGGTACGGGTCCCAGTTGCGGTTGCCCCAGTAGACGGGCAGGTCCAGGCCGGCCTCGGCGAGGTCCTTCCGGATCGCCGCGAGCAGGTCGCGGTTGAGGTCGTTGATCGGCGAGCGGCCGCCGAACAGGTGGTAGTGCTCCCCGACCTCGGCGAGCCGCTCCCGCGGGATGCCGCGGCCCCGGGTGACGTTCTCCAGGAACGGGATCACGTCGTCCGGGCCCTCCGGGCCCCCGAACGACACCAGCAGCAGCGCGTCGTACGGGCGGGCGTCCGGCGGCGGGCCGGTTAAAGAATTAGGCACGGCGCCATCGTAGGGAGGACGCTGAGCGCGCCATGCTCGACACCTACCGCCGGATCCTGAGCCGTCCGGGCACCGCACGGTTCAGCGTCACCGGGCTCGTGGCCAGGCTCCCGATCTCGATGGTCGGGCTGGGCATCGTCCTGCTCGTCGAGCACGCGACGGACTCCTACGGCCTCGCCGGCTCGGTCTCGGCGGCGATGCTCGTCGGGGAGGCCGCGTTCGCGATCCCGCAGGGCCGCCTGCTCGACCGGCTCGGCCAGCCCCGGGTGCTGCCGGTGATGGCGGCGGTGTGGGGCTCGGGACTGGCGATGCTCGTGTGGACCGTCGAGGCGGACTGGCCGATCGCGCTGGCGTACGTGTTCGCCGGCATCTCCGGCGCCGGCCTCCCTGCGACGGGGAGCAGCGTGCGCGCCCGCTGGGCGCACGTGCTCGAGTCCGACCGCGACGTGCAGACCGCGTTCGCGCTCGAGGCCGCGGTCGACGAGGCCGTCTTCATGTCGGGGCCGATCATCGTCACGGTGCTCGCCACCAACATCCACCCGGTGGCCGGGCTGGGTGCCGCCCTCACCACGGGCGTCCTCGGCACGCTCTCCCTCGCCGCCCAGCGGGCGACCGCGCCCCCGGCGCACCCGCGACCGGCGACGCCCGAGGCGCGGCTCGGGATGCCCTGGGCCACGATCGTGCCGCTGACGGTCGTGTGCATCGCCCTGGGACTGCTCTTCGGCGCCGCCGAGGTGACCGCGGTCGCGTTCTCCGAGGAGCAGCACGCGCGCAGCTACGTCGGCGTGCTGCTGGCGCTCTGGGCGTTCGGCAGCCTGCTCGCGGGCATCGTCACCGGCGCGGTCCACTGGCGGCGCGGGCCGGAGACCCGGCTCCGGATCGGTGCCCTCGCGATGGCCGCGACGATGGTGCCGCTCCCCTTCATCGACTCGATGTGGGTGATGGGCGCGTTCCTCTTCCTGGCCGGGTTCGCGATCGCGCCCACGCTGATCGCGACCATGTCCCTGGCCGAGCTGGTGCTGCCGAAGTCCCGGCTCACCGAGGGGATGGCGTTCCTGCAGACCGGCCTGATCGGCGGGGTGGCCCCCGGGTCGGCCGTGGCCGGCCTGGTCATCGACGCGCACGGTGCCTCGCCGTCGTACCTCGTGCCGCTCGGCGGGGGCGTGGTCGCGCTGCTCGCCTCGCTGACCACCCGGGCTACCGTGACCTCCCATGCGGTGGACTAACTGGTCCCGCCTGGAGTCCGCCACCCCCGAGCGGGTGGCCGCGCCGGCGGACGTCGACGACGTGGTGGCCGAGGTGGTCCGGGCCCGGGAGTCGGGGCGGACGGTGAAGATGGTCGGCACCGGGCACAGCTTCACGGCGATCGCTGCCCCGGAGCACACGATGCTGGCGCCGTGGTCGCTGGCCGGGGTGCTCGCGGTCGACCGGGACGCGATGACGGTCACCGTGGCGGCAGGCACCACGCTCAAGCAGCTGAACGCCACGCTCGAGTCGCTCGGGCTGAGCCTGCACAACATGGGCGACATCGCCGAGCAGACGGTCGCCGGGGCGATCTCCACCGGCACCCACGGCACCGGCGGGGTCGCCGCGGGCCTGGCCGCCCAGGTCGTGGGCCTGGAGATGGTGACCGGCACCGGCGAGGTGCTCCGGGCCACCGCCGAGGAGAACCCCGACGTGCTGGAGGTGGCCCGGGTCGGGCTGGGTGCGCTCGGCGTGCTGACATCGGTGACCTTCGCGGTGGAGCCGCTGTTCCTCCTCGAGGCCGTCGAGGAGCCGATGTCGTGGGACCGGGCCACCAGCACCTTCGACGAGATGGTGGCCGAGGCCCACCACGTCGACATGTACTGGTTCCCGCACACCGACCGGGTGCTGGCCAAGCGCAACACCCGGCTGGACGCCGAGCCCGACGAGGCGCAGCCGCTCTCCCGGTTCCGGCGCTGGCTCGACGACGACTTCCTCTCCAACACCGTGTTCGGGCTCGAGACCGCCGCGCTCAACCGGGTCCCGCAGGCGATCCCGCGGATGAACGACGTCGCGGCGCGGCTGCTCAGCCCGCGCACCTACTCCGACGTGGCGCACCGTGTCTTCACCACCGAGCGGCGGGTGGTCTTCCGGGAGATGGAGTACGCCGTCCCGCGCGAGGCCGGGCTGACCGCGCTGAAGGAGGCGCGCGCCGTGCTGGACGCCTCGGACCTCAAGGTGAGCTTCCCGGTGGAGATCCGGGTCGCGCCCGCCGACGACGTACCCCTGTCGACCGCGAGCGGGCGGGACTCCTTCTACCTGGCCTTCCACACCCACAGACGCGCCGACCACACGGCGTACTTCGGGCTGATGGAGCCGATCCTGCGCGCCCACGGCGGCCGCCCGCACTGGGGCAAGCTGCACACCCGCGACGCGGCCGAGCTCGCCGAGCTCTACCCGCGCTTCGGCGACTTCCTCGCGATGCGCGACCGGCTCGACCCGGACCGGGTGTTCGCGAACCCCTACCTGCGCCGGGTCCTCGGCGACTGAGCCGTCGGCGCTCGCCAGCCGCGCCGGCTCGCGAGCGGCTGCTCGGGGCCGGGTCGGACGGAGAATTCGGCGGTATGCGCCGGGGGCACGCCGTACGGATGCGCCCGCCGCCACGGGCCGCTGGCGTAGGCTCGGCAGCACCGAAGGCACCCCTGCTCGACCCGAAGGCAGACGAGACCATGGCCCACCTGACGCTCACCGGTGTGAGCGACGACGGGAAGCGGCTGCTGCTGGTCAGCGACAAGGGGGTCGAGTTCACCCTCGACATCACGCCCAGCCTCCGGGACGCCCTCAGCGGCAAGACGCCTCCGACCGGTCAGCTGGAGACCCCGATGGACAGTGCCCTGCGCCCCCGCGACATCCAGGCCCGGATCCGGGCCGGAGAGACGCCCGAGGCCGTGGCCCAGGCGGCGCGGACGTCGGTCGACAAGATCATGACGTACGCCGGCCCGGTGCTGGCCGAGCGCGAGCACGTGGCCCAGCGGGCCCAGCGCTCCTCGGTCCGGCGGGCCCCGGGCGAGTCGGGCGGCGCCCGGACCCTCGGCGACGCCGTCGCCGCCCACCTGCGCGCGGCCAACGTGGACCCCGAGACCGTGGCCTGGGACGCCTGGCGCCGCGAGGACGGCCGCTGGACGCTGACCGGCCGGTTCGAGACGACCGAGCGCCAGGGCACCGCCGAGTTCACCTACGACATGCCCGGCAACTACGTCGTGCTCGACAACGACGAGGCCCGGTGGCTGGTCGGCGAGACCGTGGCCGAGGCGACGCCGCCGCGCAACGACCTCGAGGAGGCCCGGCTGCGCCGGCTCTCCGCGGTCTCCGACGACGAGCTGCCGCTGGGCGACGACGCGATCGAGCTGGTCTCCCCCGCCGAGCCTGCCGAGCCTGCCGAGCCCGCCAGCCTGGGCGCGGAGGCGCCGGTCGAGGCGTTCCTCGACGACACCCCCGAGTCCGACGACCCGGCGCGGCGCGAGGAGGCCGCCGAGGCGGCCGCGCACGACGACGAGCCCGAGCATCCCGAGCCTCCGCCCCGCCGGCAGGTGCAGAAGAAGCGTGGCCGGGCCTCGGTGCCGAGCTGGGACGAGATCATGTTCGGGTCGAGCGAGCAGTAGACCGCGAGGAACGAGCGGGCTGCGTCACGAGACGAGGTCGAGTGCAGCGCTCGCTGGTCGAGCAGGCCCCGCGAGGAACGAGCGGGCCACGTCACGAGACGAGGTCGAGTGCAGCGCTCGCTGGTCGAGCAGGCCCCGCGAGGGACGAGCGGGCCACGTCACGAGACGAGGTCGAGTGCAGCGCTCGCTGGTCGAGTAGGCCCCGCGAGGGACGAGCGGGCCACGTCACGAGACGAGGTCGAGTGCAGCGCTCGCTGGTCGAGTAGGCCCCGCGAGGGACGAGCGGGGCCGTATCGAGACCACTGCTCCAGCCTCCACCGCGATGAGGAACGAGCTCGCGACGCGGTGCGTCGACACCCTCGTGGGCCGAAACCCGACCGCACGCACCCCCGAGAGACCTGTCTCATCCCCATTACCTACCAGTAGTCTCCGGGCATGTCGTACTTCGTGACCGGGGCCACCGGTTTCATCGGTCGTCACCTCGTCCAGGAGCTCGTCGACCACCGTGAGGGCGACATCTTCGTGCTGGTCCGCTCCGGCTCCCTCGCCCGCATCGAGGCGCTGACCAAGCGCTGGGGCTCCGCCCGGGTCCACCCGGTCGTCGGTGACCTCTCCGAGGAGGCGCTGGGGATCGACCCCGACTGGGTGAGCGAGCACGCCGGGAAGATCGACCACTTCTTCCACCTGGCGGCGATCTACGACATGACCGCCGACGACTCCACCAACGAGCGGCTCAACGTCGGCGGCACCCGGCACGCGCTGGAGCTCGCCGAGCGGCTGCAGGTCGGCTGCTTCCACCAGGTCTCGTCGGTGGCCGCGGCCGGCGAGTACGTCGGGCGCTTCGACGAGACGATGTTCGACGAGGGCCAGCACCTGCCCTCGCCGTACCACCGGACGAAGTTCGAGTCCGAGAAGATCGTGCGCACCGAGGCCACCGTGCCGTGGCGGGTCTACCGGCCCGCGATCGTCGTCGGCGACTCGCAGACCGGCGCCATGGACAAGATCGACGGCCCCTACTACTTCTTCCCGGTGCTCAAGCGGCTGCGGGACACGCTGCCGGCCTGGCTGCCGCTGGTGGGCATCGACCTCGGCGACACCAACGTCGTACCGGTCGACTACGTCGCCAAGGCGATGGACCACCTCGCCCACCTGCCCGGCCGGGATGGTGAGGCGTTCCACCTGGTCAACCCCGAGCCGCAGCCGACCGTCGAGATGATCAACACGTTCTGCGCCGCCGCCGGGGCGCCGCGGTTCGCCACGCCCGTCGACCGCAGCGTGACCAGCGCGGGGCCGCTGGCCCTGGTCCCCCGAGGGCTGCGGCCGTCGACCATCGTCAACGGCCTGCTCCGGGCGGCTCCGGTGCAGGCGGTGCTCGACCAGACCGTCGGTCGGCTCGGCATCCCGGCCGAGGTGCTCTCGCACACCGGCTTTCGCCCGGTGTTCGACTCCCGGATCACCGAGAAGGCGCTGGCCGGCTCCGGGATCTCCGTGCCCGACCTGGAGTCCTACGCGCGGATCCTGTGGACCTACTGGGAGGAGAACCTCGACACCTCCACCGGCCGGGACCCCAAGACCCGCGCCGCCCTCTCCGGCAAGCACGTCGTCATCACCGGCGCATCCTCCGGCATCGGCCGGGTCACCGCGCTCAAGGTCGCCCAGGCGGGCGGCATCCCGGTGCTCGTCGCCCGCGGCAAGGACAAGCTCGAGGACACCCGGTCGACGATCGAGATGCGCGGCGGCACGGCGTACGTCTTCCCCTGCGACCTGTCCGACCTCGAGGCGATCGACCGGCTCTGCGAGCAGCTCACCAGCGAGCTCCCGTCGGTCGACTACGTCGTCAACAACGCCGGCCGCTCGATCCGGCGGTCGCTGCGGCTGTCCCAGGACCGCTTCCACGACTTCGAGCGGACCATGCAGCTCAACTACTTCGGCGCGATCCGCCTGATCATGGGGCTGATGCCGGCGATGCAGCAGCAGAAGTCGGGCCACATCGTGAACATCTCCTCGATCGGCGTGCAGACCAACCCGCCGCGGTTCTCGGCGTACGTCGCCTCCAAGGCGGCGCTCGACTCGTGGAGCAACGTCGTCGCCTCGGAGGTGGTCGGCAACGGGATCACGTTCACCAACATCCACATGCCGCTGGTGCGGACGCCGATGATCGCGCCGACCAAGATCTACGACAAGTTCCCCACGATCTCGCCGGCGCAGGCGGCCGACACCGTGATCCGGGGCCTGGTCGAGAAGCCCCACGAGATCAACACCCTGCTCGGCAACGCCGGCGCGATCGCCCACACGGTGGCCCCCAAGGTGGCGTTCCGGGTGCTCAACATGGCCTACCACGTCTTCCCCGACTCGGCGGCTGCCAAGGGGCAGAAGGAGGAGCCGCCCGCCACCGGCGCCAGGGAGACCGAGCAGCTCATGCTCGCGCGCCTCTTCCGGGGCGTGCACTGGTGACCCGTCACTAAGTTAGCGACGGGTCGGCGTGGTCAGCCGGTCTCGACCGGGCGGCTCGGGTCGGCGATCCAGCCGCTGAAGCTGCCGGGGTACAGCGCGGCGGTGACGCCGGCGACCTCCATCGCGACGATGTCGAGGGTGGCGGTGACGCCGGAGCCGCAGTACGCCGCCACGTCCGCGCCCGGCACCGCACCGACCTGCGCGTAGAGCGCCCGCAGCTCGTCGGCCGGGCGGAACCGCCCGCTCTCGTCGAGGTTGCTCGCGGTCGGCACGTTGACCGCACCCGGGATCCGGCCGGCGACCGGGTCGACCGGCTCGGTCTCGCCGCGGTAGCGCTCCGGCGCGCGGGCGTCGACGAGCACCGCGACCTCGGGCACCCGGTCCGCCTCGACCACCGGCATCCCGCCGGGTACGGCGGTGAAGTCGCCCGGCGCCGGTGCCGCGACCGGGCCCTCCTCGACCGGGCCGCCCGCGTCCACCCACGCCGACCACCCGCCGTCGAGCACGCGCACGTCGGGGTGACCGTGGTAGCGCAGCAGCCACCAGCACCGGCTCGCCGCCTGCGCCTGCCAGTCGTCGTACACCACGACCGGGGTGTCGCCGCGCACGCCGGCGGCCCGCATCGCCGCCTCGAACACCTCGGTCGGCGGCAGCGGGTGCCGGCCGCCGACACCCGGCGCCGACGCGAGCTCGGTGTCCATGTCGACGTACACCGCGCCGGGCACGTGGCCGGCCGCGAAGGCCTCCGGCCCGGCGGGCCCGGGCCCCATCCGGTAGCGGACGTCGAGCAGGGTCACCTCCCCCAGCCGGTCGCGGAGCTCGGTCGGGGAGATCAGCGGCGACGTCACGCCCGCATTCTCCCCCACTGCTCCTGCCACGCGGCGCGGGTGATCTCGTACTCCACCTCGCCCTCCTCGGTCCCGGGGAGCGGGTCGTCGTGGTCCTCGTGGAAGGTGCGCACGTAGGTCAGTCCCACCGCGGCCATCGTGGCCCGGGAGGCGGTGTTGACGGCCATGGTCTGGGCGAAGATGCGCTCCAGTCCCACGACCTCGAAGCCGTAGCGCACCAGCTCGCGGGAGCCCTCCTTGGCCAGGCCCTGCCGCCAGAAGTCGGGCACCAGCCGGTAGCCGAGGTCGGCCTCCCCCGACACCTTCTCCTGGCTCGGCCCGTGCGGCGGCTGGAGCATCCAGATCCCCACGAAGCGCTCCGGCTCCGCCTTGGTGAAGCCGGCCCAGACGCCGAGCCCGTCCACGTCCCGCGCCTGCGCCAGCCAGAACCGGTGACCCTCCTCGGTCTCCTCCCTGGTCATCGGCCGCGACCGCAGGTACCGCACGACCCGCGGGTCGGCGTTGAGCGCGACCTCGTGCTCGAGGTGGTCGTCGGACAGCGGCACGAGCCGGAGCCGCTCGGTCTCCAGGATCTGCTGGGGCACGGGTCACGAGGGTGCCCCAGCCGACCGCGCCGACGCGAGCCAATTCGCCCGGCCCGTACGTCGTCGCCCGACCACGACACCGTGGAAGGACACCGTGGAAGGATGTCCGCCCGTGGCGGAACTGCACTTCTTCACCGGGACGATGGACTCGGGCAAGAGCACGCTGGCCCTCCAGACCAACCACAACCACGCGGCCCGGGGGCGGATGGGCCGGCTGTTCACCTCGCGCGACCGCGCCGGCGAGGCGACCGTCTCGTCGCGGCTGGGGCTGACCCACGACGCCGTCGAGGTCGACGACGACTTCGACTTCTGGCGGTACGTCGTGGACGAGCTCACCGGCGGGGCGCGGATCGACTACCTCATCTGCGACGAGGCCCAGTTCTACAGCCCCGAGCAGATCGACCAGCTCGCCAAGATCACCGACGAGCTCCAGATCGACGTGTTCTGCTTCGGCATCCTCACCGACTTCCGCACCCGGCTGTTCCCCGGGTCCGCGCGGCTCGTGGAGCTGGCGGACACCACCGAGGTGCTCCAGGTCGAGGCGCTGTGCTGGTGCGGCAAGCGGGCGACGCACAACGCCCGCACCGAGGACGGCGTGATGGTCACCGAGGGCGAGGTGATCGTGGTCGGCGACGTCGACGACGAGGGCGGCCCGCCGGCCGAGGTCGCCTACGAGGTGCTCTGCCGCCAGCACCACCGCCGCCGGCTCACCGCCGCCCGCGCCCGGGCGGTCAGCCTGACCGCGGACCCGCTGCCCTTCGGCTGATTCCCTATTGGGGATCGGGCGTCAAGTGGCGGGTTGTTTGACCTCCTCGACGACCGGGGTCAGGATCGTGGGTGGGGAAGGTCGCCTC
>Ga0164243_10006177_pt1 | contig 18197 bp, 18 predicted proteins | sample OricompcompostOP_FD_108781 | JGI IMG/M metagenome (GOLD analysis project Ga0164243, IMG submission 108781) | Organic Plus compost microbial communities from Emeryville, California, USA - Original compost - Organic plus compost (OP) | ecosystem: Engineered > Solid waste > Mixed feedstock >... | reverse complement strand
GCGCCGAGTTCAGCGCCTCGGGCCGCACCATCACGTTTCACGGGTTCCTCAAGGCGTACGTGGAGTCCACCGACGACGACGCCGAGGGCGACGACCAGCAGACCAAGCTGCCGAATGTGGCCGAGGGCGATGCCGTCGTGCCGATCGAGCTGGGCCAGTCCGGTCACCAGACCAAGCCGCCGTCGCGCTACACCGAGGCCACGCTGATCAAGGAGCTCGAGGAGCGCGAGATCGGGCGTCCCTCGACGTACGCGTCGATCATCGGCACGATCCAGAACCGCGGCTACGTCTACAAGAAGGGCACGGCGCTGGTGCCGGCCTGGATCGCATTCAGCGTGATCCGACTGATGGAGCGCCATTTCAGCCGGTTGGTCGACTACGGTTTCACCGCCGAACTCGAGGACGTGCTCGACGAGGTCGCCAAGGGCCAGGAGGACCGTGTCGCGGTGCTCCAGTCGTTCTGGACCGGTGAGTCCGAGTCCGACACGGGCCTGAAGCGGTTGCTGGACAATCTGCCGGACATCGATGCCCGTGAGATGGCCACGTTCCCGCTCGGCGAGGACATCTCGGTACGGGTCGGTCGTTACGGTCCGTACCTGGAGGGTCCTCCGTTCACCGAGGGCGAGGACGGCAAGACGGTCCCGACGCGCGGCAACATCCCCGAGGACCTGCCGCCGGACGAACTGACCCTCGACAAGGCCAAGGAACTGTTGGCGACCCCGGCCGGTGCCGAACGTGAACTGGGCGTTCATCCCGAGACGGGACGACTTGTCACGGTGCGTAACGGACGCTTCGGCCCGTACGTCACCGAGGCGCTGCCCGAGGACGCCAAGAAGGGTGACAAGCCGCGTACCGCGAGCCTGTTCAAGACGATGTCGCTGGACCTGATCACGCTCGACGAGGCGGTCCAGTTGCTGACACTGCCCCGCACGATCTACGTCGAGGAGGACGGCACGCCCGTCACGGCGCAGAACGGCCGCTACGGTCCGTATCTGAAGAAGGGCACCGATTCGCGCTCGCTGGAGAAGGAGGAGGAACTCCTCACCATCACCGAGGAGCGGGTCCGCGAGATCTACAGTCAGCCCAAGACGTACGGACGCCGTGCCGCCGCCGCACCGCTGAAGGAGTTGGGCGAGGACCCTGTCAGCGGTAAGCCGGTCGTGGCCAAGGACGGTCGCTTCGGCATGTACGTCACCGACGGTGAATACAACGCCACGCTGCGCAAGGACGACTCGCTGGAGACGCTGACCCCTGAGCGCGCCTTCGAACTGCTCGCCGAGCGCCGCGCCAAGGGTCCGGCGAAGAAGGGCGGCAAACGCACGACCAAGAAGTCGACTGCGAAGAAGTCCACGGCGAAGAAGTCCGCCAAGAAGGCGGCAGCCAAGAAGACGGCGACGAAGAAGTCCTGATACCGCCGCGACGACCGTCACGGTTGGAGTGACGTCCAACGCGGACCGGTGACTGTGGTGTCACGGACAGTGTCACGCGATCGCTCGAAGAGCACGATGATCCTCAAGGCGAGGAGAGGATCATCATGCAGGAGTTCGATTACATCGTGGTCGGCAGCGGATCGGGCGGCGCGGTCGTGGCCGGGCGGTTGAGCGAGGACCCGAACGTCTCGGTGCTGGTCCTCGAGGCCGGCGGCAAGAGTCGGCGCAATCTGAACGTCCAGATCCCGGCTGCATTCGCCAAGCAGTTCCACACCGAACTCGACTGGGACTACGAGTCCGAACCCGAGCCGCACCTGGACGGACGCCGGATCTACCAGCCGCGCGGCAAGATGCTCGGCGGCTGCAGCGGCATGAACGCGATGATGTACCTGCGCGGCAACCGCGCCGACTACGACGGCTGGGCCAAAGCCGGGGCGACCGGCTGGTCCTATGACGAGATCCTGCCGCTGTACCGCCGCATGGAGACCAACAGCCGGGGTGCCAGCGAGTATCACGGCGACTCCGGGCCGCAGTACGTCGAGGACGCTCCGGATCCTCGGCCGGTGTCTCGCCGGTTCGTCGACGCCATGGTCGAGGTCGGTATGCCGCGCATCGACGACTTCAACGGTGCAGAGCAGGAGGGCGCCTCGATGATCCAGCGCTTCACCCATCGTGGTGAGCGCTGGACCACGTACGACGGCTACCTGGCTCCGCGCCGCAAACAGGGGAATCTGACCATCACCTCCCATGCCACGGTGCATCGCGTCGTGATCGACAACGGCCGGGCGACCGGAGTCGTGGTCAACATCGGCGGCAAGGTCCGGACGATCCGCGCCAGGAGCGAGGTCATCCTCAGCGCGGGCGCGTACAACACCCCGCAACTGCTGATGCTGTCCGGAATCGGTCCGGCCGACCATCTGGCCGAACACGGCATCACGACGGTCGTGGACAACCCCCATGTGGGATCGCATCTGATGGATCACCCGATGTTGTTGATGAACTGGGAGACGACCGACCAGGACAACCTGGCGTACGCCGAGAAGCCGGGTCAGCTCCTCAAGTACTTCACGCGCCGCCGCGGCATGCTGACGTCGAATGTCGGTGAAGCGGGCAGTTTCTTCCACACCAGCGTCGACGACATCGCTCCGCAGATGCAGATGATCACCGCGCCGGTGTACTTCTTCGATCACGGGGCTGCCGTGCACGACACGACCGCCATCGCGATCGGCCTGTCGATGGTCGGCGCGCAGTCCGAGGGCGCGGTCCGCCTCGCCTCATCCGATCCGGAGAAGGCGCCGCGGATCTGCAACAACTACTTCGCCGACCCGCGCGACATGCAGTCGATGGTCGACGGCCTCCAACGAGCGCGCGAGGTGATGGCGAGCCGGACGATGCGCGGGACAGTCGGCAAGGAGATCCACCCCGGCCCGGGCTACGGCACCGACCGGCAGGACCTGGAGCAGGCCATCCGCACCGAGGTCGAGCACACCTATCACCCGTCCTGCACGGCCCGGATGGGAACCGAGGGGGACGGTGTCCTGGACGCCTCGTTGCGGGTCAACGGTGTGGTCGGACTCCGCGTGGCCGACGCATCAGCCATGCCGCGGGTCACCCACGGCAACACGCACGCACCCACCATGCTGATCGGCGAGAAAGCAGCCGACCTGATCCGGACAGGAGCCTGACATGACTGTGGACGTGACGGCAGAGGGCCGCGCCGATCAGATCGCTGCCGCGGCACAGGCGGGCGCGAAGGCCTGGTCCGGTGTGACGTTGTCCCAGCGTCGAGAACTGCTCGCCCGGTTCGCCGCCCTGGTGGAGCAGAACGCTGACGAGTGGGTGCGGATCGCGACCGGGATCAAGGGCATCGATCCGTCCTCGCCCACGGTCGGTGAGGAGTGGATCTCCGGCCCCTGGGCCACCCTGTACTACGCCGGACACCTGATCCAGAGCCTGCAGAAGCTGGAGGCAGGCGCGTCACCGACCGAAGGGTTCTCGATGCGCGAGGTTCCCGGCAACCGCGTGGCCGTCAAGGTGCTGCCGCACTCGATCTGGGACAGGTTGCTGCTGTCCGGGTTCTCCGCCGAGGTGTGGTGCGAACCCGGTGTCGGTGAGCGCGAGATCCGGACCACCGCGGGGCTCGGTCTTCGTGAGCCCGAAGCGGTGCGTGGCACCTGCATCGTGCTCGGCGCCGGCAACATCTTCTCCATCGCGCCGCTGGATGTGCTCTACGTCCTGTACGCCGACAATCGGTCGGTGGCGCTCAAGCTCAACCCGATCACCGACGCATTGCTGCCGGTGTTCGAGAAGATCTTCGCGCCGTTCGTCGAACTCGGGGCCGTGCAGATCTTCACCAGCGACCTGGAGTTGGGAGCAGCCGTCATCGCGCACGACGGCATCGATGCGGTCCACATGACGGGGGCCGAGGCCACGCACGACGCGATCGTGTGGGGTGTGGGTGAGGAGGCCGAGAAGAACCTGGCCGCCGGCACTCCGAAGCTGCGCAAGCCCATCACCAGTGAGCTCGGGGGCGTGGCGCCGGTGATCGTGGTCCCCGGCACGTGGTCCTCTCGTGACATCGAGTTCCAGGCCCGCCACGTCGCGACGATGCGCCTCCACAACGGCGGCTCCAACTGCGTCGCTGGCCAGGTGGTCGTCGTCAGTGCGGACTGGGCGCAGAAGGACCAGTTCCTGTCGGCGCTGCGGCGGGCCCTGGCCGATGCGCCGTCCCGTCCGGCCTGGTATCCCGGCACTGCTGACCGGGTATCGGCCGCTCGGACCGGCGCCAGGTCCAGCGAGACCGTCGGTGACACCCCCGAACGTGTTCTGCTGCCGTCGCTGGACGCCGAGGCCAGCGAGCCGGCGTACGAGACCGAGTTCTTCGGGCCCGTCCTCGGAGTGACCGAACTGTCCGGTACGGGCGCTGACTTCCTCGCTTCGGCGATCGAGTTCGCCAATGGCCGGCTGCGCGGCACCTTGGGTGCCAACATCCTTGTGCATCCACGCGATCTGAAGCAGATGGGATCGGATACGTTCGAGCGCCTGATCGCCGATCTCCGCTACGGCACGATCTCGATCAACGCCTGGACCGGCGTCGGCTATCTCTCGCCGTTCGCGACGTGGGGCGCGTTTCCCGGACACCCGCCCGAGGACATCCAGTCCGGTCACGGTGTCGTCCACAACGGGCTGCTGCTGTCGCGACCGGAACGTACCGTGGTGCGCGGACCGTTCAAGCCGTTCCCGCGCTCGGTGGCCACCGGACACATGAGCCTGACTCCGGTTCCCCCGTGGTTCGTGCACAACCGGACGGCCGCCACGACCGGGGAGCGCCTGGTGCGGTTCTCGATCGCACCCAAGTGGCGGAAACTGCCGGGGGTGTTCGCCGCGGCGCTGCGCGGATAGGAGGACCGCGTCGCGGGGCGAGTCGGTGCTGCCGACTACTCTCGACGCATGCAGCCGCGCTACACCGACACGGGCGTGTTCATCGCGTTCGAAGGTGGTGAGGGTGGCGGTAAGTCCACTCAGTCCGAACTGCTGGCCGACTGGCTCGGCGAGCGCGGCCACACGGTGCTGTTGACCCGTGAGCCCGGCGGCACCGCTGTGGGGCAGCAGGTGCGCAGCATCGTGCTGGGCCACGAGACCGGCGATCTGTCGGCACGCACCGAGGCGCTGCTGTACGCCGCGGACAAGGCCGAGCACGTCGATTCGCTCCTGCTCCCCGCGCTGGCCGACGGCCAGATCGTCATCACGGATCGGTACGTCGACTCGGCGCTGGCCTATCAGGGCGCGGGTCGCACGCTCGACGTCGCCGAGGTCGAGCAGATCAACCGGTGGGCCACCGCCGACCTGCGGCCCCACCTGACCGTCGTGCTCGACGTCGACCCGCTCGTCGGGCTGGCCCGTTTCGAGGGTGCCGACCGTATCGAGTCCGAACCGCTGGAGTTCCACCAGAGGGTGCGCCAAGGTTTCCTCGACCTCGCGGCCCGCGATCGGGAGCACTATCTCGTCCTCCCGGCCACCGACAGTCCCGAGGCGATTCACGCGGCCGTGCGCAACGCCGTCGAGCCATGGTTGGTGCGGGCGTCATGACGGTGTGGGCGGAGCTGGTCGGCCAGCAACCGGTCGTCGAGACCTTGCAGGCGGCCGTCGCGTCGGCGGGAGGTGACGGCCGGTCCATGACACATGCGTGGCTGTTCACCGGCCCTCCGGGTTCGGGCCGTTCCAATGCCGCTCGCGCATTCGCTGCGGCACTGCAGTGCGAGGACGGCGGATGCGGCCAGTGCCACTCCTGCTCCACGGTGGCGGCGGGCAGTCATCCGGACGTGACGCTCATCAACACCGACGGCCTGTCCATCGGTGTCGACGCGGTCCGCGAGTACGTACGTGCAGCAGCGCTGCGTCCGGCCGTGGGGCGTTGGCAGATCCTGATCGTCGAGGATGCCGACCGGCTCACCGACCAGGCCGCCAACGCGCTGCTCAAGGCCATCGAGGAGCCCACCGCGCACGCGATCTGGATGCTGTGCGCCCCGGCGCTCGAGGACGTCGTCATCACGATCCGGTCGCGGTGCCGTCCGGTCCTGCTGCGTACGCCTCCGGTGGCCGATATCGCTCGGCTGCTGGTGGAGCGGGACGGGGTCGAACCCGAACTCGCCACGGCTGCTGCGGCGGCGTCGCAGGGCCACATCGGGCGGGCCCGTGGCCTCGCACGCGATCCGGAGGCGCGGGAGCGCCGTCGCACCGTGCTGCGCATTCCTTCGTCGCTGCGGACGGTGGCCGACTGCCTGCAGGCCGCCCAGCAGGTCGTCGACGAAGCGACGTTGCGGGCCAATGACCGTGCCGAGACGTTGGAGCAGCGGGAGCTCGACGATCTCAAGCAGAGTTGGGGGGTCGAGGACCGGGGCCGGCGACCGGCGGGCTATTCGGGCGCCTTGTCCAGCCTGGAGAAGGAGCAGAAGCGGCGCCGGACCCGATTGGTGCGCGATGCCATCGATGCCGTCCTGCTGGATCTGCTCGCTCTGTGCCGTGACGTCGTGTCGGTCCAGTGCGGCACGGGTGCACCCCTGATCAACGCCGATGTGGCCGACGAGGTCGAGCGACTTGCGGGCCTGTGGACAACCGAATCGACGATTCGAACGATCGATGCCATCGTCAGGTGTCGAGAAGATCTGGCCGCCAACGCGGCCCTACCACTGACCCTTGAGCACATGATGTTGGAGTTGCGCAGATGATGACCACACCCGCACCCACCCGGCCCACCCGAACCATCGTGGTGCTCGTCGTGGTCTCCGTCCTGCTCATCGCGGCTGCGGGTTATGCCGGTTGGTGGCTGGCCGACCGCGACGGTGACGATTCGAATTGGTCCGAGCCCACTCCGACCGGCGAGCCCGCCGATGACTCGCTGGCGCAGTACTACGAGCAGGATCTGGACTGGGACGACTGTGGTCGCGCCGCGCGGTGCACCCAGGTCACCGTGCCGGTCGATTACCAGAAGCCGTCGGGCGAGACGCTGGAGTTGGCGGTGCGGCTGTATCCGGCCACCGATGGCAAGGCCGAACGCACCCTGTTCGTCAACCCCGGCGGTCCCGGCGGATCCGCGCAGGACTACGCGGCCTCGATGTCGAACGACCTCAGTGACCCCGTTCGGGCCATGTACGACGTGGTCGGCGTCGATCCGCGTGGCGTCGGTGAGAGCACGCCGCTGAAGTGCCTCGACGATGCCGCGATGGACGACTTCGTCGACACCGATCCGGACCCCGACGACAAGACCGAAACCGCGGCGCTGCGCGACTCCACCAAGGAGATGGGCGAGGCGTGCGCCAAGAACTCCGGCGATCTGGCATCGCACGTGTCCACCGAGGAGGCCGCGCGTGACATGGATGTCGTGCGGGCGCTGATGGGTCGCGACGAGCTCGATTGGTTCGGCGCTTCGTACGGCACGCAGTTGGGCGCCACCTACGCACACCTGTTCCCCGACAAGGTCGGACGCATGATCCTCGACGGAGCGGTCGATCCGTCGGCGGATGCATTCGAGGGTGCTCTCGGTCAGGCGACGGGGTTCCAGCGGGCGTTCGACGCCTACGCCGAAAACTGTGCCAAGCAGTCGTCGTGCCCGGTCGGTTCGTCGGTCGGCGAGGCGCGGGCCAAGGTGGCGGCGCTGATCAAACAGCTGGACCAGCAGCCCATCAAGGTCGGGGACCGTGAACTGACCGAGGGCACCGCGTTCTACGGCATCGCCGTCACGTTGTACAGCGAGGAGACCTGGGACTATCTGTCCAGTGCCCTGGACCGTGTGTTCGACGGCGACGGTTCGGTCCTGTTGTCACTGTCGGATCTGTACTTCAGCCGCGCCAAGGACGGGCACTACCGCAACAACATCGGACAGGTCATCTATGCGGTGAATTGCCTCGATGCCGACGACCGCCCCACACTCGACGATGTCGAGAAGCGGTTGCCGGAGTTCGAGAAGGTGTCACCAGTGTTCGGGTCGGCGCTCGGCTGGGGCGTCGTGGGATGCACCGACTGGCCGCTGACGTCCAAGACTCCGCAGGGCGACGTCGCGGCCGAGGGTGCGCCGCCCATCGTGGTGATCGGCACGACCCGCGACCCTGCCACACCGTACGAGTGGGCCCGCAATCTGGCCGATCAGTTGAAGGTCGGCGTGCTCGTCTCCCGCGACGGCGACGGCCACACCGCCTTCAACTCCGGCAATCAGTGCATCGACGACCTGGTCGAGGACTTCCTCGTCGATGGCACCGTCCCCAAGGACGACACCATGTGCAAGGCCGAATAGGCCGGACCCACCGGCCGCCAGCCGCTGGGGGTACCTCCCACGCGCTTTGCGCGTAGGGGGCGGGACGAGCGGCGGGAAGGCGCCGGTGAGGCTACGGGCTCGAGCGAGCCGTGCACCTCACCAAAGCTTCGCGGTCGTCGCGGTCAGCGACCGAGGATCGATCCCAGGATCGACCCGAGGTCCGGCGTCGAGGCCTTGGACGCGGCGTCCTGGCTCTCGGCCTGGACCTGTTCCTTGACGATTCCGGCGTCGGCCTGACCACCGCCACCGAGCACCTTCTTGCCCAGGTACGCCATGACGATCGGGGCGACGATCGCGAGGATCTTCTGGACCGTGGCGCTGTCCACGCCGACCTTGTCACCGATGGCACCGGCGACGTCGCCGGTCGAGCCACCGAGGACGTGCTTGAGGATCGAGCCGCCGAGGTCGCCACCGAGCAGTGAGCCGAGGTCGCCGAGCGGATTGGCGTTCGCGTGGTCGCTGAGGGCATTGGCCAGCGATGCGGCGCCTTCATCGGATTGGGTGTTCCGTGCCATGCCGCCCAGGACCGCGGGCAGAGCATCCTTGACGACGGCCTGCACCTGGGAGGTGTCGAGGCCGACCTGCTGTGCGATGTCGGCGATCGGACCGGAGTCGAGTGCCTTCAGGATGTCATCGGTGAGTGCCATGGCGATGACACTAGGCCCTCGACATCACCACTGACCAGCGACGCCGCCGATTGAGGTGCGAGCTTGCGAGCCTCGAAATCAGGCGTCATCGGGCGTGGTTGCCCGGCCCTACCCGCGGATGGCCTCGTGGTGGCGGATGACTTCGTCGATGATGAAGTTCAGGAACTTCTCGGCGAACGCCGGATCCAGGTCGGCCTCGTGCGCGAGGGCGCGCAGCCGGGCGATCTGGCGCGATTCGCGTTCGGGGTCGGCCGGCGGCAGATCGTGGTCGGCTTTGAGGCGTCCGACTCGCTGCGTGTACTTGAACCGTTCGGCGAGGATGTGGATCAGCGCAGCATCGATGTTGTCGATGCTGTGGCGGATGTCTTCGAGTTCGGCGCGCACGTCGTCGGTCACAGGTCAGAGTCTACGGATGCTCGATTCGTGGCTGTCACGGTTACGCGACATCTATGCTTCCGGCATGCAGGCAGGATCAACGCCGTGAGGTCAGGCATCCGTTTCGGTGCCGCCTTCTTCGCCGCCGCGTTGGTGATCCTGACCGCGGTGACCGTCGTTGACGCCGTTCGGAACGATCGGACCGACCAGCTCCAGTCGTGGTTGGTCGCGACGATGTGGATCTCGTTGGTCGTCGGTGCTGTCGGCTTTGGTGTCGGATGGGCGGTGGAGTGCGGTCAGCGTGAGGATCGGTCGCACACCGACTCATCGAGTACAGCCGCGTACATGCCTTGGGCGGCGGTCCTGCGGGCGGGGGCGATCGCCTTCGTGATCGTTGAGGGAACTTTCATCCTCCTTCAGCTGGTCAGCTGGCCGCCGGAATCAGGGTCCATGACGGTGGGCGACTGGCTGCTGGCGGCGGCTTGGCTCAGCGGCTACGTCGCGGTGCCCGCCGGGATCATCGCTGCCGTGGTGTCCGGCGTTCGCGCACGTTGACACACTGGGTCCGTGACGCACCTGTTGTTCACCTACGGAACTCTTCACCTGCCAGATGTGCAGCGCACCGTCTTCGGGCGCGAGTTGCCCAGTGAACCGGACGCCGTCGTGGGCCACCGGCTGACCGACGTCGAGATCACTGATCCGGTCGTGATCGCGACCAGTGGTACGTCGATCCATCCGATGCTCGAACCCAGCAGCGACCCGACCGATCGGGTGACCGGTCGCGTCCTGGCGTTGGACGAGCAGCAACTCGCGGCGGCCGATGAGTACGAGGTCGACGTCTACCGGCGCATCGAGGTGCGGTTGGCGTCAGGTCGGGCCGCCTGGGTCTACGCGCTCGCGACCACCGACGGCAGCGCGGGGGATGCCGACTACGGAACGATCGGCGTCGATTATGCGTCGTACCGTCAGCCCGATCCGGCGATCCTGGCCGCCGTCAGCGAGGCGCTGGGTTCGGCCGTGACCGTCCTGAACGTCGGCGCGGGCGCCGGTTCGTACGAACCGCGCGATCGGGTCGTGACCGCGGTCGAACCGTCCGCGACGATGCGGGCGCAGCGTCCCGGTGACGTGGTCGAGGCGGTCGACGCGTCAGCGGAGGACCTGCCGTTCGGTGACGACACGTTCGACGCCGCGATGGCCACGTTCACGGTCCACCAATGGGCCGACCTTGCGGCGGGCCTGCGTGAGATGCGGCGCGTGACGACCGGCCCGTGTGTCGTACTGACCTGCGACCCGTCGTTGCTCGATCGCTTCTGGCTGGCCGAGTACGCACCCGAGGTCATCGAGACCGAAGCGCGTCGCTACCCCGATCCCGCTGTGGTCGCCGAACTGCTGGGAGGCGGTGAGGCCCGCCCGGTGCTCATTCCGTTGACCTGCACCGACGGCTTCGGTGAGGCCTACTACGGGCGTCCCGAAGCGCTGCTCGACCCAGGCGCACGACGCGCGAACTCGGCGTGGAGCTTCGTCGACCCGGCCGTTCACACCCGCTTCGAACGTGAACTCGGTTCCGACCTGGAGTCGGGACGCTGGGACGAACGCCACGGTCACCTGCGGACGCAACCGACGTTCCGCGGATCGTTGGTCCTGGTCGTCTCGTCCGGCCGTCAATGAGGCCACCGGATCGGTGATAGACTTGAGGTGTTGTAGGCGTTAGTTGCACCAGTAGTTTTGCGGCCGTTCGGCCCAGGTTCTCCTCGTTTGATGTGCGTCGCGACATTCAGTCGCTCGCAATTCGTGCGCGCGCATCATCTCCCAAGGAGACGCCAACATGGCAACAGGAACAGTTAAGTGGTTCAACGCAGACAAGGGCTTCGGCTTCATCGCCCCCGACGAGGGTGGCGAGGACGTCTTCGCTCACTTCAAGGCCATCACGGGTGACGGCTACCGCAACCTGACCGAGAACCAGAAGGTCGAGTTCGACGTCGAGCAGGGCCCCAAGGGCCTGCAGGCCGCGAACATCCGCGGTCTCTGACCCCAGAAGCGCGAAGCGCCCCATCACTCACGCAGTGATGGGGCGCTTGCTTGTCCCTGAGGCCGAGTCAGGCGGCGACGGCCTCGACGCTGTGCGACGTATCGACCTGGGCCGATGCGGACGCCTCGGCGGCGCGGCGCTCCTGTAGGCGTTCAGCGATCGTCGGCCCTTCCGTGATCCCGCGCCGCGCACGAATCAGGTCGGCCAGCATGCCCGAGGTGGTACCGATCACGGGGATCCAGATCGGCAGCGTCATGAACATGAACAGCATGATCAGTTCCTTCATGGCAGTGGGAGTCCTCTCGTGTGGCTGGTTCATCGAGTCAATCGCGACGGGCGGTGTGGCCGCTTGGTCGCGAAACCAGAGTTGGTCGATCCAGTTGTTCTGCAACGACAAAGATGTGACGGCCGACACGCCTGATTCGGATCGCAGCACAGGGATCTTCCCGTGGGCCCGGCCGCCATGCCAGGATTTGAGGCGGTTCCTGTACGTCCGCACAATCGGAGTGTGCCTTGAGCGACAGCAAAGAGTTGATCGAATGGGTGCACGACTATGTTGCGGAGGCCAGTCGCGACGAGAACGTCGACGCCTTCGTCACTGCCGTCGACGCCGCGATCGTGGCCGAGTTGCCCGAACTCGGTGAGGATGCGGTCCTGCTGGCGGACCTGCACGCCAGTACGCGCTCGCAGTTCCAGGTGTTCCTGAGCCTGCTGGAGCGCGAGAAGCAGGAACTCCTCCTGCCCCCGCAGGCCGTCGACCTGGCGCTGTCGATCGCTCGCCGGCAACTCGAACTGGGCGTGCTGCTGAAGGTCTACCGGATCGCGGCCGGGTCGGTCTGGGAGTGGTTCACGCAGGTCGCCGCATCGGTGCCCGACGACGGCCCGGACCGCACCGCCGTCCTGGTCTACCTGTGGGATCACGGCGGGACCTGGATCAACGAGGCCATCGAGCAGCTGATCGGGGTCTTCTACGCCGAGCGGGAGACCGCGATGCACGGCGCCGTGGCCCGCCGGACGGAGACGGTCCGGTCGATGCTGCGCGGCGATGCCGTCAGCATCGACCATGCGTCGACGGCACTCGGTCACCCGGTGCGTGGAACCCATATCGCGTTCGTGCTGTGGGCCGACGACGGAGGCTCTCCCGAGGTCGTCGTCCAGCTGAACCGGTACGCCGCCGCGGTGGCGTCGGCACTGGGAGTGCCGGTCCTGACGATCCCGGCAGGCGGCCGCGAGGTCTGGTGTTGGGTCACGTCCTCGAAACACCTCGGCGTCGGGGCCGTCACGGCGGCGATCACGGATCTGGCGATGGAGGGCGCGCGAGCGTCAGTGGGGAACTCCGCTCCGGACATCGCGGGGTTCCGGCAGAGCCACCGCGAGGCGGTCGACGCGCAACGGCACGCCACCGTGGTCGACTCCGGCGCTGTCGTCACCGGCTACGCCGACGTCGAACTCGCCTGCTTGATGGCCGGCAACGAGCTGGCCGCGCGCGTCTTGATCGACCGTGAACTCGGTGCGTTGGCCTCTGCTGATGAGAACCTCGATCGGGTCCGTGAGACGGTGGCGACGTTCCTGCACTTCGGTGGCAACGTCGAGCAGACGGCCCAGGAACTGATCGTCCACAAGAACACGGTGCGCTACCGCCTCACGCAGGCCGAAGAACTGATCGGTCATCCGCTGTCGGAACGGCGCACCAGCATCGCGCTGGCGCTGGCCGCGCTACCGCGGTTCAGTTGACGCATTTGCGGTGGGCGACTGCGGCCGTCCTCGCGGCGTTCCCAGGACGGTCTTTGACGAGCAGGAGGGCTCCGGACCTGCCAGGCTCTGGTTGCTGCCATCTGCGGACAGGTAGTCTCTGATCTGATCCGATGGTTGGGGACATCGGTGACTCCCTGGAAAAGAAGCGAGATCCCGCCATGCCTCGCGCAGACGCACGAACGATCGCTGCGATGTGCACGACCGAGCTGTTCGCTCTGGCAGCGCTGCTCGTGCCGCTGTTCATCGGGCTGGCGATCCGGGTGCCCGACATCACCGATGCGACGCGTGAGGTCGCCTTGAGTGCGGTCGTCGTCCCGGGCGCGATCTCGGCGATGGTGATGAACCCGATCTTCGGTTGGCTCAGCGATCGCACCGGACACCGGGCAGCGTGGATCGTGGGCGGTTCGATCGGCGGACTGGCGGCAGCGGTCGGGGTCGCTCTGGCGCCCAACCTCCCTCTGCTGATCGTGGCGTGGTGCGCGATGCAGGGTGCCTACAATGCGACGTTCGCGGCGCTGTACGGATCGCTCTCGGACCTGGTGCACCCCTCGGACAGGGCGCGCGTGTCCGGCTGGTTCGCCGCCGCGGCCACGGGAGCGTTGGTGCTCGGCATGGGTTCGGTCATGGTTCTGCCGAGGTCGACCTTCGTGATGATCATGGCGATTCCGCTGCTGACCGTGCCCATCACGATCCTGGCCGCGCGCCACCTGCACACACTGGCACCGCTCGCCTCACCGACCGTTCTGGAACGCCGGGTGGCGCTGTGGTCGGTTCTGAGTACCGCCTCGGCTGGGTACTGGTGGGTGTGGCTGCAACGGCTCGTGACCCAGGCCGCGTACTCGGTCGTGACGTTGTACGGGATCTATTACCTGCAGCGCAGGACCGGGTTGTCGGAGGCGAGCGCCTCGGACTGGGTCGCGTTCAGCACGATGGTGGGCGGCGTGTTGAGCATGGCGTCCGCGATCGTGGTGGGCCGATTCGTGGTGCGGCGACTGGGCTATCGGGCCCTGATGTACGCCAGCCTGTCGCTGTTGGGTGGTGCGCTCCTGATCAAGGCGTTGGGCACGGTCCCGGAGGCGTACGTGGCGGCCGCGCTCGTGGCAGGCGTCGGACTCGGCGCGTATTCGGCGGTCGACCTCTCGCTGGCTCTGCGTGCCGTGGAGGGCCGGAGTGCCGGCACACTGCTCGGTTTCTTCAACGTGGCGCGCACCCTGCCGCAGTCGTTGGTGCCGTTGGCGGGCCCAGCGCTCCTGGCCATCGGCTCGGGAGATCCGCTGGGCATGCAGAGCAGTCAGAACTACCTTGCGCTCAATCTGGGTGGCGTCGCGCTGGTGGTGCTGGCCATCGCGCTGGTGGTGCCGGTCGCCGCGGCGTTGCTGCGGCCACGCGATCGGACGCTGGTGAGAGCAACGTGACCGTTCCACGGATCGGGGCCTCGCAGCGGCCGCAGACTCCGGGCGACCATCAGAGTGGATCGAATCCACTCTGACCAGTGGAAACGTTGCGAGCCGCCTGTCGGAATCGAACCGACGACCTTTTCATTACGAGTGAAATGCTCTACCGACTGAGCTAAGGCGGCGAAGGCTCAGCGAGGATCGCCCGCCGAACCGAGAAGAGTCTACCCGGGGTCCGACGTCGCGACGAACCGGGCCGACGGTCACGGGCGCTTCAGCCGCGACAAGCGGTCGAGCGCCTCGGCGATGACCGACTCCTGTTTACAGAACGCCCACCGCACGAGCGGTCGGCCGGCCTCCAGATCGTCGTAGAACACCTGGTGGGGGACGGCGACGACACCGGCCAGCTCGGGCAGCGACCGGCAGAACTCCAGACCGTCCTCGAATCCGAGTGGACGCACATCGGTGGTTGCGAAGTAGGTGCCGTCCGGGCGATGGACCTCGAACCCGAGCGCGTCCAGCCCCGAGCACAGTTGCTCGCAGCGCGCGGTCAACTCATCGCGCAACGGATCGACGATCGATTCGGCCGCATCAAGTGCCTGCGCGATCGCGGGCTGGAACGGTGCCCCCGAGGTGTACGTCATGAACTGTTTGGCACCCAGCAGCGCCGACACCAGATGCTGAGGGCCGGACGCCCACCCGACCTTCCAGCCCGTGAACGAGAAGCTCTTTCCCGCCGACGAGATCGTCAATGTGCGTTCAGCCATGCCGGGAAGCGTCGCGATCGGGATGTGTGCGACACCGAACGTCAGATGCTCGTACACCTCGTCGGCCACGACGACCAGATCGTGCTCGACCGCCAGGTCGGCGATCGCCTGTAGTTCCTCACGAGTCAGGACCGCGCCGGTCGGATTGTGCGGCGAGTTCAACAGGATCATCCGGGTCCTGCCCGTGACGGCGGCCCGCAACTCCGCGACGGGAAGCCGGAAGTCCGGGGCACGCAGCGTCACCGGGCGACGGACAGCGCCGGTCATCTGCAGCATCGCGACGTAGGAGTCGTAGTACGGCTCCAGCACCACGACCTCGTCACCCGGATCCACCAGGCCGAGCAGAGCTGCCGCGATCGCCTCGGTGGCGCCGGTCGTGACCGCGACCTCGGCGTCGGGATCGACCTCGATGCCGTAGAACCGCCGCTGATGACCGGCCACGGCCTCACGCAGTTCGGGGACGCCGTGGCCGGGGGCGTACTGATTGCGCCCGGCGGCCATCGCCTCGGTCACCGCGTCCATGACCCACGGCGGACCGTCGGTGTCGGGGAAACCCTGACCCAGATTGATCGACCCGGTCTCGACGGCCAGGCGGCTCATCTCGGCGAAGATCGTGGTCCCGAGACCCTCGATACGGGCAGCGCTGCGCTTCACGTCACCGACAGTACGTGGGAATCGCCCTCGGTCTCGAGGCTCGGGCGCGGGGCGCCCTCACACCTCGACCAGCGGGACGGGTGCAGACATGAAGTTGCCCCGCCGTTCTCGATCCACATGGGCGCGCTCCGCGCGCACGAGACCGGCGGACGACCTGGTGCTGGGCGAATGAAGTTGCCCCGCCGTTCTCGGGGGGTGAAACGGCGGGGCAACACCTAGAACTGTACTGGGCCGGTGGTGACGCGTCCGAGGAATCGGGCAAAAAGTTTCCTGAGATTTCTCCGGTCGACCGCCATCGCGCAGCGGGGCCTGTCGGGGAGTGCGACAATCGTCGCCATGACCATCACGGCCGAGCCCCCGGCCCCCTCGCGGCGACCCCGTCGCACGGTCCGCGGCCGGATCGTGACCGGTATCGGCCTGCTGCTGATCGCGGCCGGACTGGCGTTGCTCGGCTGGTTCCTGTGGCAGTACTTCGGCACCAACATCGTGTCCAAGCACGCGCAGGCCGAGATCAAGAAGGACACGATCGCGCAGTGGGAGAACGGCATCGACGGCGACGCCATCGGCCTCCTGCGTGTCGAACGGTTCGGTAAGGACTTCGAGGTGCCGATCCTCAAGGGCTTCGACAAAGACACCCTCGCCAAGGGAGTCGGCATGTACAAGAAGGGCGCCGAACCCGGCCAGATCGGCAACTTTGCGATCGCCGGCCACCGCGTCACGCACGGCGAACCGTTCCGCGACTTCCTCAAGCTCAAGAAGGGTGACCTGGTCGAGGTCGAGACCCGGACCCACATCTACACCTACGAGTTGGATAACAACGGCGACGCCATCACGGTCGACTTCACGACGTCGTGGCCGCTGTGGAAGGTGCCGGACAAGAACTGGGACAATCTGCCGCCCACCGAAGCGAAGATCACGCTGCTGACCTGTTCGGAGCTGTTCCACACGCGCAACCGCAACGTCGCGATCGGCCATCTGGTCAAGACGATCGACAAGAGCAAGACCGCGCCCCCGGCCGACCGTGCCGCGAAGGACCAGAAGACCGACACCGACAAGAAGACGGACGCCTGACGTGCCGGCCCATCGTCACGAGTTCATCGAGCTCGCCCTCGACCTCGACGTGCTGCGCTTCGGCGAGTTCACGCTCAAATCAGGGCGTACGTCGCCCTACTTCTTCAATGCGGGCCTGTTCAACACCGGTGAGCGGCTGGCCGCTCTCGGCCGGTTCTACGCCGCCGCGATCGTCGAGTCGGGCGTCGAGTTCGACGTGCTGCTCGGCCCGGCCTACAAGGGCATCCCGATCGCGGCAGCCACCGCCGTCGCGCTCGCCGACCACCACGGCCGCGACGTGCCCTGGTGCTTCAACCGCAAGGAGGCCAAGGACCACGGCGAGGGTGGCCTGATCGTCGGATCGCCGCTCGAAGGGCGTGCTCTGGTCGTCGACGACGTCATCACGGCGGGTACCGCGATCCGCGAGGTCCAACAGGTCGTCGCTGCCGAAGGCGCGCAGATCGCCGGCATCGTCGTGGCCGTCGATCGGCAGGAACGCGGCACCGGTGACCTGTCGGCCATCGAGCAGGTCGAGCGCGACCTGAGCGTCGGTGTCACCGCGATCATCGGCCTGACCGACATCATCGACTTCATCGAACAGACCGGACGCCACAGCCAACACCTGGAGGCGATCCGGGCGTATCGAGCCGAGTACGGAACCCGGTGACAGAGCGCGTGGGGGTCGGCCCCTGGGAGGGCGAGTGGCCCGACGATCCGCGCTACGACCCCGATCTGCTGCGTGACGGCGACGCCCGCAACGTCACCGACCGCTACCGGTACTGGACCGTCGAGGCGATCGTGGCCGATCTGGACGAGCGTCGCCACCGATTCCACGTGGCCATCGAGAACTGGCAGCACGACTTCAACATCGGGTCGATCGTGCGCACCGCGAACGCGTTCCTGGCAGCCGAAGTGCACATCGTGGGCAAGCGGCGCTGGAACCGGCGGGGCGCCATGGTCACCGATAGGTACCAGCACGTGCGCCACCATCCGGACGCCGCCGATCTGGTCACCTGGGCCGTCGGCGAGGGAGTCGAGGTGATCGGCATCGACAACGTCGACGGTTCCGAGCCCATCGAGTCCACCGACCTGCCCGAGCGGTGCGTCCTGGTGTTCGGCCAGGAGGGGCCGGGTCTGAGCGATGCGATGCGGGACGCCTGCTCGCGCACCCTGTCGATCGCCCAGTTCGGGTCCGCCCGCTCGATCAACGCAGGCGCCGCGGCGGCGATCGCGATGCACACCTGGGTCCGCCAGCACGCCGGCGTCAGCGGCTCCGCGTAGGGTC
>Ga0164243_10006176_pt1 | contig 18201 bp, 17 predicted proteins | sample OricompcompostOP_FD_108781 | JGI IMG/M metagenome (GOLD analysis project Ga0164243, IMG submission 108781) | Organic Plus compost microbial communities from Emeryville, California, USA - Original compost - Organic plus compost (OP) | ecosystem: Engineered > Solid waste > Mixed feedstock >... | reverse complement strand
CCGAACGTCACCGGTCGCTTCGCGGTACCGGACATCACCGGGCCGACGTTGGTGCACCGGCTGGTCGCGCTGGACCTCACCGACGCGACACACGGCAACGCGGCGGGTCTCGGTACCGCCGACGTCACCACCGCGCGGCTGGTCGACCGGCTCGACACGACCGCCTGGTACGTCAACCACCTCACCACGCACTGGCTCGGCGGTGCCCGGCTGCCGCTCGTCGCCGCGACCGACGCCGACGCGCTCGCGGCCGCGGTGACCTCGCTCCCGCCGTACCGGACGGAGTCGCTGCGGATCGGCTGGATCGCCGACACGGCAACGCTGTCCGAGTTCTGGCTGTCCGACGCCGCACTCGTACCGGCGGTCACCCCGGCCGGTCCGCCGGTGCCGCCGGAGTTCCGCGACGGGGCGCTGACATTACGGCCGTAGCAGGACCTTGACGGCGGTACCCGGTTCGTCGGTGAGGATGCGGAACGCCTCGGCGGCGTCGTCGAGAGCCAGTTCGTGGGTGACGAGCCGGCCGGGGTCGAGGATGCCGGCCGCGAAGGCCCGTACCGCATCGGTCCACGCGCGTGGCGGAGCGCCGAACACGGTGTGGATGGTGGCCTTGGCGGTGACGAGATCGGCCGGTACCAGGCCGGTGTCGGCGCCGCCGGCGATCCCGGTCAGGACGGTACGGCCGCCGCGCCGGGTCAGCGTGACCGCCTGGTGTGCGGCACCGGGCGCGCCGGCGGTCTCCAGTACCGCATCGAACCGGCCGGCGAACCTCGCCGCATCGGCGACCGTGACCAGATCGTCCGCGCCACAAGCCTTCGCGAGCCCGGCCCGGCCGGTACGCGGATGAACCACGACCAGCTCCGCCGGGCTCGCCGCCCGCAACAGTTGTACCGCAAGGAGTCCGAGCATCCCGCCGCCGACGACGGCGACGCGCTCGCCCGGTACCACCGCGGCGGACCGGCAGCCGGCCGCGACGCAGGCCGCCGGTTCCAGGCCGGCGGCGGAGCGCAGATCCGCACCGTCCGGCAGGGTGTGCAGCAGCCGGGCCGGGATGCGCAGCCACTCCGACCAGGCGCCGGGCTCGGTGAACCCGGTCTCGGCGTACGGTGCGGTGCACAGGTTGGCGTCGCCGCGGCGGCAGGCGTCGCACACCTGGCAGTTGCGGAACCCCTCGCCGACGACGGCGCGGCCGACCAGTGCCGGATCCACCGCCGTACCAACGGATGCCACGGTGCCGGACCATTCGTGGCCGGGCACGACCGGGTAGCGCACGTAGGGTTCGGGCCGGGTACCGGCGAACACGTCCCGGTCCGAGCCGCAGATCCCGGCGTAGGCGACCCGTACCGTCGCCTCGCCCGGGCCCGGCTCGGGCCGCTGCGCCGGCGCGATCCGCAGCCGGCCCGGCGCGTCGATCCAGACCGTACTCACGAATCGTCCACTGTGGATGGTTTGGTGCCGCGGTACTGCCAGTCCTCGGCGTACAGGTCGAATCCGGCCTCGGTGGCCGGATGCGCGGCGACGAACTCCTCGTCCAGCGTCACACCCAGGCCGGGCGCGGTGGGCAGGGCGAAGTACCCGTCCACCACCTCCGGCAGCCCCGGCGCGGCGCCCTTGACGAACTCGTCGGCGAAGTCGTTGAAGTGTTCCTGGATCGCGAAGTTCGGCGTGCACGCGGCCAGGTGCAGGTTCGCCGCGGTCAGCACCGGGCCGCCGACGTTGTGCGGCGCCACCAGTACGTAGTGGGTCTCCGCGGTCGCCGCGAGCTTGCGCGCCTCGCCGATCCCGCCGAGGTGGCCGATGTCCGGCTGGACGATGTCCGCCGCCCGCCGCTCGAACAGTTCCCGGAACTCGATCCGATCGTGGATGCGTTCCCCGGTGGCGACCGGTATGGTGAGTTTGTCGTGCACTGTGGACAGTGCGGCGAGGTTCTCCGGCGGTACCGGTTCCTCCACCCACGCGGGGTCGAACCGGGCGAGCTCGGTCGCGATCCGTACCGCCTCCGCCGGCGTGAACCGGCCGTGCATCTCCACCAACAGCTCGACATCCGGACCGACCGCGTCCCGTACCGCCTCGACCAGGTCGATCGAACGGCGGCGTTCGGCGGGGGACAGTTGCCACCGGCCGGGGCCGAACGGGTCGAACTTGAGCGCCCGGTACCCCCGCTGCACCACCCGTTTGGCCGCGGCGTGGAACTCGTCCGGCTCGCGTTCGACCGTGTACCAACCGTTCGCGTACGCCTTGATCCGGTCGGTGACGCGGCCGCCGAGCAGCCGCCACACCGGTTGCCCCAGCGCCTGACCGAGGATGTCCCAGCACGCCATCTCGACACAGGCGATGCCGGACATCACGATCTCGCCGGCGCGCCCGAAGTCGTGGTACTTCATCCGCTGCACCAGCGCCTCGATGTCGAACGGGTCGTACCCGAGGACGTGCTTCGGCGCGGCCTCGGCGAGGTAGCCGCGCAACGCCTCGGTGTGGCCCAGCATCCGGGCCTCGCCGACACCGGTCAGTCCCTCGTCGGTACGCACCCGGACGAACGTCAGGTTCCGCCACGGCGTGCCGAGCACGAACGTGTCCACCGCGCTGATCCTCATGCCGACACCTCCGGTACGGCAAGCCCGGCGGCGGGCAGCACCGAGCCGACGGCGTCGGGCGCGTACCGGGCGAGCAGGTTGAGGCCGATCTCGGCGCGGCGTACCCGTTCCACGCCGAGTGCTGTCGCCAGCGGCGTCAGGTGACTGCCGCTGGGGTAGATGTTGGGCGCGTTGCGGAGCCCGAACTTGAGGTACACCGGCGCCGCGACCCGGACGATCTCGGCGATCTCGTAGTGCCGTACGAACCCGCCCTGGTCGTCCGGCGACTCCAGGTAGATGTCCAGCGGGATGTCGATCGCCTGCCGGATCGCCGCGAGCTGCGCGAGCGACAGGTCGGTCGGTACGTTGTACGTGTTGGCGCCCAACTGTTCGGCGAGCTGGATGGCGGCCGGATTGGACAGTCCCATTTGGACACTGACCTTGAACTGCAGCCCGGACGGCAGCTCGCCCTCGGTCCGCATCCGCGCGGCCACCCGCAGTACGCCGAGGTCGGTGACGAGCACGCTGCGGATGCCGAGCTCGGCGGCGCGCCGGATGTCCTCCAGGCAGTACACCACCTGTTCGGTGCCGCGGGCCTGGGTGGCGAGCGCGGTCGCGCCGGTGGCGAGTGCGGCGGCGCCGGTGTCCCACCCGGCGAGCGGCCGAGTGAACAGGCTGACCTCGACACCGCCGGCCGACGCGGTCGCGGCCATCGATGCCACGTCCGAATCGGTCAGCAGCATGGTGCCGCTGCCCTGCGAGATCCGGTGCACCACGACGCCGCGCCGCGCCGCCTCGGCCAGTACCGCACTCAACACCTCCGGCCCCTCGACGCTCGGGATCTCGACCCGGTACTGCGCCCCGTCGGGGAACCGTTTCGCGCTCGCCGGCAGCGCGCCGGGATCGCTGTCCGGCAGCCCCATCGAGCGCAGGAACGCGCGGGTACGGTCCACTCCTCACCACCCCTTCGAAGGTCCTCAGTGGACGGACGAGCTCAGGACGAACGGCCTGCCGTGCCGGGGCAGTACCACCTCGACGTCGAGGTCGAGCGCGCGCACCACGTCGACCAGATGCGCGGGGAAGCCGCGGTTGTCGCGCATCAGCTCGTAGTGCATCGGTACCACGACGCGGGCGCCGGCCGCGGCGGCGAGCAGCGCGGCCTCGCGGTGGTCGAGGTTGCCGACCACGTTCGCGGCCTCGCGTACCGGGTCCCGGCCGTTGATGGGCAGCAGCGCCACCTCGACGCCGAGCGCGCGCAACCGTTCCGGCATCCCGTCGTACCAGAGGGTGTCGCCGGCGTGGAACACCCGCATGCCGCCGACGTCGAGCACGTACCCGAGGTACCGGTACTCGCCGTCCACCGGGCCGAAGTCGTACGCGTCGGCCACGTCGACGCCGTGTCGCGCCGGGACCGGGTGCACGGTCGCGGACGGCAACGGGATCGGGGTGCCGGGCACGGCGGGGAGCACGGCGCGCTCGGGTACGCCGGCCGCGACGACCTGGTCCACGATCGGTGCCGGTACGACGACCCGTACCTGCGGGGCGGTCGCGACGAGCGCGGTCACCGTGGGCAGGTCGAGGTGGTCGAGATGTTCGTGGGTGCACAGTACGGCGTCCACAAAGGACAGGTCGGCGGGGCGGAGCGGCGGCGGGATCAGCCGTTGCGGATGGTCGGACAGGTACGGGTCGACCGCGACCACGCCGTGCCGCCCGCCGACCAGGAACCCGGCCTGGCCCAGCCAGGTGAGCGCGACCTGCCCGTCGGCGACCCGGGTGGTACGGGCCGCCTCGGCGACTGCGGACATGAACACCCGCCTCTCTGGCGTCGCCGCCCTTCATGTTCGATAATACGAACAGCAATCGATATGTCGGACGCTATCCGGTGGCCGTTCCGGTAGTCAAGGCGGCCCCGCCGGCTGTGCGGCAGCCCGCTATGGTAGGTCGACCGATCAGCAGAAACGCAGGTGAAGCATGGGCCGAGCGGTACCAGCGGTGATTCGTGCGCTGGACATCCTTGAGCTGTTCCTGGACGGTGAGACGCTCACCGCGCCGGAGATCACCGGTCGCCTGGGGCTGCCGCGTACCACCGTGCACGAGCTGGTGCACACCCTGGCCGATCGCAACTACCTGTCCACCGCGCCGGACCGACCCGGCCACTACCGGTTGGGCATGCGGGTGTTCCAGCTCGGCGGCGTGTTCGCCGGGCAGCTCGATCTGGCCCGGGAAGGGCAGGCGGTGGCGAGCGACGTCGCCGCCCGGTGCGACGAGACGGTCCACGTCGCGGTGCTGGAAGGCACCGAGGTGGTGTACGTGTCCAAGGTGGACAGTACCCAGCCGGTACGGATGGTCTCCGCGGTCGGCCGCCGGCTGCCCGCGCACTGCACCGCGGTGGGCAAGATGCTGCTCGCCATGCTGCCGGCCGAGGCGCTCGCCGCGCGGTACCCGGGGCGTACCCCACTGGCCGCGATGACGCCGAACAGCATCACCTCGGTGGCCGCGTTGAAGAAGCACCTCGCCACGGTGCGGGACGCCGGCGTCGCGTACGAGCGGTGCGAGTCCAACGACGCGGTCGCCTGCGTTGCCGCACCGGTGCGCGACCACGAGGGTGAGGTCGTGGCCGCGATGAGCATCTCGGTTCCGGTGCTGCGCTGGGACGAAGAGCGCGCCGAGCAGCTGACCCGGGTGGTACGCGACGGCGCGGCGGCACTGTCCACCCGCCTCGGCCACCGGTAGGCGCGTCGTCCGCATCCCGCGGTCAGACCCGGTACTCGGCGGCGACCAGGTCGAGCAGCTCCGGTACGGACGTCTCCGCCGCCGGTTTGTCCACTGTGATCTGTCCATGTTGGAGCAGGTTGACGCGGTCGCAGACATCCACTACCTGGCTGTAGTTGTGCGCGATGAGGATGATGGCCAGATCGCCGCGCTGCTTGAGGGTACGCAGCAGGCGCAGGATCAGGCCGCCCTCCCGGGCACCCATCGCGGCGAGCGGCTCGTCCAGCAGCAGGATCCGCGCGTTCGAGTAGACGGTACGGGCGACCGCGATCGCCTGCCGCTGCCCGCCGGACAGCCGACCCACCTCGGCGGTGACCGACGGGATGTCGATACCGATGGAGTCCAGGCACTCGCGCGCCCGCCGCTTCATCTCCTTCCGCTTCAACAACGGGATCGGCCGGTGTACCCGCTCGGTGTTGAGGTGCAGGTTGAGGTAGACCGGCAGGCCGTTGACCATCGCCAGATCCTGGAACACCGTCTCGATCCCGAGCGACCGGGCGTGCGACACCGACCGGAGCGACACCGGCGTACCGTCGACGTACAGTTGGCCGCCGTCCGGCCGGTGGTAGCCGGTGAGGATCTTGATCAGGGTCGACTTGCCGGCGCCGTTGTCCCCGATCAGGCCGAGGATCTCACCCCGGCGTACGGTCAGGTTCACGTCCCGCAGCGCGGTGACCGGGCCGAACCGCTTGCTGACGTGTTCGGCGCGGATCGCCTCCGGATGTTCGTCCACAGTGGCCCCCTGTCAGGTACCGGCGCGGCTGAACCGGCTGAGGTAGATGTTGAGCATCATCGCGGCCAGTACGGCGACGCCGAGCACGGCGTTGAACGCGTTGGCGTTGATGCCCGCCAGGTTGAAGCCCTCGTGCACGATGCCGAGCGCGACCGCACCGATGAACGCGCCGACCACGGTGCCGGATCCGCCCAGCAGTGCGGTACCGCCGATGACCGCGGACGCGACCGCGAGGAACATGTAGTTCGCGCCGCCGTTGGTCGGGTCGAACGAGCCGACCCGGATCCCGTCCAGGATCCCCGCGAACCCGGCCAGCAGGCTGGTCAGCGCGAAGCACGCGGTCTTGACCCGGCGGGTACGGATGCCCGCCTCGGACGCGCCGGTCGGGTTGCCGCCGACCGCGAACGTGTAGACGCCGAACCGGGTCCCGGACAGTACCACCTGCATCACGATGACGATGCCGACCGCCCAGCACAGTTCGGCCCAGCGGGCGCCGCCGAGGACGGACACCAGTGCGCCGCCCTCCGGCGCCTGCACCGGCGAACCGCCGGAGAGCAGCAATGCGATGCCCCACAACAGGAAGAACATGCCGAGCGTGGTGATGAACGACGGCATGTTCAGCACGGTACGGATCAGCCCGTTGGCGATGCCGACACACGCGCTGACCGCCAGCGCGCCGAGCACCGCGATCAGCAGCGGCGCACCGTTGTTGACGAACACCGCGAGGACGAACGGCGCCAGCGTGAACATGTACCCGGCGGACAGGTCGATCTCGCCGCAGATCAGCAACATCACCTCGCCCGCGGCGATGATCGCCCACGGTGCGAAGTACTGCGCGATGATGTGGTAGTTCGAGCCGGTGTTGAAACCCGTTGTGGTGAACGTGAAGTACAGCCCGAGTGCGACGGTCACCAGCGCGATGCTCAGCTCCCGCCGGCGCAGCAACCCGTCCACCACCATGCGGCCGCGGCGAGTGTCCACAGTGGATGTCGTCATGAGCTGGTCACCGTGAGCGGTGCCGGTAGCGGCAGGCTGGCCGGCATCGACAGCATCCGCTTGCCCTTCGCGTCCTCGTACACCGACTGCGCCTTGACGTACGGGTCGACGGTGTCGGCGGTGACGAACGTCAGGCCGGTGTCCATCTCCGGCGGGTGCACCAGCGAGCCGGACAGCCGGTACAGGTACAGCGCCAGCATCGGCAGGAAGCCCTGCAGGTACGCGGACTGGTCGATGGTGAAGTCGAGCGCACCGGACTTGACGCCCTCGATGGTGTCGGACAGCGTGTCGTACCCGCCGGCATGGAACTTCCCCTTCAGTCCCTGCTTGTCGATCATCTGCGCGATCCCGGCCGTACTGCCGGCATCCACCGCGTAGACGCCCTTCGCCGACTTGCGTCCCGCGTACGCGGCCTCCATCGCGGACAGTTCGGCCGCCTGCTCGGCGCCGGTGTTGACGCTGTGCACGGTGATCCGGTCGCCGGCGTCGGCGATCGCCTTGCGGATACCGTCCAGCCGCGGCTGCACGTTGTTGCCGCCGGGCTGGGAGATGCCGACCAGGATGTCGCCGGAACCGACCTCCCGCACGATGCGCTGACCCATCTTGTACCCGGACAGGAACAGGTCCTGGCCGATGTAGGCGAGCGCGTAGTTGCCGGCGGCGGTCGCGTTGTACGCGACGACCGGGATGCCGCGCGAGAAGGCGCGCTTGCAGCCGGCCTTGAACGCCGTGTTGTCGGTCAACGCGATCGCGATGCCATGTGCGCCACCGGAAATCGCGGTGTCCAGCGCGGTGGCCATGGTGGACACGTTGCCGTCCTCGGCACCGGTCCACTGGTAGTCGACGCCCAGGAGTGCGGCCGCGTCCTTGATGCCGTTCTGGGTGGGCGCGAAGAAGGAGTTCGTGGTGACGTGGTTGATGAACACGAACTTCCACCGCTCGCCCGGCTTGGGGAAGTTGCCGGTGGCGCCGGTGGCACCGGCCTCGTCGTCGTGCGCGCCCTTGCAGGCGGTCAGCAGGCTGCCGGCGGCGAGCGCGCCGCCGCCGGCGCCGAACACGGTGAGAATCTCCCGCCGGGTACGGGCGGGTGGGGTGCGCCTGTCAGTCACTTTCGGCCTCACAGAGCCTCTCGACGCAACAGTTCATGTACGCAATACCGAACTATGTTCGGGATGACGAATGTTGTCAAGACCTCGCACCGCGCCCCAAAACGCATTGGTCAGATTTCTTCCACAATCAGTCATATCTGGCATAAACTTTCCAACCTGGCGGCGATTCGGAGGTGGCGAGATGGCGTACCGGAGAGGCGCGGTCGGTGTCGCGCTGGCGTTGGCGCTCGCCCTCGTCGCAGTGCTGCCGGCCCGACCGGCGGCGGCGGGGCAGGCGCCGATCACGACCACGATCGGCAGCTCGCAGGTCGACATCGTCTTCAACGACCCGGTCGACCACGACGGCCAGGACACCGCGCAACTGGAGAAGATGATCGCGCTGATCAACGGCGCGCCGAAGGGTGCGACGATCCGTATCGCGCTTTACAGCATCACCGCGAACATCGTGTACGACGCGCTCAAGGCCGCCGTGGACCGCGGCGTGACGGTCCAGGCCGTACACAACGGGGAGGACCAGAAGTCCACCGACGACTCCCCGGCGGCGCTCGCCGACCTGCTCGGCGCCAACCACCACTGGTGCGACCACGGCAGCTCGTCCCTCGCGTACGGCGGGGGATGCCTGTCGAACAGCTCCACCGGGCTGATGCACGCCAAGTACATGCTGCTGTCGGAGACGAAGGACGCGTCCGGCACGGCGCGGCAGTGGGTCACCTGGTTCGGCTCGCCCAACATGACGTACGCGTCGGGCGCCAACCTGTTCAACAACTCGTTCACCGTCTACGGCGACAAGGGCCTGTACGACGGGTTCACCAGCGAGCTGTGGCAGCCGATGTGGGACGAGAAGTCGTACCCGGACAACGACTTCTACGTCGCCTCCGCGCCGCGCGGCTAATTCGGTTCCTCGGCCTCGCACGTCCAGGTGTACGCGTCGCCCGAGCAGAACACCGACCTGGTGGTGAACCGGCTGGACTACATCGATCCGGACGACAGCTGCCGGGTACGGGTGATGGAGGCGTCGATCACCGCCGGCCGTACCGCCGTGGTCGACAAGCTCGTGTCACTGCACCAGCAGGGCTGCCACCTGTGGGTGGACGTCGGTTCGATCGACTCCGGTCCACTGTCGACACTCAAGTCGGCCGGGATACCGGTGCACAAGTCGCCGGTGCACGACAAGGCGATCCTGGTGTACGGCAGGTACGCCGGGTCGACCGACGACCGCACCCTGGTGTTCACCGGCTCGCACAACCTGACCAAGTCCGCGTTGCGGTACAACGACGAGATCCTGGTCAAGGTGGAGGACAGCCAGCCGATGTACGACGCGTTCTACGCGCACTTCAACGACGCCTACAACACAGGCACCGCGCTGTGAGCCGTCGCCTGCGGAACGGTCAGCGGTCGGCGTCGAGGTAGGCGAGCACGGCCCGTACCCGGCGGTTGGTGTCGGTGTCCGCGCCGACGCCCAGCTTGGCGAAGATCGTCGTGGTGTACTTGCTGATCGCGCCCTCGGACAGGAACAGTCGCCCGGCGATCGCGGTGTTCGACAGCCCCTCCGCCATCAGCTCCAGTACCGACCGTTCCCGTTCGGTGAGCGCGGCGAGCGGGTCGGCGCGGTGCGGCCGGCCCAGCAGCTTGGCGACCACGGTGGGGTCGAGTGCGGTACCGCCGGCCGCGACCCGGTCGACCGCGTCCATGAACTGCCCGGCGTCGAGTACCCGATCCTTGAGCTGGTATCCGATCCCGCCGTTGCCGTCGGCGAGCAGCTCCCGCGCGTACAGCTGCTCCACGTGCTGCGAGAGGATCAGCACCGGCAGGCCGGGCAGCTCGCGGCGGGCGGTCAGCGCCGCCTGCAACCCCTCGTCGGTGTACGTCGGCGGCAGCCGGACGTCCACGATCGCCACGTCCGGCCCGGTACGCAACGCGTCCAGTGCGGCCGGCCCGGTGTCGACGGCCGCGACGACGGTGTGCCCGTACGCCTCGGCCAGCCGGACCAGGCCGTCCCGCAACAGGAACAGGTCCTCGGCTACGACAACACGCACGGTACCGCCAGGGTGATCCGGGTCGGGCCGCCGGACGGGCTGTCGATGTCCAGCCGGCCGTCGAACGCGGCGAGTCGCCGTTCGATCCCGGCCAGGCCGGAGCCGGGGGAGGGGGCCGCCCCGCCGGTACCGTCGTCGGCGACGGTCCCGGTGAGCGTGCCGTCGGCGTACCCGAGGTCGACGTCGACGTGGGCGGCGTGCGCGTGCTTCGCCGCGTTCGCCAGCAGTTCGGCGATCGCGAAGTAGACCGCCGCCTCGATCGGCCGCTCCGGCCGGCCCGGCAGCGCAGCGCGCACCTCGACCGACAGCGGGGCGTCCAGGGCGAGTGCCCGTACCGCATCGACCAGGCCGCGTTCCACCAGTACCGGCGGATCGATCCCGCGTACCAGGGAACGCAGCTCGGACAGCGCCGTCGCCGACGCGGCACGCGCCTCGCTCAGGATCGCCCGCGCGGCGGCCGGATCCGACTCGATCAGCCGTTCCGCGGCGCCCATCGACATGCCCAACGCGACCAGTCGGGCCTGCGGACCGTCGTGCAGGCCGCGTTCGATGCGTTCCAGCTCGGCCGCCTGGGTACGGGTCAGGTCGGTACGGATCGCCTCCAGCCGCTCGACCCGCTCGTCCCGGCGGTCCCGCGGCGTACGGCCCAGCAGCGCGGCCGCGACCGGCCCGAACACCCGCCACCCGAACGGGGCCAGCAGCACGCCGAGCACCACCAGCGCCGCGCCGGCCACCGGCAGTCCGGGCCGGCTCAGCAGGTACGCACCGGCGCCGAGCGTGGTGAGCGGCACCGCCACGGCCGGCAGTACCGTCACCGCGGCGGCGGCCAGCCACAGTCCGTCGTACCGCAGCTGCGGGGTGTGGAAGCGGGCGTTCATCGCCGCGCGGCGGCGCGCCTCCCGCTCGGAGGAGTGGTACTCGGTGCCGTCCCACCAGTACCCGGTCGCCATCTGGACCACCGGCACCGGCGGCGGGTACTCGACCGCGAGCCGCAGCCCGAGCCAGCGCCCGGCGAGCCGCCGGCACGTCTGGGCGATCGGGCGGGCCAGCAGTACGCCGACGATCCACAGCGCGGCGGCCACCCACACCGCCGTCATCAGCGCCTCGCCGCACGCGGCCAGTACCCGGACGGGCAGCGGCGCGGTCAGCCGGTCGGACCAGGAGGACGCGAACCGCCACCCGCCGACGCCGACCGTGACACCGACCGCGGGCAGCAGGCCGGTGAGCGCGCCGAGCAGCACCGACCGGTACCCGCCGAGCGCGATCTCGGCGGCCCAGCGGACCGGCCCCCGCCCGGCGGGCCTCACGCGCCCGCCCCCGCCCTCATGTCGCCCATTCTGCCAGCGGCGGCGACGCGCACCGGGCCCGCCGCGGCGCCCGCACGCAGCTCCGGTACCCGCGCCGAACCGGGCAGCGGCCCCGGCCCGGCAGCGACCGGTACCCATCCGACAGTCATGATCGGCCCCTTCCCGTCGTGGTCGACGGACCGACCGTACGGGCCCGACGAGCGCACCCGGCATCCCGCTGGACCCCGTACCGGGTGGGTCTGGCCCCACCCTCAGTGGATGCTGACGCGGAGGCGGGCTTCCAGGGCCTCGGCGCCGGCGCGGTGCGCGCGGTCCGCGGCGGTACGCAGGTCGTCGGCGTCCATCCGGCCCAGCAGCGCGCCGACGACGGTGTCGGTACGGGCGGCGAGGACCGCGCCGGAGATCTCCCGCTCCAGCTCCTGCGCCGCGGCGGAGCGCAACGCGTCGGTACGCAGCCCGACCAGGTCGAGCGGGATCAGCGAGTCGACGGTGTGCCAGACGCCGGTGTCGATGTCGCCGGCGAGCACCGCGCGCGGGATGCGGGTGAAGTCGGTCCGTACGTACTCGACGGTGCCGTCGCCGAACTCGGCCCGGGTGAGCCGCTGGTGGTCGCTGGAGCGCGGGTCGATGCCGACCCGCCGTACCGGGCCCGCACCGGCACGGCCGACCACGACCAGGCTGCCGGGTGCGTAGTAGCTGCCCGGGCCGAGGTGCAGCACGGTGTGCTCGGGCCCGGTCGCGCCGGCGCCGCCGGCGGACATGATGGCGACGTCGGCCTCCGCCGCGTCCACCGCCGCCAGCCGGGACCGGGCGCCGCGCAGGTACCCGACGGTGGTACCGGCCCCGATCGCGGCGAACGCCTCGGCCAGCCCGGCCGCCACCGCGAGCGACTCGGCCGGGCCGGACGGCGGCAGCAGCAGGTGCACCGGGGCCATCAGCGCGTGCTGCCAGAGCCGGACCGGATCGGTACCGGTGACGAACGTGCCCTGGTGCCCCCGGGACCGCAGCTGCACGGCGCCGTCATCGCGCAGCTGCCGGATCGCCTTCTGCACGGTGCCGGACCCGACCCCGAGCCGCGCCTGGTACTCCAGGGTCGTCGGCAGCCGCCCGGACACGCCCAGCCGCAGGATGTCGCGGGCGATGGCGGCCATCGGCGGCAGCTGGGCGGGCGTGGCGGTCATCGCCCTGCCTCCTTCGTCGCTGCGGCGACGAGGCATCCGCGATGCCCATGCTTCATGCGGCGCTCCGGGTCAGGACAGCAGGCGTACGGCGTCGTTCGCGCTCATCCCACCATGGACCACGCCGTGCAGCGCACCCAGTACGGCCGCCGGGCGCGTTGCCCGGAACACCCGCCGGCCGAACATCACGCCGCCGGCACCGGCCCGTACCGCACTCTCGGCCAGCCGCAGGGTGTCCTCCGGGTCGTCGCCGCCGGGGCCGCCGGCGAGCAGGATCGGCGCGTAGCAGTCCCGTACCACCTCGGCGAACGCCTCGGCCGAGCCCGGCCACACCGCCTTCACCAGATCGGCGCCCAGGTCGGCGGCGATCCGGCAGTACAGCCCGAGCACCTCGGCGGACAGCGCGTCGGGGTCGTCGCCCTCCCGCGCGGACCGGGGCTCGACGATCAGGCCGATGCCGAGGCGTTCGCAGTCCCGGGCGATGCGCGCGTTGCGTTCGATCTCGGCGCGCTCCAGGGTGCTGTCCTGCTGCCCGATGTACAGGTACGTCATGACCGCGTCGACGCCCGCCGCGGCCACCGCGTCCAGATCGGCGAGCTGGGCGAGCACACCCTCGGACCGCCCATCGGTACCGGGTCGGTAGATCCGCCGGCCGTGGTTCTTCCAGTCCAGGTGCAGCACCAGCGCCGGCCGGTCGCGCCCGACGAACGTCTGCTCCACCAGCGGGATCATCCCGGGCGTCACCATCACCCCGTCCGCGGTGCGCAGCTCGCCGAACACCGCGCCGATCTCCTCGGCGGTACGCAGGCCGGCCGGCGGCCCGCTCATCACCCCGTGCGACGCGGCGACGACCACCGCCCGGCCGGTCTCGGGCCGCACGATGCGCCCCAGTCGGATGTGCTTGCCGGTACGCGCGTCCATCCCGCTCCCCATCGCCTCGCCTGGCTGAAAATGCAGCTTGCTGAATTCTGCTTAGTGAGTCTAGGGTGGCCCGGTGAGGACGTCAAACGAGGAGGCACACGTGGCGGAGTCGGCGGCGCCGAGCACGAACCAGCCCGCCGAGCGGGCGGCGCCGAGCGCGCACCGGGCGTACGACCGGCAGCCGGCCCCCGATCGGCCGGCGACGGTGGTCGACGGGCTCGCGGACACGGTCAAACGTCTCACCGATGCGCTCGGCGCGGAGGCGGTTCGTACCGATCCGGCCGCGCTCGACGCCACCAGCCACGACTCCTGGCCGCTGTCGACCAAGCTGGACCGGCTGGGCCGGCACGAGCACCGGGCCGACGTCGCCGTGACCGTCACCTGCACCGACGAGATCCGTACCGTGCTGTCCGTCGCGGCAGACCACGACGTGCCGGTGACGGTGCGGGCGCTCGGGTCCTCGGTCACCGGCCAGCCCCTGCCGGTACGCGGCGGCATCGTGCTGGATCTGTCCGGGCTGCCCGCCGAGTACGAGCTGGACACCGAGGACATGACGGTCGAGGCCGGCGCGGGCGTCAACGGCGGCTGGCTGGAGGACCGGCTGGTCGAGGCCGGCTGGACGCTCGGCCACTCGCCCCAGTCGCTGTACCGCTCCAGCGTCGGCGGCTGGCTCGCCACTCTGGCCACCGGCCAGTTCTCCTCCTACTACGGGGGCATCGAGGACCTTGTGGTGGCGTACACGGTGGTGCTCGCGACCGGCGAGACGGTACGGCTGAGCGCGTCGCCGCGCGCCGCGATGGGGCCGGACCTGCGCCGGCTGTTCCTCGGTTCGGAGGGCACCCTCGGGGTGATCACGTCGGTACGGCTCAAGGTGTTCCCACTGCCCGCCGCCCGGCTGCTGGAGACGTACGTGTTGCCCTCGGTCGAGGCCGGCCTCGCCGTGCTGCGCGCGCAGGCCGCCGCCGGGCTCCGCCCGTACCTGCTCCGGCTGTACGACCCGGCCGAGGCCCGGCACGCGCTCGCCGACGACAGCGTCGACAGCGCCGTGCTGTTCGCCGGTACGCAGGGGGTCGAGGCGGTGGCGCGGGCCGAACTGGACGCGCTCACCGGCATCGTCGCCGAGCACGGCGGCCGGACGCTCGGCCCGGCCGGTACCGAGTCGTGGCTCGGCCGGCGGTACGACTTCTCCACCGTGGAACGCCGGCTGGACACCGACGGCGGGTTCGCCGAGACGATCGAGGTGGCGCACACCTGGCGCGGCATCCTCCCGCTGTACCGGGACCTCAGGGCCGCGCTGACCCCGCTCGCCGACGAGGTGCTGGTGCACTTCTCGCACGTGTACCCGCAGGGCACCTCGATGTACCTGATCCCGCTCGGCGACGCCGGTACGGACGCCGCGGCCGTCGAGACCATCGAACGCCTGTGGGCCGAGGCGATGCGGATCTGCCTCGCGCACGGCGCCGAACTGTCCCACCACCACGGCGGCGGCCTCGCCCGCTCCCCGTACACCCGGGCCTCGCTGGGGCCGGCCCATCTGGTCCTGCGCCGGCTGAAGCAGGCGTTGGACCCCGACGGCATCCTCAACCCCGGCAAGCTCGGGCTGTAGCGGGCGGAGGCGCTGGCGATGTGGTTTCTGGGCATCGACGTGGGGACGACACACGTCAAGGTCGTCGGGGTGACCGAGGACGGCACCGTACTGCCCGCCGCGCGCCGGCGCACCCCGGTGCTGACGCTCGGCGGGTACGCGTACCACGACGGCGCGGCGGTGTGGGCGGAGATCGCCGACCTGGCGGCCGAGTACGCGACGACCACCGCCGCCGGCCGCGGCGGGTTGCGCGGCGTCAGCGTCGGCAGCTTCGGGCAGGAGGAGTCTCTCGCCGTGGACGCCGCCGGTGCCGTGGTGACGCCGACGCTCGCCTGGTGGCAGACGCCGCCCGGGTCGGCGCTCGATGCCGAGGTCCGCGCGTACCTGGACAGCCCGGAGCACTACGCCGTCTCCGGCATGCGGTACCGGGCGATCCAGTCACCGGAGCGGATCGCCGCACTGCGCGCCGAGCGGCCGGACGCGTGGCGACGGACCCGCCGGTACGTGGACTTCATCAGCTACGTGACCTGGCAGCTGTCCGGGCGGTGGCGCGCCAGTTCCACCCAGATCACGCACAGCCAGGTGTTCGAGCTCGACACGCTCGCGCCGCACCGGCCCAGCCTGGACGCGCTCACGCTGACCCCGGACCTGTTCGGTCCGGTGGGGCGGCCGGGCGAGGTGGTCGACGCACTGCGCCCGGACGCGCTGCCCGGGGTGCCGCTCGCGCCCGACGCCACCGTGTACCTCGGCGCGCACGACCAGGTCCTCGCCCTGTACGCGGTGGCCGCCGGTACCGACCGGGCCGTGTTCGACTCGATCGGTACCTCCGAGTACCTGATGGTGCGGGCACCGCGGTTCGCACCGGACGATGTCGCGTACCGGCTCGGCATGGACTACGAGCACGCGTGGCGGGCGGGCGAGTACCTGCTGGGCCACGCGGTGACGTCCGGCAAGGTGGTGCAGCTGCTCGCCGAGCTGTTCTGCGGCGGCGACTTCGACCGGCTGTACCGGGCGCTCGCCACCGACGTCGCCGTGCCCGAGCCGGTACGGCTGCGCGTCAGCGACCTGAGCCGCCCCGGCGCCGGCCTGATCTCGCTCGCCGACATCCCGGCCGACGCCACCCCGGCCGGGGTGGTACGCGCCTGCTTGGACCAGCTGGCCGACACCACCCGCGGCACGATCGCCCGGATGTGCGAGGTGGCCGGCGTCGAGCTGGGCGAGGTGACGCTGATGGGTTCGCAGTTCCGCCGGGACGAGATGCTCGCGCACCGGCGCGCCCGCTGGCAGCTGCCGCTGCACCGCGCCGACGCCGGCGAACCGGTCGCCACCGGCGCCGCACTGCTCGCCCGCGACGCCGCCGCCGGGGGACTGCGATGAGTACGCGTCGGCGAGCGAAGCACGGGTGCCGCGCGTGCTGCCGCAGCGGGCATCCGACGACGGAGGAAGGCCGATGAGCCGGGCACCCGAGCCGGGAACGGCGCCGAAGGCCGCGATCGTGTCCGCCAACACCGCGATCGAACGGCTGCTGGTGGTCGACGGGCACCGGCCGGGTGCGGTGCACCGGCTGGTCGAGGACCGTACCCTCGCCGGCGGCAAGCCGGTCAACGTGGCCCGGGTGCTGCACCAGCTCGGCGGCGTCCAGCCGGTACTGGTCGGGTTCGCCGGCGGTGACACCGGCGCCCTGTTCCGCCGGCTGCTCGCCGCCGAGGGGCTGACCGGCCGCTGGGCGGACACCGCCGGCGCCACCCGGATCTGCGAGACGCTGGTCGATCTGGCCGATCCGGCCGGCGCGACCGTGTACAACGCGGCCGGCCCGGCCATCACCCCGGCCGAGCTCGCCGCCCTCGACACCCTCGTCGAGGAGCTCACCAGCACGTCGGCGGCGCTGGTGTGCACCGGCAGCCTGCCGCCCGGCGTACCGGTCACCGGCTACCGGGACCGGCTCGCGTCCGCCCGCGCCCGGGGCCTGGTGACGGTACTGGACACGCACGGCCCGGCGCTCGCCGCCGGCGCCGCGGCCGCGCCCACCGTCGTCAAGGTGAACCGGGACGAGCTGGCCGCCGTCGGCGGCGACCCGGAGTCGGTCGTGGCCGGTTGGCGCGCGACCGGTACCGAGTGCGTCATCGTCACCGACGGCGCCCGCCCCACCGAGGCGTACACGCCGGACGGGCGGTGGCGGGTCGCGGCGGCGCCGGTGGACGTGGTCAGCGCGGTCGGTTCCGGCGACGCGTACCTGGCCGGCCTGCTCGACAGCCTGCTCACCCGGCCGGACGCCGGCTGGCCGGTACACCTGCGGCGGGCCGCGGCGTGCGGCGCCGCGAACGCCACCAACATCGCGCCGGGGCTTCCCCCGGGGCTCCCCCTCGACGAGCTCGCCGCCCGCGTGGCGGTGACGCCCCACTGACGGCCCGGCCCCCGCCGAGCTGTGGAGGTACCCATGCCCACCCTGACCCGAAGCACACCCACCCAGCTGCGCACGGTCGTACTGATCACCGTCGTCACGGCGGTCGGCGGCTTCCTGTTCGGCTTCGACAACGGCGCGATCTCCGGCTCCGCCGGCTTCATCCAGCAACGGTTCGACCTCGGCCCGGCCGGGCTGGGCTGGGTGACCTCCAGCCTGATCGTCGGCTGTGTGGTCGGTGTCGTCGTCGCCGGCCGGATCGCCGACGCGATCGGCCGCAAGAAGGTACTGCTCGGCGTGTCCCTGCTGTTCCTGGTCGGCGCGCTGCTGGAAGCGGTGGCGCCGAGCTCCGGCGCGCTGGTGGTCGCGCGGATCCTGGTCGGTGTCGGGATCGGTACCGAGACCACGATCGCCCCGCTGTACATCGCCGAGGTCGCGCCGGCCCGGCTGCGCGGCCGGCTGGTCTCGTTCAACCAGCTGTTCAACACGGTCGGCAACCTGGTCATCTTCTCGGTCAGCGCGCTCATCTCGCACGCGAACTCGGAGGCGTTCAACGTCTCGTACGGGTGGCGCTGGATCTTCGCCGCCGGTGT
>Ga0164243_10006174_pt1 | contig 18205 bp, 18 predicted proteins | sample OricompcompostOP_FD_108781 | JGI IMG/M metagenome (GOLD analysis project Ga0164243, IMG submission 108781) | Organic Plus compost microbial communities from Emeryville, California, USA - Original compost - Organic plus compost (OP) | ecosystem: Engineered > Solid waste > Mixed feedstock >... | reverse complement strand
GCCGGAAGGCAGCGTGATGATAGTGCTGCCGGCCGCCGCCAACCGGGACGAGAGCCGGTTCGTCGACGGCGAGACGTTCGACATCCGGCGCGAGCGCGTGCCGCACCTGACCTTCGGCCACGGCTTCCACGTCTGCCTCGGCAACGCCCTGGCGCGGGTCGAGGGGCGCGTGGCGCTGGACGAGATCCTCAACCGCTTTCCGGAGTGGGACGTGGACCTCGACAACGCCCACCTGTCGTCCACCTCGACCGTGCGGGGCTGGGAGACCCTGCCGGCCTTCACGCCGAAGGCCGCCGGCCGTCGCGCGGCCCGCCCGCAGGCGGCGCCCGAGACCGCCGCCGCGCCGCAGGCCGTGCCCGGCGCGGAGATCTGGAACATGACCCTGCAGACCCCGGTCGGTCCGCAGGAGATGACCGCTCAGCTGGTCCGCGACGGAAACGCGCTCACCGGCCGGATCGACAGCCCGATGGGCTCGGAGGTCGTCAAGGAGGGCAGGATCGCCGGGAACGTGATGACCTGGACGATGGAGGCGAAGAAGCCCGCGGCCATCAAGCTGAACTTCGAGGTGACGGTGAGCGGCGACGAACTCGCCGGAACCGCCAAGCTGGGCATGTTCGGCAAGGCCAAGCTGAGCGGCCGGCGGGCTTAGGTCTCCAGGCCTATCCCCTCACCCGCTCGTCCTCCTCCGCTCGTCCCGGCCTTCGCGGGACGAGCGTGTATGGACTCCGCCCGATTGCGGCCGCAGGCAAGCCACGCGCGCTGTGCGCTCGCCCAAATTGCGCTATCTCTGGAGCCGGCGAACACGCGCCGCCAAGGCGCGGGCGCCTCCATGGGAGGACACGGCCATGCAGCTGGCGTCGGAGCTGGACCTCGCGCACCTGGCGATGGAGGAGCCCGCCTTCGCCGCCGATCCGTTCCCGCAGTTCGCGGCCGCGCGAGCGCGGCATCCCTGGCTGGCCAAGGCCAGCTTCGGCTACGTCGTCACCGAGTACGCCGCGGTGAAGGACCTGCTGGCGATGGACGACCAGCTGCGCACCGGCCACGACGGCGTCGCCGAGATCATGGGCGCCAAGGGCACCGAGTGGGGCCGGTTCCTGGTCGAGCAGATCCTCGGCCGCACCGGCGCCGACCACCGGCGGATGCGCGACCTTCTGGCGCCGCTGTTCACGCCGCGCGTCGCCAACCGCCATCGCCCGCTGATGCAGACGACCATCGCCGCCCTGCTGGACGAGTGGGCGCCGAAGGGCGCCTTCGACTTCGAGGAGTTCGCCTCCTACTTCCCGATTACCGTCATGTGCAGCCTGATCGGCGCCTCGCCGGAGGCGATTCCGCGCCTGCGCTCGTCGCTGGAGGCGCTGGGCCTGGCGCTGTGCCTCGACCCGGCGCACCTGCCGGCGATGGAGCAGGCGATGGCGACGATGAACGCCTTCGTCGCCCAGCTGGTCGCCGAACGGCGGGCGCGCGGCCCGGCTTCGGGCGAGCCTGACCTGCTCGACCTGCTGCTCGAGGGCCATGGCGAGGGCGGGCTCACCGACCGCGAACTGGCCGACCTGCTCATCTTCCTGTTCGTCGCCGGCTACGACACCTCGAAGAACGTCCTCACCCTGACCATGCGGCTGCTGATCGACCGGCCGGACGCCTACGCGCGCTGCGCGAGCGACAAGGCGTTCTGCAGCCAGGTGCTGGAGGAGAGCCTGCGGTTCAACAACACCGCGACGATCCCGCGCCAGGCGAGCCAGGACGTGGTCTATCGCGACGTGCTGATCCCGGCCGGCAGCATGCTGTTCTTCCCGGTCAGCGTGATCACCCGCGATCCGAGCGCCATTCCCGATGCCGAGACCTTCCGTCCCGAGCGCCGGCACGACAACCGGCACATGGCCTTCGGCCGCGGGGCCCACCTCTGCCTCGGCCGCTACATCGCCCTGGCGCAGATCGAGGAAGGGCTGCACCTGATCGCCCAGCGCCTCGCCGAACCGAAGCTCGCCGGCGAGCCCGCCTGGCGGCCGTTTCCCGGCACCTGGGGCATCCACGGCCTGCCCGTCTCGTTCCGGCCGGCCCCCTGGCCGCAGCCGCAATCGGCGGCGGCGGCGGACGCCTGATCGTCGCGCCGGCCCCGCGCCGGTTGAACTTCGGCGGCGGGATTGCGACATAAGCCCATTCTCAACTGGCGGTCCGGCGCACGGATCGTGGAGCCTGGCCGATGCAAGACGACATTCTCGACACCGAATACCGCACCGGCCAGATCAAGCTGCACACGCCGGAAGACTTCGAGGGCATGCGCCGCGCCGGCCGGCTGGTGGCCGAGTGCCTCGACATGCTGACACCCTACGTCGTCCCCGGCGTGGTCACCGACAAGCTCGACAAGCTGGCGCGCGAGTTCACCCTCGACAACGGCGGCCTGCCCGCCTGCCTCGGCTACCGCGGCTACACCAAGACCCTGTGCATCAGCCCCAACCATGTGGTCTGCCACGGCATTCCGGGCGACCGGACGCTGCGCGAGGGCGACATCGTCAACATCGACCACACGGTCGTGGTCGACGGCTGGTACGGCGACTCCTCGCGGATGTTCGGCGTCGGCGAGGTCGCGCCGCGGGCCAAGCGGCTGATCGAGGTCACCTACGAGGCGCTGCAGCGCGGCCTGCAGGCCGTGAAGCCGGGCGCGCGCACCGGCGACATCGGCCACGCCATCCAGACCTTTGTCGAAAGCATGCGGTGCTCGGTCGTGCGCGACTTCTGCGGCCACGGGCTGGGCCGGGTGTTCCACGACGCCCCGAACATCCTGCACTTCGGCCAGCCCGGCGCCGGCGAGGAGCTGAAGCCCGGCATGTTCTTCACCATCGAGCCGATGGTGAACCTCGGCAAGCACCCGGTTAAGCTGCTCTCCGACGGCTGGACCGCGGTGACCCGCGACAAGTCGCTGTCGGCGCAGTGCGAGCATTCGGTGGCGGTGACCGAGACCGGCGTGGAGATCTTCACCCAGTCGCCGGCCGGTCTGTTCCAGCCGCCCGTGCAGGGTTGAAGCTGCGCTGAACGCCCCCTCCGCCTCGGCCGCTACGCGATGCGGGATCTGAGCGGTAGGATGCTCCCCCGCCTGCGGGGGAGCTGTCAGCGCTGACTGACTGCGGGCCGTCAGCTCTCCCTCTCAGCCTCGACCAGCAGGTTCGGCCAGACGTTGCTCTCCATCGACACCACCGCCTGCGCCATGGCGGCCATCGCGCCCTGCTCGGTGCGCCAGGCGATGTACTTGCGATAGTCCTCCTCGCTGTCCCAGCGCTCGACGAACAGGATCTTCGTCGGATCGTCCTTGTGCTGGACGATGCGGATGCTGCGGAAACCGGGGAAGGTGGTGGTGCCTTCCAGCAGTCCCTTCGCCGCCTTCACGAAGCCGTCCACCGCTTCCGGCTTGAGGGTCATGTGGAAGGTGATCGTCACGCCGTCGTTGCTGGCCATGTTTCCTCCAGGAGTTCTGCGTCCCTGTCGCGCTCAGCTGACACCGCCTGCGCCGCACGATCAAGCCCGCCTTGCCAAGCTTGAACAAATGCGGAACATTAGCCGCATGGATCGCCGCCCCGCCCTTGAGGACGCCTCGCCGCAGCCGGACCTGTGGGCCGCGTCGGCGCGCGCGACCGAAGCGAAGGCCGCGGCCCGGCCGCACTATCTCGGCCATCGCGAGCGGCTGCGCGAGCGGGCCGACGCCGGCGGGCTGGCCGCCCTGCCCGACTACGAGCTGCTCGAGCTGCTGCTGTTCCGGTCGATCCCGCGGGGCGACGTCAAGCCGCTGGCCAAACAGCTACTCCTGCGGTTCGGCTCGCTCGGCGCGGTGCTCGCCGCCAGGCCAGAGGCGCTGAAGCAGGTCCGCGGCGTCGGCGACGCGGTCGCCCGCGACCTCGCCCTGATGCAGGAGGCGGCGCTGCGCTCAGCCCGCGAACAGGTCGCCCGGCGCACGGTGATTTCCTCCTGGTCGGCGCTGCTGGCCTATGTGAAGGCCGCCTTGGCGCACGAGCCGCGCGAGCAGGTGCGGGTGCTGTTCCTCGACAAGAAGAACCAGCTGATCGCCGACGAGGTGGTCGGCCGCGGCACGGTGGACCATGCGCCGCTCTATCCGCGCGAGCTGATGCGCCGGGCGCTGGAGCTGTCCGCCAGCGCGCTGATCGTCGTGCACAACCACCCGTCGGGAGACCCCACGCCGTCCTCCGCCGATGTCGAGATCACCCGCCAGATCGTCGACGCCGGCCGCACCTTGCGGATATCGCTGCACGACCACCTGGTCGTCGGCCGCGACGGGATCGCCAGCTTCAAGGCTCTGGGCCTGATCTGACCGCGCTCATCCGCAGGCCCAGCGAGCCACGGAGCCCGCAAGCGCTCAGGCGCAATCCGCGTCCGGCTTTCGCCGGTTTTGAGCCGGTTTGAGGATGAGCAGACGGAATCCGCCGGCGCGAGCATCAAAGGATGCACGTCGGGAACCCGACTTGTGAGACCACTGTTTCGTCGATGTTCCGCGCCCGCATCCCCCGGGACGTCGAACGGACCGGCCCGGTCACAAACGAGCCCCACTCCAGTCGGGCCGGTCCTCCCCCGGGGTTGCTAGATCTGGCCGATGATCTGGCTTTGGGCCAGCTGCGGCTCCTGGGCGCTCGCCGGCAAGATCAGTTCGCACACCAGGCCCTGCGGCCGCCAATCGAGGCATGTGCGCCCGCCGACGGGACCGGCCAGCGCCCGGCCCAGCAAGGTTGTGCCCAGGCCCCGCCGCGCCGGAGCCATGACCGGCGGCCCGCCGGTCTCGCGCCAGATCAGCCGCAGCTCGCCGGCGACGTCGCGGCGCCAGCTCACCTCGACGCGGCCCTGGGGCGTCGACAGGGCCCCGTACTTGGCGGCGTTGGTCGCCAGCTCGTGCAGCGCCATGGCCACGGACTGCGCCGCCGCGGGCGCCAGGGCGACGGAGGCGCCGTCCAGCACCACCCGCCGTTCGTCGCCGAAGCTGAAGGCCAGCAGCTCCTCCTCCACCAGCCGGCGCAGGTCGGCGCCCTCCCAACGGCCGCTGGCCAGCAGCTGGTGGGCGCGCGCCAGGGCGTTGACCCGGCCGGTGATCACCCGCTTCAGGGTCGAGGCGTCGTCCGCCTGGCTGAGCGCCACCGTGCCCTGCACCACCGCCAGGAGGTTGTTCGCCCGGTGATCCACCTCGCGCGCCAACAGCCGCATCCGCTCCTCGGCCGCCTTGCGGGCGCTGACGTCCTGCACGGCGCCGACGTAGCGCGTCGGCGCCAGCCCGTCCGGACCGGGCTCGTAGACCGCCCGCCCCATGGCGTAGACCCAGCGGACCTCCCCGCCGGCGCGGACGATGCGGTATTCGTGCGGCCTGCCGTCGCGCAACTCGGCGCGGGCGGCGGCTGGATAGGTGAAGGGCGCGTCCTCCGGATGGGTCGCGGCGTGCACCATGTCGTAGGTCACCGGCTCGTCCGTGCGGAAGCCGAAGATGCGCTTGGCCTCCTCTGAGCAGAACATCTCGCCGGTCTGCGGGCGCCACTCCCAGACGCCGACGTTGGCGGCGGCGGTCGCCAGATCCAGCCGCTCCTGGCTGTCGCGCAACGCCATCGCGGTCCGCCGATAGGCCGAGGCCGCTCCGATCACCAGCGAGCCGGAGATCATGTACAGCGCCACGCTGCCGAGCTGCGCCGGGGTCGGCCAGACCACGTGCGGGGTCATCAGGAACAGCCAGCTGAGCAGCGCGCCGCCGCCCATGGCCACGACGCCGGCCGGCCAGCCCGCCAGGCCGGTGGCGATGAGGATCCCGGGAAACAGCAGCGCGAACGAAGCCACCCCCGGGATCGCCAGCTCGGCCAGCCAGCGAAGGGCGAGGCCGACCGCCGCCAGCGCGGCCCCGACCACAATCTGCACCACCGGAGCGGGCGCCACACGCTTCAGACGCCCCGGCAGGTCGAAAGAGCTCAGTCGACCGATCACCGCCTAGGTCCCCTCGGGGCGAATGTGTTCGCCCGGTCCGTGCTCCAGGTCAACTGCGGCCGCGCGGGCGCCGACCGCCACAGCTCGGCGATCCGTCTTTGCACGTAAAAGTGATCATTGGCGGAACCGGCGCTGCCAAGGCGGGTTTTCTCGCCGGGACAAATCCAGGAGACGCCCATGACACGCGCACTGCTTCTGGCCGCCGCAGCGGCGACCGCCCTGTCGCTCTCGGCCTGCAACCAGCGGAACGAAGGCAACACCGCCGCGGCGGACAGCTCGGCCATGAACACCGCCGCCGCGCCGGGCCAATCCGGGCCGGTGAACGCCGCCCAGGACGCCATGGGGGCCGCCGTCGGCGCGACCTCGGCGGCGACCGTCGGCGCGCGCGACACCGACGCGTTCGTGCAGAACGCCGTCGAGAGCAACATGTACGAGATCGAGGCGGCGAAGATCGCCCAGGAAAAGGCCTCGTCGGCGGACGTGAAGGCCTTCGCGAAGACGATGATCACCGATCACACCGCGATGATGAACGAGATGAAGCCGGTGATCACCAAGGCCGGCAAGACCGCCCCGACCGAGCTCGACCAGCGCCGCAAGGGCCTGCTCGACAATCTGCGCGCGGCCGGCGCCAACGACTTCGACAAGACCTACCTCGACCAGCAGGTCGCCGCCCACGAAGAGACCCTGACCCTGCTCAACGGCTACGCCGAGAACGGCGACAACGCCGACCTCAAGGCGGCCGCGTCGAAGGCGGCGCCGAAGGTGCAGGCGCACCTCGACAAGGCCAAGTCGCTGCAGGCCAAGGCCGGCGCCTGAGGCGCGGGTCGATGACGGCGGCTGTCTCGTCGACAGCCGCCGGCTCACGCCGCGCGTGCGGCGCTACGGGCGCCGTTGCTGGCGTCGGCGAGCCGCGGGGCGCGGCCGGAAACTCATCGCCGCGGCATAGGTTCAAGGTCTGACGCTCGCCGCCTGGAGCCCCTGCGATGCCTGCGCCCGCCCGGATCCTGCTGCAGACCACCATTCCCACCATCGAAGACGATTGGTCGATCGCCCGCTTCAGCCGGCTGGCGGGGCTGTTCGGCGGCCTGCGCTACGCCGCCGGCGCGCCGCTGTTCGAGGTGGTGGCGCGCGACCGCGCCGCCGCCGGCGGCGCAGACCCGGTTTTGGCCAAGCTCGACGAGAGCGACTTCGCCGCCCTGTGGCTGTTCGCCGTCGACGTCGGCGACGGCCTGACGGCCGACGAGTGCGCCGCCATCGGCCGGTTCCGTCGGCGCGGCGGCGGGCTGATGGTCACCCGCGACCACATGGATCTCGGCTCCTCGGTCTGCAGCCTGGGCGGCGTCGGCGCGGCCCACTTCTTCCACACCAGGAACCTGGACCCGGACGAGCAGCGGCGGGTCGACGACGACCCCTACACCACGAACATCCACTGGCCGAACTACCACTCCGGGGCCAACGGCGACGCCCAGCAGGTGACGCCTGTCGGGGACCTGCACCCTGTGCTGCGCGATCCGGCGAACCGGGGCGCGCCGCTGCGCTACCTGCCCGCCCATCCGCACGAGGGCGGCGTCGGCGCGCCGCCGGAAGAGTCCGGCGCCCGGGTGATCGCCGCCGGCCGCAGCCTGGTCACCGGCAAGAGCTTCAACATCGCCGTCGCCTTCGAGCCGTCGGCGGACGGCGGTCCGGCGATCGCCGAATCCACCTTCCATCACTTCGCCGACTACAACTGGGACCCGGCGGACGGCGCGCCGACCTTCGTCTCCGAGCCGCCGGGCCACGGCCTCGCCGAGATGCCCGAGGCGCAGCGGCAGGTCCGCCAGTACGCGGTCAACGTCGCCTGCTGGACCGCCGGCCTGACGGCGCCGCCGGCGGTCGCCTGAAGCCCGCGTGCCGCTCGCACAGCCCAGCCTGTTCGACGCGCCGCCGCCCGGCCTGCCTGAAGGCCTGGTGTATCGGCGCGACTTTTTCTCCCCGGAAGCGGAGGCGGCGTACGTCGAACACCTGCGCGCCCTGCCGTTCGAGGCCTTCCGCTTCCACGGCTTCGAGGGCCGGCGGCGGGTGGTGTCGTTCGGCTGGCGCTACGACTTCGAAGGGGGCGGGCTGAAGCAGGCCGAGCCGTTCCCCGCCTGGCTGCGGCCGCTGGCGGCCGAGGCGGCGGAGTTCGCCGGCCTCGCGCCGGAGGCCTTCGTCCACGCGCTCCTGACCGAGTACGCGCCCGGGGCGGGCATCGGCTGGCACCGCGACCGGCCGCAGTTCCAGGACGTCGTCGGGATCTCGTTCCTCGCGCCCTGCCGCCTCCGCTTCCGCCTGCGCGAAGGCCAAGGCTGGCGACGCGCCGCGCTGGTCGCAGAGCCGCGCTCGGCCTACCTGCTGCGCGGCCCCGCCCGACAGCTGTGGGAGCACTCGATCGCGCCGATGGAGACGCTGCGCTACTCGATCACCTTCCGCAGCTTCCGCCCGGACGTGCGGCCGCCGTCCGGGCGCTAGGCTAGCGGCTGGCCAGCTTCGGGCGATCGGCGGAGGCCGAGGCGGTGGGCGCGCCGTCAAGCTGGGCGATCAGCGCCGGGTCGCGGCCGTAGATGTCCTTGCGGATGCTGAGGCCCTGGGAGGTCGGCGCGGCGGTGAAGTAGACGAGATAGACCGGCACCGGGTTCGGCAGGTCGACCCGCGTCTCCGGCGGCCCCGGCTCCTCGCCCTCGGCGACGACGGACTCGTTCAGCAGCCACTTGGCCAGCCGGGTCGCATCCTCCAGGCGCACGCAGCCGGCGCTGGCCAGCCGCTCATCGCCGCCGAACAGGTCCCGCAGCGGGCTGTCGTGCAGATAGACCCCGAGTTCGTTGGGGAACATGAACTTCACCTGGCCCATCATGTTGCCGGGGCCGGGCAGCTGGCGGACGCGGACGTGCTTCTTGCCGGCGGCGACCGCGCGCCAGTTGACCTTCGCCGGATCGAGATGCTCGGCGTTGTCGCTCCAGTCGGACAGCGCCTCGAAGTTTTGCGCCTCGAAGTAGCCGAGCCCGCGTTTGACGACCTTCGGGGCCACCGACTTGGCGATCAGGTCCGGCGGCACGTTCCAGTAGGGACGGAACACGGCGAAACGGATCAGCGCGGCCATGCCCGGGGTCGGCGCGTTGGGCCGGCCGACCACCACCTTCATGCCGTCGACCGGCTCGCCGTCCTCGTAGGCCCAGAGCCGCTGGGCGGCGATGTCGACGAGGATGTAGCGGCGGCCGAGGTCGGTCGGCAGGGCGCGCGCCCGCTCCAGGTTGGCGCGGATGACGGCGACGTTCGGCCCGTCGCTGGCGATCTCCTCGGCCAGCGCCGCGCGCAGCCGCATGTAGATCGGGTTCATCTGCGCGACGGAGGCGATGCCGGCCTTCAGCGACGGCGCGGTGGCGACCCGGTCCAGCACCTCGCGGCGGGACATCTCCGGCGAGCGGAACTTGGCGTCGCTGTAGAGCAGCTCGGCGGCGGGCTTGGCGCGGTGCAGGTCCGCGCCCCAGTTGGCCAACGCCGTCGACAGCATCATCTCGACCGCGGCCTGCTCGTCGCGATCGCCCCGCGCGCGGCGCAGGGCTTCCGTCAGCTCGTCCGGCTGGTAGTGCGCCGGGTCGAGCCCGTCGGCGGCGGCGTTGCGCAACCGGGCGATGAACTGCTTGGCTTCCGGCGAGATCTTGCCGCCGCGTTGGAACCACAGCGGACGTCCCTCGCGCGAGGCGTAGAATTCGGCGAGATCGGGATCGGCGTCGGGCTCCGACAGCCGCGACGAGACGATCTCGCCCACGGAGTCAGCCTCGGCCGCCTCCAGCGCCGCCGCGGCGGCGCCGTGCGCCGGCAGCGACATCGGCGCAGCCACCCCGCCGGCGGCGATCATCATCGCCAGCAGCCAGCTGGACCGCGGCTTGAAGCGGTTAGGACGGAAGGCCATCGCCACGTCCCTCAGCGCCGCTGGGCGGCGATCACGCCGACCGGTTCCACCGACGCGCAGGTCCGCTGCATCACACCTGTCTCCCTCAGCCCCGGCACAGCCGAAACCGGCATGGGCCGAGCCTGTTCCGCGGCGTGCTTCTCAGCAATTCCATTTCCCGCGTCCATCCGGCCTGCGCCCGATTTCCTGTGCAAAATTAAGTCATCCGCCGCGGAGCTTAGCATCCGTGACGCCTTAGCAATGGCGCGGCGTTGATGGCGTTAATGCGGCGGCGCTTGAACCGTTTCCCGGGTGTGGCCTGGCGGCCTCAGCGCGCGTCGGCTTCCCAGGCCAGGAACTCCGGCGTCTGCAGCAGCCGCTCGCAGTACTCGCCGCCGCGGCCGGTGTCGCCGTGGTCGGAGAGCCGCACGCCGTAGGTGCGAAGGCGGGTGGCCACCGGGGTGTAGAAGGCGTCGACGATGCCCCACTCGGCGCCGCCCAGCCAGGGCCCGCCGAGACGCTGCAGCAGATCGTTCCACAGCCGGGCGATGCGCCGCAGGTCCTTGTGCGTCGCCTCCGACAGTTCGGCGACCTTCGGCTCGGCCCGCAGGTCCATCGGGCACTCCCCCCGCAGGGAGGAGAAGCCCGAGTGCATCTCCGCCGCCGCGGCGCGCGCCAGGGCGCGGGCGGCCGGGTCCTTCGGCCAGAGGCCGGCGTCGGGGAACTTCTCGGCCAGGTACTCGCAGATCGCCAGCGAGTCCCAGACGACGAGGCCGCCGTCCTTCAGCGCCGGGACGTGGCCGCTGGGGCTGTGCGGCGCGATCGCCGCTTCGGTGCGGGCGCCCTGGCGCAGCTCGATCGGGATCTCGGTGAAGTCGACGCCGACGTGCTTCAGCACCAGCCACGGCCGCAGAGACCAGGTCGACCACGCCTTGTTGCCGATGACGAGTTCCATGCCTTGGGGCCTCCTGCCGAGGGGACTACTAGCTCGCGGTCTCGGCGCTGTAACGCGCGATGAGGCCGGTGCGTATCGTATAGCGGTAGACCCGCGTGAAGATCAGGCCGGCCAGCACGAGATAGCCTCCCGCCAGGGCGGCGGCGATTCCCAGCATCTCCCACGGCGCAGGCCGGCCGGCAACGATCGCCCGCATGCCTTCGAAGACGTAGGACGGCGGCAGCGCCTCGCCGATCGCCCGCATCCACGGCGGCAGCACCGCGAGCGGATAGAAGACGCCGACGAACGGCGAGACCAGCGAGGGGATCGGCCAGATCAGCCACTCCGACGCCGGGCCGAAGCGCAGCACGATGGCCGCGCCGAAGATCCCCAGGGCGATGCCGGTGACGAACAGCACCGCCACGAACGGAACCAGGGCTATGCCGTAGACCACGAAGTCGAGGCCGAACACGCCGGTCGCGAGCAGCAGCATCGCGACCAGGCCGAGCAGGCTGGTGCAGACCCCCGTGGTCACCAGCCCGGTGAGGTATTCCGAGATCTTCAGCGGCGTGGCGAACAGGTTGAGGAAGTTGCGCGACCAGACGTCCTCGAAGAAGGCCGTCGTGGTTCCCTGCATCACCCGCGTCAGAAACTCCCAGAACAGCACCGCGCCGAGCAGCGAGGCGGTCAGGTTCACCCGCGGGCCGGTCAGCTCGCCGAGATAGCGGGTGATGAAGCCCCACAGGACGATGTCGATCGCCACCCAGGCGACCATCGGCAGCAGCCGCACCGGGCTGCCGCGCAGCAGGTAGAACTGCCGAAGGACGATGGCGCCGACCCGCGAGGCCTTCATGCCCCGACGCCTGCGCCGGTCGCCGGGTGCTCGTGCGCCACGCGGATGAACAGCTCCTCGAGGTTCGGCGCGTCGTGCTCGGCGATCAGCCGCTCGGGCTCGCCGGTCAGCAGGATCTTGCCGCGGGAGAGGAACAGCACCCGGTCGCAGACCTCCGCCACCTCGTACATGTTGTGGCTGGTCCACAAGACGCCCGCCTGCCGCGCGTGGGCGAACTCCATGATGCGGGCGCGGATGTCCCGCGCGGTCGCCGGGTCGATCGACGCCGTCGGCTCGTCGAGCAGCAGCAGGCGCGGCTGGTTCAACATGGCCTTGGCGAGCGCCACCCGGGTCTGTTCGCCGGACGAGAGCACGCCCGCCTTGACCTTGCGGTGACGGACGAGGTCGAACTCCTCGATCAGCTCGTCGATGCGCGCCGACAGCTGCGGAACGCCGTACATCATGCCGAACACCCGCAGGTTCTGCTCGACGCTGAGATTGCCCGGCAAGGGCGCATAGACCGCGGCGAAGTTGGCCAGCGCCAGCGCCCGGCTGCGCGCCTTCGCCAAATCCACGCCGCCGATGCGGATCGTGCCGGCGGAGGGCTTCAGGACGCCGAGGATCATGCTGATGACGGTGGTCTTGCCCGCCCCGTTCGGCCCGACGAGGCCGACGATCTCGCCGGGGCGCACCTCCAAAGAGACGCCGTCCACCGCGGCGAGATCACCATAGCTCTTGCACAGGCCGGTGGCGGCGAGCACCGGCTCGGCGGAGATGGGCGCGGCGGCGTCAGGCATCGCTTCTCAACTCGCAGAGACCGCCCCAGGCTGCAACGCTGCGCGCCGCGACGAAGCGTTAACCGGCGGTTCCTAGCCTGCCCGACGACGATTCGAGGGGGTTCGGGTGTTCAGGAGCGTGTCACTGGCGCTGACCGCAGCCCTGCTGGCTGCGAGCGGCGCCGCCGCGGAGATCGCGCCCTCGCCCGCGGCCAAGCCGGTCGGCGCCGCGCCGGCGCGCAAGCCGGCTCCGCCCGCCGACCGAGCCGCGGCGCCCCTGACCGCGCCTCTGCCGGAGCCGGTGCAGGTCGCCCCGCTGGTGGTGCGCCCGCCGGCGTCGATCGTCGTCAGCGTGCCGGCCGCGCCGGACGCCTGGCGCCCGCTCGACGCCCAGAACACCCTGCTGATCGAGACCGACAAGGGCCGCATCGTCGTCGAGCTGAGGCCCGAGTTCGCCCCGCAGGCGGTCGCCCGGATCAAGCGGCTGGCGCGCAGCGGGGTCTACGACGACCTCAAATTCCACCGCGTGGTCGACGGCTTCGTCGCCCAGACCGGCGCCCCGAACAAGATGGACCGCGGCCGCAGCCTGGAGCCGGACCTGCCGCCGGAGTTCACCTTCCGCCTCGGCCCCGAGACGCCGCGCGCCCAGCTCGCCCGCCCGCAAGGCGAGACCCAGGGCTTCATCGGCGCCCAGCCCTATGTCGCCGTCGACGAGGGCCGCATGGCGACCTCGCCGGACCACCGGGTCAGCGCCTGGGGCGCGTTCTGCTCCGGCGTTGTCGCCATGAGCCGCGACGGCGCAGCCACCGGCGGCGACGCCGGCTTCTTCATCATGCGCGGGACCACCCGCAGCCTCGACCGGCAGTATTCCGTCGTCGGCCGGGTGGTCGCCGGCCTCGACGTGGTGCGCGCGCTGAGCGCGGGCGACCCGCCCTTGCAGCCCAGCCGCATGCTGCGCGTGCGGGTCATGGCCGACGTGCCGGAGCCGCAGCGGCCGCAGGTCGCCGTGCTCAACACGCTGAGCCCGGAGTTCCGCGCCCTCGCCGAGCAGGTTCGCGACCTGAGAGGCGCCGACTTCTCGATCTGCGACGTCGAAGCCCCGGTGCAGATCACCCCCCCGCCGGCGGTCGCCGCGGAGAAGCCGAGCAAGCGGCAGCGCCGCGCCGCCAGCGCGGCGGAGCCGGCAGCCTAGCCACTACGCTTCCCGCGCCCGGCGCAGCTCGGCGATGTCGATCTTGGTCATCTTCATCATCGCCTCGGTCGCCCGCCGGGCCTTCTCCGGATCGTCGCCGCCGATGAACTCGGTCATCATCCGCGGCGCGACCTGCCACGACAGACCGAAGCGATCCTTCAGCCAGCCGCACTGGCCCGGCTGGCCGCCGTCAGCGGTCAGCAGCTCCCAATAGCGGTCGATCTCGGCCTGGTCCTCGCAGGGGACGAAGAAGGACACCGCCTCGGTGAACTTGAAATGCGGCCCGCCGTTCAGCGCGATGAAGGCAACGCCGTTCAGCTCGAACTCGACCGTGAAGGCCTGGCCTTCCGGCCCCGGCCCGGCCGCGCCGTAGCGGACGATCTTCCCCACCTTCGAATTGGGAAACACCGAGACGTAGAATGCGGCGGCTTCCTCCGCCTGCTGATCGAACCACAGGAACGGGGTGATGTTCTGCACGGGCGCTCTCCTTCGTTTCGCCCATAGGACGTCGCCGGCGGCGCGGATCCGACATGGCGCAGCCAGAGTTTTCGCTGCCGACGTCCCAGCCCGCGACAGGGAGCGCGACCGCCATGGCCTACGAGCTTTTCTACTGGCCGAACATCCAGGGCCGCGGCGAGTTCGTGCGCCTGGCGCTGGAGCAGGCCGGCGCGCCCTACGTCGACGTCGCCCGCGAGGACGGCGGCATGGAGACCCTGCTGGCGCTCCTCGACGATCCCGGCGCGGCGCATCCGCCGTTCGCCCCGCCGATCCTGCGCGACGGCGAGCGGCTGATCGCCCAGACCGCCGCGATCCTGCTGCACCTGGGGCCGCGCCTGCAGCTCGCGCCCGCCGACGAGGCCGGGCGGCTGTGGGTCCATCAGATCCAGCTGACCATCGCCGACCTCGTCGCCGAGGCGCACGACACCCACCACCCGATCGACGTCGAGCTCTACTATGACGACCAGAAGCCGGAGGCCGCGCGACGGGCCGCAGGGTTCCGCAACGGGCGGATCCCGAAGTTCCTGGGGTGGCTGGAAAGCATTCTCGCCCGCAACCCGGAGGATTCCGGCTGGCTGGTGGGCGCCGAGCTCACCTACGCGGACCTCTCGGCGTTCCAGATCGTCGAGGGGCTGAACTACGCCTTTCCGATCGCCGCGAAACGCGTGCTGGCGAAGACGCCCTTGCTGGCCTCGCTGGCCGAAGAGGTGCGCGCCCTGCCGAACATCGCCGCCTACCTGGCCAGTCCGCGGCGCATCCCGTTCAACCAGGAAGGGATCTTCCGCCGCTATCCGGAGCTGGACGAGCGGCGCTGAGCCGGCGGCGCCTGGGCCGCCATCTGCTCCCAGACCTCGACCACCCCGCGCTCGGCCAGGCCGGCGAACAGCCGCTGCACGGCGATGGCGTTCTCGCGCAGCAGGCCGCGCCAGGCGGGAGTCTCCAGCGTCCCTTCCGCCAGGGCGAATCCGCCGGCGCCGCCGACGCAGGTTCCCGCCTCGACCAGGGCGAGGACATGCCGGCGCACCGTTTCCGCCGGCAGCTGCGTGCGCCGGGCCAGCGCCCCCGCGGAGAGCGGCGACGCCTGAGCCTCCTCGGCGCCGACGGCGGCCGCCAGCAGCGGCAGCAGCACCAGGGTGGCGGTCAGGTCGCCGGTCCGCCGGCCGACCGCCTCGGCCGAACGCAGCAGATAGTCGGACATCAGCCGCACCGCGGCGCGGATCGGCGGCTCGCTCTCGTGGTAATGCGAGGGCGGCAGCGGCTCCAGAAGGCCCCGCGCGCGGAGCGTCCGGTAGAGGCCGTGCAGCCGCTCGTGACCCAGCCGGGCGGACTGCATATAGGCCGCCGAGGTCATGAAGGCGGTCGGCACGACCGCGCCGCCCTCGTTGATGACGCAGACGCCCTTCGTCTGCAGCCGGCGGATGTTGCGGCGCGCGGTCTCGTAGGGCAGCTGCATCGAGGCGGCCACGGCGCGGATGCTGACCGGCCGGCGCTCCTCGTCCGGCGCGGGGTTCTCCAGCGCGCCGTAACGGCTGCGCGCCGCCGGGTCGCGGGTCAGCGGGGCGATGTTGGCCTGGTTGATCGCCATCAGCAGCACCGCTTCGAGCGGCTTGAGCCCCGGGATGCCGTGGCCGGCCATGTCGGTGACGAAGTTGAAGGCGCTAAACGCGATCAGCCGGTCCCGCGCCGCGGGATCCGTGCTCCTGCCAGGATCGGTGTGCTTCTCGCCCAAGGGTCAGTCCGAGAGTCGGCCGTCGCGTGTAATCTTAACACGTGTAACCTTAACATGCGTTACGCGCGGCGTTGTCGCCGATCCGACATAGGCCGGGTCCGCGCGCCCCGCCGGCGCTCGCCTCCCCTTGACTCCCCAGGTCCTCGCGCACACACCGCGCGCCATGATCCCCCGCTACACCCGTAAGGAAGCCGCCGAGATCTGGGCGCCGCAGACGCGCTTCAAGATCATGTTCGAGATCGAGGCCCACGCGGCCGACGCCATGGCCGAGCTTGGCGTCATTCCGAAGGAGGCCGCCCGGACGATCTGGCAGAACGGCCGCGACGCCGTCTGGGACGCCGACCGCATCGACGAGATCGAGCGCGAGGTGAAGCACGACGTCATCGCCTTTCTGACCCACGTCACCGAGGTGGTGGGGCCGGAAGCGCGCTTCCTGCACCAGGGCATGACCTCGTCCGACGTCAACGACACCACCCTCGCGGTGCAGCTGGTCCGTGCGACGGACCTTCTGATGGAGGACGTCGACCTGGTGCTGGCGGCGCTGAAGAAGCGCGCCTTCGAGCACAAGCTGACCCCCACCGTCGGCCGCAGCCACGGCATCCACGCCGAGCCGACCACCTTCGGGATCAAGCTCGCCGGCCATTACGCCGAGTTCCAGCGCGCCAAGGAGCGCCTGGCGATGGCCAAGTTCGAGATCGCCACCTGCGCCATCTCCGGCGCGGTGGGCACCTTCGCCAACGTCGCGCCGCAGGTCGAAGAGTACGTCGCCGACAAGATGGGCCTGCGGGTCGAGCCGGTCTCGACCCAGGTCATCCCGCGCGACCGTCACGCCGCCTACTTCGCCGCCCTGGCGGTGGTCGCCTCCTCGATCGAGCGGCTGGCGGTGGAGATCCGTCACCTGCAGCGCACCGAGGTGCTCGAGGCCGAGGAGTTCTTCGACAAGGGTCAGAAGGGCTCGTCGGCGATGCCGCACAAGCGCAACCCGATCCTGACCGAGAACCTGACGGGTCTGGCCCGCCTGGTGCGCTCGGCGGTGACGCCGGCGATGGAGAACGTCGCCCTCTGGCACGAGCGCGACATCAGCCACTCCTCGGTCGAGCGCGGCATCTGCCCGGACGCCACCGTCCACCTCGACTTCGCCCTGCGCCGGCTGGCCAACGTCGTCGACCGGCTGCTGGTCTATCCGGAGAACATGGCCAAGAACCTCGACCGGCTCGGCGGCCTGGTGCACTCGCAACGGGTGCTGCTGGCGCTGACCCAGAAGGGCCTGTCGCGCGAGGCCAGCTACGCGGCGGTGCAGCGCAACGCCATGAAGGTCTGGCGCGGCGAGGGGAACTTCCTCGACTTCCTCAAGGCCGATCCGGACGTGACGCTGTCGGACGCTGAACTCGCCGAGCTGTTCGACCTCGGCTACCACTTCAAGAACGTCGACGTGATCTTCGGCCGCGTGTTCGGCCAGGACGCGGTGAAGGCCGCGGCGCAGTAGCGTCGCGCTTCACGTCATGTGTCGTCCCGGAAGCCGCTGAGCGGCTGTCCGGGACCGATGCCCACGGCGCGTGAGACGAGCCGCAGCGACGCCGCTGCGGCTTTTCTTTTGGCGAGAATGACGGGGATCGGCCGCGGCGCAACGCCGCGGCGCAGGCGCATAAGCGCATACACGACGGCCCTCGCGCGGACCGGAAGGCGCCGTGTTCATGGTCCCGGACAAGCCGCTCGCGCGGCTTTCCGGGATCAGCGATCGAGGTCGAGCGGCGCCGAGAGGGCCGCCGCGGGCTTACTTGCCCGCTTTGACCTCTTCGCGGGCCTGGGCCAGCAGTTCGTCCATGCGGCGGCGGACTTCGCCTTCCGAGACCTGGACGCCCGCGCCCTTGAGGTCCTCGAACACCTTGCGCAGCACGTCGTCGTCGCCCGGCGCTTCGAAGTCCGACTTCACCACCGCGCGGGTGTATTCCTCAACATGCTGGCCTTCCAGGCCCATCAGCCCCGCGGCCCATTGAGCGAGCGCGCGGTTGCGGCGCACCGCAGCCTTGAATTCCTGTTCCTGATCGAGCGCGAACTTCTTCTCGAAACCGCGTTCCCGATCGTCAAAGGTGGTCATGTCGTCCCCAGTTGGCGGCGCAAAAACGGCGCTCCCATATCGCGGCCGCCGCCCCGCCGCAATCGAAAGCCAGAGCGCGCGCGGAAGTTTGCGCCTTGGCGTTCCATCCGCTAATTTCCGCCCGCCTGAGATATGAGCGAGAGGCCGAGTCGGAGCCGCGCGCGGGAATCATTCGCGCGCGTTTTTTCGTTCCGCCGACCGGCAAGCCCCGCTCTCCGGAGAAGGCGCGACGATGACCCGCCGTAAGAAGATCTACGAGGGCAAGGCCAAGATTCTCT
>Ga0164243_10006173_pt1 | contig 18205 bp, 19 predicted proteins | sample OricompcompostOP_FD_108781 | JGI IMG/M metagenome (GOLD analysis project Ga0164243, IMG submission 108781) | Organic Plus compost microbial communities from Emeryville, California, USA - Original compost - Organic plus compost (OP) | ecosystem: Engineered > Solid waste > Mixed feedstock >... | reverse complement strand
CGAGCCGCCCGAGGGCATCTCCACCGTGGTGTGGGCGCGGCGCACCTTGAGGCCGGGGATGGACACCGAGGTGCCGCCGACGCTGGACACCGAGACCGCGCCTTCCTGCGTCAGCTCGCTGACTTCGGTGGCGATCTGCAGGCTGATGCGACCTTCCGTCATGACCACCGGCGTGAAGCCGAGCCCGACGCCATATTTCTTGAAAGTGACGCTGATGGCGCCGTCGTCGCCGGTCGAAACGGGAATCGGGAATTCGCCGCCGGCCAGGAACTCGGCCTTCTCGCCGGAGATCGCGGTCAGCGTCGGCTCGGCCAGGGTCCGCAGCAGGCCGCTCTGCTCGAGCGCCTGGACGTTGCCGAGAACGTTGTACTTGTCGCCCGAGGCGAAGACGCCGGCACCGTTGCCGCTGAGGTTCTGGACGACGTTGCTGGTGCCGGAAACCCCGGCCAGCACCGCACCCGGGCTGGTGTTGTTGACGATGTAGGCCGGGTTGGAGCCGAAGCCGAGCAGCGTGGTGCCGATGGTGCCGTTGGCGTCCCAGTTGATGCCGAGCTGCTTGACGACGCTGCGCTCCATCTCGGCCACGGTGACCTTGAGCGCCACCTGGTCGCGGCCCTCGATGGTCATGGCGTTGACCACCTTGTCCGGCGAGCCGGTCAGGGTCGTGGCGATGTCGACCGCCGTCTGGGCTTCGGCGGCGGAGCGCACCGAGCCCGTCAGCAGCACGGAATCGCCGACCTGCTGCGCCGAGATAAGGCTGTCGGGAATGGAGGCGCGCAGATTGGCGCGCACCGGCGTGAGATCACGGCCGACCATGACCGAGAGGCCAAGGATCTGGTTGCCGTCCTTGTCGAAGAAGATGACGTCCGTGCCGCCGAGCGCCACGCCGATGATGTAGGCCTTGCGCGCCGAGCGGACGACGGCGTTGGCGATCTTCGGATCAGCAACCAGCACCTCGGACGCATCCTCGGGCAGGTTGACGACATAGGACTTGCCGATGCCGAGCTCGATCGTCTGCCCCGCCGCGCGCCCATTGTGCAGGGCGGCCATGTCGGCGGCCCGCGCCGGAGCCGGCGCGCCAGCCCAGAAGCCCAGGGCCAGAAAGGCAGCGAGGAATGCGGCCAGAAGGCTGGGAACAGCCCGTTTCATCACAGATCGGTCCTTCCCGGCCATCACTGTTCCGCCTGTCTGGAAACGCCGAAGCGCACGACATTGAGGCCTCCGGCCCCTTCTCCGGCGCCGTCCTCGGGACCGGCTCCCGGCTGCGAATCCGCGAGCGAGCGCAGGACCAGGGAGATCGTTCCCTTCTGCCGGGCCAGCGCCAGGTCCTCGGCCTGCCGCGGCAGCAGCGCGAGCGTTGCGGTGCGCCCGATCACCACCTTCTGGCCGTCCTTGTCGGTGGTGGTCTGGTCGATGGCCAGCACGCGCACATTGGTGAGAATGGTCTGGCTGGAAAGCTGGTCGGAGCCGCCGCCGTTCTTTTCGGCGCGGCTGGTGAGGATCACGTCGACGCGGTCATTGGGCAGGATGAACCCGCCGGCGCCGTTCTCCGCCGAAATCTCGGTGGCGATGGCGCGCATCCCCGCCGGCAGGATGGCCGAGAGGAAACCGGAACCGTTGGCCTTGACGATCTTCTGCTCGCGGATCGGCTCGCCGGCGATGAAGGGCTGGCGCGCGATGGCGCCGGCGGTGTCCTTCAGCGCGTCGGGCTGCGCGGAGCGGGTGATGAAGCTGCCGGCGCTCGATTTGGGCCAGTCGGTCCATTTCAGGTCGGCGGCCGTGATCACCGATCCCATGCCGATATCGGTCGCGGCGGCGAGCACCTGGTCGGTGTCGCTCTTCTGCACAACCACCGGCGCGGGCGGCGGCGCGTCGCCCCCGCTGCTGACCATATAGGCCGCAATGCCGCCAGCCACGAGTGCCACCGCGAGAACCGCAATGCGGGCGAAATTCATGCGCTCTACCTCGGCCACCCAGCCCCTGATTCACTTGGCGGCACGGGTATTTGAGGCAAGATTCGTCAATCTATGGTTAATGAGACCTATAGAAGTCGGCCAGCAGAGGCGCCCTTCTTAACCTGTCAGCCCCAAGAAAATCGGGCTCTGCGGCAACAGCAGAAGGCCGCCCGCAGCTATGGCAATGCCATAAGGCACCCCGGTGGTCGGCGCGTGCAGCCGCGCGATCCAGGGTTGCTGGGCGCAGAACAGCGGCAGCGGAAAGCGCCGCGAGCTGAGCAGGGCAATCGTCAGCGCGCCGCCGAGGAGGGATGTCAGCACCACCCAGGGCAGAAGCAGCGTGGGGCCCATGAAGAGGGCCGCAGCGGCTACCAGTTTGGCATCGCCACCGCCGATCCATCCGCGGGCGAACATGCCGAAGGCGACCACCAGAAGACCGGCACCGCAGGCGAGGTGGAGACCGGCATCCGCGAGCGGTAGGCCGGCAGCGAGTGCGGCGACCGGAAACAGCGCCGCGAGAGCCCCCGAGAGCCAGTTCGGAATGGTCATGGTGAAAAGGTCGGATACCGCCGCAGCGATCAGAAGCAGCGGGACGACGAGAGCCAGACTGTGCAGCGCAAGGGCCATGGTGCCGACCTGCTAATACTTCAGGATCGCATTGGTGATCCCGCCAAGGCTGCCGACGAGTTCCTCCTGGAAGGTCACCAGCACAGCGACGAGACCCAAGCCGACAATAGCGGCGATCAACGTGTATTCGACGGCGGTCGAACCCGACGCATTGCCGCAAAAGCGCGAGAAGGCCGCCCCGACACGGACCGGCCTCCTCCCGTCAAAAAGTTCTGCGCACGACCTGGATGACATGTGGCGGCGCATCGCTGTCTTGCTCAGCCGCCCGTCGCCGCACTACCGGTGCCGGTGTTGTCGTTCAGAGCATTGCTGATGTTGTTGAAGGCGTTCGTAATCGCATTGGTCATCGGGCCGAGGGCCGCAATGATGCCGATGCCGACAATGGCGGCGATCAGGGCGTATTCGATGGCGGTGGCGCCATCCTCATTCTTCAGAAAACGCGCAACGAGGTGCGTCATGACTTCTCTCCGTAGCCGAAATGGCAAGACCCCCAGGTTCGAGGGCCGGTTGCACACTCGAAACCGGGCTCACCTTAAGCCACCGGCGCTTGCCGTTCTCTTAACGTGAAGATTGGTTTTTCTTAAAAGACGAACTATTCGCATGATGGTTAAAGGCTTGTATTCGCCTTATCTGAAAGTTCCATCTTGAGCATCTGGCGAACACCGCGTGTTGCAACGGCGTTATCGAAAGATTCACCTTCCCGGTCCAGTTTCGGCAGCCTGAACGCAAGGCGTATGGGAAGGCCGGGTCATGGCGGAGTGGCGGAAAGGTTTCGTGGTTGCGCTGGCGCTGCCCCTGGTGATGGCGGCCATGCCCGCCGCCGCCGGAAACGACGCATCCGCGGACACTTCCTCTTCCTTGCCCACGGCCCTTCCCGCCGACCTGCCCGGGATCCAGCCCGACGACCTGACGGTGACGCTCGACCTCGCCACGCTCATGCGCGTGCCCAAGGAAACCAGCACGCTGGTGATCGGCAATCCGACGATTGCCGACGCCAGTGTCCAGCGCAACGGCCTCATCGTCATCACCGGCAAGAGCTACGGCACCACCAATCTCCTGATGCTCGACAAGGACGGCCGGACCCTGCGCGAGGTCATGATCTCGGTGAAGGCGCCGAGCTCGGCCAACCTCATCGTCCAGCGCGGCGTCGACCGCGAGACCTATAGCTGCCATCCGCGCTGCCAGCAGACGCTGACCCTTGGCGACAGCCAGAAATATTTCAGCGAGGTCAACGGCCAGACCAGCGCCCGCAACGCCGCCGCGCAGAATGGCGGCCGCTGATCTTTCGTTCCGCGACTCTGCATCTGCGCTAACAAAACAAAAAGCTTTCACGCCCTAGTGTAAGCGCTCCGCGGCGCCGGCCGCCGCGCGACACAGCGGAGACAGGAATGGGCGTCCGAGGAGATCGGCACCCGCACCAGAAGCCCGCACGCCCTCGGGCGTCGGGATTTCTGCGGCAGGAGAGCGGATCGACGGCGGTTGAGTTCGCGCTCATTGCCGCGCCCTTCATCGCGCTGATCTTCGGCATCATCCAGACCGGCTTTGCCCTGTTCGCCGACCAGATCCTGCAGACGCGCGTCACCGAGGCCGGCCGCCTGATCATGACCGGGCAGGCGCAGGCCTACACCCGCGAGGATTTCCGCAACGCCATCTGTTCGGGGACGATGGCCTCGCTGTTCAACTGCAACAAGCTGGGCATCCAGTCGACGGCCGTGGCCAATTTCGCCAGCGCCAGCTCGTCCTCGATGAATGCAGCGTGCGAAACCGCCTACGACCCGGACCACCCCAATTCGGCGACAGAATCGGCCTGTTTCGATCCCGGCACGTCCAGTGCCTCGGGCGACGGCGAACCCATCGTCGTCGTGCGCGTCACCTATGACTGGCCCTATTCGCTCAACCTGCTGGCGCTGACCAACAAGACCAAGCTGGTCGCCACCACCGTCTTCCGGAACGAGCCATTCCCATGATCTCCTTCCGCAAGGTCGGCCTCGTCCGCTCCGAATCCGGTGCCACGGCCATCGAATTCGCGCTGATCGCTCCGGTGCTCGTCTTCATCCTGTGCGGCAGCTTCGAGCTGACGCAGGCGATCACCGCCAGCCGCAAGACGGCCGTGCTGTCGCGCACCATCTCCGATTTCGTCAGCCAGACGAAGCGCTCGGCCACCTTGAGCTCAAGCGACCTCTCGGCCATCGCCCAGGCGTCCACCGCGGTGATGTATCCCTTCCCCGTGAACGGCTCGAACCTCAGTGTGACGGTCGAGAGCATCTACACGCCGATCGGCTCCACCGGCACCTCGAAGGTCCAGTGGACCTATGCCTGGCACCCGGACACCGGCACGCTGACGCCCTATACGAGCGGGAATGAGCCCGACAGCACCTATGACGGCATCGAGGGCAAATCGGTCATCAAGTGCACGGTGGCCTACCACTACACGCCGGTGTTCGGAAAACTGCTCGCCTCGCTGAAGCTCGACCAGGTGACGCTGTCGCAGGACACGATGATGGCGCCACGCTCGGGATCGAACGTGAAGGTCGAGGGCCAGAGCTAGGGGAAAGCGGGCCGTTCAGGCCCGGCTACGCTGGTGCGCGAGGGCCTCTTCGGCGGCGCGGCTCTCGACGAGCATGTCCTCGAATTCCTCGGCCGGCATCGGCTTTCCGAACAGGAAGCCCTGGCCGTAGGTGCAGCGCTGGCCAAGCAGGAAGCTGCGCTGCACATCGGTTTCCACGCCCTCGGCCACGGTCTCGAAACCAAGGCTCTGCGCCAGCGAGAGGATGGTCGCCACGACCACGCGCGCGGCGCCGTCGCGGGCGCTCTCGGAGACGAAGCTGCGGTCGATCTTGAGCACGTCGAAGGGCATGCGCGTCAGCGAGGCGAGGTTGGAATAGCCGGTGCCGAAATCGTCGACCGCGATGCGCAGGCCGGCCTTGCGCAGCGCCGCCAGCTCCAGCGCGGTCTGGCGCGGATCGGTCATGGCCACACTTTCGGTGATCTCGAGCTCGAGATTGCGCGGGTTCATGCCCGTCTCGGTGAGGATGGCCAAGACCTCGTCGGGGAAATCGCTGCGCTGGCACTGCGAGGCCGAGACATTGACCGCCAGGCGGCAGGCCAGCCCCCGCGCCGCCCAATCCGCACCGCGCGTGCAGACGCTGCGCAGGACGAAGGCGCCGATCTGGTCCATCAGACCGGCCTCCTCGACCAGATCGATGAAATCGCCGGGCGTGACCAGGCCGCGCTCGGGATGGCGCCAGCGCAGCAGGCCTTCGGCGCCGATGAGGCGGTTGTTCTTCAGCGCGATCTGCGGCTGGAAGAACACCTCCAGTTCGCCCTTCTGCAGCGCGCTGGTCAGCTCCTGCTCCATGCGAAGGCGGCGATAGGCGTAGCTGTGCACATCGCGGCGCGAGAAGCGGTAGGTGTTGCGGCCGGCCGCCTTGGCCTCGCGCAGACCGCAGCCCGCCGCGCGCAGCAGCGCGTTGAAATCCAGCCCGTCATTGGGCGCCGAGGCGATACCGACACTGACCGTGAGCGTCACGTCCTGGCCCAGCACCGGCAGCGGCTTGGCGAAACCGCCGACGATGGAGCGGGCGATGCGCCCGGTCTCCTCCTCCGACAATATGCCCGAAAGGACCACGCCGAACTCGTCTCCGCCAAGGCGGCCGACGCGCACCTCGAAGGAGCGCGCGGGAATGGCCGAGGTATACTCGTCCAGCGCCTCGTGGAGCCGAGTCCCGACAGCCTGGATGACGCCATCGCCGACGTCGATGCCGAGCCCCTCGTTGACGCGCTTCAGGCGGTCGATGTTGAGGTAAAGGAAATAGACGTCGTGCCCCTCGTCGAGCGCCGCCTCGACCTCGACGCGGAGTTGGTCGCGGTTGGCGAGTCCGCTCATGCGGTCGGTGAAGGTCAGCCGCTCCACGGTGGCGGCGCTCTCGGAAAGCGCGTCCGTCATCCGGGCAAAGGCGCGGGCGAGTTCGCCCAGTTCGTCCTCGCGCGCGGCATGGTCGGCGCCGATATGCCCCTCGGGCTGCCCCGCGGCCTCGGCAAGGCTGCGCATGGGCGCCATGAAGCGCGTCACGGCGAAGGCGACGAGAATCAGCGCCGAACCGAAGAACAGCAGCGCAACGATGACGTTGCGCCCGATGGCGGCGGCGGCGATGTCGTTCATCGACAGGGTCGAGAAACCGACGCGGACGACGCCCGCCACCTGCCCGTCATGCATCACGGGAATGGCGACATGGACGGTTTCGTGCTCGCGCACCATCACCGGGCCCTCGGACTGACGCGCCTGGGCAAAGGCGTCGGCCGCCGCCCTGTCGCGCACCAGCGGCTCGGGCGAGATGTCGGTCGGCTTGCCTTGGGCGTCGACCAGATAGGCGAAGCCGTAGAGCACGGATGGGCTGCGCGCCATGTTCTCGATGACGCCGCGGATGTCGGCGATGCGGTCGCCCGGCGCGAGTTCGCTATCGGGCGCGCTTACCACGGCGAGGAGGTCATCGACGCGCCGGTCCAGCATGGCCTGCGCGTTGTGTTCGACGTCGAGCGCGCTGAACACGACAAAGAGCGTCGTCAGGATCAGGAGGATCAGGCCGACAAGCAGCGTGAAGCGCGCCGACAGGCTCTTCGGCACAAGTCTCTTCGAAAGCCTCGCCCAGCCGCCCAACAGCAAATTCCGTGATCGCCGTTCGAAGGAGCGAAAGGCTGGAACCGCCGGCTCTCACGCTCAGAGAGGCAAAAGACTGCGCAGTCCTATATTAAACATGGGTTAAAGTGCGGAAGGCGCGACGGAGAGGCCAGTAAAACCCCTCCGCCGCGTAGGTTGAAGCTTCAGATCGTCTGGTTGTAGGCGCCGACTTCCGGATGCTGGCGCAGCACGTCGTCCATGGCGTGGAACATGTCGCGCATGCGCTGCTCGGAAACCGGGCTCTCCACCACGACGACCAGTTCGGGCTTGTTGGAGGAGGCGCGCACCAGGCCCCAGCTGCCGTCTTCCGCGGTGACGCGCACGCCGTTGACGGTGACCAGATCGCGGATCGGCTGGCCGGCGACCTTGTCGCCTTTGGCCTGCGCGTTTTCGAAGTGCTTCACCACCTCGTCGACGATCCGGTACTTCTCCTCGTCGGCGCAATGCGGCGCCATGGTCGGCGAGCCCCAGGTCTTGGGCAGGGCGTTCTTGAGGTCCGCCATGGTCTTCCCGGGATTGCGGTCGAGCATGTCGCAGATCGCGATTGCCGAGATCAGGCCGTCGTCATAGCCGCGGCCAACGGGCTTGTTGAAGAAGTAGTGGCCGGACTTCTCGAAGCCCACCAGCGCGCCGGTCTCGTTGACGCGGCGCTTCATGTAGGAATGGCCGGTCTTCCAGTAATCGGCGTGGACGCCGTTCTGCTGCAGCACCGGATCGGTGACGAACAGCCCCGTCGACTTCACGTCGACCACGAAGGTGGCGTTCTTGTGCAGCGCCGAGAGGTCGCGGGCCAGCATGACGCCGACCTTGTCGGCGAAGATCTCCTCGCCCTCGTTGTCGACCACGCCGCAGCGGTCGCCGTCGCCGTCGAAGCCCAGGCCGACATCGGCCTTGCTCTCCAGCACCGCGTCGCGGATGGCGTGAAGCATCTTCAGGTCTTCGGGGTTGGGGTTGTATTTCGGGAAGCTGTGGTCGAGCTCGGCGTCGAGCGGCACCACCTCGCAGCCGATGGCCTCCAGCACGCGGGGGGCGAAGGCGCCGGCGGTGCCATTGCCGCAGGCCGCAACCACCTTGAGCGGATGCTTGAGCTTGGGGCGGTTGGTCAGGTCGGCGATATAGCGGTCGGGGAAGTTCTCGACGAAGACGAAGGAGCCGCCGCCCCTGAGGTCGAAATCGGCGGCGAGCACGATCTCCTTGAGCTGCGTCATCTCGTCGGGGCCGAAGGTCAGCGGGCGGTTGACGCCCATCTTCACGCCGGTCCAGCCATTATCGTTGTGCGAGGCGGTGACCATGGCCACGCACGGCACGTCGAGCGCGAACTGCGCGAAATAGGCCATGGGCGAGAGCGCCAGGCCGATGTCGTGGACCTTGATGCCGGCGGCCATCAGGCCGGTCACCAGCGCCATCTTGATCGAGGCGGAATAGCCGCGGAAATCGTGCCCGGTGACGATCTCCGGCTTCACGCCCATGCGGTGGATCAGCGTGCCGAGCCCCATGCCGAGCGCCTGCACGCCCATCAGGTTGATCTCTTTCTCGAAAAGCCAGCGCGCGTCGTATTCGCGGAAGCCGGTCGGCTTCACCATCGGCCCGGACTCATAGGCATAGGTGTTGGGCGTCAGGCTGGGCTGCGGCTTGGGATACATGAGGGCTCCTGAAATCGGGTTGGCCTTGGGGGTGCCAATACCATGTTTAAAAATGGCGAGAGCGAGGTCCAGATCAGTTTTCGTGATCGCCGGAGTTTTCGATGCCGATTAGTTTTCGAGGACAAGGCGACCGCCGGATGACCGCACGCTGCGCAGCCGTCCGAGAAAGCTCATGCCAAGAAGGTTGGTTCCCAGCGCGCCCTGCGGCGCCACCGTTCCCCTCACATCGTGCAGGACGATGCCGCCGACGCGCACGCTGTTGAGCTGCACCGGCTTGAAGCCGACCACGCCGTTGGCTGTCTGCACGCCGAGATCGAAGCGGTCGCTGGAATTCACCAGGCCGAGCGCCCGCGCATCCTCATAGGTCAGCGCCACCATGCTGGCGCCGGTGTCGATCACGGCCTGCATGCTGCGGCCGTTGACCACGACCGGCGTGTAGTAATGGCCATCGCCTCCGGCGAGAAGCGTCACCTGCGCGGCGACAGGGACCGCCGTCTGCTCTTCCTTCGCCGGCGGCGCGGTCAGGCCATGCAGCAGCGGCGCCGCGAGCCGCGGCACGGTGATCGCCAGCACGAGGCACACGGCGGCAAAGGCCACGGCAAGTTTCAGCACACGATGAGCTCCGCCCCGGTTTCCGCGAAAGCTGCCAGAGCGCGGCAAAGATCGCGTTAAAGCCGCCTCACGTCCCGCGCGGCTTGGCGCGGTGGGTCGGCGGGGCCTGCAGGGGATCGTCCGGCCAGGGGTGTTTTGGATAGCGGCCGCGCATCTCGGCGCGCACTGCGCCCCACGAGCCGCGCCAGAAGGCCGGCAAATCGCGCGTCACCTGAACCGGGCGGTGTGCGGGCGAGAGGAGATGCAGCACCAGCGGCAGGCGGTCTTTGGCGATGCTCGGATGGCGGTCGAGCCCGAAGAGCTCCTGCACGCGGATGAAGAGCGCCGGGGCCTCACCGTCATAATCGATCGGGTGGCTCTGGCCTGAAGGCGCGGTGAAATGCGTCGGCGCCTCCTGCTCCAGCCGGCGCGCGAGGTTGTAGGGCAGCAGCGCCTTCAGCGCCGCGTCGAGGTCGGACGCGGAGATCTCGGAGAGCGCGGTCTTGCCGAGGAGATGCGGGGCCAGCCAGTCGGCGGCGGTCGCCGAAAGCGCGGCGTCGGACAGATCCGGCCATTCCTCGCCTTCGGCCGCGCGGAGGAAACGCACCCGCGCGCGCCATTGCGACAGGGCCTTGCTCCAGGGCAGCCGCTCCAGCCCGAGCGCGGCCACGCCCTCGGCAAGGATGCGCGCGGTTTCCTCGTCGCGCGGCACCGGCTGCGGCGCATCCGCCAGCACCAGCGCGTCCAGGCGTCGCGTGGCGCGCGAGCGCACGCTGGCGGAATCGGCATCGAACGCCGTCTCGACCGAATGCGTGATGCGCCCGGCAGAGGCCTCTTCGATCTCCTCGCGCGTGATGGCCGCCGCAAGGCGGATGCGCGCCGCGCCGGCCGCGCCGGTGAGGTCGGCGACGACGAGGAAGGGTTCGCGCGAAAGAGATTCCGCCGGGTCGAGGCTGGCGCCACGCCCATTGGCAAGGCGGAAATCGCCTGCCTTGCCGCGCGCCTGCGCGACGCGGTCGGGATAGGCGAAGGCCAGCACCTCGCCCACACCAATGTCAGCACTCTCCCGCCCGCCACCGGCATCTCCCCCGGCCTGCCGTGCCCAACCTTCGGCCAGGCGGCGCAGAGCCTGCGCGCGGGGCGAGCGGTCGCGGCGGAACTGGCGGAGCTGTTCCTCGAGATCGACCGCATTGCCGCCGGCGCCGCGCTCGGTCAGCACCGCGGCAATCTCGGCGGCGAGAGAAGCCGCGCCGAGCGGGGCCGCGGCCACCACCATGGCGGCAAGCCGGGGCGGCAGGGCCAGGCGCCGCAGCGCCTCGCCGCGCGGCGTGATGCGCAGGTCAGCGTCGAGGGCGCCGAGCTCCTGAAGCAGGCGCCGTGCCTCGGCCAGTGCCGGAGCTGGCGGCGGATCGAGCCAGCGCAGCTGGCCGGCGTCCGTCACGCCCCAGGAAGCGAGGTCGAGCGCCAGGCTGGAGAGATCGGCTGAGAGGATTTCCGGCGTGGCGTAGGCCGGCAGGCTGACCGTCGCCGCCGCCTCCCAGAGGCGGTAGCAGATGCCGGGCTCGGTGCGTCCGGCACGACCGCGGCGCTGGTCGGCGGAGGCGCGCGACACCTTCACGGTCTCCAGCCGCGTCAGCCCGACCGCCGGCTCGAACACGGGAACGCGGGAGAGCCCGCAATCCACCACCACGCGCACGCCCTCAATGGTCAGGCTGGTCTCGGCGATGGAGGTTGCCAGCACCACTTTGCGCTCGCCCGCCGGCGCGGGACGGATGGCGCGGTCCTGGGCGCGGGACTCGAGCCCGCCATGGAGCTGCACCAGTTCGATGCCGGGACCGAGATTTTCCAGCCGCTCCGCCGTGCGGCGGATTTCCGCCTGGCCGGGAAGGAAGACGAGCAGGCTGCCCTCGTCCCCCGCCAGGGCGGCACGCACCGCGCTTGCGACCTCGTCCTCCAGGCGTCCTTGAGGCTTGCGCGGGCGGTGGCGGGTCTCGACCGGGAAACTGCGGCCGTGGCTCTCGATGACGGACGCTCCCTCCAGCAGGGCGGCGACGCGGGCGCCGTCGAGCGTGGCCGACATGACCAGCACGCGCAGGTCGTCGCGCAGGCCCTGCTGCGCATCGAGCGCCAGCGCCAGGCCGAGATCGGTGTCGAGCGAGCGTTCGTGAAATTCGTCGAGCAGCACGGCGGCGATGCCCGAAAGCTCCGGATCGTCCGCGATCAGGCGGGTGAAGATGCCTTCGGTGATGACCTCGATGCGGGTTTTGGCGCTGACCCGCGTTTCGAGGCGCACGCGCAGGCCAACCGTTTCCCCGACCTTCTCGTCGAGCGTCGAGGCCATGCGCTCGGCGGCGGCGCGGGCGGCCAGGCGGCGCGGTTCGAGGACGAGGATCTTCCCATCCCCGCGCCAGCCCTCCTCCAGCAGCGCCAGCGGCACGCGCGTGGTCTTGCCGGCACCGGGCGGCGCGACCAAGACGGCGGAATTGCGCCCGGCCAGGGCCTGCCGCAGGGCCGGCAGGGCGTCGTCGATGGGAAGATGGAAGGATTTCGCGGCCACGCACGCGATGAAGCGCAGAGCGGGACCGCGCGCAAGCGCCTATTCGGTGAAGTAGCTGACGAAGATATAGCCGCCGATCAGCACCAGCACGCCGACGAGCAGCGCGCTCCAGCGGTAGTTGGCCCACAGCCGCGCCACCACGAACTCGCTCGGCACGACGGGGACTTCGGGCGGAATGGTCGATGGCCCGGCGGGCACATGCAGATCATGGTCCGGCCGGCCTATCGGCCCCGGCGCCCCCGGCACGTCGGCCGGGCCAAGCTCCACGACAAAATCGTCATCGTCCTCCGGCAGTGGGCCGGGGGGCGGCGGAATTGGCGTCTTGCTCATCGCGCTCTCGCTCATGGAGAAGAAACGCCGATCGCGATTTGCAGGTTCCGGATAGGGGAAAGGCCGCGATGGCGGGCGTGGGCAACCCGGCGGGCGGGGTTTGGGTAGGCGCAGGCCGGTCGCTACTCCGGCTCCTTCTCCATCGCCCCGGCATTCTCGCGCTTCGGTTTATGCCGGAATTTTTTCAAGTGCTTCCGAGGAAGCGCGCACCGGATTGCTCCGGCAGGAGAAGCTTTCAAGAAAGGCGTGTCTCGCTTTCCACGCCGCCGCGCCTATGGCCTTGCCCGAACACCATCATCCGGTCCCAACCCATCGCGCTCGGCGTGTCGCTCCGCGCGATGTCAGCCCATAGACTTTATCCGGCGCGGGGCCGAGTCGGGTCAACATCATCAATGTCTAATTAACAAGCCCGTCTTATGAATTTTGCTGAGGGTACCAGGAAGGTACCGGTGCTGTGGGGCGAACAATGAGGATCAAAGGCAAGATTTACGCGATGGTCGCGGCTTTGACGCTGCCGGCCATGGCGATCGCTGGCATCGCCTATTACGGGATGAACCAGTACGAGGATCACGTGCAGGAACTGCGGCTGACGTCGCAGCGCGCGTACTATGGTGAGAAACTCAACCGCCTCGTCACCGCCGTCGTGATGGAATCGCGCGGCATCTACGGTGCTCCCAACACCGAAAAGGCCAAGCCGTTCGCCAAGAACCTCATGGCTCGCCTCGACGACATCGACGGCCTGCTGAAGACCTGGTCGGCGATCGTGCCGCAGGCCAACAAGGAAGCCTTCGAGAAGGTCGTCGACGGCACCGCCGAATTCCGCAAGTTCCGCACTGAAGTCGCCCGGCTCGGCACCGAGGACGATCCCAAGCTCGCGGACGCCGCCGGCAACAACGATGCCAACCGCCAGAACCGCAAGGAATACCAGGCGGTCATCGACACCCTGGTGAACACCAATATGGCGCACCTCGAAGAGGTGCAGCAGGCCACCGAGGCGACCTACACCACGATCCTGACCGAGATCGGCGCCATCGCTGCCATCTGCATCCTGGCGGGTCTGGCGATTTCCTTCTACATCGGCACCTTCAGCCTCAGCCGCCCGCTGTCGGCGGTGAGCCGGGCGCTGACGCGCCTCGCCGGTGGCGACCTCGATACCGAGATCCCCGCCAAGCGCGCCAAGGACGAGATCGGCGACATCTGGGGCGTGGTCGGCACCTTCCGCGACTCGCTTGCCGAAGCCGAGCGCCTGCGCGCCGAGCATGCGGCCAATGCCGAGCAGGTGGCGCAGGAGCGCCGGCAGGGCATGCTGTCGCTGGCCGACGAGTTCGAGCGCGCCGTCAGCGCGGTCATCGCCAACATGTCCACTGCCTCGGGCAAGCTGGTCGATGCCTCCGAGGCGCTGATGTCCAGCGCCGCCGCGACGACCGACAAGTCCACCGCCGCGGCGGGGGCTTCCGAGCAGACCTATGCCAACGTCCAGTCGGTGGCCAACGCCTCCGAGGAACTGTCGGCTTCGTTCCGCGAGATCGGCACGCAGATCGCCCATGCGGCCAAGCTGATCTCGACCACGGCGCACAAGGTCGACTCCTCCGACAGCGACGTGCAGGAGCTGTCGCAGAGCGCGCACCGCGTCGAGGCCATTGTCGGCATCATCCGCGACATCGCCGAGCAGACCAACCTGCTGGCGCTCAACGCCACCATCGAGGCGGCGCGCGCCGGTGAGGCCGGCCGCGGCTTCGCCGTCGTCGCCAGCGAGGTCAAGGCGCTGGCCAGCCAGACCGCCAAGGCCACGCAGGACATCGAGGTGCACATCGCGGCCATCCAATCCGCCACCGAGCGCACGGTCGGCTCGATCCAGGAGATCGGCCGCCAGGTGCGCGAGCTGAACGAGGTCGCCACCGTGATCGCGGGCGCCACGGAGGAGCAGGCCACGGTCTCGCAGGAGATCGCGCGCAACGTCTCCGAGGCCGCCACGGGCACCGGCGAGGTCAGCCGCAACGTGGTCGGCGTCAAGGAAGCCTCCGGCGTCACCGACACGGCGGCCGGAGAGGTCTTCTCCTTCGCCCAGACCATCGCCGACCAGTCGACCGAGCTGCGCAGTCAGGTCGACCGGCTGCTCAACATGGTCCGCGCCGCCTGATCGCAGCGCGACCGCGAGCAAAGAAAGAGCGGGGCTTCGGCCCCGCTTTTTTATTGCCGGAAAAGGCTTGGGCCGGTGCCGAGCGACCGGAATCCCGCACCAAGGAACATCTGCGGTTCACAGAAAGTTGAGCACGAGAGGACACGCCCCGCAGGTGAAACGATGACCAGCGACTCTTATCGCTACCCCGCCGAGGTCCGGCGGCCACTGCATCCGATGCTGCTCGGCTTTCCGGCCGCCTGCTTCATCGGCACGATGCTGACCGATATCGCCTATTGGGCGACCGCGCAGATGATCTGGGCGAACTTCTCGGCTGGCTCCTCCTTGCCGGCCTCGTCACCGGCGGCATCGTCCTGGTTGTGGGTATCGTCGACGCGGTTCGCGGGCGGCTGAGCTATTCCCGCGGGCCGATCTGGATCTACGTCATCGGCAACCTGCTGGTGCTCGGCCTCTCCCTCCTCAACGCCTTCGTGCACAGCCGCGACGCCTGGACCTCCGTGGTGCCGACCGGGATCGTGCTTTCGATCATCGTGGTGCTGATCCTCCTCGTCACCGGCTGGATGAGCTGGACGGTGGAATATGGCCGTCGCGAGGGAGCACTCGACTGATGCGCAAACAGCTTTCCGCAAACGCCCCGACTGGCCGCGCGACCTGCCCGCGCGCCTCCCGCCTGCGCCCTGCGGCCGCCGCGCTGCTGTGCTCGACGGCGCTGCTCCTGGCGGGCTGCGACGACAGCTCCTCCAGGATGGACCCGAAGACCCAGGTCGGCGCCAACCCGCCGCTGCCGGAGCCGCAGCAATACCTTTTCCCGCCAATGCACCTCGCCTCCGTTATCGGCTGGAAGGAGGGCGAGAAGCCGAGCGTGGCGAAGGGCCTGCAGATCGCCGCGCTGGCCACCGGGCTGCAGCATCCGCGCTCGCTCTACGTGCTGCCGAACGGCGACATTCTCGTCGTGGAGTCGAAGTCCCCCGGCGTCGAGCCGATCGACCGTCCCAAGGACCTCATCATGGGATGGATCGAATCCTGGGCGACCGGTGGCGGAGGCGGCGGCCCGAGCAACCGCATCACCCTGCTCCGCGACGCCGACGGTGACGGCAGGCCCGAGACGCGCAGCGTCTTCCTCGACCACCTCAATTCGCCGTTTGGCGTGGCGCTGGTCGGAAGCGACCTCTACGTCGCCAACACCGACGGCATCGTGCACTACCCCTATCAGGAGGGGCAGACCAAGATCACCGAGCCCGGCACCACGCTGACGCCGCTGCCGGGCGGCCCGATCGACCACCACTGGACCAAGAGCCTGGTGGCCAGTCCGGACGGTTCGAAGCTCTATGTCGGGGTGGGCTCCAACAGCAACATCACCGAAAACGGCATGGAGGCCGAGAAGAACCGCGCCGCCATCTGGGAGGTGGACCGGGCGAGCGGCCGCTGGCGGCTGTTCGCCACCGGCCTGCGCAATCCCAACGGGCTGACCTTCGAGCCCGAGACCGGAGCGCTGTGGTGTGTGGTCAACGAGCGCGACGAGCTCGGCCCCGATCTGGTACCCGACTACCTGACCTCGGTGAAGGACGGCGCCTTCTATGGCTGGCCCTACAGCTATTACGGCCAGCATGTCGACCCGCGTGTGAAGCCACAGCGGCCGGACCTCGTCGCCAGGGCGATCCCGCCGGACTATGCGCTCTCCTCCCATGTCGCGCCGCTCGGGCTCGTCTTCTACACCGGCACCAACCTGCCGCAGGCCTATCGCGGCGGCGCCTTTGTCGGCGAGCACGGCAGCTGGGACCGCCAGAAGCTCAACGGCTACAAGGTCGTCTATGTGCCCTTCAGCGGCGGCCGACCCAGCGGCAAGGCGCAGGACGTGGTGACGGGCTTCGTCAACAAGGACGACGAGGCCCGCGGCCGCCCGGTCGGGCTGGCGGTGGACAAGACCGGCGCTCTGCTGATCGCCGACGACACCGGCAACACGGTGTGGCGGGTCACCGGCGCCCAGGCTGCCGCGCAGTTGCAGAAGACGCCGGCGTCAAAAGCCGAATGAGGCCTGTGCGGGCGGGGGCGGCGCGAGGTCGACGCCCTCCAGCGCCAGCATCCGCACCTTCGCCGTAGAACCGCCCGGCGCGGAGAAGCCGCCGACCTTGCCGCCGGCGGCGAGCACGCGGTGGCAGGGGATGATCAGCGCCACCGGGTTCTGCGCCATGGCCTGCCCGACATCGCGCGCGGCTTCCGGCCCGGCGCCAAGCTCCTTGGCCAGCGCGCCATAGGTCGTGGTGTGACCCCAGGGCACGCGCCGCAGCGCGGCATAGATCTGCTGGAAGAATGTGTCCTGGCCTTCGAGGTCCACGGAGACGGCCGAGAAGTCGACCGCGTCGCCCGCGCAATAGCGCTTCACCCCGGCGATCGCCTCGGTGATCGCAGGCGGCGGCTCGGCCGGAATGGCGCCGGGAGCACGGCGCAGCAGGAGGCGCTCGGTCGTCCCGGAATCCTTCGCCGGAAGCTGGAAGCGCGCCACGCCACGCGCGCTCCAGGCAATGCCGCAGGCGCCGAGCGCGGTGTCGAAAAGGCAGTAATGCAGTGTGGCCTCGCTCATCCGAAGAATTCCCGCAGAGGTGCTCTCTGCAAGATCGGATGCGAGGGCGGGGGCTTCAACCCGTTTCCGTGACGGGTCTCGCGGTGTGAAGCTCTTGGCGAAACGCAAAAGGGCGGGATCAGAGTCCCGCCCTCTGCATTCAGTCTCTCGTGAACGCGGGCCTTGCGGCCCTCGCCCGCTCAGTCTTCGGCGCGGATGGTGACCGCTTGGCGGCCCTTCGGCGTCTCTACGACCTGCATGGACACGCGCTGGCCCTCGTTGAGGCCGGCGAGCTGCGCCCGCTGCACCGCCGAGATGTGCACGAAGACATCGCGGCCACCGTCGCCGGTTTCCACGAAGCCCATGCCCTTGTCGGTCGAGAACCACTTCACGGTTCCCGACATCTCGACCGCGTTCGACAGGTCGGGGGGGCCGCGCCGGGGGGCGCCGCCGCCATAGCTACCGCCGCCGCTGCCGCCGTAACGGTCTCCGCCGCCGTAGCCACCGCGCTCGCCGCCGCCGAAGGAGCGGCGCGGCGGCTCGGCCGTCGCGGTGCTCTCGTCAACGGAGAGAACGTTGGTGATCTGACGGCCCTTCTGGCCCTGGCCGACCTGCACGCTGAGCGTGGTGCCGGGCTGGACGCTGCTGAGACCCACCGCCTGCAAGGCGGCGATGTGCAGGAACGCATCGCCCGAGCCGTCCTGGACCTCGGCGAAGCCGTAGCCCTTTTCGGCGTTGAACCACTTCACCGTGGCGTTGACCGGATCGCCCGCGGGTTCCGCAGGAGCCCGCGAGAAACCACCACCGCCGAAGGACCCCGGACCGCCGCTGCGCGGCGGCGGGAAATCCATGGGCGGCGCGCCGAACATATCGTCTTCGAAGCCGCGCCGACCCTTGCCGCGAAACTCTCGCCCTTTACCCATTACGCCAGTTCTCCAGCCGACGGGCGCACCACCCGCGTTTGCGCGGCGCCGGCCGCAATATCGTGTTCAAGACCGGTGCCCGCATCCGCGTCCACCAGCACATCCAAAATTCGTGGCAACAATGCCATGCCCTGTCCTCAAGTGCACTTCCGCGAGGTGAACATAACCGCAGCCGCACAATCTATGAAGAGGGTTTTCTTG
>Ga0164243_10006172_pt1 | contig 18210 bp, 18 predicted proteins | sample OricompcompostOP_FD_108781 | JGI IMG/M metagenome (GOLD analysis project Ga0164243, IMG submission 108781) | Organic Plus compost microbial communities from Emeryville, California, USA - Original compost - Organic plus compost (OP) | ecosystem: Engineered > Solid waste > Mixed feedstock >... | reverse complement strand
GTTGAAAGGATGGCACCGGCGCCCAGGGCGAAGAGTGTGAGAAGCGCCGGCACCGAGAGCGAGTTGGCGAGGTAGTTTGGCAGTTCCGCGTTGGGCGGGTGATAGGGGTGCTCAACGCTCTCGACTACTGGAGATTCCATTTCTGCTGATGATTGGAGCTCAAGTCGGGATTTCGCTCTTTGTGTTGTGTCCGATAAAACGAAGCGGTATGTTCTTGGGGAACTTGGAAGCGAAGAAGAGAGCTGGAGGGGAAAGGTTCGAGGTTGGCACCGGGCCGACTAAATAATGCTTATCAATTGATGGAAAAGGACATAATAGGGGTTCTTCATTTGCAATCCTTCTGCATGCGGGCAAGGAGAGAAGAGGTTGATGCTGGATCGTGGACATTCCGATCTCCATGAGTCCATTGTCCGTCCCTTCCGGCTCCCATCATAACCAATTGAGTTGAGTCCAATTAGGCTTATGATTGGAGAGCCTATCTGTTGATTTGCCCCGCACCGGGTAGCTGAGCCAACCAATAATCCTCGCCTGGCTCGGGACTGTCAGCTCCGGATCGTATCATGCTGAGTTTGCTGCTCTCCCTGGTTGCGGACGAGAGCTTTGACCATTTCAGGGACCCGGGAGCGCGAAGTTCGGGGCCCGCGCTTCCCGAAAGTTGACACCAAAAATGAGCAGGATCGACGTTTTTTTTTTTTTTTTTTTTTTTTTTTTTTTTTTTTTTTTTTTTTTTTTTTTTTTTTTTTTTTTTTTTGTTTTTTTTTTTTTTTTTTTTTTTTTTTTTTTTTTTTTTTTTTTTGTGGCAATTTCATGATTCGTGGGTATTCCGCTGGAGGATAATAGCCAGCAAGTCAATGTCACACAAAGACGAATCGAGGGGGTCAGCTACGACAATCGAATACATAGGTTGGATATTGTCTACTTCGTAACGACATGGGGACCTAAGTGGTAGGTACGTAACATAAACTGAGGTTAAGCAAGGAGAGAGAAGTTGTGAATTCCGAAGACGGCTGCAATATTTTATTCTAAATAGAAGCAATAAGTTGCTAGCTTATTGTTTAATAGTCATGAGGAACCCCACCCCCAGACTCTGGAACTCATTCCGATGCTTGGAGGACGCTATCTTTATTTTACTCTCTCGCCGATGCAAGGAACGCTTCTGTTGAATCGCTTTCCTCCCATGGGATCAGTCCTGTTGGCTCCCACGACCTAATGGCCGCCCTGAGAGCCCTTCGACGTCATGCCCTGGCCGGGCTGTCCCTTACCCCGGTGACTTTCTGCGCTGGCACCGCCTTGAGCGGTCTCCGAGGTTTTGCGAGTAGGTTTCTCCATTTCCGGGTGTGAAGGTCGACGTCCGGACTCATCGTATGGATTCGGCAGGTAGGTGTTCTCTCGAGGTGCAGTGCCAGGGGGGTATGTCTCTGCGGAGAATTCGGGGACGGCATCCTTGCCGAGATGAACGCCGGGAGCATGCTAACGCAGGTATCAGCCCGGTGGCTCCGCGTCTTCTTCTAGGTTCTTTCTTTTTTTTTTTTCCCTTCTCGGGCGGGGGGTTAACCGGAAAGATTCTCACTTACACCTCCCTTCATCATGGGCTTGGATGGAGGAACTCGAGCGTGGAACTCTCCCTCATTGGTAAGTGACTCGGGGTTTCTGCTGGCGCACATCTTGATTTTCTTGGTCGGGTGGACAATAAAATGGATGATTCGTCGATTCCTTGGAACAGGACTGCAATGAAAGACTGCAATAAATCGGGCCAAAGGGGGACAGTGAACTTTACTTGCTCTTATAGACCCCGAGAAACTTTAAGAAGACCCGATTATATGATGTCAGGGTTACTTCATCGCATTGTGTCAGTCCACTGCCCAGACTGTCCCTTGATGCAAGTCAGGTAAAACATGGGATCAGGCAGTGGAAAAGTCATAGTTCATGACAAGCTTGGGATAATGTCATGCTTGAAGATAGGGTATCGGCCAAATGCTGGCTATGATCTGGCAGCGTATCGGAAGTGGCCGCCAGATCGTCGAAGATACAGTTTACCTTGATAATATCTGCGCCGACTACACATCCCAAAACCCCGGAGATGTACCATAGAAATCAATCCTTAGACCCTATAGTAGTTCTGACCCTATAGTAGTTCTGAATCTTCTTACAACTTCTCATTTAGCAAAGCATCCGCCGATATAATCCCTCAACCGTCCTAACCTGTGGCCACGACCAAACACAAGAAGACTTCGCCCGGCGTCGAATCAGTTGGCTAAGTGCAGCAGCAAAGCCATCGGAGATTTCGGCAGACGGCTCCAGGAAATTCCACAGGGGCTATGAAACTTCTATTATCAGCGCCAACACTGCCCAAAACCAGAGGATGGCTTCCTTTCGCAAGCTTAGGGAACTTCGTCAGAGAGCATTTGCCTCGGACTATGCTAGACAGTTCAGACAGATAGCTTTGCCGCTCGGTTGGGATGATAAGGCCCTTATGGCACATTTTTATGAGGGACTAAAGGACGATGTCAAAGATATACACTGCATGAGAGACTAACCGAACACGTTTCAGGAGTACATTGCAATGGCGATAAAAGTCGATGATAGGCCGTACGCTCGGCGATTAGAGAAGCAAGCCGCAAGAAGGAATCTCCGAGGTTGCTAATCTCCTTAAAAGATTCTCTTGTACCAATATTATGGTAGCATAGAATATCCTGGAGTATGATCAAAGTACAGCATCTTTAATTGGAACCGTGGCTCATCCCCTCCACCGGTGGGTTCTCCCCCACTCTCTCCCACCAGTGGCTCCCACCCTTCCCACCAGGTAGTCGCACGGCGACATCGAGTTTTGTAGGCTCACAAGCACGAACCTTATAAATTGAATGCAATTGCTAAAGCCTGGTAGCTCTTGTCCCCCGCCCTTTGAGTATGTCATGTGCTATTACTATACTTCGTCGAGACCCTCCCTGCTGAGCCGGCTCAGATGGAGGATTCGCCGTATCTGGTCCCTGTTCTTAAGTGGATTGGACAGCCGGATCTGCAGCCTCCGTCGAGGCTCGCTGGTCCTGGCTTAATCCGGTACCCTGTTTGGATTGCAGATTCGACACAGCATATGCATCTTGCGGCATGGGAGCCAATTGTGAGCTGTTCTGGTCAAGTATCGTGCTGCCAATCTGACCTTTCTTGGTCCGGTTGTCAACTGGGAGAAGTTCCCCAAGTAACCCCGCATCTGGGTCAGGGGTGAGGGTAGGCACCAGTAAGAGTGCTGCTAATCTTATTCACCTACTTCAAGAAAAACCCAGCGGCTATTGCTCCCGTATGGGAAACCCCTGACGCTGACACCCCACTCATGCGCAGTGTTAAAACACAAATCCAACTCGACCCAACCACTAACGACGGTAGCCTGTCTAAGAGTGCGTGGCAAATAGTTTCATCGGTCCGGCGGTCACAAGGGGGGGGAGTTGGGACCTTATTGGAACGGCGGTCCCTGGTGTAGGCGTATCCGGTCCCGCATTGGACGTAGCTGGAGACAGAAAGGGGGCAATGGAGAATACGAAGACGAGGTAGTAACGTGAGGGATGTATTAGGGTTACTCAAGCCCGTAGACTCAATGGCCAGCCTCAACTTGGGCTCGTGATGAAATTTCTATTGGAGAAGCACCCGGATAAACGCCATCATAGTAACACCAAATATGAGACCCCAGTGCCCAAAAATGCCGAGGATAGTCCAGACACAGGGTTGGAAAGATGGATAGTAATAGCATGGAGATATCCTGGGGAAGATGAAAGGGCATATACGGCCCATCACTTCCTTTATTATTAATGCATGGGTATAAGACGGCCAACTCCAAATCCAAAGTCAATTACTCCCTCCGAGCGTGGCAAATCAACGCATCCTGCTCTCTGCATCAAGATTTTCCAACCTGACTAGCCTAGTATCATCATTCACGCTATCTTCGCGGTAAAAAGTGATGGGAGTGAAACTTGGCGCGGGATATGAGATTGGCACCTCGTCCGCAGACTTCCCTGCCCCCGGATGATCTCGATAGTGTAGGCCGGTTTTGTTGGCCATAAACACGTACGAGCTCCTCTGGCGATTTGTCCTGCCCAGGATGGGAAACACCCTAACAAGGAGTAACCGTATAGTTGGGAGGCAGGCGCACACAATACCGAGGCAGACCTCCACTGTCGACCACAGGGAGAGGTCGTAAAAGTTCATGGTGACGTTTGTTGTTGACGTAAAGTAAGCAAGCGAGGGAAGTCGCACGATGCTCACAACCGTCACACTAGAGTTCGTGTTAGCTAATAGTTTGCTGAGCGAGAAGTTCACTTACAAGGTTCCCAGGAAGAACATGATAGCAATCCCGACCTTCTTCTTCCAGTGTAGTTTCATCTTCCGCAGCTGCGAGAGAGGAATAGCCAGGATCCATAGATCAAAGATAATATTCATTATCGCGTGGGACCAGCCAATACCGTCAGGGGAGGCGCAGTGCCCCTTATGCAGGCCGTCCCAGTGAGTCCAGAAATAGCTTATCGGTTGGCACTGGACGATGGATCCAACGACAAAGGCGAATCCCCAGGCGCTAGTGACGGCGAACGTCCCCCAGAGTAAGCGCCGGACTCTGGCCGACGGGAAGATGTGGATATAGAAGGAGATGATGGAGAGCTTGGTCAGTGCTGTGTCTAGAAAGTACAGGATGGTAGCAACCCAGAAGTACTTGATAGTATCGGTGATTTTATCCGGGGGTAGCGTCCAGATATCTTTGCCAAGACCGCTGGATGCCGTTCCAAAGACGTTAACGAAGATAGCAGGCGTCGTAGCAACGATGGAAGCGAGGACGAGCCAGTCGTTCATGCCAAATTCTATCTTAGCGAAGACTTTGTATCCAAATCGAAGGCCAACAAACACCGCGGCGAAGATGAACATGCTAACTGAGGTGGAAACATGCTTCCCGCTTCGATTTCGGACAGGGAGGCCGCAGCGGGTAGCGGAGATGTTCTTGGTTGCTATTATTCTCTCAGGTCCGTCATTCCACAGCGCTTGATAGACTTAGAAGGAGGCAAGATTACATAAAGCTTCAATTATCGGACAGGATTCAGTCACGCAGGCCGTGATGTTGTTCTGAAGCTGTTCATTGGTACAGATGCAAGTCTGGTTCGTGGGAGCACAGGATCCTCCCCCGAAGGCGGTGACGATGCATTCCAACTAAGAAACATCGTAGTCAGTAGGGGGTTGTCTCTCAGACGCACAATTTCTTTCTTGCTGGCTTACCGCACAGTTTGGGTAGGCCTCCAAGCCTGTAGAGGATGTGTCCTGCCCGTAGGCTAGGCTGAGAATGGCTTGAAGAAACAAGAAGGTCGCGCGAAAGGAAGCCATGATGGTGGCCAGGAGTTCCTTGTTCACACGACTAACTCAGTCGGGGACTGCTCATATGCAAGCACAGAGGCAGTATCACCTAGACGAGGCGAAGGGGGCATGCTCCTTAATAGTTCATGGCTTCGAGCGCAGGGCCTCCTCCACTTGTTGAAAGCTCTGTGCGCCAAGCAATATGATATGACACGCAAGGAGTTAGTGTCGGGCGTAAGGCCAACCCAAAGTGGATAATAGGCCCGAGTGGGGCTACATCGCTGCAAGCTAGTACCCTCAGGCGCCGAGCTTATTTGTTCTTGGCTGCCAGTGCCAAGCCGGACAGCCAGGGATTCTCCACGTTTTCGAACATGGCCGTTCTAGCCTCCCTAGCCACCACACCACTTCTTGCATCTAGGCACATGCCAAGGTCTGCATGGTTAAAGGAACAGGAGACCCGATCAGCAGGGATCCACTAGGCTAAAGGTCACCAAGAGGTGGCGGCCATTGGCCAGAAAGATAAATCCTGAGGGAGAAAGAAGAATCAGGAGAGGCAAGCGCCTCAATTCCATGGCTTCCTAGCCACTTCCAGGTTGTAGTTACATAATGGCTCGAAACAACAAAATTACAGGCCATTTTCGGACGAGGTCTGGGTCTGCCGATCGCCGTTTCTCTTGCTATGAGAGGCGTGATTTTGTATGGCCCACGCACGCATTTCCGACACCCTGCGCTGCAGTACTGGTGTCCTTCATGCACAGTTACTTCGAAGACACTGACCGCAGGCGCCCAGGGGTCGGTCTGGAGGTGATCCGGGGTCCCAGCATCGTGGTCTCGTGGGTCGACTCGTTGGCATGGTAGACAGGTGTATCGTTTTCCAACTGTCAGCTCACCGAGGCCCAGCATTTGATAAGCTTTATTTGCCTTGGACTGATCGCGTCATTCTCTAGCTCATCGGTTAAGCGTCCGATAGGTTCTGCAATAATGTCTGCACCGTTGGCTTATCCTGGAACCACTCAAGCCAACGAGACTCTTCTGACACCAAGCTTGTCGACGGCGGCAATTGACGGTTCAGGATAACCAGGAGCTCCTGATTCGGGTGGCACCATATTCCCTTTCCGTTCTTTACCCTAATCCGGCTCTTCGATGTCCGCTTATGCTGCCTTGCCTAGCCGAGTGGATAATGAGGGCCGAGCGGAGACTAACCTTACTGAGCACAGACGAACTATCGGGGATGTCTGGAATGAGCATGGAGAACGCCACAACCAAACGACCCTAAGGCACAGAGTGTATCACAATTACAGAAAAGAGGTTGTCAAAAGGGGTCAAGCCTCTGCTGATCCTGTGAGGTGTAGGTGGTTGGCATGGACCTCGTATGGGCGGAACTTCGCTTTGCACACCACAATCTGCCTCAGTGATTTAGATGCTGTGACTGGTCCAAATGCAGTTTCATTGTGTCCTCCTCTATGTATATGTCATGTCGTGTCATTCAGACCTCCTATCCTCCTCATGCCAAATGCAGCCTAGTGTCTCCTTGACAATGCCGCTTAGACCGCCCTCCCCCAGGTAAATCCAGGTTCGTGGGGAAATATCACGCTACCCCGCCTCTCGATTGGCATCAACCACGACGACGAAGACAGGGATTGTAGTACACCTCAGTGGTGAAACTTCGGGGACGACAGGGGAACACGTCCGTGCTGGACACCATTTTGATCGGTGTATCTCCCAACAGGGCCAACCCATACCTCCAAGCGGATAGTGAGGCTGTCTGGATGTGGATAATGCATTGGCGCTAGCTGGACCCTGCATCAGTGGATTGCTTAAGCATGTGAAGATTGACTTACTTGTAGACTATTATTATTTCTCCCCTTGGAGACTACCATGATATCTGGCAAATAAGCCAGCTACCAACCACTTTGTGACAACCTCTGCGCATGCCCACCAATATTCGTTTGACATCAGTGATGGCATCAAAGACCGATTACCAACTTGCCTCGTTAGCTGCCGGGTTCACCCTCGGTTTCGGATTCCTGACGGTATGGGAGGCCATCAAGCAGACGCGCAGGAATCGAAACCCCACCCGTAGCGCCTATATCTACATGGTATGGGGAGAGATTGTCGCTAATCTCGCCATCGGCATCATCGGTTGGCTGTTTCTGGACGGAGTCTTGGGGCCGACGTACGTTCCACGGTGCCGTCTCTGCGAACCCGACGCTAACAACTCGATAGGGTCCCAGTGTTGTTCTTTATCCTCTTTTTCTGGGTCTTCGAAATCCAGTTGTTGATGCAAATTATCATAAACCGGATTTCGATTATTGCAGAGAGCCAGAAAACCGTCCAGATTGTGAAATGGGGGACCGCTTTGGTCATCACACTTATAAACATTGCTGTTTTCTGCATCTTCATTCCGTCTCATATGGTCCCACCTGTGAGCCCAACGTCAGTATAAATTTAGCCCCCTTTCCTAATACTCTCTCCCACTCCATCCTGACTAATTCGTTGTAGCTTCGTGGAGATCAATAAATATTGGGATCGTATATCCAAGGTGCTCATCTTGCTAGTCGATGCGGGTCTCAACTGGTATTTCTTGAGAATCGTCAAGGTTCGACTCGTGAGCCAGCATGGCTTGGCAAAATACAAGCCCCTGGTCGGCTTCAACGCAAAGCTAATGGTGCTCTCTATTTGCATGGATGTAAGGGCCTTGCTCCGAAAACCTCAGCGAGGACTAGCGCTAACGTGCTCAAAGGTAATGCTCATCGGCCTCATGTCCCTTAAGAATCAAGTCGTCTTCGTACAATTCCACCCTGTCGCCTACATGGTGAAACTCAACATCGAAATGAGCATGGCCTCACTTATCACACGGTTGGCGGCGGTTCGGCATAATGCAGACTTCAGCTCCCTTGCATACTCCGGGCCCCACCGCTCGCACACTGCCCAGATTACCGGAAACCGCAATGACGATATGGACCCCGAGTATTTTCAGGGCGCCAGCATTGAGCTACGGCGGACGGATGAAGAACTGGGGAAGATGCAGGGCGGAATCTGTCGAAGATTTGACGTGGAAGTTCGAATCGACTCGCCAAAGTCGGTGCCATCAAACGAGGCACGATCGTATGATGAGCCTAGCTCGAGGAGCTTTGGTAAAGTCGACGACGAGGTTACCTTGACGCACTAGCTTTATTGTGGCGGTTTGTGACGCCACGGGTGTGACGGAGCATGGCTGGCCCGAGATCTCTGTGGACAGATTAAGGAGTACATATCTCCGTCCGCTATGAGGTAATGAGAAGCAGGAAGGCTTCTCGAGGACAGAGAACATTATAGGTTATTCAACTACTGTCCCTACCATAATATCTAGCTACCATTCCATCTCTCTACTTAATGATAGTCATGATGCTAGTCCTTAAGCACTTAAACACAACCTCCCATTCACACAGCTCAAAAGTGGATTGCCGCTAGATCTCCAATAGAAGCCACAATCCCGGTCTGAGTTTATCTAAATCGTACGGAGAAGTGATCGAAATTCATAACGGGTTTCGTGAAATGACTTGTCCCCGTCCGTTAGCTACTGAAAGGGTTGAGACTTGCAGCCATCGGAAGAGTGATTGAGGTTGCATGGCCCTGCTCGTGATCACGGAAAGCTGGACGCCGTGTGCGTCCTCAACCCGGTTTTCTCTTGTATTACCAGACTATTCCCGCGCCTGCAAATTATAGCCCGTCGATTGGGCCTTCCAGTTGCGGCCCGATATCTAACATAGGAAAAGCCTCTAAGCCTTTGAGAAATGGGCCATTGTCCTCATTCCAGATGTAGACCACGTCCAATCCATTAGGATTTGCCCAACCTTCTACTACAATAGCATTAGGAATCTTCCCGTAGTGGAATTGCGAAGATTTAAACTGTAACGGACGACCTATGGCTGTTGCATACTCTCGACTCAGCCATTGGAACATGTCCGTTTCAAGCGATAGATCAGGAGGTCCTGCTCCAACGGTTTCGTCCTCGGGATCATATAGGGCTGATGTTGATAATGATAGTGCGAGAAATTCCAGGTCTGGAGAATTGAGGATGGTTTTGAGGATTTGACACCTCCAGGCTCTAATATCCCCCCAAATAACCAGTAGTGATAGTTTTCGCAAGCCGGCAAATGTAAATTGCTCTTCTGGATGACGAAATTCGTTCAGAGATTGCTCTGTCGCGTCCGTGTCAACGTTCAAGATTTGTCCACCGTCTTCGTGGAATTCAATCGAGATGTTACGCAGCGACGGGATAGAAGACAGCGCAGCTAAACTGTCGCAGCATATCTCTATGTCCTGGGAACTAGCAAGTGAAAAGTTGTAGGTGAGTATGTGCCTATTGTCCGACCACTCTTCTATCAGTACACTTACGCAAAGGTTTGTAGCCCATGGGTATGTTGACAGATTTCGACAATTGCATCGTTCAGCAGAGACCATACAATCTCTAGGCCAGTAAAATGCCAATGGTCATAGTGCCTCCAACGCGCTTCCCTACGTGGATTCTCACTTTTCCAAGCAGAGCGTAGCGCTTCCACTCCGGACCGTGCGATGATAAAAACCTTGGTATAGGCCAGCTTGTTATCCTTAAGTAAGTAGCGACGCCGGTCGGGATCAGTGAGAAACTTGATATTCCTCGCATCCCAGCTTAGGCAGCGATAAAGCTGAGGTGTAAAGGCGGCTTTGAAAGCATGATTAACTAGGCAGAGCTGGCTCGAAGATGCAGGCGCGTATATCTGGTAAATAGATCAGCAGGTCTAGCCTGATTGTATTCTCAGAGGTAACGCACGTGGGATGCAATCTCCCGCAGTAGTTCGGGTATTCCGATCACAGCTCTCGCAGCCATCTTAACAAGTTGCTGAGGCTGTTACACCACATTCAAGGTGATACTTGAGCTGGGTGTTAAGTTGAAGAGTTGTGCGAAGCTTTGTACCAAGGTAATCAGGACAGAACTCCAATTTTACTACGACTGTCCTGTGCAGTCGCATTGCCAGTGCCAGTGGACTTGTTTACCCGACGATAGCGCCTAATTTTACTCGTTTCTGCCGTGCCTCACCGCTTTCTCGCTTATGTGGATATGTACCAAGTAACTCAAAAATAATGTCAGCCGTTGGCTGGCTCGGCCGTGATCCTTGTTCAACCGCCAAGAAACGGAGTACCATCGCTCCGACCCTGACAGCTGCGCCTGTGGCACAGCAGGATGCGAACTGGATTAAATCAAGCAACCCCTGGCTTGTCGCGGGGGCTGAGTTCCAAGATAATCTTCACTGGTTCGCGATCACGCGATTTAAGATCATCGCCCATCTCCTTTTACATTTTATTCAACTGTCTCGCAGAATCCCTCATTCTCCCCGACGGAAAATTCGACCCATCCATACCTACACGCTGAACGTGTCCAGCTCACGACCTACGCTCGTTCTACGACCACCAACCGCGTTTTATGGAGCGGCACCTGATGGACGGAAACCTGGCGTCGGAAAAGGCTTTGTTTCGACGGCGGATCAGGAGCCGAGCTGGGCCAGATGCGGTTATTTGGGCAGAGGCCATTTTACTCCTCTTAACGATAATATGGCTCGTCGCAGTGGTGGTGTCGGCCATGCGGACGCCTCCCCAGAACGCACAGCTTAGGCCAGCAAAGGCACTGATGAAGGCCGTCGGCCTGTTTTGGATATTGTGTGTTTCTCTGACACGACCTAGCTCTCTGCGCGTTGCTCCCTCCTAACTCTTATTTCTTTAGTGCGTTGACTCTTGTTCTTGCTTCCCTGGCGACTAAATTAGGCGCATATTACGCTTCCAGGGCGGAAGGCATCCATCAAGCCGATTACGCAGTGGAGCTAATCTCCACGTTCGTCTTCGAATTTGCGGTGGCGACTTTCGTCTCCGTCCTAGTAGAGCTTGCGATGTGCATCAAGCGTTCCACGAGGTACCAGACCCAGTCGCAGGACCAGCTACTCCGCTACATGGCCTGGGGCACCAGCATAGTGCTTGCCGGTCTTGCCTTGGCGCACTTCATTCCCGGAATAGATTGTGTTGCATCTGCCGATTGGAGGAGCAACGACAACGTGAAAATGGAAGACGCTGAGGACTTGAGGGAAATCCTGGGACTGGTTTTTGCCGTCCTAGCTTGGATCTCCATCGTCGTCGCTTATCCGGTTGTGTTTTTGGTTAACAAGAGCACCGATGAGCCTTACCGTGATGTAAGTTAAGAGTTCCAATATCTTTGGTTGCAAAAGAAAGGACTTCGCCGGGATTGACGTTAACATGGACGATTAGGCTTCCCAAACTGTGGTATCAATGAATTTCTATATCGCGGTTGGGGCCACAACCGGACTGGGCATTGCGCTCGCCCGGCTCTTGAAAGACGATCCCCTCCCCGTCTTTGTTGACCACCTTATTGAACTTACACTACGGATATGGCCATTTGTCATTGCTGTCCTTGGTGGATGTACTATTGGCTGTGATTCTGACTCTCTCTCTCCTACCCGCTGGTTGTCGCGAGGGAAAGGCTGGGAACGAGCTTAGTTAGATGTGTGTCGTTTTATATATTCCTTTCGATATTTTTAAGCAGTCTTCGTTCCAGCCACCGCCACCACCGCCATGGAATCCGTGAATAAGTACTACGAGCAAACGGTAGAATAGACCAGCCAGGAGTCAATGCAGCTAGATTTCGAGAGGAAGCCTGTGACGTGGCACTCGAAGTCTGGCAGGGCTGCTAGAATAATTGGCCAGCAACAATCTGGAGTTCTCGCCTCGCTGCCACGTAATGGGGGTTTTCCATTTCAGCTCACACCTGCAGTGACAATGCATGTGCTGTTTTATCTCGGCCTTTGCTCAGGCCCGGCTGCCGGAGACGATATAGTCTGACCTCCCAAATCATTCTATAATTTGGGAGTATTATGTCGCAGCATAGGCGTTGAAGTGCCACTTCGAAAAGCTAGCCGAGGCTAAAGGCGGCAGAAGATAGCCTTTCGTATCATTTAATGAATCTTGTGAGCCTAAAGTTTAGAGATGAACATGATTGAAATTCGAATCATCCTCCCTGCCACATCCTGTACAGCCTCATTCTCAATCTTTAGAGACCTGCCCCCTTGCATTCCACATCAAAGCGGCCATGCGAGTTGCTTCAGAAACGTTCTCTATGCCCAAATGCCCAAACTGGGTTCGCCATTTATCCGGGTCCATTTCGTTTTGGATAGCCACGGAAAGATCCTGCCAGCTCTTCAAACAACCGACCATTTGCTCCGCCATCTTACACGCACTGTCGTAGGACTCAGCAATGTGGTCGCGGATGAGGTGGAACCTCATGGCTTCGCAGATCATTATAACGACAAGGATCAACGCCTGGGCTATATCTTTATTGTCAGTGTTGATCTCTGGGGACGAAGATAGAGTGAGCGCGGCCTTTCGCAATGCCTGTTTCCCAAGGCGAACATCGGATATCTGCCATCGACGTGCGACAGTCATCAAGCTTGTGAAACTGCCATCAAAGTTCAAGGTGTCGGCTTGGTCAGGGAAAAGGTGACGGTCTCCGTTTCGGAATATGTACCATCTGTGCTCGCTGGTCTTGTCCTCAACCAGATAGAGGTTGTCCCGGCGAATCCTGAACCTTGTCCATGGTTTATCATCTTTCGATTTTACATGAACCACAACGTCAAAATATTCGGCCGGCGGGTTTTCCTGCGGCGGGAGGATCCCTTTGAACTCCCGGGCATGGTTGCGCAAATCTCTGATCCGATGTGATCGGTAGTATACTGAGCGGGTGCGGTAGATCCGCCCTCCTTTTAACTGCTTTCCGAAAGTCCTACGGCCGTTGAGGTGTGCAGAATTTACAAAGGAGGCCTGATTGGCTCTGGATCACCCAGACTTGAATTATCAGTTGATCCGTCCGGTGGGATGTGTGGGAGTTGGTCCGCCTCATTTTTACTACAAAATCATAGGATGAAGAATACGCTGGAGCACATCTGTGCCCGTTATAATAACAGACCCTACTCAAGTGGTGTATCAGCATGCAGTCCTATCCCAAATCTGAGTATGGCAGCACTGTTGGGCGAGGTGTCGGATATCGACCATACAGCGGTAACAGTGAAGAATTGATTTTCCGATGATAGTCCTCGAGATGCCCACACTAACAGTCTTGCATGATCACGGGGTGATGCACTGTGAGTTGGAAGTTGTGCTACCAAATGATGAGCAGGTCGGACTGGCGCTCTATCAGATACTGTTTGCGAAGTGTACAGGGGGAGTTGGTCCAATACTGGCGGATACCAAGCGTACGTGGCCACATTCCCAAGACACGAAGATCCTCATCAAATCATTGGCGCTCTTCAACCACTCCGGCTTGCATGATATCCCCTAACGCATTTGAACCTATAACTTCTTGAAGAGAAAATGAACAGTCTCCTAGCAAATGGCCCGGCAGAACTTCCCAACCTTGCGATCCATTCTCTTAGACGCGCGGCGGTGCATAATCCCAAGAAATACTCTCCTGAGTCCTGACTCGGATAAACGGCTTTCCGACAACGAACGCGACGAAATTGCAAAGAAACTCAATCACAGGCGCTAGAATTTGTATGGAGCCCTTTACGTATGTCCACAACAGGGTTTCTGCTTCTTCGATACGATCTAGGTCAGGTGTCAAGTTAATATAAATGTTGTCTAAGATTTCGCGCGCCAAGATTTTACTTTTACTGCAGGGAGTCGTATCTTTCGAATCACAATCCTTGCAGCTATTGCGCTGTGCCAGGGAACCGCTGTGAGGACCCACCCTTCTCGAGCACGTTGGCAAGGCGGCTAGGATGATAGGTCCTCTTGTCCGTCCCTGCTTGCTGACGTCAAGGGACGAGCAAGGCGCCAAGATGCCGATCATGGCTGCACCGGACCGGACGGCACGCGACGTTGAGACCCGTAGGGCCACAGCCTCCTGGCTATCTGCCTTGGCATCTTGACGCCGAACACGAGGATCGACCAGGATGGTATTTAAACAATTTTTCGTCCACGCCCCTGATTGCCTTGTTTGAAGACCGATGTCCTGGAACCATTAGTTTAACCTTTGTGAGCCTCATCCTTTTTTTAATGCGGTTCGTTTGCTGCCATACTCTCATTCTGCGGCCCTTCTGCCAACGGCAAGCAATGGTCCCAGGATGTCGGTTAAAAGGGACGGAAACGTAAAATGGGTTGATGTATGGGCACCTTTTCTCCCGTTGCACTGCTTTTTTCTTACTCTTTATTTGTTTATTTCCTTTCTCCTCCGCTTTGGCTGACTTGACACTCCCAGGGCCTGAGGGGACTGGCTTCCCTTTCCGTCGTCATCACCCACGTTGCGCGCGCCTTCGATACCGATCTCTTTAACCCCGCCGTGTCCGAGAATGGCGCGACTCGCTTTCTACAATGGCCGCTTATCCGCGTGCTCATCCAGGGCCGCATCGGCGTGGCCATCTTCAGCATGGTCACGGGCTACGTGTGCGCCCTGAAGCCCATCCGCCTCAGTCGACAGGGGAACCGGGAGGCGGCCCTCAAATCGCTGTCGAAATCCGCAATCCGCAGGGTTCCGCGTTTCGTTCTCCCCACCACCGTCGCCACGTTGCTCATATGGCTCGTCGCCCAGTTCAACGCCTTTAATGTTGCGAAACACTCCGGGAGCGATTGGACTGTTCGAACGAGCCCGCCGAGTCTTCCCACCCTCTGGCAGAGTTTGAACGATCTCTGGATCAACATTATCAAGACATGGACGGAGAACTACAACTCCTACGACCCAAATCAATGGACCCTCATGCCGCTGCTTAAAGGCAGCATGTTAGTATACATTTTCATGATAGTTACGACTTGTCTGCGCCCAGCATACAGGATGCTGGCTGCCATGACTATGTGGTGGTATTATTACCTGGACAACGATGGTATGTCGTGTGCACCTGGCGCTCGGAGCTCGCGTTCCCTGCTAACAGGAGATAACAGCCCCTTTTGGTATGCAGTTCTTCTGGGGTGTCTTCCTCGCCGACTTTCAAAACCTCCCCTTTGCAAATAACATCCTTACCGCTCGACCCATCCTTTGCCGCGTCATCTCCGTCCTATGCATGGCTGCCGGCTTTGCCATCGCCTCTCTTCCCGAATATAATACAGAGTGGACTGCATGGTCCAATAACCTGCGTATCCTACTCGACTCTGTTCTTTACCCCGGCTCAGATTACGCTCGCTTCAGCACCACGTTGGGGTTGCACCTCATCTCCCTTGGCATACACTTTAGTCTGTCTCTGCAAAGCTTGCTGAGCAACAAATATTTCTTGTGGTTAGGGAAGCAGTCGTTTGCCGTCTACCTCCTCCACGGGCCAATCCTTCGAACTGTGCTATGCTGGATGCTTTTTGGCTTCAGCGTCCCCGCCGACCACGTTAATGACGAAGGCGAGACGGTACCGACTAATTTCGAGCCTGTGGGTGGGCTAAGACTTCTCATTTGCTTCGTAATATGGCTCCCGCTCAACTATGCGGCTGCTATTGCTTGGACCAACTACATAGACCCATGGTGCGCACAGGTAACGGAGAAGTTTGTCGCCTACGTCAAGGAGGACACGGACGGGCTTCTCGGGGTGGAAAGGCGGCCCAAGGCATTTGATCCGAGAGCAAAAGCAGGAGAAAGCTCTTCAATAGCATAGGCGCGACGGTTCCCCACATTTCTTGTATAGCATGTTTTAATAGAGTCACTAATGCTGAGCATTAAGTCATAGTTTATTGATACAATTGCATCTTCTTTCATATTTAATGTTTCAATCCAAACTCAGCCTAACACTAGATCGCTTCAGGGCACTCGAGTTGGAGTTATAGGTGCCTGCCATGTGATAAGTACCATCCGAGCTGCTTTAACCTACCAATCTTTACGTTGACTAGATAACATTCTATTATAGTGAGATGGTGCGGATCATACGCATAAGTGAATATGGACGTGTGTTGCGGGTTCTTGCGCTGGAATAATATGTGTAAAGGTGACTTGGTACGGAAATATGCTGTTCCACGCCGGCAAGCTCAAGGGTGTATTCCTTATTTCTTTCTTTTTCAGATCTAAGAGCGGGTTCTTTATGGGGTTAGTCTTCATGGTCTTACCAGATATGAGTTTCGCGTTCCTTTTGACATCAGCCTACACCTGGTACAGACGTTTATCCGAATTTACACACCCAGTCGGTATTGGAGCGCCTATGAGTCCTGAAGCATGCTTGCCGCATCTCCTCGATATCATCCGCAAAGGTGAAAATGTGGCTCGCCTTCACACACCACATCAAGCCCCGCCTCTAACATAACACGAGAACTTCAAAGGCCCTCATTTCTACACTTAATCCCACCTGACGGAATGCCCAGCAACTAGCACGCGGACCCCTTTACCCCGTTCCCCCGCAGGTTCGTCCGGTCATCGATTCGATCCCAGTGGTGCGGATGGACCATCTTAACCGACAGTAAATTTTCCGGATCCGCCACAGATTAATTCACTATAATAACCCGGGACGTTCGCGAATATAATACAGTCCATGATCTAAGAGTGCCGGGGTACGATTAAAAATCAGGTGAATGATAGACGCACACTTGTGACTAGTTCAGTGGCGGTTTTCTCTAAGTCCTGATCTCCAAGATTGTTATCCTACCCTGTTCAACGTTCTGAATTTAAGCAAAATTTCAAAAAAAAAAAAAATGTTTTCGAAGCTCGTCTATATTCTAGCTGCTCTAGGCCCGGCGCAAGTCTTGGCCCAAGAGAAGGCTGCTCCAGCCAACTGCGAGGCGGTCCAAGTCCCAGATGCATTTGAGCCCGTCACTCAACTTCCCAATCCATTCGAATTCTTCGATGGCTCCGCTGTTGAAACGAAAGACGACTGGGCTTGTCGTCGGGCTGAAATCCGCGCCGTAATCGAGAAGTACGAGCTCGGAACTAAGCCGCCCAAGCCCGAAGAGTTCAAAGCCACGCTCTCAGGCAATACCATCAAGATCGACATCACCGACAATGGCAAGTCTATCTCCTTCTCGGCATCCATCCGACTTCCCTCCGGCTCGGGCCCTTTCCCCGCCGTGATCGCCCTCGGCGGCTCCTCCATCCCCATCCCCAACACCGTCGCCGTCATCACATACAACAACGAACAAATCTCCGCCACCGATCCAGGGGGCAGGGGCCTCTTCTACCAACTGTACCCGACGGAGATCGGTGGCCTCATGGCGTGGGCTTGGGGTGTGAGTCGGATCCTTGACGCCCTCGAGTCGCTGGGTGCTGAGGCGACCAAGATCGACCCGACAAAGATTGGCGTCACGGGTTGCTCTCGTAACGGCAAGGGGGCCCTGATGGCCGGAGCTTTCGATGACAGGATCGCGCTTACGCTACCGCAGGAGGGTGGCTCTGGCGGTCCTGGATGCTGGCGTCTCGCGGCTGACATGAAGAGTCGGGGTATCAATGTCGAGGACGGGCCTCAGATTGTTACTGGAGATCAATGGTTCGCGCCCGTATTCCAAAACTATGTCAAGGAGATCGCAACACTACCCCATGATCACCACCAGCTCATGGCACTGGTCGCTCCCCGAGGTCTCTTGGTCATTGAGAATAGTGGCATTGATTACTTGGGCCCATGGAGCTCGTATGGATGTTCAATGGCTGCTCATACCGTGTACGAGGCCCTCGGTGTCAAGGATCACTTTGGCATCTCTCAGGTTGCCCATGGAACGAGCCACTGCTCGATGCCATCTTCCCAAAATTCAATTGTGGCAGCATATATGAACAAGTTTCTCCTGGGAGGATCTGGCGAAACAGATGTCTTCGCTACTGATGCTGACTGGGAATTCAAAGCGAGTGAGTGGATTGGGTGGACTACACCAGAGCTATCTTGAAACATATCCCGAGCTCCAAATGAATGCCTT